>Ga0210025_1000350_pt1 | contig 63441 bp, 39 predicted proteins | sample CryGeyme20150102_FD_183989 | JGI IMG/M metagenome (GOLD analysis project Ga0210025, IMG submission 183989) | Groundwater microbial communities from Crystal Geyser aquifers in Utah, USA - Crystal Geyser metaG 2015-0102 (SPAdes) (version 2) | ecosystem: Environmental > Aquatic > Deep subsurface >... | reverse complement strand
CTCGCAAAGGACTTCGAGACAACCATTACTTCAGCAACCGCATGGCTCTTCGCAGCCTCTGTCCAACTTCTCGTCAGACGCATCGCAAGGCTATGAATTTACTCGCGATAGTTTCGAGTCAGACTCTTAGAGGATGCGGAGCGAGAAGCAGGCGAGGAAAGGCTGATCTCGCAGGTTCTCGAAGACCACCGAGATGTGATAGTAGCGGAATTCGTCGAAGACAGACTAGCTTCATATTACGAAGAGCATCCCGACCTATCGCTTCCCGCAGAACAGGCCTTGGCTAGAGCGCGAAAAACTTTTGATGTCAGCTATAGTGCGTCGCTAGTTTTTGCCTTTTCATCTACAGAAATTGCAATTCAAGATCTGCTATTGAAACCCGTGGTCGTCGGTTTGACCCACAACCCCGACCTAAGCGATTTAATGGCAGCATTGATAGACATACGCAGTCGGCAAACCGAAAAATTTCTTCTATATATCATGGACGAGGTAGGCCTTCCCAATATTAAAGAACAAAAGCTCCCTAACGGACATTCAATCTGGAAGGAAAAGAATATCATACAGGATGTCCGTAACAAGGTACTGCATCGAGGAACCTCGGCGAGCAAAGAGGAAACTGAACGTGCGTTAGTGTTGGGGGAATATGTTTTGCATGAATTGTATCCAACTGTTCGCGACCATTTCACCTATCGGTCAACTGGCTGGATATAAAATGAGACGAGCCTTATCGGCGCTTGCGGATTTGTGTTGTTGAACGGTTTTTACGTTGTTATAACACTCGTATGAACAAGATGACTCCTCTCCCCGCTGGCCACGCGCTTAAGCTGGTCAAAATCGGCAACTCAACCGGCGTAATTCTACCCAAGGATTTGCTCGAAAAGCTGCGCGTATCACAGGGTGATACCGTCTATCTGAGTGATTCCCCTGATGGTGTCAGGCTGACCGCGATCAACCCCGATTTCCAGAAAAAAATGGCCGCCGCCGAAGGCGTTATGCGCGAAGATCGTGACATTCTTCGTGTTCTCGCAAAATGACCGATGACCGGATCGAGCCAGTATGGCTCGGTACCGACATTGCGCTTGCCATTCACGACCGTCAGCTTGCCGAACATGGCGGACCATCCGGTGTTCGTGATCACGGTCTGCTCGAATCCGCTCTGGCGAAACCGGTCAACAAATGGGGTTACGGCGAGAATGACTTGTGCGCCTTGGCGGCAGCTTACGCTTTTGGAGTTGCCCGAAACCACCCGTTTACCGATGGCAACAAGCGTACAGCCTGGGTGCTCGCGCGAACTTTCTTGGTACTGAACGACTGCCATCTGGTTTTTGAGCGGGAGGCGGCCATCTCTACGTTTCAAAGCCTCGCAGCCGGCGAACTCCCGGAAGAAGAACTCGCTTCCTGGTTCCGCGAACATATTACCAAAGATTGATGTTCATCGGCCAGCAATCGCCGTTCAAATATTTCCTCTCGCTTCCAGCGTATTATTTTTGTAACACAGCTATTGATGCTTGATCGAACCCCTTCTGACGCGAAGAGCCGGCGCTGGTATTGGCCGTTCGGTGCGAATTCAGCCGCCGACACCCCCTATTACCAGCCCTATGGCGATGCCATCCCGCCGCGCATCGAAGAACCGCTCGCGCCGCTCAAAAAACCGCACGGAAAATGGTGGTGGGTCACCCGCGTGATCGCCGCCGGCCTGCTGGCCTTCATCCTGATTGTCGCCTATCTGGCGATCACCGCACCGCTGTCCAAGTCCCTGCAACCGATCGCCCCGCCGCAGATCACGCTGCTGACCTCCGACGGACAGCCGTTCGCGCGCAACGGGGCGGTGGTCGACGAACCCGTTCGCGTCGCCGAACTGCCCGACCATGTGACGCAGGCCTTTCTGTCAATCGAGGACCGGCGCTTCTATTCGCACTGGGGCGTTGATCCGCGCGGCTTCGCCCGCGCGCTGCTCAGCAATATCTCCGGCAGCGGCATGACCCAGGGCGGCAGCACGATCACGCAGCAGCTGGCGAAAACCACCTTCCTGACCCCGGAACGCAGCCTGACCCGCAAGGCGCGGGAAATGCTGATCGCCTTCTGGCTGGAAGCCTGGCTGACCAAGGACGAGATTCTCGAGCGCTATCTGTCCAACGTCTATTTTGGCGACAATGTCTATGGATTGCGCGCCGCCTCGCTGCATTATTATTATCGCCAGCCGGAAAAACTTAAGCTGGACCAGGCGATCATGCTGGCTGGTCTTGTCCAGGCTCCGTCCCGTCTGGCGCCGACCCGCAACCCGGAACTGGCGGCGAAACGCGCCAAAATGGTAAAATCCGCGATGGTCAGCGTCGGCTATCTTACCCAAAAGGAAGCCGATGCTATCGGCACCGCCCGACTGGATGTCCGGGCCAAAAACGCCCTGCCCACCGGCACCTATTTTGCCGACTGGGCGATGCCACAAGCGCGGGAGCTGACCGACCTCAGCTACGAGAAGCTAAATCTGACCACTACCCTCGACTCCCGGATGCAGGAAATTGCCCGCCGCGCCGTGGCCCGCGCGCCACTGGGTCAAGCGCAGGTCGCCCTGGTCGCGATGCGGCCGGACGGAGAGATTGTGGCGATGATCGGCGGCAAGGATTATGCAAAATCCGCTTTCAACCGGGTGACACAAGCCAAGCGCCAGCCGGGATCGACGTTCAAGCTGTTCGTCTGGCTGGCCGCGCTGCGCTCCGGAATGCAGCCGGATGACATGGTCGACGACACGCCGATCACCCGGGGCGGCTATCTGCCGAAAAATGCCGGTGAAAATTATCGTGGCTCGATCACCTTGAAGGAAGCGTTCGCCAAGTCGAGCAATGTCGCTGCGGTGCGTCTCTTTGGTCAGCTGGGCGACCGCGCGGTGATCCGTGAAGCGCGCAATCTGGGAATCAAGTCGCGACTGGCCGAGGATGACCCCAGTCTGGCGCTGGGCACATCGACGATGACGCTGATGGAGCTGACTGCGGCTTATGCCGGGGTGGCCGGAAACAAATGGCCCGTCGAGCCTTATGCGTTCAAGAAAGAAACACAGAGCTGGTCCGAATGGCTGTTCGACTGGCCGGGTCGCTATGAATCGAAAACCCATGGCAATATGGAAGCGCTGCTGCGGTCTGCGGTCAATGACGGCACCGGGCGCCGGGCGATGCTGTCGATTCCCAATTACGGCAAGACCGGCACCAGCCAGAACAACCGCGACGCCCTGTTCGTCGGCTATGCCGGGGACGGCGATGACCGGCTGGTTGTCGGCGTGTGGATCGGCAATGATGACAATACCCCGCTGAAAGGCGTCAGCGGCGGCAGCCTGCCCGCGCGGATCTGGAAGGACTTCATGCAACAGGCGGTACAGTCGAAGAAACCCGCTGGAGGTCCCAAACCGGTCAGCAAACCCGATCCGGAAGGCCCGGTCACCCCGCTCGACCTTCCTGAGATTCCTGACATTCCGACCGATAGCGGCGACATTGATGTCAAAATCGACGGCGATTCCGGTGTCAGGATTGGGACGGAAATCGGCGGTGTACCGGTAGATCTGAAAATCAACGGCGATGGCATGGCCGTCGAACGGCGCCAGCAGGAAACGCCTCCGGGGCAGTAACGCCCCGCGCCCGCTTTCGCCTAACAAAAAGGGAGGAAATTAGGCCTTTCATTCCCCCCGCCTTTCCGCTTAAAGCTGTTCGCTTCTATGGCTGATCGTTCCAAACTTGATGATTTCAAAGACGTGCTTGGCGGCGCGGCTCGTGCGATCGCCCGCGATCCCGACCTTGAACTCGCCTATACCGCCGAAGCCCCGTCCCAGGCCGGGCAGCATCTCAAGGTACCGATGCCGGCACGCGATCTGCCACCGGCACAAGTCGCCGAAGCGCGGGGCTTTGCCGACAGTTTTTCCTTGAAATTGCGTCACCATAATGAGGCAACACACCGCAAAAACGCGCCGCAGGAAGCGATCGCTCGCGCCTGTTTCGACGCCCTCGAACAGGTTCGCACCGATGCGCTCGGGTCCCGGGGCATGGCCGGCGCGAAGGACAATCTGAACGCAGCACTGGAAATGCGCATGCGGTCAGACCCGATTGCGCGGGCACAGAATCGCGACGAAGTTCCAATCTCGACTGCGCTGGCGCTGCTCGCCCGCGAAAAACTGACCGGACAGGCGCCGCCAGCAGGTACGATCAAGGGCATCGACATGCTTCGCGAATGGATCGAAGAAAGTGCGGGCCCGGATCTCGACGGGCTCAATCTGACGCTCGACGATCAGAACAGTTTCGCCAAATTGTCGACGCAATTGTTGCAGCATCTCGATCTGATCAAGAGCGATGATGAATCCGAGGCCGAAGACAGCGAGGACGATAGCGACGAGGACAGCGAGGACAGCACCGATGACGGCGCCGACGAGGAAGCGACCGGCGATCAGGGCGAGTCAGAAATGCGTTCCGAACCATCGGAGGATGATTCACAAGACGGTGAAAGCGATCAGAACGCCGAGGAGCTAGAAGAAGGCGCCGAAGAGGAAATGGGCGACGCCGGCGACGATGGCATGATGCCGGTCCGTCCCAATCGGGCGATGTCCGATCTGCCGCCCGGCTTCAACTATACCGCCTGGACCGAAAAATATGACGAGGTCGTCAGCGCAACAGAACTCTGCGACGAAGAGGAGCTGACGCGGCTCCGCGCCTTTCTCGACCAGCAGCTTACGAGCTTGCAAGGCGCGGTCACCAAGCTCGCCAACCGGCTGCAACGCCGCCTGATGGCGCAGCAGAACCGCAGCTGGGATTTCGATCAGGAAGAAGGCATGCTCGATGCCGCCCGCCTTGCCCGCGTGGTCAGCAATCCATCGCACAGCCTGTCCTACAAGATCGAGCGCGAAACCGATTTTCGCGACACCGTCGTCACCCTGCTGATCGACAATAGCGGATCGATGCGCGGACGGCCAATATCGATTGCCGCCATCTCCGCCGATATCATGGCGCGGACGCTGGAACGTTGCGGCGTGAAGACCGAAATTCTGGGCTTCACCACCCGCGCCTGGAAAGGCGGCCAGACCCGCGAAGACTGGCTGGCCGCGGATCGCCCCGCCAATCCGGGACGGCTCAACGATCTGCGCCATATCGTCTACAAGAAAGCCGACGAACCCTGGCGGCATGCCAAGAAAAATCTCGGCCTGATGATGCGCGAAGGCCTGCTCAAGGAAAATATCGACGGCGAAGCCCTGCTCTGGGCCCACAGCCGTCTGATCGCCCGTCCCGAAGAACGCCGGATATTGATGGTGATTTCCGACGGCGCGCCGGTTGATGACAGCACCCTGTCGGTCAACCATGGCGCTTATCTGGAAAACCATCTGCGCAAGGTGATCGAATGGATCGAGAGCCGCTCACCGGTGCAGCTGGTCGCGATCGGTATCGGCCACGATGTGACGCGCTACTATAAAAAGGCCGTGACAATCATGGATGCCGAGCAATTGGGCGGCACGATGGTGGAGCAGCTCGCCGGCTTATTTGATGAGGATTAGTTGATCTGGAACCCTATCGGATCATATTTGACGCGTCTGAATCGGCCAGACTAATGGCAATCAAGTTTGGTGTACGTGCAAAGTGCCCATTTTGCGTTGCCGACAGAGCAGAACTCCCAAAAATAGATTCAAAACTGATGTTAATGCACGGCCCCAAAGCGGGGTCAGTTTTTCAAGTCGTCGAAAATAATGAACGCCTAAAGACGGATGGGTTCGAGATTAAAGTTGGAAACGAAAATCATTGCGTCGATCTCCAAAATTATCGATTCATTGACGTTAATCTGCTGGAATATTGAAATTGGTTGCCACCGTTAGATCTACAAAATGCATCAATAATCGATCAGCTTGCAGTCTATTTTTGCGGTTTAGGACATATAGGCGCCAACTTTCAATGGAGTGATGTAAGATATTCACACATCATCCAAGTTTGCCGCGAAAACCTGATTCCTATAACTGCTTCTGAGTTTAGTGCAGTATTGTTAGCCCACGGCATGCCATCATTATTTCAGCAAGAAGCCGAGAGATTATTCGAATTTGGAATTCATTGTGCCACCCCAGCAGGAAAAAACGGGAGCAGAAGAATCTTAGAAAACCTGATTTTATAAGAAGCACATTCGTCGATGCCCTCAGGTTTAATCGATGAGTTCCAATCGCACACAATTCAAAGGATTGTTCAATGAACGTAACCGAAGCCGTAAATTCCCGACGTTCCATCCGCCAGTTTCTCGACAAGCCGGTCGACCGGGCGACACTCGAATCCGTGCTGGAAACGGCGCAACGCTCCCCCTCTGGCGGCAACACGCAGCCATGGAACGCGATCATCGTGGGCGGTGATGCACTCAAGGATATCGCCGCGAAGATCAAAGAAAAGACCAGGACCGCGCCGATGGGCGAAAATATGGAATATGCCATTTATCCCAAGGATCTGGACGGCCGATATGAGGAGCAGCGCCGGGCCGTGGGCCGGGACATGTTCGAAAGCATCGGACTTGCGCGGGAGGACGGCGCTGGCCGTGTCGCGCAAATGGCGAAAAACTGGGACAGCTTCGGCGCACCGGTACAATTGTTCACCTACACCAGAAAATATATGGGGCCGCCGCAATGGTCGGACATGGGCATGTGGCTGCAGACCGTGATGCTGCTGCTGCGCGAAGCGGGGCTGGACAGCTGCTCGCAGGAAATATGGGCGATGTACGGCAGCTACATGCGGGAATTGCTCGGTATCGACGACGATCATATATTCTTTTGCGGCATGGCGATCGGTTATCGGGATCCGGATGCGCCGATCAACAATTTTGAAGTGTCCCGCATTCCGATCGGCGATGCCATAGAGTTTCGTGGCTTTTAAAAAGCGAAACCTCTGAATTTCAGTCGGAAATCTGAAAAATCGTCCCGTGTCGTGACAGAAATCACCTGATCGGGCGGCAGAGTCGTTATTTTACTATAGCGGACTCGGATTCGCTCGCTAATTGTAGTAGCTGTACAGCTGTTCCGGGTCGCGATCGCCGTTGGCTAAGTCTGAGGGGACTTGCCAACGCACCAAATTTATGGGGAGACGTGCGTGCGCCGGACAAGGATCTGCACAATATCATTATTGGTAATGACACTGATGACGAGCCCAGCAGCGGTGTTCGCTCAGGGCACGCCAATTTTGTTACGTGACAGTTTCCCGATCGGCAGCAGCGATGGCATATTGTGCCAGGTCCAGGACCGCAGCATTGAAAGCAAAGCCAAAAATAATATGTTCGATCGCAGCTGGGCGGTGGTTTGCCGCGATTCAGCAAGGCCGGTTGGCTTTGTCTATTCGTCCCGATCGCAGGCACAGGATCTGCTGGACCGTATCAAACCCTATCGCGCCGACCCGATAAGCTGCTCCGCAAATCAAGCGCAGGCATCATTCAGCGGCTTTCGTCACACGGCATGCCATCTCACCGCAGAACCGGTCGCCTATTCGCAGATTGTCGGCCAGCAAGACGGCGTTACCTATATCGCGGAAGGCCTGGCCGCCTATGACAGCGCTACCTTGCTGGCGCTCAAGTCGATTTTGCAAGACACGATCGCCGAAGGCAAAATTGACGTCGCCTCGACATCGGTCGAAGACCCATTTGCCTTTGCCCGCGTGCAGGCCGCAACGCTCAAACCCGACCAGGCACTGGCAGAAGGCTATCGTCGCAACCTCAGCGGCAATTATGCCGAGGCCGCTGCATTTTTTGAAACATTGCAACAGCGGACATCCGGAATGGAGGGGGAGGATATCAACCCCCACGAATATTTGATCAACCGGGCGCTGCAAAAATCCAATCTGGGTCAATTTGCCGAAGCCGACAAGCTGTTCGAACAAGCTGACGCTGGCGACGACGGCGACTTGGTGACCGAAAGGCTGCAACGGAATTTCGAAGCGATCCATCTGCTCAATCAGGGCCGGCTGGATGCCGCCATCAAGCGGATCAACAGGCCGCTTAAAACATCGATGACAGAACAAATCGCGCTCACTGAACGTCTCGAAATTACCACTCCGATTTCCAGCCGGATCAACGGCAGCGCCCGCACCCGTAACCTGCTCGGTTTTGTCGATGAAACGAAATTGAGCGAGCAGGAGCGGGCTGAAATTATCGATGCGCAGGCTTTGCAACTCTTGGGCACGGCACAGCGGTTAAATGGCGATCGCGCAACGGCAAGAAATTCGCTGATCTCGGCTTATAATCGCGCCGTCGCCGTGCGCGACGGCCGGGTCACATCGATCATCCGGCTGAGAGCCCAAACACTTGCAGAGCTATCGCTGCTGGCGGAAGCCGATGGCAACATCGACGAAGCGGGACAATTGCTGCGCGATGGATTGGATTTACTGAGCGTCCAATATCCAGAAACGCGCGCCGTGAACGGAGCCAAAGCCCGCCTCGCCGCCTTTCTTTTGCGGAGAGGACAAGAGGCCGAAGCCCGCCGACTATATGGTGAAGTGGTGGATAATTCGCTGGGCAAGCGCAGCGCGATTTCCGGCATGGCCAATCAAATCGCACCTTATTTCCGGCTGCTCGCAGCGGATGAGGGCGCGACCGATCAGTTTTTCAAGGCGTCGCAGATATTGGTTCGTCCGGGCGTCGCCGAAACGCAGGCCGTACTATCGCGCGAGCTCAGCGGCGGCACCGATGAAGCGGCCCGCCTGTTCCGGCAATCTACCAATCTCGCCCGCAACATCGAACGCTTGCGAATACGGTTCGCGGCGCTGGGCAGAATCGAGCAGACGTCTTCGGTCGACAACCAACGCGACGACCTCGCATCCGAAATAGAGGCCTTGGAGCGAAGCCAGCAATTGACGCAGGTAAGGCTTTCCGAATTTCCGCAATATCGGGTGATTGGTGATCGCTTTCTCAGCCTGGACGAGTTACGCGCGACGTTGCGGCCGGGCGAAGCCTATATGCGCATGGCGATCATCGGCGGCGATATTTTTATGTTCTACACCGATCAATCAGCAGCCAAAGTCTACAGCGTCCCCCTTGGAGAGGCTGCGCTGGATGCAAAGGTTGACGCAATCCGTGCTTCAATTTCGGTCTTCGAAAATGGACGAAATTTGACCTATCCGTTCGACATCGAAACGGCGCGCGGTCTCTATTCCGATCTTTTCGAACCGGTGGCCGGACTGCTTGCCAGCAAGCAGCATCTGATATTCGAACCGGACGGAGCAATGCTTCGCCTGCCGATCAACTTGCTCGTGGCGGATGATGCGTCGGTCGGACGCTATCTGACCAGGACCGAAGCACCCGACGGCGATCCCTTTAATTTTACCGGTGTCGAATGGCTCGGTCGGAACCTGAATATCAGCACCGCGGTGTCGGCGCGCGCATTCGCCGATGCCCGTCAGGCGCCCCAATCCGATGCTTCGCAGCAATATTTGGGACTTGGCAACAATCAACCAGTCGTGGCAAGCACCAAGGCCGCCAGTGTCCGCGGTGAAGTTCAGGGTCAGGATGCCAATTGCCAATGGCCGCTCAGCCAGTGGAACTTCCCGATCTCCGATCGCGAATTGCGCGAAGCAAGGTCTCTCGTCGGCGCCGGAAATGCCGAGCTGATAACCGGGGCGGCGTTCACAGATACCCGCATCCTGGCAAAGAATGATATCAACGATTATCGGATTTTGCACTTTGCGACGCATGGCCTGGTCACCGCACCCAGTCCGTCCTGCCCGGCGAAGCCGGCACTGGTGACCTCCTTTGGCGATGCCGGATCCGACGGCCTTCTGGCGTTCGATGAAATTTTCGATCTCAAGCTGGATGCCGATATCATCATCCTTTCGGCCTGCGATACAGCGGGCAAAGCCAGCATAGCGGTGACCCGCGAAGCCGGTGTCAGCAGCGGCGGCGGCACCGCTCTGGATGGTCTGGTCCGGTCCTTCATCGGTGCCGGCGGGCGTTCGGTGCTGGCCAGTCACTGGCCCGCTCCGGATGAATTCCGCGCCACGGAAAGACTGATCAACGGATTGTTCAGCGACGGCCGGGGCCATTCGATCACCGAGGCGCTCAGGCGGTCTCAACTGGAATTGATGGACGACCCGATCACATCGCACCCCTTTTACTGGTCCGGTTTTGCTTTGATCGGTGATGGTGCCCGTCCATTTTTACCAAGCGCTGCGAGCTCCGCAACCGATAGCGAGGCATCTGCCGCGACAACGAAAGCAGCGCTGAAATAGTGAACGAAACCAGCACATCAACGGACCCGGCCATCAACAACCGCGACGTCAAGGAAGGCGCCAAAGGCGTCCTGCAAACGCTGCGCCGTCTTTTCGATCAGCTTGGCCCGATCCGTCTGGCGTCGACGATATTGTTCATGATCCTGGCGCTGCTGGTCGCGCGCTACAGCTGGACCACGCCGCTGATTCAGGAAGCCGAGCGAGCGCTCTATGACTTGCGCGCATCGGTGTTCGCACCGGAAGTCGAAAAAGACGAAAATATTGTCCTGGTTGTCTACAATGAAGACACGCTGAAGCTGACCGGCCAGCGGTCGCCGGTAGACCGAACGATCCTGGCTCAGGCGCTCGAAACGATCGACGCCGCCAATCCGAAATCGATCGGCATCGATATATTGTTCACGATGCCGCAGGATGATGATCCGCTGCTGATGTCCGCCTTCAGCAATATGAACACCCCGACCTATCTCGCATATGCTGACCCGAAGGAAAATCCGGAAATCGGGTTTGCGGAGCATGAGTTTCTGCAGCAATTTTTTGATACTGTGCGCAGCGAGACCGTGAAGCCAACCAATATCAAGCTGGAAACCGACAGCGACGGGGTCCAGCGCCGATGGACGCCGCACAGCCCGGGGGCGCCGCCGTTCATGGCCATTGCGCTGACCGGACCCAACCCGAAATTCGCCAATAATGACGGCGCCATCCGCTATCATGTGCCGGCAACGGTCGACATGCCGGTGTTCGACAAATTCCCGATCGAGAGCTTTGCTGATCCGGCGATTGCCGACATGCTCGGCTCCTTCATCGCCGGCAAACATGTGCTGATCGGCGGCGACTTCATTGACCGTGATCGGTTTGAAACGCCGGTTGGCGGATTGGCCGATATCAAGGGCGATGACGGCAAGATGATCGGGCTGGAAGTGCATGCCCACATGCTCGCCCAGTTGCTCAATGACGATCTCCCTGCCCCGATCCCGACATGGACTCTGTGGCTGGGGGCTTTGATCGTTGCCATCTACGGAGGCCTGTCTGCCCTGATCGTCGGCAATGCGCTGAAGGTGGGCTTCATGTTGCTCGGCCAGTTCGCCTTTTTTCTGATCTTTCCCTTCCTCTTGCAGAATATCGGCATTGATACGCTTTCGCTGCCTGCCTTTGGCTGGGCCGTCGGGTGGTTGCTTGGCTATGCCTCGGTCGGCTCGGCCGCGCGAACCGTCAATTCGAAACAGCGAGCCTTCGCGCAAAGCGCGTTGGGCAAATATCTGCCAAAATCCATCGCCAATGAGATCTTGAAAGACCCGGAAAAACTGGCGCTGCATGGCGAAAAGCGAAAAATATTCGCGGTCTTCACCGATCTCGAGGGCTTTACCAAATTGACTCATGCGATCGAACCGGAGATGGTCGCCACCCTGCTCAACGACTATCTCGACCGGCTGAGCGAGGTCGCGCTGGAATATGGCGGGACCATCGACAAATTCGTCGGCGATGCGCTGGTGACCTTCTGGGGGGCACCGATCGCCTATCCCGATGACGGGGAACGCGCGGCCAAGGCAGCCTACGCGCTCTATCTGGCCGGCGAGGAGTTTCGCAAGAATGTCCCGGAAGGCGTGCCGCCGATCGGGAGAACGCGGGTCGGCATGCACTATGGCGATGCCATTGTCGGCAATTTCGGCGGCGAAGGGCGCATCCAATATACCGCTCTGGGCGACGCCATGAATACCGCCGCCCGACTGGAAGCGGCTAACAAAACTCTTGAGACGAAAGTCTTGCTGAGCCGGGAAGCGATGGAACGAACCGGTCTCGACTGGTTCCGCCCGATGGGCCGGATCACGCTACGCGGTCGATCCACACCGGTCGAGGTGTTTGAACCGGTTCCCGACTGGGAAGAAAAAGATCGCGCGGCAGTGACCGCGGTCATAGCGGCCCACGAAAAGGGTGATACGGGTTGTATTCCGGCACTGGGTGTCGTGATCAAGCGATATGGCGCAGACCTGGGTCTCGCCAATTTGCGCAAACGACTGGAAAAAACAAAGAATGGAGAAAGCTATGCACTTGGATAAAAAACGGTCGGCACAATCCGGCACAATCGCATCCCGCTTTGCTAAAGCGGCGCTCGGCACCTTTCTGCTTTTCGGCGTTGGCAGCGTGGCGATGGCACAGAATATGGTCGTGCGCTCGACCGGCCCTTCCGCCAGCAGCTATCCGGCGGGTAAAAAAATGGGCAATGATGCCAAAATTACGCTGAAGGCTCAGGACAAGGTCACCATATTGACCAAGTCGGGCACGCGCGTGCTGTCCGGTCCGGGAACCTATTCGCTCGCACAGGGCAGCGGATCAGCGTCGAGCGCATCTGGCCGGCTATCGAGCTTCATCAACAACCGCGGCAGCAGCCGGGCGAGAACTGGAGCGGTTCGCGGCGATACCAGCGCGGCAGTGGTTACCCCGAACAATCCCAATCTGTGGTTTCTCGACGTGACCAAGGGCGGGAGATTCTGCGTTACCAATCCGAACGGACTGGTTGTCTGGCGGCCCGATTATACGGGATCGGCGACGGCTTCTATTGTTGAACCGACGACTGGCAATGTCACCGAAATCGCATGGCGAAAAGGCAATCCGCTAAAGGCATGGCCGAAGGATGTTCTGCCAGTAACCGACGGTGCCAACTATCGCCTGCTCGGGTCCAGTGCAGAGCAATCCGTCGAGGTGAATTTTGTGGTGCTGGATAGCGAACCAGTCGACCTCGATGACACGGCGGCTGCGCTGATCGAAAACGGGTGTTCCAGCCAGTTGGACTTGCTGGTTGAGACGCTGAATTTGAATAGCGAGCAACCGGACGATCAGGGTTAGCCTGTACACAATTGCTGCCGTCCCGGCCGAGTGCGGGGACGGCACAGCCGACATGCTGGTTCCATGGGTCGCACCGGGATAATTAAAAACGGGGAAATTTATGACGCGATCACGAACTGCCTTTCAACCAACCGCCCTGGCGGCCAGTATCGTGATCTTTTTGTCGAGCGTTCCCGCTTGGGGACAATCTTCTCTCGCTGCCCCGACCAGAGAAGAAATCCAGCGCGGAGTCATCGAGGAAGCGCTGAAGGGCCAGGCCCAACCCCTGTCCTTTGACGGCGAAATCGAAAGATCCGCCTGCCCCCTTGCCGGACCGGAATTTTCTGACGTCCGGTTCACGCTGCGGTCGGTCGAATTTGGTGGCCTGATTTCGGCTGATCCCGCATCGCTCACCTCATCCTATGCCGAATATATCGGTCAGGAAGTCCCGGTTTCGGTCGTCTGCGATATCCGGGACCGCGCGGCTACTCTGCTCCGCAACGATGGCTATCTGGCCGCCGTGCAAGTGCCGCCGCAGACCATTGATCAAGGCAATGTCCGGTTCGATGTGCTGATGGCCCGGATGACCGCAGTCCAGGTCAGGGGCGACGCCGGATCATCGCAAGGCTTGTTGCAAAAATATATCGAGAAGCTTGCCGCGCAGCCGGTGTTCAATATCAGAACGGCCGATCGCTATCTGCTGCTAGCTCGTGACATACCGGGGCTCGATGTCCGGCTTTCGCTGCGACCGGTCTCAGCCGCATCCGGGGGACAGCCGGGTGAAGTCGTCGGCGAGTTCAATGTTGTGCGCACGCCGGTCTACGCCGACGTCAATGTCCAGAATTTCGGCTCTGAAGCGGTTGGCCGCTTTGGCGGACTGGCCCGGATCCGGTTCAACGGGATCACGGGCATGGGCGATGAAACCGTTATCAGTGGCTATTCGACTTCCGACTTCAAGGAACAGCAGGTCCTGCAAGTCAGCCACGAATTTCTCGTTGGCGGCGAAGGTCTTAAATTCGGTGGCAATTTCATCTATGCCTGGACCAGGCCCGAACTGGCCGGTGGCTTTGACATCCGGTCGGAGACACTGGTGGCCAGCGCTTATGGAAGCTATCCTTTCATCCGCAAACAATCGCGCAATATTTTCGGCACGATTGGCCTCGACTATATCGATCAACGCACCGACATATTGGGTACGCGCACCAACGAGGACCGGCTGAGCGTGGCTTACGCGCGGCTGGACTTCAACCAGATCGAACCGGGCAGTATCTCGGGACGCGGCGGCTATTCCGCTTTCGAACCCAAATGGGGCGTTGGTGGTTCTCTGGAGATCCGGCAAGGGCTGGACATATTGGGCGCCAGCCAGGGCTGCGGCCCGGCCTTCGTGAACTGCATCGGCCAGACCGTATTGCCAACCCGCGTTGACGGCGACCCCACAGCCTTCGTCATCAGGGGGCAGGCAAAGATCGACTTTCGCCCGACCCCGCTGCTCGCGTTTACGCTAAAACCACGGCTGCAATATTCCCCCGATGCCCTGTTCTCCTATGAAGAAGTTTCCGGCGGCAATTATACCACAGGTCGCGGCTATGATCCCGGAACGATCATCGGCGACAGCGGCTATGGTCTGCAGACAGAAGTCAGCTACGGATCATTACAGCCGGAGTCCCCAGAGGATATCGCACTCCAGCCCTATCTGTTTTTTGACCTGATGGGAGTCTGGAACAAGAATATTCCGGGTGATCCCCAAAAGCTCTATTCCGCTGGCGGCGGCATACGAGCGACCATTGGACAGCAAGCGAGCCTTGATCTGGTCGCAGTCGTGCCACTCAAGCGCGCCGGTTTTCAGACGCGTCGGGACAGCGCCCGGGCGCTGCTGACGCTCTCCGTCCAGCTAGCCCCTTGGAGGCGCCAATGATCCCGCCAATTTATTCTCCCGTGACATTTGAACCGAGGCCAAACCAATGACCGGTAGCGCGCAGCATATGCAATTTCGCTCGGCATCAATCCGATCCCGGAAAATGCGGTGGCAGTCGGGCAGCTCGATGGTTGCAGCGGCTTTCTTGCTGGCTTCTGCACCGCAGGCGGCTCAGGCTCAGACGCCCATACGAGCGCCCGGCATGATGGTAGAAAATGTGCCGCACGGCAAAGCTGTCAGCATAGCGCGGCCCGAGATAGCCCAAAACCAGCCCCACAATCGCGCGCCCGATTTCAATCCGCGCGATGTCAGGATTTCCGCACCCTTTAATCCCCTGCCGGTAAATGATGTGCGGATTTCTGCGCCTGCTGACCTTATGGTGGAGAATATTAGGATCAGCGCCCCGGTTACCCTGTCCGGTGCCAATCAGCCGCAAGTTCCTGCCGGGATGGTGGCGATCGATCAGGCCCAGGTGATTGGTGCCCGAGTCTCCAATACTCAGGCCTTCCAAGCCAGTGGCGTATCCGCATCGGCAGTCACAACCATTTCAAGAGCATCCGGTGCCGATAGTGTGACCGTATTCGGGCCCGAAACATTCATCAACTGGGTCCCTCTGGATACCGCGAACAGCGACAATCTGATCAATATCCTGCCAGGCGGCACCACCCTGAACTTTGTCGGCCCGAATTCCGGCTATACCGTCCTGAACCGGATTTTACCGACCGCCACCACCACGTCCGGCGACCCCCGGGGGATTGCCTTCAGTGGCAATGTTATCAGCCGACTCGGGGCCAGTGATGGACCAATTGGTGGCAATATCTGGTTCTACAGTCCCGGCGGAATCCTGATCGGTTCAGGTTCGACCTTTGATGTCGGTGGGCTGGTGCTAACCACCAACGATATCAGTACAGCAGGTGGCCTGTTCGGAGCTGCCGGTGAAATTCGATTCAGCGGGACCGCCAATAGTCTGTCCTCGGTCATCATCGAAAATGGCGCGACGATCAGAGCTCAGAACGACCGCAGCAGCTATGTCGCGATGGTCGCACCGCGTATCGTTCAGGGCGGCACGGTAAATGTCAACGGCTCGGCCGCCTATGTCGCTGCCGAGCAGGCCAATCTGACGATCAACAATGGTCTGTTCGATATTGCCATTGGCGTGGGCACAACCGATGCCAATGGCGTTGTCCATAGCGGTACGACAACCGGGGCGTCCTCAACGCCCACTTTTGCTGGGAGCAACATCACCGATGCCGACGCGCAGGCGATCTATCTGGTTGCCGTTCCGAAAAATGATGCACTCACCATGCTGGTCAGCGGCAGCATGGGTTATCAACCCGCGGCCAGCGCCTCGATCGTCAATGGCAAGGTGGTGCTCAGCGCCGGTGCGAATGTCGCGACGACCGGCGACCAGACCAACGCCAGCTTTGCCTTTGACAAAAGCGCGACGGATTCAAATGCGAATATCCAGCTGCAAAGAGCTACCTTCGGGTCTTCGGTCTCGACCTATGCCACAAACGGCCTCATCGCAGCGACAGCGTCCGAGAACGATTTCATCGTTGCCAGCAATTCGGTTGGCACCCAGAATATCCTGCTTGAAGCAAGAAACCAGATTGATATCAACGCCCGCGGTGGCGGCACGATCAGCGCCAACGGCAATATCACCATGCGTGCCGGCACCGACGGTGTCGGCGGAACAATCAATATCAATATCGACAAGGTCGGTGCAATCAGCCCAACAACCAGCGGATTGCGGGTTGTCGGCAACCTGGTGGCGGACGTCAGCGCCGTCGGCCTGGATGACTTTGCTACGGTCCGCAACAATGGCGGCACCGGCATCGGACAAAATGCGGTCGGTGGTAATATCAACATCAATATCAGCGGCGACGGCGATCTTCAGGTTGGCGGCGCTGCGCAATTTATTGCCCGAGCGCAAGGCGGCAAGGGCGAGAACCAGAATGGTTCCGGCCAGGGCGGCAATATCAATCTGAATATTTCCAGCGGCACCTTCAATGTCACTGGCGCAACATTTTTCGAAACCCAGGTCCTGGCCGCCCAGAATCTGAAAGCTGCGGGAAATGGCCCCGGTCTGGTCGGCAGCGACAGTATCGCCGGCGACATCAATCTGTCGCTTACGGGCGGTGCGGTCACCACCGGCAACATGCTGGTGGAGATAGGTGCCGTTGCTACCAGAGGCGATGCCGTGGGTGGGGCCCAGAGTAACGACGCGACATCTGGCGCATTCGATCTGTCGGTTACCGGCGGAACCCATGTGATCAATGATCTGGACATCAACGCAGTGGCGGATGCCCGTGATGGCTCTTTCGATGCCACGGCAGCCCAAGTTTCAGGATCCGCCCGCTCTGGCGGCGCGACCGTTCTGGTCGACGGTGCCACCCTGACCATCAATTCTGACATCGACGCCGATTTGTCCACCTACGGTGTTGCGCCCGTCAGCACCGCGAACCGGGCTAGCTTAACGGTCCAGAATGGCGGGACTTTGACAGCGGGAAACCTCGTCTACATAAAGACATTCGGATCGAATGGCGTTGATACCCAGACAACCGGCGGCGGTTCCATTTCTGTCGTAGCGAACAATGGCGCAATTACTGTTGGCAGAATCATCCTGGATTCCTCCGCCAAACCAAATAACCAGTCGTCCGTTTTTTCCCCCGATGAGGGCCGCGATTTTCAAGGTGGTAACATCAGCCTGATTGCCCAAAATGGTGGCACTTTCACCGCTGGCGCTGCAGGCGCTTCCTTTTTCTCAGCAAACGGCACCGGCAATGACAGCAATGCGGGCAACGGCACCGGTGGGGATATTTCTTTCAGAGCCAATGATGGTTCGATCAGCTTCACCGATAATGTTACCCTCGACACCAGCGGCGTCGGCGGTGTCGGCGGCAATAGCGAAAATCCCGACAGCCTCGGAACCGGGCGCGGCGGAACCATCACGTTGCGGGTTGAGGGAACCGGCGGACTTCTGTCGTTCGCCGATCTGAATATTGATGCCGACGGATCAATTGCCAATGATGGCGAGGGCGGCGCCCCCTCATTCGACGGCGACGGCGGTTTGGGATTTGGCGGCGCCGTTACATTTGATCTGCTCGGCGGACAATTTACCGCCACTGACATTATAGTCGGATCGGACGGATCCGGCGGTGGTGGCGGCGATCTGGTGACACTGCCAGCATCCACACAGCTGCCCTTGGTTGCAGCACAGGCAACACCGGCAGATCTGACCGTCGTCAACGCGCCGTTTGCCGGCGGAGTATCGGCCGGCGATGGCGGTGATGGGCAAGGCGGGAATGTCACCTTCAATCTGAATGGCGGCACGGCGACGGTAACCAATCTGACGATATCGGCAAATGGCTTCGGCGGGGACGGCGCAAATGGCGATATATATTATGGTACGGCGGGCGGAAATGGGGGCCGCGGTATCGGTGGCAATACCACGTTTAACGCCCAATCGGGCAGCTTGACCGTCACCAGCACCCTGACCGTGTCTGCGCAAGGCAATTCCAATAGTTATTATAGCTACGGTGCTTCATCGGCGGGCGGACGTGGTTACGGTTCGGATGGCGGAAATGGCGGTGCGGGTATCGGTGGAACCGCGACCTTCAATCTCGATGGGAGCGCGACTATCAATGCCGACCAGGTCATTGTCAGTACCAATGCTAACGGCGGATCCGGCGGATCATCCAGCTATGGATTTGATGCTCTGAGCAATCAGGTCCAAGCCGGCATTGCCGGCAATGGTGGCAACGCCACAGGCGGCGATGCGACGTTCAACAATAATGCAGGAACCCTGAATTTCAGCCAACTCTCGGTGACTTCAATCGGCACCGGCGGCAATGGCGGCAGAGTTGGTTTTTCTACCGGACCGGTGGATAATATCGCGGGCAATGGCGGCAGTGGTACGGGCGGCAATGCCACGATCAATATAAATCAGGATGATCTGAACAATCCGGTCTATGTCGTTGATGCCAGTGGAATCGGCGGCGATGGTGGCGACGGACTGGATGGCGGCAGCGGTGGTGCAGCATATGGCGGCGTTGCGGCGATCAACATCAACGGTGCAACAGCCGTCCTCGATGATCCCTCGATCACTGCCAATGCAACCGGCGGTGCCGGCGGCCAAGGCAAAGTCAATAGCGCGACCTTCAATGCAGGCAATAGCGGTGATGGCGGCAATGCTGTGGCTGGCACCGCTCGTCTCGAAGTAACGGGTGCTGGCGGCAATATCGATCTGGGCTTCATCACTCTGCAATCTGACGCCGTCGGTGGTCAGGGCGGTGTCGGTTACTCCAATTTTTCCGGCAATGCAGGCAGTGGCGGCACCGGCGGCAATGCAACCGGTGGTCGATCGGAACTGGTCGCAAGGACTGGCGGCACCATCAATCTGACTTCAAGCCCGTTTGATTTCACCAGCACGGGAACCGGCGGCGCGGGCGGCGCGGGAGGATATACCTATGGCAATAGCGCGGGCGACGGCGGTGATGGTGGATCTGGCACCGGCGGAGCATCGGTATTTTTGGCACAGGGTGGCACCATTACCGGCCAGGACGTCAACTTCACGGTGGCTGGGATCGGCGGCAACGGCGGTGCTGGCGGCACATATGGCTATGGCGGCGTCAATGGCGTGACCGGTACCGGCGGCACCGGAACCGGAGGAACCGCGACTCTCGAGGTTCAGGAGGGCAGCCCGGGGATCATTACACTCGGCAATGTCGTCGCCTCGGCAAATGGCACCAGCGGCACCGGTGGCTTTCCCATTGCGGGGGCCGGCGGGCGCATTGAAGTCACCGACAGTTCAACAGATCCGGCAGGGCTCATCACTCTCGCTAGCCTGGCGGCGAACGCCTTTGATACCGGTAGCGGCTCTATCCTGCTCTCCAATACCACGCCCCTGGGCGGTTTCTATGTGACCGGGAATAGTGGCGCGATGGCGATCCTTGGCGACCTGACCGTCAATGTCGTGGGCAATATAGAATATAGTCTCGACGGCAACGGCCAGATGACCGTGGGCGGCAATGCAACGCTGAACAGCGGTCAGGACATATTGATCGACCACAGCAACAATGTCACGCCGGTTAACTCCATTGAAGTCGCGGGCAGTTTTGCGGCAACGGCGCAAGGCAATTTCGTCAGCACCGCAGGTTCCCGAATCAATGCGGCAGATTTGGCCACCGTCCGCGCGGAACAAAATGCCACCGTGGCCGATATAGCCGGTGTCGGCCTGGTCGATATTTCTGCCCTGTTCGATGTCGATGTAAACAATGCGGCAGTAATCGGGACACCGACCACCATTGTTTTGGGATCAGGAGCCTTCGTGCTCGGTCCGCAAATGCGGATCCAGTCCGGGCTGAACCTTGGCGGCACACCGACGCCTACGCCCACGCCCAATTTCAATCCGAACTATGACGCGACAATAACGGGCAACGTGACCTCTACCGGCTTTATCACGATCAATGCCGGGGGAAGCGCGCTATTCTCGACCGGCAGCAGCACTGTTTCGGACAATGGTTTGACCGTACAGACCGGCGATGACATCATCATCCAGACCGGCGCGAGCGTTATTGCGGCCAATAACCCTGCGACGAGCCCCAATTTGGGTAGTCCTTTTCTCACCGGCAACAATCTGTCCCTGCTAGCGGGCAACCTGACGCCTCTGAGCACGGCCCCGGTTACGCCTATTGCTTCCATTGTCGCCGCCGGTGACATCAATGCCAACAATTTCGCGGTTGTCATGTCGGCCAACGCTATTGACGGCCTGGGCGGAACGATCACCGCTAGCTCTCTGTCCGCGGACATTAATGACGCCCCCTCCAACGCCGTGATCGCTGCGACCGGACAATCCGATGACAATGGCCTGCTGAGCGGACAATGTCTCGAGGGCAACGTCTGTCTGGGTACGATCAATGCGGACAATTTTGTCTATATTGGTCAGGCGAGCAACAATGACGTGATCCAGGGCATCATCGAGTCCGGCACGGTGTCCGCCAACGACATTCTGGTCACCACCCGCCGCGACATCATCATGGGCACCGATGGCATTGCCACAGTCCTCGATGCGACAAACCAGTTTCTGGTCCAGAGCAACGAAGGCAATGTCGACTTGCGCGACGCTTCCGTCAGCAGTGCCAGCATTCGGGTCAGTGCCGTGACTGGCAGTCTGCTCGGCAGCGGATCGCTGACCAGCACCAATGATATCGGCATTACCGTGGCTGGCAGCATCAATGCTGCCCTGATCAATAGCGGAAGGCAGCTCACCACGATCGCCAATGTCGGCGGAGCACTCGAGGCCTCCTACACCGTTCCCGGCAGCATCAACGTTGGCACGCTGACTCAGGCTGCCGCTGCGAATATCAATATTGTCGCCGGCGGCAACATTGGTCTGGGCAGAATCAATCTGCCGAGCAACAGGTCGATCACGCTGACCGCCGCCACCGGCGATGCGTTTCTCGGCAGCAACAGCAGCGCAACATCCATCTCGATTTTAGCCAATAATGTCAGCTTCAATGACCTGCTGTCGTCCGGCGCTATCACCCTGAATGCGGCCGCGGGCAATCTTGCCGGGACTGGACCAGGCAATCTGACTGCCGGAAGCACAATCAATCTCGATGCTACCGGGACAATCGGCTTTGGTTCGCTGACCACATCGCAGGCGGTAACCGTGGATGCGGGCGGCAATATTTCTTTCAGCAACGCCGCCGGCGACAGCGTGAGAATGAATAGCGGGGGCAATATTATTGGCGGTAATGTTGATGCGTCGACCAATTCTCTCTCCAGCAATGTCGCGGTACTCAATGCGGGCGGCAGCGTTACCGCCGGAACCATTAATGCCTTCGATGGTATCGATATAGATGCCGGTGGCGATACCATTCTCAATGCCTTGCTCGGCGGTTCCACCGATATCCTGACCACCGGTGCCGTCAATATCACAAGCGCCAATATATTGCGGCTGGCAGCTCAGGGCAGCAGCATCACTCTCGGCACCGCGAACATTACCAGCAATGCCGCCGCCGCAACCGGCGCACTCGTATTGACCGCCACAACCGGCGCGATCGGAATCACCAATGCGACAAGCGCCCGGGCCACGACGCTCAATGCGGCAACCAATCTCAATATTGGCACTCTGTCATCCGGCGGGGCCTTTGGCGGCACCGCCGGTGGCAATATTACTTTCACCACAGTGGCCGGCGATAGTGTGACCATGAACGCCGACGGCAACATCACCGGCGGTAATGTTGATGCGTCGACCAATTCTCTCTCCAGCAATATAGCGGTGCTCAACGCGGGCGGAAGCGTTACCGCCGGGACCATTAATGCCTTCGATGGTATCGACATCGACGCCAGCGGAGCGGTTGTTGTCGGGTCCGTACTGGGCGGATTTGCCGATATCCTGACCACCGGCGCGATTGATATCACCAGTGCCAATACCCTTCGTCTTGCAGCGCGAGGCAGCAGCATATCGCTCGGCACCGCCAATATCACCAGCAACGCCTTTGCCGCGAGCGGCGCGCTGGTGTTAACCTCAACGACCGGCGCGATCGGGATCACCGATGCTACAACCGCCCAGGCGACTACGCTCGATTCAGCTACCGAAATCAATATCGGCAATTTGGCATCCGTCGGCGCGGTCGGCGTGACAGCCGGTGGCAATGTTGCATTGGGGATAACATCCGGAGACAGCATAGTCGTCAATGCGGGTGGCAACATTACTGGCGGAAGCGCGAGCGCGCCCACCAACAGCTTATCCAGTAACGTCGTCAATCTGACCGCTGTCGGAGCGATAAATGTAAACACCATCACCGCATTTGATAATGTCAACCTTGACGCCGGTGGAACGATTGATTCGAAAACCATCCAGGGCGCTTTTATTGACGTCTCGGGTAGCGGACTGGTCACGATCGGAAGCGCTACCGGCACCCGTCTTGATGTGACAGGCACAGGGATTGACCTTGGCATAGCAAATGTCACCAGCAATGCCTTTGCTGCGAGCGGCTTCATCAACATTGATGCTACTAGCGGCGCGGCGATCGTAGGAACCGCGAATTCTACCAATAACACATCCATCATCGGCGCTTCGGTATCACTTGATCAGGGCGATATTGCCGGTAATCTGGTGCTCAATGCCACCGCCGGGGATATCAATGGAACCGGCACGGTAACTGTCGGCGGAGCGATTGATCTGGATGCGACCGGTAACGTCGGGTTCGGAAGCCTCGAAGCACAGGGCGGATCGTTCACCGTCGATGCAGGTACCGGAATCACCTTTGCGGGCGCGACCAGCAGCGACTTCATCACCATGAACGCAGCCGGTGCGATCAGCGGCGGCGATCTGACCGCGACTAATGCGCTCAATCTCACCGGCGGCAATATCGCTATCGGTGATGCAAGCGCCGCCAATATCGCTTTCACCAGCGGCGCGGATATCCTGTTCAACGCCCTCACTTCGCCAAATGCGATCACCTTGACCGCAGCCAATGGCACAATCGGCATGAACAGCGGCGCCGGCAATATCGACAGCGCCGGCAATGTGGACCTGACCGCACAGGCATTCTCGGTCGGTGACGTAACCTCTGCTGGTTCTATCACCGCGAACGCCACCGCTGGCGATGCCAGCTTCGGCACGGTCAATGCAGCCAATGACATCACCGTCTCGGCTACCGGCACACCGACAGTCGTGAATGCGATCAGCGGCGGCAATACCAGTATCACTGGTGCATCGGTCACCCTGAGCAACGGTTCTATCGGCGGTAGTCTGACGCTCAATGCCACGGCTGGTGATGTCGATGGCAATGGCGCGGTGACCGTAGGTGGCGGCATTGATCTGGATGCGACAGGCAATATCGGTTTTGGCGATCTTGATGCACAAGGCGGTACCTTCACGGTCGATGCCGGCGGCAATATCAATTTCACCAGCGCTGCAAGCAGCAATGATATGACGATGAACGCTGGCGGGGGAATAAGCGGGGGCAATTTGACTTCCGGAGGAGATCTGGCAGTCACGGCGCTGGGCGGTGGTTTTGTCGGTGGCGTGATAGTCACTACCGGTGACGTCGATGCCAGTGCCACTGGTGATTTCGGCTTCACCCGTATCTCCGGCGGGAACATCGTCAGCCTGGCGGCAGAGGGCGACCTGACGGGGGGAGACGTCAGCGCAGCATCGACCATCGACATAAAGTCGACCGGCGATGTTCAATTAGCCAATGCAGATGCCGGGAATACATTCGTAACCGGTGCCAACAATGCGCTAACCATCGATGCGGGTGGCGCGATCAGTTTCGACACCGCATCTGGCCGGGATATCTTCCTCACCGCTGGCGGCGGCATATCCGGCGGTTCGGCGACCGCGGCTTCGTCGCTCACGATGGACGCTGGCGGGCTGGTTCAGCTCGATGACGTGTCCAGCGACGAAGCGCTGTTCATCAACGGTGCTGGCGGTATCATCATCACCAATGTTACCGGCGGTTCGGTATTGTTCGATTCTGGTTCAGCTGGCATATCGCTCGACGTTGTTACAGGATCTGCTTCGATCGGACTGACCGGCGGCAATATCAGTTTCGGCAGCGCTACCGGCGGTGACATCACGATCGATGCCACCACCATCGCCTTCGACACCGCCAGCGGCGGCGATATTGATCTGACCAGCAATGGCCCGATCGACTTCATGGCGATTGATGCCACCGGCAACGTCGACATCGATGCGACGACGGGCATACTGACCGGGGACCTGACTGGCGGTGACATCAACGCTGGCGGTGCGGTAACGATAGTTACCAATCGTGACATTTTGCTCGACCGTGTCACTGGCGGTTCAAATGTCCGGATGACAACCCGCGGCACCAAAGACATAACCGTCGGATCGCTCGACAGCGGCACCAACGTGATTGTCCGGTCGCAAGGTATTTTTGTCGCAGACCAGGTAAATGCAGCGAAGACTGGCCAGGGACGGGTCGACATCGACGCCGACGACGGCGTTGTTCTGCGCAATGTCTCAGGCAATGACATAGACCTGACGGCGACAAACGGGCTGGTGAATGTGACCAATAATGTCGACGTGACCAATATCCTGATCGCTTCAGGTGAGGCCGTTTCCATTGTCACACAACAGGATATGTCTGTTCGGGCGGATGCAACCAACGGTAATATCGGGCTATCATCCGTCGGCAATCTCGATGTGCAGGGTGCACAGGCAACGGACAATATCATTATTGCCGCGGGCGGATCAGCAACGGTCAACAGTACCTTCCAGATACCCAGCTCCGCTCCGATCAACTTCAATAGCCCGCAAAATGCCGTCGCTACTGGCGGCAATATCACTATCAGCGCCATCGACGACGTTCGGATCAACAGCGTGGTGAATGCAGCCAATGACCTTCAAATCACGGCGGGTGGTCTGATCGACATTCAGGCGAATGTTGTGGGGAGCACAATCAGAACGGTCAGCTCCGACATGAATATCGGTTCGATCGGTAGCCTTGGTCAAACCGATTTGACCAGCAACCTACAAATCTTCACCGATGGCACGACACAGATGATACTCGGTGGCGGCACCGATCTGGGTGGTAAATTCACCCTCAACAACGATGAATTCAGCCGAATTCATTCGGGCGGCGATCTCACGATTACGGCCGTTCCGACCGGCATGGCCGGATTCGACATGGTTGTGCAGGATCTAAACATACTGGTGGCGAACAATGTCAGCGGCGCACAATCGGCCAATATCGGACTGAGCAACGCGCTCAATCTCGTGTCCGGCCAGTCGATCTCGGTTGGGGGCTTTGTCGATTTCAGCAACGCCAACGCCAATTCCGGTCTCAACTTCACCGCCGCCCAAAATCTGTTTATCGATGCCGCCAGCGGCATCATCCAGATGACAGACGCGAACGGAAGCTTCTCCGGCAGCGGCAGCCTGTCGATCAACGCCGTCAATGTCTATGCGATGACCAGTCAGGCGCTCGCCGACATCAATGGTCTTGGCGCAGCGGCTATCAACACCCGCCTGTCTTCCAACGATGGCATCAACCTGCCCGATGGTTTGATCCGGGCGGACAATGTCCAGATCACGGTAACCGACAATCTGCTCATTCAGAATACCGCGAACGGAACGGATTTCGCGGATCGTCGCGGGTTCAATGTTGGCACCTTATCCATTGCCGGCCCTTCAACCGGCAGCGCCAATATCGTGATCAATGGCATCGTTGGCGGCGCGACCGGTCTGGACACGATTCCGGCCACCGATGTGGGGATCGGCTTCGATTCGGCATCGACCATCAATGGCTGTGTGATCAACAACCCTGCCAGCTGTGCGCCAACACCGACACCAACCCCCACTCCAACTCCGACCCCAACTCCAACTCCAACTCCAACTCCAACTCCGACTCCGACCCCAACTCCGACCCCAACGCCAACGCCAACACCAACCCCCACTCCCACTCCCACTCCCACTCCCACTCCCACTCCCACTCCCACACCAACCCCTACTCCGGCCCCGACACCGGAGACGCCAGAAATCGAGGACCCGGTTCAGGACGTGATCGAACAAGAGGTGACGCCGGAAGAATATGAGTCGGACCCATTTGCTTCCAATCCTGTCGAGATTAAGGAAAATGAGGATCTGCTAGAAAATCCGTTGATCGATGAACCGGTCACCGGCGCAGGGAATGATGATCTGTGGGTCAACGGGGAAGAGTGCGAGAGCGACGCTGTGGGAAAATGCGCGATAAATGATGCAGAGAAAGAGCCCGAACCGGCAGAATGACCGCTGCGATCAATTGATCTGTTGACCTGTTGCGCGGAAAGCCATTAGGCGATGAGCGATGAATGACCCAATGAATGACAATGCCGCGCATCCGCTAAAACTGTTCAACAGCCTGACTCGCCAGATGGAGGAGTTTGTGCCCGTTCATCCGGGCGAGGCGCGCGTCTATACTTGCGGGCCGACGGTCTATAATTATCAGCATATCGGCAATATGCGCGCCTATGTGTTCGCCGATCTGCTGGGCCGCACACTGAGCTGGAAAGGCTACAAGCTCACCCATATCATCAATATCACCGATGTCGGTCATCTGACCTCGGACGCCGATGTGGGCGATGACAAGATGGAAAAGGCGGCGGCGCAATCCGGCAAGTCCGCTTGGGATATCGCCAAATATTATACCGACGCTTACTGGAAAGATATTGAGCGGCTCAACATCCGCCAGCCAGCCAAATGGGCAATTGCCACCGACCATGTCGAAGAGATGATCGCCTTTGCCAAAAGCATCGCCGACAAACATTGCTACGAACTGGACAGCGGGCTCTATTTTGATGTCAGCACGGTGCCGGATTACGGCCGGCTCGCTGGCGCACAAAGCGACGATATCGAGGGCCGGATCGACGCGGTTGAAGGCAAGCGCCACCCGCAGGATTTTGCCATCTGGCGCAAGACGCCCGCTGGCGAAACCCGGCAGATGGAATGGGACAGTCCTTGGGGCAAGGGCGCGCCCGGCTGGCATCTCGAATGTTCGCAGATGAGCAATAAATATCTTGGCGAAAAATTCGATATCCACACCGGCGGGATCGATCATCGCGAGATTCACCACCCCAACGAAATTGCCCAGAACCAGGCGCATAATTGTTCGGAGCACAGCGGCGCGAATATCTGGATGCACAATAATTTCCTGATCGACAGAGCCGGAAAGATGTCGAAGTCCAGCGGCGACTTCCTGCGGCTGCAGGTGCTGATCGACAGGGGCATCCACCCCCTCGCCTATCGCCTGATGTGCCTGCAGGCCCATTATCGCAGCGAGCTGGAGTTTACGTGGGAAAACCTAGAAGCCGCTAGTCTTCGTCTAAAACGACTCGTGATGGCTGTACGGCGAATCAGCCCAGATACAAAAATAATGTCCGAGCTAAGGGAAAATACAACTGAAAATGGTCAGCTCAGCAATCAGATGATTTCCCAAATTCGATCAATCGCGGGATTTGAAATGTCTAGCTTGATCGGAAAATTTGATGAAGCTATTTCAGATGACTTAAACACTCCAATTGCCTTGACGGTATTAGATCAAGCCATAAAAGACAGAAATCTTTCGAAACGAGATAGGGTACGATTGGTCGCGCTGTTTGATAGTGTACTTGGCCTTGATTTACTGAGGATAACCAGGCGAAAGCTCAGGGTATCGAAAACTGTCGATGGCTTAGAAAATTTCTCTATCTCTGATGCAGATGTGGAGGCAGTTGTCCGTACACGGCGTTTGTTGAAGTCGCGAGGCGACTACACGTTAGCTGATGAACTGAAAGCATTGCTTTCCCTCTGGGGCGTCGAATTAATGGACGGCGACAAGCTACAATGGGACTGGAGAATTGAAATATGACCAAACCGAAAGCCGCCATGGCCTCGCTCGTCCGCCCGCTGGTCGAACCGCATTGCGGCGATCTTGATGTCACATGGTTCACCAGCACCGAGGAAGCGATGGAAATCGCGCCGCAGGCCGAGATCGGCTGGTTCGACATGTATGACAAGGAAAAGATGGCCGAAATCATTTCCGCCGCGACCAATCTCAAATGGCTGAACAGCATCTATGCCGGGGTCGAGCATTTTCCGCTCGAGCAGCTCAAGGCGCAGGGCACGATCCTGACCAATGGCGCCGGCCTGAACGGCGCGCCGATCGCCGAATTTGCGGTGATGATGATGCTGGCCGCCGCCAAGCGCAGCGATCTCATCCTCGACAATCAGCGCCAGCACAACTGGCTGGAAACACCGCCGGGTACCGCCGAAATCGACGACAGCAAGGCGCTGATCATCGGCTATGGCGGCATCGGCCAGCAGATCGCCAAAAAGCTCTCCGGCTTTGACGTCGAGGTGACCGCTGTCCGCCGCACCGCCACCAGCGAAGCCAATGTCATCGGCCTCGACGACTGGCGCGACCGGCTCGGCGAATTCGATTGGGTCTTCGTGTCGGCTCCCGCCACCAGTGACACGAAACATATGTTTGGCGCCGACGAATTCGCCGCCATGAAATCCTCCGCCTGGCTGGTCAACGTCGCGCGCGGCAGTCTGGTCGACCAGGAAGCGCTGCTCACAGCGCTCAATGACAAGGCAATCGGCGGCGCCGCGCTCGACGTGACGGATCCCGAACCGCTGCCAGCCGACCACCCACTGTGGGACGCGCCCAATTGCATCATCACCATGCATTTGTCGGGCACCGCCCAAACGCGCATGTTCCAGCGTGCCGCCGCCCGCTTCGTGGAAAATCTGAAACGCTACAAAAATGGCGACGACATGATTGCCGTGGCCGACTTTGACCGGGGATATTGAGGGGTGACTTCGCGGCTATTCTGACTTATCAACCAAGAACATAGGGGTAGAGTGAGTCTCATTTCTGAGGGGGATTGAGGGTCATTGGGGTCGTTGCCAATTACTCGCACACAAACTGGTCATCGCGATCAGGGAAGGACCCACATGACCAAAGCATCCGATCTGTTCGTAGAATGTCTCGAAAACGAGGGCGTTGAATATCTGTTCGGCGTTCCCGGCGAAGAAAATCTCGACATGCTCGACAGCCTGTCGCGCTCCAAGAAAATCAAACTCATTCTAACCCGTCACGAACAGGGTGCCGGTTTCATGGCCGCAACCTATGGACGGCACACCGGCAAGACCGGTGTCTGCATGGCGACATTGGGCCCCGGCGCGACCAATCTGGTGACCGCAGCCGCCTATGCGCAATTGGGCGGCATGCCGATCCTGATGGTCACCGGCCAGAAACCGATCAAGAAATCCAAGCAGGGTCGGTTCCAGATTCTCGACGTCGTCGACATGATGGGCCCGATCACCAAATTCACCCACCAATTGGCCTCTGCTGACAATATCCCCAGCCGCGTGCGTGAAGCGATCCGTCTCGCCGAGGAAGAAAAGCCCGGTGCGACCCATATCGAGTTTCCCGAGGATATTGCCGACGAAGAAACCGATTCCACCCCAATCGCGCCCAGCCTCGCCCGGCGTCCCGTGGCCGAGGCAAAAGCCGTGCGCGCTGCGACCAAGAAAATCGAAAGCGCCAAATCTCCTATTCTGGTGATTGGTGGCGGAGCCAACCGGACACGGACCGGACGGATGCTCACGCAATTTATCGAGAAAACCGGCATTCCCTTTGTCACCACCCAGCTCGGCAAGGGTGTGGTCGATGAAACCCACAAGGAATTCATGGGCTGCGCGGCGCTTTCGGCAAACGACTTTGTCCATCGCGCGATCGAATCCGCCGACCTGATCATCAACGTCGGGCATGATGTCATCGAAAAACCGCCCTTCTTCATGACCACCGGCAGCACCGAAGTCATTCACGTCTCGATGAACAGCGCCGAAGTCGATCCGGTCTATTTCCCGCAGATCGAGGTGATCGGCGATATCGGCAACGCGGTCTGGCAGATGAAGGAAGATATCGTTCCGTCCGGCAGCTGGAATTTCGACGCGATGTACAAGGCGCGCCGGGCCGAGGAAGAGCATACGGATACGATGGATGACGACCTGCGTTGCCCGATCTACCCGCCGCACCTGGTGAAGGTCGTCCGCGAAGCGATGCCGGCAGATGGCATCATCTGCCTCGACAATGGCGTTTACAAGATCTGGTTCGCCCGCAATTACAAGGCGCGCCAGCCGAATACGGTGCTGCTCGACAACGCCCTGGCGACGATGGGCGCAGGCCTGCCCTCGGCGATGGCCTCATCGATGGTCTATCCCGACCGCAAGGTCATGGCGATCTGCGGCGATGGCGGCTTCATGATGAACAGCCAGGAAATGGAAACCGCGGTACGGCTGAAACTGAACATCACCGTACTGGTTCTCAACGACAACAGCTATGGCATGATCCGCTGGAAACAGGCGAACATGGGCTTCAAGGACTGGGGCCTGACCTATGGCAATCCGGATTTTGTCAAATATGCCGAGGCTTATGGTGCCAATGGCTACCGGATCAGCAGCGCCCAGAATCTGCAGGAAACTATCGACAAATGCCTGAACAGCGAAGGCGTGCATCTGATCGAGGTTCCGGTCGACTATTCCGACAATGATCGTATTTTAAATCACGAGATCAAGGAACTCAGCGCGAAGGTGTGAGTGAATCCCCTATGACCAAATTAAAAGACGTCTATCCGCTCTATCTCAACAACGAAGCGGTGCAGCCCAATACCGACCTGGAAGTCACCGACAAATATACCAACAAGGTCGCTTTCCGGACCGCTCTTGCGACGCCCGATGTCATCGAAGAAGCGATAGCCGGAGCGGTCGCTGCCACCGGACCAATGGCAGCGATGGCGAGCTACGAACGGCAAAACGTGCTGCAACATTGCGTCGACCGCTTCAAGGAGCGGTTTGACGAGCTGGCCTATTCGCTGTGCGTTGAAGCGGGCAAGCCGATCAAGGATGCGGAAGGCGAAACCACGCGCCTGATCGACACATTCCGGATTGCCGCCGAAGAATCCGTGCGCAACTATGGCGAGGTCCAGCCGCTCGACATTTCGGCCCGGGCAAAAGGCTATATGGGCATGTGGAAACGCGTGCCGATCGGTCCGTGCAGCTTTATCTCGCCGTTCAACTTCCCGCTCAATCTGGCCGCGCACAAGATTGCACCCGCCATCGCCGTGGGTTGTCCGTTCGTGATGAAACCGGCGAGCAAGACGCCGCTGGGCGCAATCATCATGGGCGAGATATTGGCCGAAACCGACCTGCCGAAAGGTGCCTATTCGATTCTCCCCGCAAGCCGCGACGGCGCCGATCTGTTCACCGTCGACGATCGCCTGAAACTGCTTTCTTTCACCGGGTCTCCGGGCGTCGGCTGGGATTTGAAGACCAAGGCCGGCAAGAAAAAAGTCATCCTGGAACTGGGCGGCAACGCCGCCGTTATTGTCGATCATGACGCCGATCTGGACGATGCGCTGGAGCGGATTGTTTTTGGAGCCTTCTATCAATCAGGCCAGAGCTGCATCGGCGTCCAGCGGATCATCATCCACGAAAGCATCTACGACACATTCAAGGATATGCTGGTGAGCAAGACCAGGAGCCTGGTCTCGGGCGATCCGAAGGAACGCGATACCTTCATCGGTCCGATGATTTCCGAAGGCGAAGCCACGCGTCTGCACGGCTGGATTGAAAGCGCTGTCGAAGGCGGCGCAACTTTGCTTTGTGGCGGCAACCGGAAGGGCAATATGCTCGAAGCCACGCTGCTGGAAAATGTCGATACCGACGCCGACGCCTATCGCGAAGAGGCCTTCGGTCCGCTCGCCCTGCTCTCCAAATTCAGCGACTTTGGCGCAGCGCTCGACGAAGTGAATGACAGCAAATTCGGTTTGCAGGCCGGGATATTCACCCGCGATCTGTTCAAGACGCTCGACGCCTGGGATCATCTCGATGTCGGCGGCGTCGTGATCAATGACGTGCCCTCCTATCGGGTGGACAATATGCCCTATGGCGGCGTCAAGGACAGCGGCCTGGGCCGCGAGGGCATCAGATTTGCCATGGAAGACATGACCGAAATCCGGAATCTGGTGATTCGCCGCAAGCCGGGCTAGACAATCACCCAATGACAGTTGCCAATGCGCCACACTGTGTTTTCAGTGCAGCAGGTCCATGTCGGCAAGACCCTAAAAAATAAAAGAAATCGGGCTATTTTCCTTTGCATTGAGCGGCGGATCGGCGATAGGTAACCTGACCGCTGTAGCAAGCGGCAAGGGTCGCGTCGTGCTGAATGAGGGGACCGGTTTCAGAACCGGATTGGGCAACGATGCAAACGAAGTATGATTTTTCGTGGGTACCCGGCTGGTCTCTGCTGGCCGCTAGCCTGTTCTGTTCGGCTCTGGTCGGAACAGCGTTGTTCATCTCGGCTATGGCAAGCACTACTCCTGTGTCAGCGGCGACGGATACTGCCAGCGGCACCTATCTCGGCGTAGCGACTTGTGGCGGCACCACCTGCCACGGACGGCAGGAAGCCGACGGCGAAATTGTCCGGCAGGACGAAATCATGCGCTGGCAGGAAGATTCAACGCCGGGCGGGGCCCATAGCCGCGCTTTCCGCGTCCTCCGCGAACCGCGTAGCATCGCGATCGCCAAGCGTCTCGGCATCAAGGACGCGGCGTCCTCTTCAGAATGCCTTGGCTGTCACAGCACGGCGGCAGCAAGCAAGGGCCCCCGGTTCCAGCTCAATGACGGTGTCGGCTGCGAATCCTGCCACGGCGCATCCTCCGCCTGGCTGTCCAGCCATTATGCAGTCGGCGCGAGCCATGCCCGCAACATAGCCAAGGGACTGGTCCCGCTGGATAACCCCAAAGCGCGGGCGAGCGTCTGTCTCGACTGCCATTTCGGCAGCGCCCAAAAAGGCCAATTTGTCGATCACCGGATCATGGCTGCCGGCCATCCGCGTATCTCGTTCGAGATGGACCTCTTCTCAACTTTGCAGCAGCATCATGACGAGGATGTCGACTATATCCGCCGCAAAGGCCGCACCAATAGCGTCCAGTTCTGGGCGGTGGGCCAGGCGATGGCGCTGGAACGCTCGCTGAATCTGTTCACCAAGCCGGCAATTGCTACCGAAGGCATTTTTCCCGAATTTTATTTTTACGACTGCCACAGCTGCCACCGGCGGATTTCCGACGATCCGTCGGCTCGTCCGACCTCGATCAACAATCCCGGCCGGCCGATCCCCGAAGGCATGCCGCCCTATAATGACGAAAATATGATCATGCTGAGCGCGGCGATCAAGGTCGCTGCCCCGGATATCGCCGGCGAGTTTGACGCCCGATCGAAGGCATTTCACGCAGCCATGGCGCAGGGCCGGGAGCCGGCCGTTCAGGAAGCCACCCGTATGCGGCAATATGCGACACAGCTCGCGGATCGTTTTTCCCGCGCCAGCTTTGGCAAAGCCCAGACCTTCCAGATCATGCAAACCATCGCCGGCGAGGCGATATCGCCCCGTTTTACCGATTATGAGGGCAGCGTACAGGCGGTGATGGCGGTCGACACATTGTTGAACGGCTTGGTCAACAGCGGCCAGGTCAGCGAGGCCGCCGCTGCCAGCCTGCGCGGCCAGATCAATGTCGCCTATGAGGCGGTGGCCGAACCCAATGGCTATGACCCGCTGAAATTCCGCCGCGCATTAGGCAGTGCCGTGCGCACGATACGGTCGCTCAGGTAGGATTGGTGGTGATGCGCAAATCTTTCCTCACATCTGCCATTTCCGCGGCAGCACTGGTACTGGCCTCTTGCGGAGGTGGTGGTGGCAGCAATGATTTTGGCGGCACACCTTCGCCCTCCCCGGCTCCGACACCGACTCCGACACCGACGGGTTTCGTTGCTCCGGCGCAGCGCTCGCTGACCGTTGCCGATGTCCAGCAAGTCATTGCCCAGGCTGCAGGCGAGGCGCAGGCCCGCAATCTTCCTTCGGTGATCGCTGTCGTCGACCGGGTCGGCAACGTCCTGGCCGTGTTCGACATGAACGGTTCCAACAAGGGATCGAGTGAAGTGTCTGTGAGCTCCAGACAGATTGGCGGCATTGCCGGTCCGGGCAACACGATCGGCCTGCAAGGCGCCATGGTCCCGGCTTCCACCGCGGCCATAGCGAAGGCGATCACCGGCGCCTATCTGTCCAGCGGCGGCAACGCCTTTTCCAGCCGGACCGCCAGTCAGATCGCCCAGGAACATTTTCCGCCTGCACCAACCACGGTCGGGCTGGAGAGCGGACCACTGTTCGGCGTCCAGTTCAGCCAGCTTCCCTGTTCGGACCTGTCGCAGCGATTCACCGCCATGGGCGGGGCCACATCCATGATCGGGCCGAAACGATCGCCGCTCGGGCTAGCGGCTGACCCCGGCGGTTTGCCGCTATACAAGGACGGTGTCGTGGTCGGCGGCATCGGCATCATGGGCGATGGCGATTATGGCTTTGATCCCAATATTCTCGACGTCGACGTCAGCGACGAGGAAGCCATCGCTCTCGCCGGAATTCAGGGTTTTGCTCCTCCGGCGTCGATTACCGCCAACCGGATTTCGGTTGATGGCACGTCGCTGCGGTTCAGTGATATGGTCGTCTCCGATCTGGCGCCGCTGCAAAGCAATTTTGCCGCCATCAATGGAACGATCGGTAATCTGAAGGCGGTTACCGGCTATACCGCCGGCGCCATTATCGCCGGCACCGCCTATGGAACGGAAGCTTCTGGTATCCGGGCATCGAAACCGAGCGAATTCACCAACTCGGATGCCTTTGTCCTGACCGACGGCACCGGCGCCAACCGTTTCCCTATCCGCGGGGGCACCGACGGCGCAGCAAATCCCTCACCGCTCACCGACACCGAAGTGCGCGCCATTCTGGAGGAAGCCTTCAAAATCTTCAGCCGGGCAAGAGCGCAGATTCGCCAGCCACTGGACAGCCGGATGCAGGCGACCGTCAGCGTGGTTGATACCCACGGGCAAATTCTGGGCATTGTCCGTACACCGGACGGCCCTATTTTTGGCACCGACGTATCCCTGCAAAAGGCCCGGACGGCAGCCTTTTTCTCCAATGCGGTCGCGGCCCAGCAACTGCTAGCCACTCCTGTGGTTCCCGGAACCACCAATGTTCCCGCCTATGTGCAACGGGTGCGTACCTTTCTGGGCGATCCCAACGCCCTGACCGGCACCGTCGCCTTTGCCGATCGCTCAGGCGGCAATCTTTCCCGGCCCTATTTCCCGGACGGCGAGATCGGACGACCTCCCGGCCCGCTATCGGTCGACCAGTCTGCGCAATTCAGCCCGTTCGCGGTTGGCCTGCAACTCGATCTGGTGGTTCCCAATATCGGCGCGCATCTGGACTTCGTTCGCTCCAATGGCACCAGTGCCGATACCCCGCAACGCTGCACCCAGATTCCGGCAATAGCGGGCACCGGTGGACAGGTCCGCCTTGCAAACGGCATGCAGATTTTTCCGGGCAGCGTTCCCATCTATCGCGGTGACAAACTGATCGGCGGCATCGGGGTCTCCGGTGATGGTATTGATCAGGACGATATGGCCAGCTTCCTCGGCTTGAACAATGCCGGCGTCCGTTTGGGAACGATCGGCAATGCCCCCAAAGCGATCCGCGCCGACAATATTGTGGTCAATCTTGGCAATGCCAATGTCCGGCTGCGCTATGTAAATTGCCCGTTTGCACCGTTCCTCGATACCAACGCTCAAAATGTCTGCGACGGGCTGTAGGTCGGATGGCGGGACTCTCGGCCTCTTTTGTACCGATCCTGGCGGTGATGTCTGGTCAGGCTGAGCAGATGGAGGCGCAGCGGCTTCCGGCCGTGGCGATCGAAACATCGCTCACTGCCCTGCTGGCGGGGGAGAGGTTCGACCGGAGAAGCACAAAATTTGCCGGAATGCGTATAGAATCTGCCGATTTTGGCCCACAAATGGGCATGGGTGGACCAGATCCAGACGAAGAAGAGACGGAAAAGGAGGTCCATACCGTAACTGACGGAGCAATGGTAAAAGATGCTTCCAGTTCTTCCATTTCCGAACAGCCCGAATCGTCTGACCAACTGGAAACCGACCTCAATGTTCTGGATGCCGACGAGGCATTGCTCGATGGGCGGCGGCGGCCGGGCGTCCAGAAAGAGCTGCCGGATCCGGTGACCCAGTACAACCCCGGTGCCGTCAACGCACCACCGCCAGAAGCCTTTCCCACCGACGAATTCCCGGTTCCCGATCGCTGGCGGATCATGCAGAGTCTATGCCCGGCAAAGGGCGGAGATGAATCCATCTACACCCTGTTCGGCGCGTTACGAAACAACTGCCATAGCACGCTCAACCCCTATCACCAGAACGTCCTCAAGGGCGACAAGCCGATCCCGGCCGACAAAAAACCCGGCTTTCTCAAGGGGGATGACTGGTTCTTCGTCGCCAATCTGATTTCGGATACCGTGGTAGAACCGCGCAGTTTCCCTATTCCCGTCGGCGTCCAGACCACCGAGCGCCCGAACAGCATAGACGTATTCGGACGCTCCGGATCGGAAGTCTACGCCCAGACCTTCATCACCGGCTTTGCTCTGATCAAGGGCTCCACCGCCTACAAGCCGCCAGACGTCGAATATCGCCTGACCTTGGCGACTCAGGTCAATCATGTGAATGTCCCGGAACGCCGGGTCTTGTTCGTCGAACCATCCAAATCCTCGCACCGCACCGACTGGTTTGTCGGCGTGCAGGAGGCGTTTTTCGATTATCATATCCGCAACACGTCGGCGCGCTATGACTTCGACAGTTTCCGCATCGGCATCCAGCCGATGCAGGCCGATTTCCGCGGATTTCTGTTCCAGGATAACCAGCTTGGCTTCCGCCTGTTCGGCACCCGCGACAACAACCGGGTCCAGTATAATCTCGGGGCCTTTGTGCAGCTGGAAAAAGACACCAACTCCGGCTTCAATGACATCACCCAGACCCCGCGCGAAAGCTATATTTTCTTTGCCAATCTCTACCGGCAGGACCTGCCTTTTGTCGGCCTGACCAGCCAGTTCAGCCTGACCTATAATATGAACCGCGAACGGTCCGACGTCGAAATTGACGACAACGGCTTTCCGGTCCGCCCCGCCCTGCTCGGCGACCTCAGGGGCCGGGCTTATGATGTCGTCTATCCGGGCTATGCCTTTGACGGCAGGATCGGACGGATCAATGTCACCGGGCAAATATACGGAGCCTTTGGCGAGGACCGGAACAGCTTCTTCACCAGCGAACCGGCGAAAATCGAAGCCTATTTTGGTGCGCTGGAAGCCAGCTATGACGTCGACTTCCTGCGTTTTCGCGCCTCCGGCCTGTTTGCCAGCGGCGACGGCAATCCCTATAATAATACCGAAGCCGGCTTTGACGCTATTTTCGAAAACCCGATCTTCGCCGGCGCCGATACCAGCTACTGGATCCGCCAGACCATCCCCTTCGCCGGCGGCGGCAGGGTGATCTCGATCAATGGTCGCAATGGTATCCTCAATAGCCTTCGTTCCTCCAAGGAGCAGGGCCAGAGCAATTTCAACAATCCCGGCACGATATTGGCCGGCGTTGGCGTCGACGCTGATCTGACGCCCGATTTCCGCCTCTCCGGTAACGCCAACCATCTCTGGTTCCACAAGACCGAGAGCCTTGAGGCCTTGCGGGTCGAAGGTTCGATTCCGCGAGATATCGGCTGGGATCTGTCTCTCGCTGCAATCTATCGCCCGAAAGCCACGCAGAATATGGTATTCCGTCTCTCCGGCGCTGCTTTGATACCCGGAAAAGGATTCAAGGATTTGTTCGATAAGACCGATAAACGCGACTTCCACTATTCGATATTGCTCAACGCGATATTCGCTTTCTGATGCGCTGGCGGAACTTCATGACCAGCAATAGCAAATTGATCCTGGCAGGGCTGGGCGCATTGGCGCTGACCATCACTCCGGCGTCCTTGCTGCTCGCGGCAGGCAAGGAAAAGCCGCAAAAAATCGACTATAGCTTCACGCCCCCCGCCCCGCAAAACCAGACGTGGGACGAAGCGCAGGCCAAAAGCAGCGGCTGCCAGTCCTGTCACACCGACAGCGACCAGAAGACCATGCACGAGACCCCGGCCGTGGTTCTGGGCTGCGTCGATTGCCATGGCGGCGATGCGTCGGTTGTCGGCGACAACAAATGGGGCAAGAACAGCCTCGCCTATATGGATGCGCTGACAAAGGCGCATGTTCTGCCCAAATATCCGGAAAGCTGGCACTGGCCGTCCTCCGCCAATCCCAAGCGCAGTTATGGTCTGCTGAACAACGAATCGCCGGAATTTGTACGCTTTGTCAATCCGTCGGATTATCGCGTTGCACGGGAATCCTGCGGTGCCTGCCATATGGAAATCATCGAGGCTTCGGAACGGTCGCTGATGGCAACAGGTGCGATGCTATGGGGCGGAGCCGCCTATAATAACGGCATTGTCCCCTTCAAAAATTACGTGTTTGGCGAGGCCTATACCCGTACGGGCGAAGCGGCGACGATCAAGTCGCCCGGCAATCCGCACGGTACGGTAACCGATGCCGAGAAGGCCCGCGGCGCACTGCCAATTCTTTATCCCTTGCCGACATGGCACACGGTGCCGCCGGGCGATATTTTCCGTGTGTTCGAGCGCGGGGGTCGCAATATAAACACCCAGTTCCCGGAAATCGGACTGCCCAATATCGGCGGTATCATCCAGCGGCTGGAAGAGCCGGGACGTCCCGATCTCAAGCAATCCAACCGCGGCCCCGGCACCGGTCTGCGCGTCGCCATCCCGGTGCTCAACATCCACAAGACTCGGCTCAACGATCCGTTCATGTGGTTCATGGGTACCAATGACCAGCCCGGCGACTATCGCCAGTCCGGCTGCGCCGGCTGTCATGTTGTCTACGCCAATGACCGCGAACCGCGGCACAGTTCGATCTGGGCGAAATATGGCCGTGACGGCCAGACTCAGACGGTTGATCCGACCATCAGGAATCTGAAAGAAGGCGAGCATCGGTTCGGCAGCTTTGGCACCTACGATGCTGCTCATGGTGCCAAGGTCGCTCATGGCGAAACGCAGAAACCAGCCCCAAAGGTTCATGGTCAAGACGAAGGCCATGGTGATGATCACGCCAGCGAGATCGATTCTGCCAAGCGCGAAAAAGGGCATCCGATACAACATGCCTTCACCCGCGCCATTCCCACCGCCCAATGCATGAACTGTCACATGCACCAGCCGAACATCTTCCTGAACAGCTATCTCGGCTACACGATGTGGGATTATGAATCGGACGCGCCCTACATGTGGCCAGGCCCCGACAACAAGACGCCCAAACCAGAAGGTATGAGCGACGAGGACTATCAAAAAATCTATAAGCAACAGAAATATCCCGATGCGGAAGAAGTCCGCAAGGTGCTCGACAGAAATCCGGAAGGCGCCGCGCCCAAGGGTCTGTGGGCCGATATCGATTTCCTGCGCAATGTCTATGATCTCAACAGCGAAGCCAAAGATACGCAATTTGCCGACTATCACGGCCATGGCTGGAATTTTCGCGCGGTCCTGAAGCGCGATCGAGATGGCAATCTGCTCGACGCCGAGGGCAATCAGGCGAGCTACAGCACGGATACCGAGAATATCGTCGCCAATGATGATCCGGAAAAATTCCGCAAGGAAGGCGAAGGAAAGTTCGTTGAAGCGGGAATCAATCCGGGTAAATCGGTCCATATGATGAGCATCCATGCCGAAGTCGGCATGCAATGCGCCGATTGTCATTTCGCACAGGATAGCCATGGCAATGGTCTGATCTATGGCGAAGTCGCCAATGCCGTCGAAATCAACTGCAAGGATTGTCACGGCACTGCCGATGCCTTTCCGAACTTGATGACCAGCAATCTCGCGGCGAGGCCAAAAGGCAAGAATCTTGCCCTGCTCCGCAACGCCAATGGCGAGCGGCGCTTCGAATGGTTTAATGACCCCAATGGAAAACGCGTGTTGATCCAGCGGTCGATCGTTGATCCCAAACTCAGTTGGCGGGTCAGCCTCGTCAAGAATAGCGTGGATCGTTCGCACCCCGATTTCAATCTCAAGGCAGCGCGGGCGAAACTTATGTCCAAAAGCGGCGCAGAAACGGACAAATATGCCTTTGGCAGCGGCGTTCCGATGGATGATCGGGCGCACAAAGACGAAAATATGGTCTGCTTTACCTGCCATTTGAGCTGGACGACCAGCTGTGGTGGCTGCCATTTGCCGATCGAAGCGAACTGGCAGGCGGACAGCCACAAATATGAAGGTGGTACGACCCGAAACTATGCGACTTATAACCCGCAAGTTGCCCGTGACCAGATGTTCCAGCTCGGCCGTCATCAGACGACCAAGGGCAATGTCATTGCTCCCGTGCGTTCGACGTCGGCTCTGATCCTGTCCTCGACCAACATCAACCGAGAGCGGATATATGTCCAGCAGCCGCCAATTTCCGGCATTGGTTTCTCATCGCAAGCTTTCGCTCCGCATTTCCCGCACACCGTACGCAAGACCGAAACCAAACAATGTTCGGATTGTCACGTCAGCGAGGCCAATGACAACAACGCGATCATGGCGCAGACATTGCTACAGGGTACGAATTTCGTCAATTTCATCGGCCTCCACGCCTGGGTCGGCCTGGAAAAGGGCTTTGAAGCGGTCCGAGTTACGGAATGGGATGAACCACAGGCGGTGATCGGCTCCTATTTGCAAAAATATGCCTATCCTGACTATTGGCGAATGCATGTCGAGAATAACAATCGCGAACTGATCGACTGGGTTCGCGGTGAACGGCTCGACAAGGATCTTTCCGGCGAAACCAAGGCGCTCGAGGAATTCAAGAATGTCGTTCAAGGCACCGGCGACGCGGTTCGATGCCTGCAACTGCGCGGCGAATATATGTTCGTGGCGGAAGGCAAAGGCGGCTTCCGCGCTTATGATGTCGCATCCATCGGTAACAAGGGATTCTCGGAACGGATCGTCAAGGCGCCTTTCTCTTCGCTTGGCCATGATACGCATGTCGAGACCAAGAACGCGACCTGCATGGCGCTGGCTACCAACCAGCCGATTGCGCCAACGCGCAACACCAAGGAATTGCGCGAGGTCAATCAGGAGCAGGCTTTCCATCCGATCTATAATTACGCGGTGATTACCGACAGCGAAGAAGGACTGATCCTGGTCGACATCAACACGTTAGCCGATGGTGAATTCCGTAACAATTTCTTCAAGCGCAGCCTGACCTGGAACGAAGGCGGCTTGCTTGATGGTGCACGGCATATAACGCTGGCAGGCCATTATGCCTATATTACGACGGCTGCAGGATTGACCCTGATCGATCTGGATGATCCGCTAAAACCGCGGCACGTGATCACCATCCCAATGACCGATGCCCGGGCTTCTGCGCTGCAATTCCGCTATCTCTGGGTCACCGACGCCGATGGCGTCAAATTATTCAATGTCACGGACATGGAAAATCCGGTGGCGGTACCATCCGGAACTATCCCACTGCGAAACGCTAGACGCCTCTATCTCGCTCGCACCTATGCCTATATCGCGGCCAAGGACGAAGGCCTGGTGATCGCAAATATCACGCGACCGGAAGCGCCGACCGTTTACCTGAAGGAAACCTTCGGAGGTTCAATGAATGATGCAGAGGATGTGATAGTCGGATCGACCAACGCCACCCTGTTTGCCTATGTCGCCGATGGCCGCAATGGACTGAAGGTAATCCAGTTGACCACGCCAGACAGCCAGAAAAACTTCTATGGTTTCTCTCCCGCTCCCAAGCCGGAACTCATAGCCTATGCCAGGACACCGAAACCGGCACTGGCCTTGTCCAAGGGGCTGGATCGGGACCGGGCGGTGGACGAGACCGGCGGTCAGATGGCGGTGTTCGGACGGCTGGGTTCCCGACCGTTCACCCGCAGCGAAATGCAGCGCTTCTACCTGAACAGCGAAGGCAAGCCCTATTTCGTCAAAGACGAGCCGGATCTGGCAGATTGGATCGGGCCGGTTCCGAAGATGCTTGCGAAGCCTTAAAAAGAGCGGGGGCCGGGCTATTATGCAGCACCGACCCCCTGTCCCCCAATACGCTACTCGGGGGAATTACGTCCCCTGCGCACTGGGCGCAGGGCTTTAGCTAAATGGATTAAAACGCGAGTGGGTCAGCAGTTGCCGTCGATCGCGCGACCGGCCAATGCGCCGACTGCGCCGCCAATGATCGTGCCTTCGGTCTTGTCTCCGCGACGGGCCACTTCGTTGCCGAGCAGACCACCAGCGATTGCGCCGATGATCGTTCCACCGGTTCCGCGATCACAGCCGCGATAGCGGCGATCACTATAATAGCGATCGTTATAATTGCGATTGTCGCGATAGCGGCGCTGGTCTCTGTAATCCCGACGATCCCGATAGCGGTCGCCGCGATAGGTATCACCGCGCCGGTATTCGCGATATCCGTTGCCGCGGACCTGCTGATAATAGCCGCTGTCATAATAGCCCCCGCGCGCCTCTGCTGGTGCGGCAAAGGCCATGGTTGCGACGGCGGCGCTTGAAATTGCCAAACTTCCCAAAATCTTGTTGATCATTTTTTCTACTCCAGAAGGCTTCTTTGAAAGCCGAATCAATTGCTACCCAACGATTGTCGTTTTAGGGGCGCTGGGTTGACCAGATACTGAATGATGGTTTTATCTCAGGTTCATATTCAACGCAGGTTTTCTGAATGGAACTGATGGCGAAGAAAGGACTAGCGTTTTAAGTCATTGCCGACTTTCTTCCCGTCCGATAGCGATTGGCAGATAGTGAGAAGAGGGTGAGCGATGAAATTAGAGGGCAAGACGGCAGCGATAACGGGCGGCACAGCGGGTATTGGGCGCGGAATTGCCGAGGCATTTCTGGCGGAGGGCGCTAATGTTGCGTTATTTGCACGGAATCCGAAAAAAGGTGCTGAAGTTGTCGCGGAACTGGGTGTTGGGGACCGGGCCCTGTTTATCGCCGGTGATGTGATGGAGCAGGATCAGGTTGAGGGATTTATTGACCAGACTGTCCAACATTTTGGCGCTATTGACATTCTTGTTAATAATGCCGGCGGCGCGGGGGATCTGGCGCCGCTGGTTGATCTGACCGACGAAGCCTTTGATATGGCTATGAAATGGAACATCTATTCCAGCTTCTGGGCGACCCGCCGCGCGCTGAAACCGATGATCGCGCAGCATTGGGGGCGGGTGATCAATATCAGTTCAACCGAAGGCAAAATGGGCAAGCCGACCTTCGCGCCCTATACGATTGCCAAACATGGTATCAACGGAATGACCAAGGCGGTGGCGCAAGAAGTTGGCACTTCGGGTGTCACGGTCAACGCGATCTGCCCGGGATTGATCATGACCGACCTGATTCTGGACAGCGGTCCGGCGACGGCCGCGGGCATGGGCATGACCTTTGACGAGATGATCGACATGTTTTCCCAGGAAAGCGCGCTCAAACGGCCTGGCAAGGTCGAGGAAGTCGCGGCGATGGCAGTGCTGCTGGCTTCGGAAGCCGGCGCCGGGATTACCGGGGCAACTTTGAGCGTGGACGGCGGCACGGCGCAATATTGATCGCGCTAAGCTGACCCATGGCAGCCTCATTCGCGCGGTTTAAGGGAGCAATTCCTTGCGCGTCTGGGCGGCCTCTTTCATGGTTGCCCAGGTATCTTCCGGTGCCTTCTCAGCCTTGTTCTGTCCGGCGTCATCGATATGCGCCCAGGGATCGGCCGGCTTGGGTTCGGCCTTGGCCGCGTCGGCCGTATCGGGTGCGTGCGCCACTTCGGCAGGCGGATCGATCGCAACACAATAGGCAGTAATCAGCACCATCGCCGACCACCATAAGGCGTGGCCACGGCTGGCAAAGACTCGACTGAGGCGCGGTCCGAACATGGTTCTGGCAATAGCATCCGGACATTAACAACTTGTCGGCAAAGCCTGACAAAAGCCAATACCAAATATTGGCCTATTTCACCATTGTTCAGTTTCCGTTCATATAACGCATTGCGCCCAAAACTTCTATCCCATTGATATATATTGTTTTTCTAAAACTGGCACGCCCCGTGCAATGCTATTGGCATCTTCGCAATAGGATTTGTGAAGCAGCAGATTGAACCAAAAAGGAATTTTGAAATGACCAACAGCAACATCCAGAACCAACTCGCCGCCGCTTTTGCCGCTGTTTTCGCAGCCGCTGTTCTTGTCAGCGCCAGCATCGGCCCTGCCGTAAACAATGCCGCAGCCCTCGTTGCCTAACCCCTCAATAAAGGAACCCTGATCATGCTATCTCCCAAAGTCCAGAGCCGCCTCGCCGCCGCCTTCGCATCTTTCATTTCTGCCGCCGTTCTGCTGACCGCCTCGATCGGCCCTGCGGTCAACAACAGCGCATCTCTGGTGATCTGATCACCCGGGATGCCCCAAGCGGCGGACGCGACTTCCGCGAAACACCGCACGCTGGTGCAGCCAGCCAGGCGCTGCAATTTAGCCTCTTTTAACATCTTCCCGCTATTTTTGGCCGGTGAACGACATCCGCTGGCCCACTTTTATCACCATCACTGTGGCGCTGTGCGCCGCGCTGTTTCTGGCGATCTTTCTCAGCGGCGGCCCCGCCCCCACTACGGCAGCGGTCGGCATCGACGCGAACCGCGCCAGTTTCGGCATCTGTTTTGGCCCCGACCGCTATAGCTGCGTCGTCGATGGCGACACCATCTGGTACGAGGGCCGCAAGATCCGCATTGCCGATATCAACTCCCCGGAAATCTCCAAACCCGGCTGCGCCTCCGAAGAGCGGCTTGGCCAAAAGGCGAAGATGCGGCTGCAGACCTTGCTCAATCAGGGCAGTTTCTCGCTGCAATCGATCGACCGCGACCAGGACCAATATGGCCGCGATCTGCGGATCATCACCCGCGATGGCGAGAGCCTGGGCGACATATTGGTTGCCGAGGGGCTGGCCGAACGCTGGCAGGGCTATCGCCGCGACTGGTGCTAGAGCGGCTGAATCGCCTGCCCTTCCCTGCGTGATACCATCCAGCTGGCCGCGAACAGCAGCATGAACAATCCGTCGACCATCGCCCCGAAAAAGACCGGCCCCATCGCCACCCGGCCCTGCAGGTAGAGCAAAGTTACCGGCAGGAAAAAGGCCAGCTTTTCCAGTACGCCGATCGGGATCAGCGGACGATAGCGAGCGGGATCGAAGGCGATCAGGATGAAGATCAGCTGGAACACCAGCGCCAGGCCGATAAAGCCATAATAATATTCGGGTCGCGGCCCCGCTTCGTCGAACAGGCCGGGGACGAGCGCGAAGAAGCCCCATGCGGCGGCGAGGACAAAAATGATTCGAATAAATTTCATCGCGACTTCGACCTATTCTTGACAAAGTTTACAGGGTTAAAAGGAAAAATTTGCACCGCCGCCAAAATCGCGATTTCTGGCCATTTTTTAAAATGTTGTATCAGGCGGGCGGCAGTGTTTCTCATGTCCTTCGCCTAGCATAAGTCCCTCCTGTAGGACAGACACCGGATGAGAAAAGCCGCAAGAAAATATGTCAAATCCGGTCAGCCATGATATCGGACTCCGCATGGAAAAATATCGCGAATATATCGGCTGGGGCGCGATCATTGTCGCGGCGCTCAGCTTTCTCCGCCTCCCCTTCCTGTCGGCGCTGCCGCCGATGCTGTCGGCACCGATGCTGATGATGCTGCCCGGCGTTGGTCCGGTGCTGATAATGCTGGTGCCGATGCTGCTGTTCGCCGCCGGCATTGGGCTGGTCAAAGGCTGGGATGGCGGGCGGAAGCTGTTCGTCGTCTGGGCAGTGATTGGCGGTTTGGCGGCGGTTGCCGGGTTGCAATATATCCCGGCGGCGGCGGCGGTGGATCTGGCGGTGATCGGGGTGAGTCTGCTGGTGGTGCTGTGGGGCGACTGGCGGCGGTTGTTGCCGGGGCGGTGAGGAGTTGCATTGTCATCCTGAACTTGTTTCAGGACCTCCCGAGGCAGCGCGCTATCTCAAGGGATCCTGAAACGAGTTCAGGATGACGAAGGGGGGGGGGGGTAGGACCTCTCGAGGGTGCGCGCTATCTCAAGGGGTCCTGAAACGAGTTCAGGATGACGAAGGGGTGTAGCGAGGTTGAGGGCAGCCGTTTTGACGAAAGCGGCAGTTCCGTCATCCTGAACTTGTTTCAGGACCCCGCAAAAGCTTACACAATCGCTATGCACTTCCAGCCTTGCGTCTACATCATGACCAACAAGCCGCGCGGCTTGCCCTATGTCGGGGTCACGTCCGATCTAATGGGTCGCATCTACCAGCATCGCGCGGGCGTGGCGGACGGATTTACCAAACGCTATAATTTGAACAAGCTGGTGCTGTTTGAGCAATTTGGTGCGATGGAACTGGCCATCTTGCGGGAGAAACAATTGAAACGCTGGCATCGGGAATGGAAGCTCAACCTGATTGAAGCGAGCAATCCGGGTTGGCGCGATCTGGCCGAGGATTTGGGGTTTGAGCCGGTTCGCTAGAGGTGCGGCTCATGGTCCTATGCTCGTCATCCTGAACTCGTTTCAGGACCTCCCTAGGCAGCGCCCAATCTCAAGGGGTCCTGAAACAAGTTCAGGATGACGACGGGGTGTTCAGGGCCTCCCTGGTCAGCGCGCAATCTCAAGGGGTCCTGAAACGAGTTCAGGATGACGATGGTGGGTTTAGGATGACGAAGGGGTGCGGCGCGCCGTCAAGAGGAAGGCGCGGTGGAACGCGATGACAGGCCGCTGTCTTCCCAGCCGCCGCCCATCATCGAATCTCCCAATATTCCGCATTCGCTGGCGGTGGTGATCCTTTTGGCGAAGCCGGCATAGGGTGTTGGATTGTCATGTTCGTTGGCGGCGCGGTCGCGGGTGGCGTTGCGGCGCAGCGGATCGGTGGTGATGCCGGTGCCCTCGACCAGGCGGTTCATCAGGTTGAAGATGCCGGTGACGGCGATCGTGTGGAACAAAGCCTTTTCGCTCCAGCCAGCGGCGTAGACGTCGGCCGCGTCGCTGTCGCTGACGCTGGACGGCGCCTGGGTCAGCTTGCGGGCATAGGCGAGTAGCGGCAGCAGCCGTTCGTCAATCCCCGCTGCTTCGGGATCAGAGACCAGCAGTTCGAACGACTCCGGCGCGATGCCGTGCACCTCGGCAAAGCCGCGGTGCGAGTCGTAGCAAAAGTCGCACTGGTTGAGCCCGGAGATATAGGTCGCGATCAGCTCTCGCTCGGCGATGCTGAGCGGTGATGGTCCGCGCAATATGGTATCATGATAAGCGCACAGCAATTCAAAACCCTCGGGATGAGTGGCGAAGACTTCAACCATTTCCGGATTTTCGGGGAGCGATGGAAATTTGGACATGGGCACGGCTCTTTCAGCAAAGACAGTGATGGTTGCCGATGGACCGGAGTCTTTCGGAGGCGGCTTTGAAGGCAATCCTCCTCCGCTACACCGCAGAGCTTTAAGGATTGTTTAAAAAAGCGCGAGAATTCGCTGCGGTCTGCGGTCGGCGGCAGCCGGCTTTCCGGGAACAAATCCGGCTGTTTTGCGTTGATCGGGTAACAGAAAGAGGATCGATATGACCCAGAACGATAACGCCAAACCGCCAAGCAGCAATCATACGCAGACCAACCAGTCCCAGCGAGACGATTCGCAGGCTCAGAAAGTCGCCGAACAGGCGCAGACCCAGACCAGGGCCAAGCTGGAGGATGTCTCGAACAGCCGCCGCGACGACAATAGCGATCCGGCGCAGATTATTCCCGATGATACGCAGGACACGGTCGACCATATGAAGCAGATGGCGGAAGACGGGCGCATTGAAGGCGGCGCCTTTGCCGGCGAGCGCAATGATGATGACGAGGAAAGCGATCTCGGGATATTGGACAAGGCCGAGGATGATGCACCGTTGAGCGAGAAGGGTGGCGCTGATTATGGGAATAGTGGGTGATGGTTGAGTTGGAGCCATTGAATTAGCGGATCGTTGACAAACTGCTAGGCACACCAGTCAGCAAAGAATCTCATCAATCGATATGATTGTGTTTTCTAAGTAGTTCGACTTCAGCATCGTTTTTGGGTCGGTATGAAAGAAATTCGCGATAGCCGAACGTCAATCCCAATTCCCGCATCAAAGTTCTATCCGTTTCCGAATACAGCACCGCAATTCCCTTGGCCGCCAGAATATCGCGCGCACCACCGTTTCGGCGCAATCGTTTCATATAATCATCTTGAGCAGCCACTGCCGCAACCAAAACTCTGGAAACCGGCGTACCAATGCAATTTTCAAACAGCGCGGCGAGCTTTTTGGTGCCTTTTCCACTATTCATAATCTCAATACGTAAATCGTCGCTAATCTGCGTCCAAAAATTGGGCGTATATTCAAAGTCCAACACTAGCCACCAAATATGGTCCCGACCACTTTTTGAGATCCCGGTTTTCTTATCTCTGTTGACGCTATCTCTTAAATACTCTGGGCGAGCGCGAACCAACCCGATCGCACACTTTGCCGACTTTTCGTTCACTCGCAAGAGGATGCAAAGCTGATTGATAGCCTCAGGGGGGATCATCCAACCATAGCCTCCGAGGGTTGTTGATTTCACATCAACTTCACGCCCGCCTATTTGAAGATCTAACAAAACGCCCTTTGGCACTTGCAACCAATCGCGTAGCAGGATTTCAAATTTGGTTCCGAGGTAAGTTTTCTCTGTTTTCTCCAGATCATGAAGAAAGAAACGATTGGTCCTCGCGGTATCAATCACTTCGTCAATTGCCGATCGAAAAAAGCCCCGCAGCTTTTCTTCGAATATTTCTTTACCACCTACTGCATTAAGAAGTTCGGTCTCTAGCGCCGACAGGTCGGGATAATCCTGATGCCCAATTTCTAGCGGACGATAACCGCTATCGGAAAAAAGGTCAGGCAACTGCTCGGACCATGAAGTGCTTTTGCACCGACAACGCTACTCGTAAATTCTGCGCGACCGCCCTCGCAACTGGTGGCGGAAAGGCGTTCCCTACCTGACGGTAACTGGCAGTTTTCTTACCATAGAATTGCCAATCATCGGGAAACCCCTGGATGCGGGCGACCATGCGAACGGTTAAGCGCGGCGTTCCAACAAAATCGCGATCGGGGGCCTCATTCGAAAGGCTTTTGCCTTCCACGCCAAGCGAGGCCCATGCCTTACGAGCGCGAGTCGGGCCGAGGTCGGGACCACCATGTTTTTTGGAACCACCAACGATTGTAGGCGCGATATCATCGCAAGCATCGGCCCATTTGCGTGCACCACGCCAGCCGTTTGCAGCCATCAGGTCGTGCAGCGTTTCGCCAACGGATAACGGATTATGCGGATGAGGCGTCGGCCAGTCGAAGGCTTCCACAAGGTCGTTCCGAATGGCAACAATGACAACGCGTGGACGAAGTTGCGGAACGCCGTAATCGGATGCATTGAACAGGCGCCAGTCGGCATGATAGCCGAGCTTCTTAAGTTGCGCTTTAAGCTCCAGACGATAATCTTCGAACACAGCAGAGAGAAAGCCACGAACATTTTCAATCATAACCGCCTTGGGACGGATTTCGTCAATAAGACGAAGTGCAGCGGGGAACAGGTTGCGCTCGTCTCGTTCACCAAGCTGCTTGCCGGCGACAGAAAAGGGCGGACAAGGCAGCCCGGCTGTAAGCAATTCCGTACCCGCAAAAGGCCTGCCATCAAACCCGTTCATGTCTTCACAGCGAACGTCCCAAAACGGGCGATTCAATTTAAGCGTCGCGGCGCAATCGGCGTCAATCTCGATCAGTGCAGAATGTCTAAATCCCGCCTGTTCCAGCCCCAAAGCCTGCCCGCCTGCGCCTGCGCAAAATTCTATGGATTGCATTATTTCAAACCTCTAAAATAGGGGAACATATCATGAACATACTGATAGTCAACTACTCCGCCGCGACCCCCGCCTGCTCAAACATATCCGCGCCTTCATCCTCGACCGCCTCGTCCTCATTCGCCACCTTGCCCTTGCGCTTGTCGAAGCTGGACCAGACGTCGTTCCATTCGCCCTTGGTCGCGCCCTTTGAATATTCGGTGGCGCGGGCCTCGAAGAAATTGGCGTGTTCGACGCCGTTGAGCAGCGGGGCGAGCCAGGGGAGCGGGTGTTCTTCGACCATGTAGATCGGCTGGAAGCCGAGCTGGCCCAGGCGCCAGTCGGCGATGTAGCGGATGTAGCGCTTGATTTCCTTGGCGGTCATGCCGGTCACCGGGCCGTCGCTGAACGCGAGGTCGATGAAGGCATCTTCCAGCCGCACGGTTTTCTGGCAGCAGTCGATGATGTCGTCGCGCACCGACTTGGTCAGACAGTCGCGTTCCTCGACGAAGGTGTGGAACATCTTGATGATGCCCTCGCAGTGCAGGCTTTCGTCGCGGATCGACCAGGTGACGATCTGGCCCATGCCCTTCATCTTGTTGAAGCGCGGGAAGTTCATCAGCATGGCGAAGCTGGCGAACAGCTGCAGCCCTTCGGTGAAGCCGCCGAACATCGCCAGCGTCTTGGCGATATCCTCGTCATTGTCGACGCCGAACGTGCCCATATAGTCGTGCTTGTCCTTCATCGCCTCATATTCGAGGAACATCGAATATTCGCTTTCCGGCATGCCGATGGTGTCGAGCAGGTGCGAGTAGGCGGCGATATGGACGGTTTCCATGTTTGAAAACGCGGTCAGCATCATCTTGATCTCGGTTGGCTTGAACACCCGGCCATATTTGTCGTGATAGCAGTCCTGCACCTCGACATCGGCCTGGGTGAAGAAGCGGAAGATCTGGGTCAGCAGGTTGCGCTCGTGGTCGGTCAGCTTCTGCGCCCAGTCGCGGCAATCCTCGCCGAGCGGCACTTCCTCCGGCATCCAGTGGATCTGCTGCTGGCGCTTCCAGAATTCATAGGCCCAGGGATATTCGAAGGGCTTGTAGGTTTTGCGTGCTTCCAGAAGTGACATGATATTCGTACTCCGCTTTAACTCGTTTCATCCTCTCTCCTTGAGGGAGAGGATCGTTAGCTCCGCATTGAATGCGGAGCGTTCTTGGCGAGGGGGCTGCGACCGGACGCCACCCCTCACCGACTTCGACTAACCGCCGCCGCTAACGCAGCGGCGCCAAGTCTCCGTTGTCCTCTCCCTCAAGGGGAGAGGAAAAATAGGCTCCTTTGCTTCCGAATAAAACGGCCCCCTCCCAAAAGGAGCGAAAGGGAGGGGGCAGTGGGCAAAATCGTCAGGCGCTTCCGGTGTTTGACGGGCAGCGCAGGAGTGGATCCGGGGTCCTGATCCGGTCAGCGCGGCCAGCCGCAAGAGCGGGAGATGGGTCCCCGCCTTCGCGGGGACACAAGAATTCCAAACTTACTGACACGCCAGACATTCGTCATAATCGGTGGTGCCGGCGGTGGTCATCAGTTCGACCTTTTTCGGGTCGAGCGTGTTGTCGGCCTCGACGCCGCCGCCGGTCGGCTCGCTCATGATCGTTTCGCCACCGGCAAAACCGGCGCGCTGGATCGATTTCGAGCGCAGATAGTAAAGCGACTTGATGCCGAGTTCCCAGGCGCGGAAGTGGAGCATCAGCAGATCCCACTTGTCGACATCGGCCGGGATGAACAGGTTGAGCGACTGCGCCTGGTCGATATAGGGCGTGCGGTCGGCGGCCAGTTCGAGCAGCCAGCGCTGGTCGATCTCGAAGCTGGTCTTGTAGGTGTCCTTTTCGTCGGCGCTGAGAAAATCGAGATGCTGGACGCTGCCGCCCTTCTCGAGGATCGAGTTCCAGACATTGTTGCTGTCCTTGCTCTTCTCCTGCAGCAATTTCTGCAGATGCGGGTTCTTCACCACGAAGCTGCCCGAGAGCGTCTTGTGGGTGTAGATATTCGCCGGGATCGGCTCGATACAGGCCGAGGCACCGCCGCAGATGATGCTGATCGACGCGGTCGGGGCGATCGCCATCTTGCAGGAGAAGCGCTCCATCACGCCCTGGTCGGCGGCATCGGGACAAGGTCCGCGCTCCTTGGCCAGCATCATGCTGGCTTCGGAAGCCTTGGCCGAAACATGCTTGAAGATCTTGAAGTTCCACGATTTTGCCAGCGCGCTTTCGAAGCCGAGACCGCGGGCCTGAAGAAAGCTGTGGAAGCCCATCACGCCCAGACCGACGCTGCGTTCGCGCATCGCGCTATATTTCGCCCGCGCCATTTCTTCCGGTGCACGATCGATATAATCCTGCAGCACATTGTCGAGGAAGCGCATGACATCCTCGATAAATTCCTTGTCGACCGACCATTCGTCCCAGGTTTCGAGATTGAGCGAGGACAGGCAACACACTGCCGTCCTGTCCTCGCCAAGATGATCACGACCCGTCGGCAGTGTGATCTCGGAGCAAAGATTGGAAGTGGACACCTTCAGCCCCAGATCGCGGTGATGCTTGGGCATCATCCGGTTCACCGTGTCGCTGAAGATGATATAGGGCTCGCCCGTGGCCAGCCGGGTTTCGACCAGTTTCTGGAACAGGCTGCGCGCGTCGACGGTGCCGCGAACCGAGCCGTCCTTGGGCGAGGTCAGGTTGAATTCCGTGCCGTCGCGTACCGCTTCCATGAATTCGTCGGTCAGCAAAACGCCGTGATGCAGGTTCAGAGCTTTGCGGTTGAAGTCACCGGACGGCTTTCTGATTTCGAGAAATTCTTCGATTTCGGGATGGTTGACGTCGAGATAGCAAGCGGCAGAACCGCGGCGCAGGGAACCCTGCGAAATTGCCAGCGTCAGGCTGTCCATCACGCGGACGAACGGAATGATACCGGAGGTCTTGCCATTCAGGCCAACCGGCTCGCCGATGCCGCGCACGCTGCCCCAATAGGTGCCGATGCCGCCGCCGCGCGAAGCGAGCCAGACATTCTCGTTCCAGGTGTTGACGATGCCGCCAAGGCTGTCGTCAACGCTGTTGAGATAGCAGCTGATCGGCAGGCCGCGTCCGGTGCCGCCGTTGGACAGCACCGGTGTCGCCGGCATGAACCAGAGTTTCGAGATATAGTCGTAGAGCCGCTGGGCATGGGCCTCGTCGTCGGCATAGGCGTCGGCGACGCGGGCGAACAGATCCTGATAGGATTCGCCGGGCAACAGATAGCGGTCGTTGAGCGTTTCCTTGCCGAAGTCGGTCAGCAAATCATCGCGGCTTTCATCCACCGCGATCTTGAAGCGGCGCTTTTCGACGCTGTGGCTGTCGCGCTCGGCCTTCAGTTCCTTATCGTCATTGGCCTTGGCCGACGCCGCTTCGGCAGCCGCTTTCTTGCTGACTTCCGGCTCGCTGGTCGGCTTTGTGCTTTCGGTTTTGCTTTTTGGCGTATCCAATACATCCGCGCCCATGTCACTCTCACTCATATCTGCTCCGGACCCACTTTCGTTGTCGCGGTTATCTCTAAAATCCATCAAAGCCCCCTCATATCACTCTACTAATTCAACGATCACAACGGCCTATCAGCCGATCAACCTTCGAGATCTTCTCCGGGCATTTGTTCCTGTCTTGTTCGACTCGGGCCGAAGCTTTCATCCTAACAGTTTTGACACCCGGGCGGGCAATTATTTTATTGCCGCAATCCCGCATTTTCACTTCCAATTCGGCAAAAGAGGAGTCGTCCACCGAGTCGGTGATTATGACGACTAACACTATAAGTTGGTATGCCCCCTTGGCCGAACCACAACCTATAGTGGCTGAATCAGAATTTTATGCAAGGGGGTAAATGACATTTTAACGACTCTGTTCGTCGTATAAATGAGTCGCTTCGCCGAGCGCCGATCGATGCTGCAGCGCAGCGACGCGTGGATCCTCTAAGGGCCGCGCGAAGCGCAAGAGTCGATGTCGAAATTCGGCAAAAATCTATCCACAGATCATCCACAGGGGGGCGTGACAGATTTGTGACACCATATGTGGGATAGGCTGCCGACAAGTGCGCTCACGCCAGGCAGGAGTCCAGCCCGAACAAGCCTGCTGCTGTGACGAGCCCGTGCCCGCGCTCCGGCCAAAGTCGTTGCGGAAAAAGCCGCTTCCATCCGAATGTTGACGGCACCGGTTATTTCCGCCAGAATCTCCAGACTTACCTTGCAGGCAGCCATCCCGGGTGCGGCCGGCAAGCCAGATCCTCGAATCAGCAAAGCAGACAGAAAAGTGCACCCTGAGATACCCTATTTGCGGGAAGCGATGATTTTTCTGGTTGCGGCTGGATTGATCATTCCGCTGGTCCGCAAGCTCGGGATCAGTCCCGTACTGGGCTTTCTGTTCGTCGGATTGATAATTGGCCCCTATGCGATGGGGCGACTCGCCGGGGACATGCCCGTGCTGCAATATTTCGTGTTCAGCGATCTGGAGGGCTTCCGGCGCTTTGCCGAACTGGGCGTCATATTCCTGCTCTTCACCATCGGCCTGGAATTGTCGGTCGCGCAGCTCTGGGCGATGCGAAGACTGGTGTTCGGGCTGGGCGGCGCGCAGGTGGCTGCAAGCGCCGGGGCAATCGGACTCATTGCCTATCTGTTCGGCAATTCGCTGGTGGCGGCCACGATATTCGGTCTCTGTCTTGCCTTGTCGTCGACCGCCCTGGTTACCCAGCTGTTGTCGGAAAATCGCAGCCTAAACACGCCGTCGGGACGCAGCAGTTTCAGCATCCTGCTGTTTCAGGATCTGGCGGTGGTGCCAATCCTGCTGTTTGTCGGTTTCGCGGGATCCAGCATGGAAGGATCGCTGACGCTCTCCGCCGTCCGGGCAATTGTCGAAGCCGTGCTCGTCATTGCGGCCATCTTCCTGGCCGGCAGGGTCATCATCCGGCCGCTGATGCGCTTTGTCGCCAGCAGCGGCAGCCGCGAACTGTTCATGGCCGCCACCTTGTTTCTGGTGCTGGCGACGGCAGCGCTGACCGCGCAGGCAGGGCTGTCGATGGCGCTTGGCGCCTTCCTGGCCGGGCTGCTGTTTGCCGACACAGAATATCGTCACCAGATTGCCAGCGATATCGAACCGTTCAAGGGCCTGCTGCTGGGACTGTTCTTCATTTCCATTGGCATGGGCCTGGATATCATCGCGCTGTGGAACGATATCGGATGGGTTGTCCTGTCGGTTATCGGTTTGCTCGCCCTGAAAGCCACCCTGTTGTTCGCCCTGGCCAAGGCCTTCCGTCTGCCGACAGCGGTTGCAGCCGAATCCGCGATACTGATGAGCCAGGGCGGCGAATTTGCGTTTGTCATTATCTCCGCAGCGCTGTCCTTCGCCCTGCTCGAAATCGAAGTAGCCCAGTTCATCATATTGGTGGTCATCGTCACGATGTTCCTGACGCCGGGTCTCGCCTATCTCGGGCGTAGACTGGGCCGCTGGCCGAGGCTCCACGATTCGGAAAACCCGGAGATGCCGGACTTGCCGGGCGACGGCCAGACCGTCATTATCGGCGGCTTCGGAAGGGTCGGAAAAATGCTGGCCGAATTGCTGGACGAACAGCGCATTCCTTATGTGGCGGTCGACAATGATGCGGAGCTGGTCGCGATGCAGCGGGCCAGAGGTATTCCCATTTTCTTTGGCGATGCCAGCCAGCCGCAGGTGCTGGACCATCTCGGGATCGATCATGCCGCTGCCTTCACGACCACCATGGATGCTCCGGAATCCGCCGAACCGGTGATCCGGGCGATTCACGAGACCTCGCCGCATGTGCCGATTTTCGCCCGCGCGCGCGATGTCGATCACGCTCGCCTGCTGAGAGCATCCGGAGCGGCAAGCGCCGTGCCCGAAGCGATGGAGGCGAGCCTGGAATTGTGCGAGCAGTTGCTGGTCGGTATCGGCTTCCCGGAGGAGGTTGCCCGGACGATAGTCGACAAGAGGCGGGTGTGGCAGCTGGAAACGATCGACAAGAAATAGGCGGCTAATGAAACCGCACGCCGGTATTTTTATGTCGGCGGACTCCGGCCGCAATGACGGGAGGTCGGCATAATGTGCAGAATCAGACTGCCCGGCCAAATGCCGCATGACTAAAACTTGCCCGCACCGGCACTATCCGCCAAAAGGCTGCCGGATCGCATTTCGCCGATATTCTGGAGCATTCATGACCACGACCATCAAGACCGCCGACCTGATCGAGAGCGTCGCCGACGCGCTGCAGTTCATTTCCTATTATCATCCGATGGATTATATCCGGGCGCTCGGCAAAGCCTATGAGGCGGAGAAATCGCCGGCGGCGAAGGATGCGATTGCCCAGATCCTGACCAATTCGAAAATGTGCGCCGAGGGACATCGGCCGATCTGCCAGGATACCGGCATCGTCAACGTTTTCGTAAAATGGGGCATGGATTGCCGGCTCGATGACACCTCGCAATCGATGCAGGAAATTGTCGATGCGGGCGTGCGCCGCGCCTATCTCCATCCGGAGAACAAGCTGCGCGCCTCGATCCTGACCGACCCTGCCTTTACCCGGCGCAATACCAAGGACAACACGCCGTCTGTGCTGCATGTCGAGATGGTGCCCGGTAACAAAGTTTCCGTAGATGTCGCGGCCAAGGGCGGCGGCAGCGAGAATAAATCGAAGTTCAAGATGATGAATCCGAGCGACAATATCGTCGACTGGGTGCTGGAGATGATCCCGTTGATGGGCGCTGGCTGGTGCCCGCCAGGGATGCTCGGCATCGGCATTGGCGGCACCGCGGAACGGTGCGTGCTGCTCGCCAAGCAATCGCTGATGGACCCGATCGATATGGGTCAGTTGAAGGAACGCGGACCGCAGAACGATATCGAGGAGATGCGGATCGAGATTTTCGACAAGGTCAATGCGCTGGGCATTGGCGCGCAAGGTCTGGGCGGGCTTTCGACGATTCTCGACGTCAAGATCAACGACTGGCCCTGCCATGCGGCCGGCAAGCCGGTGGCGATGATCCCCAATTGCGCCGCGACGCGCCACGCGCATTTCACGCTGGATGGCAGCGGTCCTGCCTATCTCGAAGCGCCGAAGCTCGAGGAATGGCCGGACGTCAACTGGACGCCGTCATCGGAAGCGAAGCGGGTGCATCTTGACCAGCTCGATGCCGCAGAAGTGGCGACATGGAAACAGGGTGACCGGCTGTTGCTGAACGGCAAGATGCTGACCGGCCGCGATGCCGCACACAAGAAGATCAAGGATATGCTGGATGCCGGTGAAGAATTGCCGGTCGAGTTCAAGGGGCGCGTGATCTATTATGTCGGCCCGGTCGATCCGGTTGGCGAGGAAGTGGTGGGCCCGGCTGGGCCAACCACGGCGACGCGGATGGACAAGTTTACCGACATGATGCTGGAACAGGGTCTGCTGGCGATGGTCGGCAAGGCCGAGCGGGGCCTCGATACCGTGGCCTCGATCAAGAAGCACAAGAGCGCCTATCTGATGGCAGTCGGCGGCAGCGCCTATCTGGTGTCGCGGGCGATCAAGGGATCGAAGGTCGTCGGTTTCGAAGAGCTGGGCATGGAAGCGATTTACGAGTTCGAGGTGCAGGATATGCCGGTCACCGTCGCGGTCGATGCCGAAGGACAGAGCGTCCACCATCTGGCGCCGCTGGTCTGGCAGGAGAAGATCAGGAAGGAAGGTCTGCTCGAAAGCACCTGAAAAACCGCGCGAAAATGCTTCGCCCGGTCCGGTACGCGAAGGCTGATCCCGTCAGCCGGATTAGCACTCGATCGGTAAGGGTTTAAACGTCGCGGCGTGTTGTGGTGGTCGTGGTCTCTGCAACAGCACCATCAGGCGATACGTCGCGCGAACGGGTGCGGTTGGTTGCAGACATCAGTCCGATTCCGATCAGGATGACAGCTCCGACCGCGATATAGGTTGGCGGTGCGCCCAGCAAAAATGCGCCATAGGCCAGTCCGCCAACAAATACGAAAAAGCCGATCATATAGAGTGAGAAAGACGACATCATTGATACTCCTGTTACTCCAGACATGCGCCCGGCATCAGACATACGTCCGGCGCAGCCCGAGGTTGCATTAACCGCTAAAGCTTAACAGGTTCTGCTCTGGTTACGGTATTGGAAATCGGGGGGCCAGGGCGGGCTGAACCGGGCCTTTCCCTCGGTGACGCCAAGCAGCCGGCAGAATTGAAGGCGATCTGGCAAGCGCGTACCGCGGAGCTATTTCGCGGTTCGGCGGCAGCGCTCCGAACAATAGACCACATTGTCCCAGTCCCGCGCCCATTTCTTGCGCCAGGCAAAGGGCCGCTGACACACCGGGCAGATCTTCTCCGGCAGGTTCGGCTTCCGGTGGGCCATCAGTCGGCGCGCGGGATTGTTCGTTGCGCCCACATCCGCTCCGCCCATAGCTGGACATCGCCGGTGATCACCGCTGTCTTGCCTGCAAAATCCATGAACCGCTCCTTCTCCATTGACTGGCAGATAATTTTTCTGGTCCAATGACAATGCCAGCAAAGGGGCTTATGTTGAAGCCATGTATATTTTCATCATCTTCATATGCGGTATCTGCAATTTCGCGATGCACAAGGCCATGCTCGAGAGCAATCACCCGATCATCGCCGAAGCGCGCGGCAATTTCCGCAAGCTGCTGGGACCCTATGGCAGCTATATACTGGAATTTTTCATGCTGGTCGCAGCGATGCTGTTCGCCAATATGGGCATGCTGACGGCGGTGATTTTCTATTTCATCTACACGCTCGCCAATTGCGCGGCGGCCTGGGTGCTTTTTTCAAACAAACATTAAGATAGAGCGGGTTACTTCAAAAAGTAGCGCAACGCAGTTCATCCGACTACGGGTGTGGTTTGTCGAAAGCCGGTATCGGCTGCAACCATTCGGACGTAGCAGCGCCCGAGCAGAAACGGACGGGTGGGGAAACAATATTTTTTACAATCGAAAAGGTGCTTTGACCGGCATTGCCATGGGCGCAATGATCAGCACGACCTTGCTCCCGATCGCAGTCCAGGCGCAGACGGCACCGCTGTCGTCATTGCAGCCACGGGTCGAAAGCGGGCGGCAGATATATGACGCCAGCCAGTTTTCCCGTTTCAATCCCCGCACCGCGCTGGATATGGTTCGTCAGGTGCCCGGCTTCACCATCGACACCGGCGACAGTGACGAGCGCGGCCTCGGTCAGGCCGACGAGAATGTTCTGATCAATGGTGCGCGGATCTCGGGCAAGAATATCGATGCCTTCACGTTTCTGGGCCGGATTTCGGCCGCCAATGTTGTCCGGATTGAAATCGTCGATGGCGCGACGCTCAGCATCTCCGGGCTGTCCGGGCAGGTGCTCAACCTTGTCACCAACGCGAGCGAGGCCGGCGGCCTGAGCGGCAATTTCAAATGGGACCCGCGATGGCACCGTTCCGGCAGCAACTGGTTTGCCGGGGAAGCATCGGTCGGCGGAAAATTGGGCAAGGGTGACTTCACCCTGTCGATCGAGAATGATGCCGCGCGCAACGGCGTCGAAGGGCCCGAGCAGATCACCGACCGGTTCGGCGGCTTGCTGTTCGAGCGCGACGAGGTCGCCCGCTATCGTCAAGACCAGCCGAAGCTGAGCGGATCCTACAGCCGGACCAGCGACGGCGGCGCGGTGTTCAATGCCAATGCGGCCTATCAGCTGTACCGCAAACGGGAAACCGTGGCCACGGATCGCACGCAGGTGGGCCAGCCGAATATTTTCGAGCTCTATTCCAGCAACGAAGATGAGTGGAATGCCGAGTTCAGCACGGATTATGAATTTGGCCTCGGCGGCGGGCGGCTGAAGCTGATTGGTCTGCAGCGCTTTGAACATAGTCCGGTCAGCGATTTTTTCGGCCAGACATTTTTCGATGGCATAACGCCGCCCAATGGCAGCCGGTTCGACCGAGTTACCGATGAAGGCGAGTCGATCCTGCGCGCCGAATATGGCTGGAAAACCGCGGGCGGGACCGACTGGGGCATCAGCGCTGAAGGTGCCTATAATTTTCTCGACAATAGCGGGGCGCTGGCGGTGCTTGATGCGCAGGGTATATTTCAGCCGGTCGCGCTGACCAATGCTGACAGCAAGGTCACCGAATATCGCGGCGAGCTGATCACTTCCTATGGCCGTCCGCTGTCTGACGACCTGACGCTGCAGGCGACCCTGGGCGGTGAATATAGCAAGATCAGCCAGAGCGGTGCCAAAGGCCAGAGCCGGTCTTTTGTGCGGCCAAAAGGGTCGGTTTCGCTCGCCTGGAAAGCCCAGCCCGGCCTCGATCTCAGCCTGAAGCTCGAGCGGTCGGTCGGGCAACTCGATTTCTTTGATTTCGTCGAATCGGTCGATGTGTCTCAGAATAACGGCAATGCCGGCAACCCCGGCCTAGTGCCGCCGCAAAGCTGGCGCGCGGAACTGGAGGCCACCCAGAAATTGGGGCCATGGGGATCGCTGACGGTCAATCTATATGGCGAGAAATATAGCGATATTGTCGATTCCATCCCGATCACCGCGACCACCGAGGCGCGCGGCAATCTCGACAGCGCGACCAGCTATGGTGTCGGCCTGGTTTCCAGCATCTTGTTCGATCCGATCGGCTGGCGGGGGGCAAAACTCGATTTCGACGGGGAGCTGCGCAAAAGTTCCCTGCGCGACCCGCTGACCGATGTATTCCGGTGGATCAACGACGACAAGATTTTCACCTACGAGATAACCTTGCGGCACGATATTCCAAACAGCAACTGGGCCTGGGGTGCAGGCGCAGAGGATGGTCGCTACGCGACGACCTATCGGCTCGACCAGACCACGCGTTTCCGCACAGGGGCACCCTATACCTGGGCGTTTGTCGAGCATAAGGATATATTCGGACTGACGGTCAAGGCCGAACTCGGCAATCTGCTGGGGCGTAGCGAAAATTTCACCCGCACTGCCTATGGCACCCTTCTCGGCCAGCCGGGCGACCTCGACCCTCCGTTCATCAGGGGCCGCCGCAACGGTCCGCTGGGCTTCACCGAAGATCGCAGCCGGGAATTCGGCCTGATCTACCGGCTTACCGTCAGCGGCAGTTTCTAGGGTCAGGACCCAAGCGCACCGCCCTGTTGCCCGATTAGCCGCATAGACTTTTACCGCTGGCATCCCTACATCCGCAGCCATGCCACCTGATTATGCTACCGAGGGTCAGATCGACCCTCCGATGATCCCTACGCTCAAGCGGTTCCTGCCCTATCTCTGGCCCAAGGGTGAGCCGAGTTTGCGGCTGCGAATCATAATTGCCGGGTTGCTGGTACTTTGTGCCAAGGCAGCGATCCTAACGATGCCGTTTATCTACAAGGCGGTGATCGATGGCATGGCCAACGATGCGCTCGAAACGGAACTGACCGTTTTGCTCGCGCTTGTCGGTGCCTACGGCCTGGCGCGGTTCGGGCAGGTGATGTTCGACAATTTGCGCAACATCGTGTTTGAAAAAGTCGGGCAGCAGGCGGCGCGACGGCTTGCGACCAATGTCTTCACCCATCTGCACAGCCTATCACTGCGTTTCCATCTGGGCCGCCGCACCGGCGAAGTCACCAAGATCATCGAGCGCGGGACCAAGAGCATCGATGTGATGCTGTACTTCCTGCTGTTCAACATTGCCCCAACCGTTGTCGAGCTGACCGCGGTGCTGATTATCTTTCAGATCAAGTTCGGCTTTGGGCTGGTCGCTGCGACGATGGCGATGGTCGCTATCTATATCATCTTCACCCGCAAGGTGACCGACTGGCGCAATGCGCTGCGGGCAAGAATGAACGATATGGACACGCGGGTGATCGGCCGGTCGGTCGATGCGCTGCTGAACTATGAGACGGTCAAATATTTCACGGCCGAACAGCGCGAGACCGATCGCTATGACAAGGCGATGCAGGATTGGGCCCAAGCTGCGGTAAAATCAGAAAACTCGCTCGGCCTGCTCAATATCGGCCAGTCGATCATCACCAACCTGACCATGATCGGCGCAATGGCGTTCAGCGTCTATGGCTGGAAACAGGGCGATCTGACGGTCGGCGATCTGGTGCTGGTAAACGCGCTGCTGATGCAGCTGTTCCGACCGCTCGACATGCTCGGCATGGTCTATCGCACGATCCGACAGGGACTTGTCGACATGGACGCCATGTTCAAGCTGATCGACACAGAACAGGAGGTTGTCGACAAGCCCGGAGCCAAGCCGCTTCAGGTGTCCGATGGCACCGTGCGGTTTGAAAATGTCGTGTTCAACTATGACGACGATCGCCGAATATTGCATGGTCTGGATTTTGAAGTGCCCCCCGACGGGACGCTAGCGATTGTCGGACCATCCGGCGCTGGCAAATCGACGATCGCGCGGCTGATGTTCCGCTTCTATGATCCGCAAGCCGGGCGCATATTGATCGATGGGCAGGATATTGCCGAAGTCACTCAACACAGCCTGCGCGGCGCTATCGGTATCGTGCCGCAGGACAGCGTCCTGTTCAATGACAGTATCGGCTATAATATCGGCTATGGCCGTGAAGGCGCAACCCAGGCAGAGATCGAGGAAGCCGCACGCGGCGCGGCGCTGGATGGCTTTATCGCCAAGCTGCCGGATGGCTATGATACGCAGGTCGGCGAACGCGGGCTGAAATTGTCCGGCGGCGAGAAGCAGCGCGTCGCGATTGCTCGTACCCTACTCAAAAATCCGCCAATCCTGATTCTGGATGAAGCGACCTCCGCACTCGACAGCCGTACCGAGGACGAGATTCAGGCGACGCTGGCGAAGATTTCGGAACGCCGCACCACATTGATTATCGCGCACCGCCTGTCGACGATCACCCATGCAGACGAAATTATCGTGCTCAATGACGGGCGGATCGCGGAACGCGGCAGCCACAGGGAGTTGCTGGTCAAGCGCGGACTATATTCCGACATGTGGAAGCGGCAGGCGGAAGAGAAAGAACTCTTATGACCATTGTCAACACTCTAGGCACAACAAAATAGGCCGGGACCGCGTGGATCGGTGCGGCCGCAGTGGCATCGCAATTGGCAGGACGCAAAAGAACCAGGATTTCTCGACGGTCG
>Ga0210025_1000342_pt1 | contig 64095 bp, 56 predicted proteins | sample CryGeyme20150102_FD_183989 | JGI IMG/M metagenome (GOLD analysis project Ga0210025, IMG submission 183989) | Groundwater microbial communities from Crystal Geyser aquifers in Utah, USA - Crystal Geyser metaG 2015-0102 (SPAdes) (version 2) | ecosystem: Environmental > Aquatic > Deep subsurface >... | reverse complement strand
AGTGCGAGGTATTGCTTTTATGTCTCGAGTTCGATTTGCATTACTAAAGCAATGCGCCTCTGCCGCAACACAAATACCCACACTAATCGGTTGTTTTTTAAAGTTTTTAAAGATCTCTTTGCCGCTTACTCCCACTGCCGTGGCAGCGAGGAGGTGCGCATTATAGGGGGCGAAATTTTCACGTCAAGCGTTTTGTAAACATTTCTTAATATTAATGTGCGCTTACCCCGCGCCACGCATGAAACGTACAATGCGAACCTCTAAAAAAAACAGCAAGGCCCCTCATGAAATTGATTCTGGGCATTGAGTCATCCTGCGACGAAACCGGTGTCGCGCTGTATCACACCGAACGCGGCCTGCTCGCGCATACGCTGCACTCGCAAATCGCGCTGCACAACGAATATGGCGGCGTGGTGCCCGAGCTCGCCTCGCGCGATCATGTGCGGCACGCCTTGCCGCTGTTGCGCAGTGCGCTGCAACAAGCCGGTTGCAACCTGCGCGACATCGATGCCGTCGCTTACACGCAGGGCCCGGGACTCTCCGGCGCGCTGCTGGTCGGCGCCGGTATCGCCTGCGCCCTTGCCTACACACTGCAGATTCCCACCATCGGTGTGCACCATCTGGAAGGGCACTTGCTCTCCCCGCTTTTATCGGACCCCGCGCCGGAATTCCCGTTCGTCGCCTTGCTGGTCTCCGGCGGCCACACGCAACTAATGCGGGTGGACGGCGTGGGCAGCTACGCCTTGCTGGGGGAATCGCTGGATGATGCGGCGGGAGAAGCCTTTGACAAGAGCGCCAAGTTGCTTGGCCTGGATTATCCGGGCGGCGCCTTGTTGGCCAAACTGGCGCAAAACGGCACGCCGGGTCGTTTCAAATTGCCGCGCCCGATGTTGCACAGCGGTGACCTCAATTTCAGTTTCAGCGGACTGAAGACTGCCGTGCTGCTGGCTGTGCAACAAAATCCGGATGATCCGCAGACGCGCGCCGACATCGCGCACGCGGCGCAGGAGGCCATCGTCGAGGTGCTGGTGCGCAAGGCGCAATCTGCACTGGAGCAGACCGGGCTGACGCAACTGGTGGTGGCAGGCGGGGTGGGCGCGAACCAACTGTTGCGCAGCCGCCTGAATACCGCCGTCGGAAAACGCGGCGGCAAAGTGTTTTACCCTGATCTGGAATTCTGCACCGACAACGGCGCGATGATCGCCTTCGCCGGCGCGATGCGGCTACGGCATGAGGCGGGACGACACGACTACCGCTTCAACGTAAAGCCGCGCTGGGACTTGCAGGAATTGAACTACGACGACTGATTTTTCTTTTTTCGGCTTCCAATCTTGCTTTCCTTGCCCGCCAACAGATTGGCAATGTTGCGTTTATGCCGCCAGAAGAGCAGTAGCGACATCAGCACAGACTCGACCACCCACTCGACGGGCAAGTGCGCCAGCATTGCGTAAATCGGTGTTGCAATGGCGGCAATCAGTGCCGCCAACGAGGACAAACGGGTAACCAGTGCCACCCCCAGCCATGTCGCCACCGCCCCCAGACACACCCACACATCAAGGGCAAACAATACCCCCAGCGCGGTTGCCACCCCCTTGCCCCCCTGGAACTTATGGAAGACCGGAAAGAGATGGCCGATGAAAACAGCCAGGGCCACCAAAGCAACCAGCAATGCCCAATTTTCATCGCGCGGCGCCAACTGGATTGCCAAAAAGACCGCGATGCCCCCCTTCGCGGCATCGCCCAACAGAGTCAGGGCAGCCACGATTTTTTTGCCGCTGCGCAACACATTGGTCGCGCCCGGGTTGCCTGATCCGTAAGTGCGCGGGTCTGCCAAGCCAAAAAGCTTGCTCATCAGTACGGCAAAAGAAACCGAACCAAGCAGATAGGCGGTTGCAACAAAAAACGTGAGCGTCATCACGAATACCTTAAAATGCGGAACGCGGCATTCTACTCGAATGCCGCCTTGCCACCAAACCCCCCACTTTGACCCTTTATGGACATCATCTTTTTACGCGAACTCAAGGTCACTACCCTGATCGGCATCTATGAGCGGGAAAAACGCGTGCCGCAAACGCTACAGCTCGATCTGGAAATCGCCCTGCCCAACAGCCGCGCCTGTCAGTCCGACAACATCAATGATGCGCTGGACTATGCCCGGGTTGCGCAGCACATCCAGTCGGTGTTGAGCGATGGTCATTTTTCCCTGCTCGAAGCCTTGGCCGAACATATCGCGCAGATCATCCTCAAGGACTTCAACGCGCCCTGGGTCAAAGTCAGCGTGGCCAAGTTGCAAGCCATCCGCAATTGCAAGCAGGTCGGGATCTGCATCGAGCGCGGGCAAATCCGCTAGCCCCGGCGACAAATTTGCCCAACACCCTATTTTTATGGATAATGCCCGCCCTCATGGTTTATCCGGGCGCGTACAACCGCCGCGCCAACTTTACGTTAGGAACACAAAATGAAAGCTGACATCCATCCCGCCTACGCCGAAGTCGAAGTGACCTGCAGCTGTGGCAACAAATTCAACACCCGCTCCACGCTCGGCAAGCCGGCGCTGCACGTCGAAGTCTGCTCCGAATGCCATCCGTTCTACACCGGCACACAGAAGATCGTGGACACCGCCGGCCGCATCGAGAAGTTCCGCAACAAGTACAATATGGGCAGCAAAGCCGCCTGATGGAACTTCGTTAGTCGCACAGATCAAAAGGCAGCGCAGGCTGCCTTTTTTCTTTCCGGGAGACCCTTCATGACTCGACCACTCTCATTGCTGCTCGCCCTCGCCGTTGCCTTGTCGCTCGCCGGTTGCGCCGCCAACCCGGTGTCCGGCAAGCGGGATTTCGTGATGATGTCGGAAGCGCAGGAGATCGCGCTGGGCCGCAGTGCCGATGCGGAGGTGCGCAAACAGTACAGCGTGTACCAGAATCCCGAACTGCAAAGTTACGTCAACGGCGTCGGCCAGGCGCTGGCCAGCCGCAGCCATCGCAGCAACCTTAACTACCACTTCACCGTGGTTGATTCGCCCGAGATCAACGCCTTCGCCCTGCCCGGCGGCTACGTGTATATCACGCGCGGCATCATGGCCTATCTGAACTCGGAAGCCGAAATGGCGGCGGTGCTGGGGCACGAGATTGGCCACGTCACCGCGCGCCACGGTGTGCGCCAGCAAAGCGCGGCGCAGGCAACCGGTCTTGGCATCACGCTGGCCTCGATTTTCGTTCCCGAACTCAATTCACGCGCCGGGCAGGACCTTTCCAACCTGCTTGGCGGCGCCTTGCTCTCCGGTTACGGGCGCGATCACGAACTGGAATCCGACCGTCTCGGCGCGCAATATCTGGCGCGCACCGAATACGATCCGCAGGCGATGATCCGCGTGGTCGGCGTGCTCAAAAACCAGGAGACGTTCGATGCCGAGATCGCCAAACAGGAAGGGCGCGAACCGCGCCGCTATCACGGCACCTTTGCCACCCACCCCGACAACGACACGCGCCTGCAGCAAGTCGTGGGCGAAGCCGGGAATCTGACCGTGGCCAACCCCGTCGAGAAGCGCGAGGAGTATCTGCGCCAGACGGAAGGCTTGATCTTCGGCGACAACGTGGCCGAAGGCGTGGTGCGCGACCAGCGTTTTCTGCACCAAGACCTTGGCATCGCGATCACCTTCCCAAGCGAATGGAGCATCAAGAATCTGCCCACCGAAGTCGTCGCCTTGAGTCCGCAGAACGATGCCGCGCTCCAGTTCAAACTCGGCCCCAAACCCGGTGGCACGGCGGTTGAATACGCGCGCCGCCTGCTCGGCCAAAACGCGAACATTCAGGCGCTGAAGATCGACGGCCTGCAGGCCGCGCTGGGCAGCAGCGGCAACCGTCTGCTCGGCGTGATCTATCACCAGGGTAAAGCCTTTCTGCTGCTGGGCAGCGCCAAGACGCCACAACTGCTTGCAGCCCAGCGCAGTACGATGGAAACTGCGGTGCGCAGTTTCCATGTATTGAGCAAAGATGAGCGCGCCGCGATCAAACCACTCACCCTCCAGTTGCACAAAGCCGTCGCCGGTGACAGCTACGCCAAATATGCTGCCCGCTCCCCGCTGGGACGCAACGCGGAACAATACCTGCGCCTGCTCAACGCGCAATATCCGCAGGGCGAGCCGGTGCCGGGGCAAACCGTCAAACTGGTCGAATAGCGCGTGTACATTTATTACGGAAAACTGAAGGAAACCGACATCACACCGGCCAAGGCGCTGTTGTTGCTGGTGCTGTGCGCGGCATGGGTAACCGTCGGCCTGGTCGGCCACGACCCGTGGAAGCCGAACGAGGCCTACGGCTTCGGCATCATTCATCATTTTCTGCAGAGCGGCGACTGGCTGGTTCCGGTGCTGGCCGGACAACCCTATCTGGACAAACCGCCGCTGTATTTCTGGACTGCCGCCCTCTTCGCCAAAGTCCTGTCGCCGTGGCTGCCGCTGCATGACGGCGCGCGCCTGGCCACGGGTTTTTACATGGTGCTCACTCTGTTGTTCACCGGCCTCTGCGGGCGCGAGCTGTTCGGCAAGTATCGCGGCTGGCCGGCCGCCATCGCCCTTATCGGCTGTCTCGGCCTGCTGCTGCACGCGCACGAAATTCTGCTCGACAACGCTTTCCTCGCCGCCTGCGCCATGCTGTTGTATGGCTATGCCTTGAGCCTGCGCCGGCCGCGTCTGGCCGGCGTTTTTATCGGACTCGGACTGGGCATCGGTTTTCTGGGCAAGGGCTTCATCGCGCCGGTGCTGTTTCTGGCCATCAGTTTGTTCCTGCTCCTGTTCCGCAACTGGCGCACGCGCAACCATGCCGAAGCCTTCGCCATTGCCCTGCTCTGCGCCCTGCCGTGGCTGGCAATCTGGCCCTGGTTGCTGTACCAGCACGCACCTGCCCTGTTCAGCGAGTGGGCGTGGACGCGCAACATCGGGGGCTGGGTGGACTTTGCGCGCGGCGGCAATTATCCGGAAGTTTTTTACTACCTGGTCGCGCTGCCGTGGATGGCCTGGCCGGCCGCGCCGCTGGCCTTGTGGACGGTATGGGAAGCACGCAAACGGGTAGGTCGCAAAGCCGAATTCCAGTTGTTGCTGACCACCCTGGCGGTGATGCTGGTCGTCCTGAGTCTGGTGCCGGACATCAACGACCCCAACGGCCTGCCGATGCTGCTGCCGATCGCCCTGCTGGCAACGGCGGCGCTGTCCACTTTGCGCCGGGGCGCCGCCAATGCGCTGGACTGGTTCGGCATCATGACCTTCGCCCTGTTCGCCATCCTGCTGTGGTGGGGCTGGGCCGGCCTGCTGCTCGACAACAACGCATGGATCACCCGGCAGTTCAAGCAGCAGCACCCGGATTTCATCCCCGCTTTCGATGAAACCGCCTTCTGGATCGCGGTCGCATCCACCTTGCTCTGGATCGTCCTTGTCTGGCGCACCGGCCGTTCAGTGCGGCGTTCGCTCATCAACTGGGCCAGCGGCATCACCCTGTTGTGGATTCTGGTGATGACCCTGTGGCGGCCGTGGCTGGACAGCGGCAAAAGCTATCGCCCGATGATTGACGAGCTATCGGCGCATCTGCCTGCCGACTACCAATGCATGACCCTGTCGCACTTCGGCGCCAGCGAACAGGCCATGCTCGAATACTTCGGCCAGTTCAAATGGTCCAGCCGGGCAGTCGCGCGCTGCGACCTGTTGCTGGTGCAGGGCAACCGCATCGCGCGCCCGATCGAGAACGAGATCGGCTGGGAAAGAATCTGGGAAGGCGGCAGACCGGGAGAACAGAACGAGCGCTTCCGTTTGTATCGGCGCGTCAAAAGTTAACGGTCATGGCGCGTAGTCACCCCGGCCCGTTTCCCCCTCCCCAACCCTCCCCCGATGGGAGAGGGTGCAAACGAATCGCGGCGCGAGTTTCATACGTTAACGCGGCGGAATGACGCCGGGCAGTTTTGTCGGCGCCTCAATGCGCACCTGCTTGTTCACGTTGTAGGTGCCGAACACCACGGTGATCGCCGCGCGCTTCACCCCGAACTCATCGGCCAGGAAATCCACCAAGTGCGAGGTCGCCTTGCCGCGCACCGGATCCGCCGCCACGGCAATCTCCAGCTGTTTACCCTTCACCTTGCCGATCTTGGTGCGCTTCGCGCGCGGCCGGCCCAGAATGTTCAGCACCAGCGTGTCGTCTTCCCATTTGTAAAACGACTCCATCTCGCTACCGCGCGCCATAAGCAACCCCTCGCCCAGGAAAAACAAAAAACTCGGCAGAATGTATATGAATAAAATTCATCGACGCCACTTTCGTTGATAATAAAAACCGTCTGGGTAGCCCGACAGCCAGTCGCTTTTCTTGTCTTGCCAAGAAAAGTAACCAAAAGAAGTCGCCCCCGGTTTACCGCCCACTTCGTGGGTTCCCTCGCTCAGTCACCAACGAGCGGGGCGGTGCACAGGGGATAGAAATTCAAAACCAAAAACCTAACCCCCAAACCAGTGAGGCGGGCCATGCCCGCCTCACCAAAACCGAAAGGAAAGCGTGCGCAAAGCGCACACAAAGCCGCATGGCTTTTCATTCCCTTGAGCGCCGCCGAGTAGCACAGGTAAGTCAGGGGATTTCGGCGAGGACTGTCTGAGCGCGTAGCGCGAGTTCCGCAGCCGCCTGACTTGCCGAGCAACGCAGGGGACCCACGAAGTGGGCGGCAAACCAGGGTCGCCTTTTCTTTGGTTACTTTCTTTTGGCGAAGCAAAAGAAAGTAACTTGCTGCCGGGCAATCCCCGGCGGTTTTCGATGGGTATCGCTACGCTCAACCCATCTATGCTTGCTAGAACAGCGTATTGACACGATTCTCAAGAAGGAACGCATCAAATTCATGCAACAACGCTGCGGGTGCATCTTTGCGACGTTTAACATTTGGTTCGATATGAATATAAAAATGAAGGCGCCCTTCTGGCTGTTGCTGTGCTTTCTCTTTCATTTCATCGCGTGTAAATAACCATATTCGATTTTCAGAAAGGTCAACAAGAGCAAAAAATTCAGCAGGTGAATTGTCTGGAACCCACCAGTCGAGAGCGAGCTTGCCTTTACCTCCACTCGGTTTGGGCTTTAGATTGGTTTTTACTTGAATCGTGATTGCTTTTTGGCTAGGCAAATATGCCACCAAATCAATGCCGGAATCAGTAGTAAGGTGCGCTGATTCAACTTTAATCGAAAGCAAACGATATTGAACAAGCAGTTCGCCTAATTTGCCAATTTGCTGCGTGCTTAATTTTGGAGAGAACACCATAAGGAACTACCGCAACTTCACCGTCTCGCAAACCACATCTCCACACTGCCCCCGATTCCGCAACGCATGATCCATCAACACCAACGCCACCATCGCCTCCGCGATCGGCGTAGCCCGTATCCCCACACAGGGATCATGCCGCCCCTCGGTAGAGACCTTCACCGCCTCGCCCGCCTTGTTGATGGAGTTGCGTTCGATGCGGATGCTTGAAGTCGGCTTGATCGCGTAATGCGCAACAATGTCCTGCCCGGTGGAGATGCCGCCGAGGATGCCGCCCGCGTTGTTCGATAAAAAGCCATGCGGCGTGAGTTCGTCGCCGTGTTCGCTGCCGCGCTGGGTGACGCAGCCGAAGCCGGCGCCGATCTCCACCGCTTTCACCGCGTTGATGCCCATCAGCGCGTAGGCGATCTCGGCATCGAGGCGGTCGAACACCGGCTCGCCCCAGCCGACCGGCACGTTGGCAGCCACCACGGCGAGTTTGGCGCCGATGGAGTCGCCGGATTTGCGCAGCGCGTCCATATAGTCTTCCAGCTGGCCGACATAGCTCGCGTCGGCGACGAAAAACGTGTTGCCGATCTCGGTGATTTCCGACCAGCTCTTGAACGGAATCTTGATTTCGCCGAGCTGTTCGAGATAGCCGCGCACCACCACGCCGTAATTTTCATGCAGCCATTTTTTGGCGATGGCGCCCGCCGCCACGCGCGCCGCCGTTTCGCGCGCCGAGGCGCGGCCGCCGCCGCGATGGTCGCGGATGCCGTATTTCTGCCAGTAGGTGTAGTCGGCGTGGCCGGGGCGGAAGGTGTCGGCGATGTTGCCGTAGTCCTTGCTGCGCTGGTCTTCGTTGCGGATCAGCAGCGCGATGGGGGTGCCGGTGGTTTTGCCTTCGAACACGCCGGAGAGAATTTCGACCGTGTCCGATTCGCGGCGTTGGGTGACGTGGCGCGAGGTGCCGGGTTTGCGCCGGTCGAGGTCGATCTGGAGGTCGGCTTCGCACAGTTCCATCCCCGGAGGACAACCGTCCACGATGCAGCCGATCGCCGCACCGTGCGATTCGCCGAAAGAAGTGACCGTGAACAGGGTGCCGAAAGTGTTTCCAGACATGTTGTTGTCTCGCTTAATTGATGGGGCGAGTTTAACATGTCGACACGACCCAAAAACACCGTCATTCCGGCGCAGGCCGGAATCCAGCGGGTTTATTCAAAATGCTTTTCAGGTTTTGTCTCCGCTTTGCGGAGAATCATTTTGATTGACTGGATTCCGGCCTGCGCCGGAATGACAGCACGGAGAGTTATAGATGCAAGCCATTCTCGCCACTGCCGCAGGCGGCACTGACGTGCTGCAACTAGAGGAAGTCCCGATGCCGGAACTGCCTTCGCCGCATCACATTCGCGTAAAACTCGCCGCCGCCGGAGTGAACCCGGTGGATACCAAGCTGCGCGCCACGCCCGCATACCATCCGGACAAGTTGCCCGCCATCCTCGGTTGCGACGGCGCGGGAATCGTCGAGGAAATCGGCGCACAAGTCACGCGCTTCAAGGTCGGCGATGCGGTGTATTTCTGCAATGGCGGCCTGGGCGATGAGCCGGGATGCTACGCCGAATACACCACATTGCACGAGGCGTACTGCGCCGCAGCCCCGGCCAATCTTTCCCTGCAAGATGCCGCCGCGCTGCCGCTGGTGCTGCTCACCGCCTGGGAGGCGCTGTTCGAGCACGCCGAACTCAAAGCCGGGCAAACCGTGTTGATCCATGCCGCCGCCGGCGGTGTCGGCCATATCGCATTACAGCTCGCGCATCATTTCGGCGCGCGCATCGCGGTGACAATTGGCGACAACAAGAAGGCGGGGCTCGCGCACGGCCTCGGCGCGGAGAAACTCGTTAACTACAAATCACAGGATTTCGTGCAACCCACCCTGGACTGGACCGAGGGCAAGGGTGCGGATGTCGTGTTTGACACGGTGGGCGGCGCGACCTTCCTGCGCTCGCTCGATGCGGCGCGCGTCGGCGGCGAGGTGATCAGCATCCTCGCCACGGCGATGAGCCAGGCCGATGTGCAGAAGGCGCGCCTGCGCAACCTGACGCTCGGTTTCGAGCTGATGCTCACGCCGCAGGTGATGCACCTGCACGACGAGCGCGTGCGCCAGCGCAAGATTCTGGAACAGGGTGCGGCGCTGGTGGAACAAGGCAAACTCGGCGTGCTGGTCTCGCACCGGCTGCCGCTGGCGCAGGCGGCCGAGGCGCACCGCCTGATCGAAACGGGCGGCATGATCGGCAAGATCGTGCTGACGATGGAATGAATTTCATCGACACCCACTGCCACCTCGACGCTGCCGAATTCGGCGGTATGCAAGGCGAACTGGTGCGCGCTGCCGCAGCGGCGGGCGTGCGCCGCATCGTCATCCCCGCGGTGGAACGCGCCAATTTCGAGCGCGTGCAGGCGTTGGGCGAACGTTTCCCTTCCTGCGCGCCGGCCTACGGCATCCACCCGATGTATGTGGACAATGCAACACCCGATGACCTTGCTGTGTTGCGCGACTATCTGGCACAGCCTGGTACGGTGGCGGTCGGCGAGATCGGGCTGGATTTTTTCATCGACCATTACGACCGCGCGCGGCAGGAACATTTTTTCGTCGAGCAGCTGAGGCTGGCGCAGGAATATAACCTGCCAGTGTTGCTGCACATTCGCCGCGCGCAGGACATCATCCTCAAGCACCTGCGCCGGCACACGGTGCGCGGCGGGATCGCCCACGCCTTCAACGGCAGCCGCCAGCAGGCGGACGAGTTCATCAAGCTCGGTTTCAAACTCGGTTTCGGCGGCGCGATGACTTACCCGCGCGCCACCCGTTTGCGCGAACTGGCCGCGACCCTGCCGCCGGAGAGCATCGTGCTGGAGACCGATGCGCCGGATATCCCGCCCGACTTCCTCGAACGCGGCGCGCCCAACAAGCCGGAATATCTGCCGCGCATCGCGCAGACGCTGGCAACTTTGCGCGGCCTGCCCATCGAGGAGATTGCGCGCATCACCAGCGTGAATGTATTGTCCGTGCTGTCCAAACTTTCCGCGCCAAACTGACCATGCCCCATCACCCGCTCGACGACTCCCATCCGCGCCGCTTCGGCGGCATCGACCGTTTGTATGGCGAGGGTGCGCGCCTGACCCTGCATCGCGCGCGCGTGGCGGTCATCGGCGTTGGCGGGGTCGGCTCCTGGGCGGTGGAGGCGCTGGCGCGCAGCGGCGTCGGCCAGCTCACCCTGATCGATTTCGACCATATCGCAGTGTCCAACGTAAACAGGCAAATCCAGGCACTGGACAGCACGCTGGGCATGGCCAAGACGGAAGCGCTCAAGACGCGCATCGCGGATATCAATCCCGCTTGCCGGGTGGGGACGGTCGATGACTTCCTGACGGGTGAAAACATGGCGCAACTGATCGCGCCGGGCGCGTTCGATGCGGTGATCGACGCCTGCGACGAGGCGAAGGTAAAGGCGGGGCTGATCGTGCATGCGCGCTTTAACAAAATTCCGCTGGTGGTGTGCGGCGCGGCGGGCGGCAAACAGGATCCGCTGACGTTGCGCGCGGCAGACATCGGCCATGTCACGCATGATGCGCTGCTGGCGCGAGTGCGCAACCTGCTGAAAAAAGATTACAACATCCATCCGCGCGGCAACGGCAAGTTCGGCGTGACCTGCGTGTATCTGGAAGAACCTGCGCAGCGCAGCGCCGCATGCTCGACCAGCGACCTGAATTGTTCCGGCTACGGTTCGGCGGTGACGGTGACGGCAGCAATGGGTTTCGCGGCGACGGCCCGGTGCATCGGCAAATTGCTGCAACAGGAAAAGTAACGCCTTACTTCAACCAGCCCTTGCGCCAGAAGATCCAGAACGGGATGCCTACCGACAACACCATCAGTAGCAGTGCGAAAGGATAGCCCATCCGCCATTGCAACTCCGGCATCAGTTGGAAGTTCATGCCGTAGATGGAGGCAATCAGCGTGGGCGGCAGCAAGGCCGCCGACACCACGGTGAACATTCGCACAATCTTGTTCTGGTTGATGTTAATGAAACCGATGACGGCATCCATCAGGAAGTTGATCTTGTCGAACAGGAAAGAGGTGTGGCCGTCCAGCGAGTCGATGTCGGTCTGAATCTGCCGCACTTCATCGATCTGTGCCGCATTCAGCGACTTGGCGCGAACCAGGAAGGACAGCGCGCGCCGGGTATCCATCACATTGCGGCGGATGCGGCCGTTGACATGTTCGGCATGCGCGATCCCGGCCAGCGCCTCGCGCGCCTGCCTGTCGCTCAGGGTCTCGCCCAGCACGCCCTGGCTCACCCGGCCGAGGTCGGCATACACTTTTTCCAGCGCGTCGGCCGAGAACTCAACGTCCATGCCGTACAGGTCGACCAGCACATCACGACAGTTCTCGATCAGTCCCGACTCGGCATGCAGGCGGATGCGCAACAGGCGGAAGATGGGCAGGTCCTCCTCGTGGATGCTGATCAGCGTCTCGCCCGCCAGCACAAAGGCAACCGCCACGCTGTGCGCATGGCTCTCGGTGCCGGACAGGAAATCGGAGCGCAGATGCAGCTTGCTTTCATGCTCGTAGAAACGCGCACTGGCCTCAATGTCACGCAGGTGCTCGGGACTGGGCAGATGCACATCAAATACGCGCTCGATCGATTGCACCTCTTCCGCCGATGCGGCGTATATGTCGATCCATACCGGCGCAAGCACCCGCAAATCCGCGCCCGGTTCAATATGCAACCGGTCGAGACGGCCATTTTTCAATGTGAAAGCGCAGAGCATGTTCCCCCCGGGATATTCGGTGCATTCTATCCCTGCGCCCCGAAACGGCAAAGCACCTCATAGCGCGCGCCCCGTTCGTCGCGCAGCGATTCGACCAAAACAAAGTCACGACAATGCCAGCGCACGACGGCCGTGGGCGGCAATTCCGCATCCGTCCATTGCGCATGGCGCAGCAGGGTGACGTGCGGCTGATAGTCGCGCGCATCGAAACGGAAACCCTGTCTGTGTAGTGCCGCCTCCAGCTTGGCCACCATGCCGGATAGTTCCGGCGGCGGCGATAACGGCGCGGCATACACGATGTGGTTGTGCTTCCAATAACGCGCGGCATCCAGTTCCAGCGCAAAAGGGGGCATGACGACCTCGCGTGCAGCAAGCACCAACTCCTCCAGCCGGTGTGCCGCAATATTGCCCAGGAACACCAGCGTGCAATGCAAGGTTTCCGGACGCATGGCCCTGCCACCGCACAATTCCTGCAATGTCGGTTGCCATTCCGCCAGCGCCGCACGTTCGGCTGCTTGCGGCCACAATGCAAAAAACAGGCGATGTTGTTTTTCCGCTGTTTGCGTCATGCGCGGGATGCTAACGCCATATCCCGTGTGGGGTCGAGTGACATGACGCATTCGGGTAGAATGCGCGCCTTGATCCGAAGGCTATGCGCATGACTGCTCGTTTACGCGAAATCCCATACAACTACACCTCGTTCTCCGACCGCGAGATTGTGCTGCGCCTGCTTGGCAGCGAGGCGTGGGACATCATCAATACCCTGCGCGAGGAACGCCGCACCGGCCGCTCGGCGCGCATGCTGTACGAGGTGCTGGGCGATATGTGGGTGCTCACGCGCAACCCCTACCTGGAAGACGACCTGCTGGCCAACCGAAAACGGCGGCGTGCGCTGGTCGGCGCGCTGTACCATCGCCTGAACGCGATTGAAGAACGCAGGCAGAACAACCCCAAGGTTGGACGCCTGCTGGAGTTGACCAAAACTGCGGTGGAACGCTTTGCGGCGGATTTCGAGACCACGCTGGATTTGCGCAAGCGCGCCCTGCGCGCATTGAGCCGCATCACGCGCCGCGACAACATCCAGTTCGACGGATTGGCGCGCGTGTCGCACGTCACCGACGCCACCGACTGGCGCGTGGAATACCCGTTCGTCGTGTTGCACCCGGACACCGAGGAGGAGATCGCGCCGCTGGTGCGCGCCTGTATCGGTCTGGGCCTGACCCTGATCCCGCGCGGCGGCGGCACCGGCTACACCGGCGGCGCGATCCCGCTGGACAAATATTCCGCCGTCATCAACACCGAAAAACTGGATGCGCTCGGCGCGGTCGAGCAGACCGTGCTGCCCGGTTTGGGCACGCCCTATGCCACCATCCACTGCGGGGCGGGCGTGGTCACGCGGCGCGTGATGGAAGCGGCGGAAGCGCAAAAGCTGGTATTCGCGGTCGATCCCACCTCGGCGGATGCTTCCTGCATCGGCGGCAACGTGGCGATGAACGCGGGCGGCAAGAAAGCCGTGCTGTGGGGCACCGCACTGGACAACCTGGTGGCGTGGAAGATGGTGACGCCGGACGGATACTGGATGCAGGTCACCCGCCTCGACCACAATCTGGGCAAGATCCACGACGTGCCGCAGGCACGCTTCCGCATCACCCGCCACGACCGGCACGGCGAACCTCTGCCGCCGGAGATCCTCACCATCCCGGGCAGCGCGTTCCGCAAGACCGGCCTCGGCAAGGACGTGACCGACAAATTCCTGTCCGGCCTGCCCGGCATCCAGAAGGAAGGCTGCGACGGCATCATCACCTCGGCCACGTTCATCCTGCACCGCGAGCATGCGCACACGCGCACCGTGTGCCTGGAATTTTTCGGCCAGGTGCACGAGGCGGTGCCGGCCATCGTCGAGATCAAGGACTATCTGGCAGCGCATCCCAAGGCTTTACTCGCCGGTCTGGAGCATCTCGACGAGCGCTATCTGAAGGCCGTCGGCTACGCCACCAAGGCACAGCGCGGCACGCGCCCGAAGATGGTGCTGATCGCGGACGTGGTGAGCGACGATGAGCGCGGCGCGGGCGAGGCCGCCTCGGAGATCGTGCGTCTGGCCAACCTGCGCCACGGCGAAGGATTCATCGCCGTATCGAGCGAAGCACGCAAGAAATTCTGGCTCGACCGCGCGCGCACCGCCGCCATCGCCAAGCACACCAACGCCTTCAAGATCAACGAGGACGTGGTCATTCCGCTGCCGCGCATGGGCGATTACTGCGACGGCGTGGAGCGCATCAACATCGAGCTGTCACTGGACAACAAACTCAAGCTACTGGATGCGCTGGATCAGTTCTGCCACGGTGAACTACCGCTGCATTATCAGGATGACGAACAGCTGGGTGCGCCCGAACTGCTCGGCGAGCGCCCGCATGCCGCGCGCCAGTTGCTGGCCGACGTGCGTGCGCGCTGGACATGGCTGCGCGACAATCTCGACCAACCCAGTTCAGGATTGGAAGACGATGTAGGTCGGGCTTCAGCCCGACAAGTCGGGCTGAAACCCAACCAACCCAACGGCGACACCACCGTCTTCCAGGCGCTGCAAGACCACACCCTGCGCGCCTCGTGGAAGCGCGAAGTGCGCGAACCGCTGCGCCAGATCTTCAGCGGCGCCACCTATCAGCCCATCCTCGACGAATGCAACGCGATCCACCAGCGCGTGCTGAAAGGGCGCGTGTTCGTCGCCCTGCACATGCACGCCGGCGACGGCAACGTGCACACCAACATCCCGGTCAACTCGGATGATTACGCCATGCTGCAGCAGGCCTACGGCGCGGTGGACCGCATCATGCAACTGGCCAAGGACCTGGGCGGGGTGATCTCGGGCGAGCACGGCATCGGCATTACCAAGTTCGATTTCCTTGAGACACAGGAGATCGCGCCCTTCATCGCCTACAAGAAAAAAATCGATCCGGAAGGGCGTTTCAACAAAGGCAAACTGTTGCCGGGCAGCAATCTCGAACGCGCCTACACGCCCAGCTTCAACCTGATGGAGATGGAAAGCCTGATCCTGGAACAGAGCGCGCTGGGCGAGATTGCCGACTCGATCAAGGACTGCCTGCGCTGCGGCAAGTGCAAGCCGGTGTGCAGCACCCATGTGCCGCGCGCCAATCTGCTGTATTCGCCGCGCAACAAGATTCTCGCCACTTCATTGCTGATCGAAGCCTTCCTCTACGAGGAACAAACGCGGCGCGGCGTCTCCATCGCCCACTTCGACGAGTTCAACGATGTCGCCGACCACTGCACGACTTGCCATCGCTGCGAAAAGCCGTGTCCGGTGGATATCGATTTTGGCGATGTGTCGGTGGCGATGCGCAATTTCCTGCGCAAGCAGGGCAAGAAGAATTTCAATCCGATCACCGCAACCTCGATGCTGTTCCTCAACGCCACCGATCCGTTCACCATCAAACTGGTGCGCAAGGTGATGATCGAATGGGCGTATCAAGGGCAGCGTCTGGCATATCGGTTTGCCAAACACCTCGGTCTGCTGAAGGCACAGACGCAGCACCCGCCCGCCAGCGTGGGCAAGCCGTCGCTCACCGCGCAGGTAATCCATTTCGTCAACAAGCCGATGCCGGGCGGGCTGCCGAAAAAGACCGCGCGCGCGCTGCTAGATATTGAAGACAACGCGGTGATACCGGTGATCCGCAATCCGCTCAAAGTGAACGAGGATTCGGAAGCGGTGTTCTATTTCCCCGGTTGCGGCTCGGAGCGCCTGTTCGGCGAAGTCGGTCTGGCGACGCAGGCGATGCTGTACGACATCGGCACCATCACCGTGCTGCCGCCCGGCTATCTGTGCTGCGGTTATCCGCAGAACGCCTCGGGCCTGGGCAACAAGGCCGACCGGATCACCACCGACAACCGCGTGCTGTTCCACCGCGTCGCCAACACGCTCAATTATCTGGACATCAAGACCGTGATCGTGTCGTGCGGCACCTGCATGGATCAGTTGCTCAAATACGAATTCGGCAAAATCTTCCCCGGCTGCCGCCTGCTCGACATCCACGAATATCTGCTGGAGAAGGGTATCAAACTGGAACAGGCGACGGGCGTGCGGTACATGTACCACGACCCCTGCCATTCGCCGATGAAGACCTACACCCCGCTCAAGGTGGTGAGCGAGTTGATGGCCACCGCGGTGCCGCTGAACGACCGTTGCTGCGGCGAGTCCGGCACCTTCGGCGTGGCGCTGCCGCACATCGCCACCCAGGTGCGCTTCCGCAAGGAAGAGGAGTTGCGCAAGGGGGCGGCGGATTTGCGCAACGACGGCTACGCGGGCGAGATCAAAGTGCTAACCTCCTGTCCGGCTTGCCAACAGGGATTGTCGCGCTACGCGGATGATGCGAATATCGGCACCGACTACATCGTGGTCGAAATGGCGAAGCATTTGCTGGGGCCGACCTGGCTGGAGTCATATATCACGCAAGCGAACGCCGGCGGCATCGAGCGCGTGTTGCTATAAGGAAACCCTCCATGCTGTCACTGGAACCCACCGACGATCTTGCCCGGCCCGCCTTCCGGGATGTGGAATCTTGCCGCCAGTGGCTGGGACAGTTGCAGCTCACCAATCTGAATCTGGCGCAAAACACCCTGAGTAACGAGATCGGCGAATTGAACCGCCTGGCCCTGCCCGGCAAGGTTCGCCTGCAGATCCTCGAAGCCCTGCGCGAAACCGTAGCCCTGGTGCAGCATGACTGCGCCAAAAAACTGGGCGGTAAAGCGCTGCCGCTAGCCGACGAAGAACTTGCCCTGCTGCTCGCCCTTGCCAATCTGTGGCAAGCCATGCTGGACGGTTACCTGCGGTGCGCGCAGATGGCGACGGCGGGGGACGCCTCGATAGCGAAAAAGCAGGCGCTGCTGCAACAGCGCTGTCTGTTCTATGCGCGCTGTCGCCTGGCCGCATTCACCGAAGCCGGCTACGCGCCGGATGCGCGCAGCTGGCAGCAGTTGCACGCGCTCTATGCCGCGATCGAATCCTCGCCACTGCGCCAGGAAAACGTGCGCGATCCCTATTTCCACGATGGTTTCCCGGCCTCCTGCCAAACCTTGTATGTGGCGACCCTGCTGATGCATCGGGCGCGCTTCCTCGGCCTGCCCCGCAGCAAACTGAAAAGCGCCGAAAGCTGGCTGTTGCAGTGGCCGGAAACCCTGAATCTGGTGGCGCAATGCGGCGCAAGCAGGAACGATGCGCCGCCGCTGGCGGTCGATCTGCGCGGCGCGCAGGGTTTGCGCAGTCTGTCCCATGCGCAGCGCAGCGACAGTCTGCGTTTCCTGCCGCTGGTTCCGCTGTCGAAGCAGATCAGGGTGAAAGCCATCCTGCTCAAGCAGGGACAGCCCCCGCACCAACTCGACCTGGGCAATACGCTGGCGGCCAAAGACTGCATTGCGCTGCTGGAAACCCTGCACGCCTGCTGGTGCGAAGCGAGCACAGATACGCTGGCCGATGAACCGCACGCGACGCAGCCCGTGCATCTATACCCCGGACTGGAAAAAAGCTATGGCCAGATCGCGCAAAAACCGTTCAAACCGGTGAAGGACTTGACCAAGGCCGTGCGCGATGCGCAGCAGCAGATCGCCATTTTTGGCCGCGTACTGGACGAAACCGGGCAGCACAAATTGCAGGAACTTGGCTTCGTGCCGGAAGAATGGCAGGTGGAAAGCAACGGGCTGATCCAGGCCAGATTGTTGCGCCTGCATCCTTCCGGCGAACGGCTTGCGCCGCGCCAGCTGGTCACCGTGTGCAACGCAGAAGGCGACAGTCACAAGGCCGGGATGGTAAAGCAACTCGAAGTTACCCCGGGCGGGATGCTGTACCTTATCGTGCACTACCTGCCCGGTCAGCCGCAGGCGGTGATCGCACAGTCGGCCGCCTGCGAAGCGGAGCAGTTGTCATCCGGCTCCGCGCCGGCGCTGCTGTTGCCCGCCATGGAAAATTTGCGTATCCCGCCCAGCCTGATCCTGCCCCGCGGCTGGTTCGCCTCCGGGCGCGAAATGGAACTGACCGCGCCCAACCGCAGCAAGCGCCAAATCACATTGGGCATCAGCGTCGAACGCGGCAGCGACTACGAGCGGGTGAGTTTCAGGTAGACCACTCGCGCCGGCACCAAGCCGCCAATTCCGCCGCCGGCATCGGCAGCGCAATGACATTGCCCTGCACCACCGTGCAGCCCATCTCCTGCAGCACCCGCAATTGCTCTGCCTGCTCCGCCCCTTCCGCGACCACGCTGCGCCCGAAAGCCCCCGCCAGGGCGATAATGCCCTGCACGATGGCGCGCGCGCCCCGGTCATGCAGCATGCCGCGCACAAAGGACTGGTCGATTTTGAGACCGTCGACGGCGAGATCGCTTAAACAGGTGAGCGGCGAATAGCCGGTGCCGAAATCGTCGAGCACAAAGCCCACGCCAAATTCGCGGCAGGCGTTGATGATCGGGCTCACATGCGCGATGTCCTCCAAGGCGACCGACTCCAGCACCTCGATCTGCAGGCATCCCCGGCACCCCCGCGCGCAGCAACCCTGCATCGCGCTTTGCATCTTGTGCACGAAATCGGCGGAGCGCAGATGGTAGGCGGAAATGTTGATGCTGACTTCGAATTCCTCGCCCTCCGCGCGCCAGCGGCACAATTGCGCCAACGCGCTGCCGATAACCCAGTCGCCCAGCTCGATCTCCATCTCGGTGTTTTCGATCACGCGCAGAAATTCGTCAGGTCGCAACAGGCCGCGCTGCGGATGATGCCAGCGCAGCAGCGCCTCCGCGCCGACCATCCGCCGCTTCGCCAGATCAACCTTGGGCTGGTAATACAGCTCAAACTCACCCCGTGCCAGCCCGCGCCTTATTCCCCGCAGCAGGTCATGATGCGAGCGGGCGCGCCGGTCATGTGCCGCATCGAACAGATGGTAGCGGTTGCGCCCGGCCTGTTTGGCAATGTACATGGCCTGATCGGCATGACGCAGCAGCGTCTCCGCATTCTCTTCGTCCTGCGGATACAGGGCGACCCCGATGCTGGCGCTGATACAAATCGAGATACCCGGCAGCAGAATCGGCTGATTGAGGGTTTCCAGCAGGCGCTGCAGACTGCCGACGCACTCTTCCGGCACTTGCAGCCCGACCAGCAATAGCGCGAACTCGTCGCCGCCGAGGCGGGCGACCGTGTCGTCTTCGCGGATGGTCTCCCTGATTCGCCGGGTGACTTCAACCAGCACCTGGTCGCCGATCGGGTGGCCGTACTTGTCGTTGACCGGCTTGAAACCGTCCAGATCGAGATAACACACCGCCATCAGTCCCTGCTCGCGTTTGGTGCGGGCCAGCGCCTGCACCAGCCGGTCGTCCAGCATCACCCGGTTCGGCACGCCGGTCAAAGGATCAAAAAGAGCAATATGTTCCAGCAGCTGCTCATGTTGCCGGTATTCATTGCGCACTTTTTCAAAACCGCAAAGCACCGCGAACAGGATGGAAAGAAACAGGCTGGCAGAGGCGATTTCAAATAGTGCAAGGCGTCCGGGCACCCAGGGTAAAAAATAGTCGGCAGCGATGACGGCAATCGCCGCCAGCAACCAGTAAGTGCCGGCGCGCCGCCCTTGCAGATAAAAAACCCCGGCGATGAACGGAAAAAATGCCCCCGTTCGCATTGCATTGCCGGTCAGCACCAGATGAACCGCCGCCGCGCCGCTGAAAGTGACAGCAATAACCAGATTGGTCAGCAGGCCGATCTTGTCCGGATAACGCTTGAGCAGATACAAACAGGCGAAGCAAACCGCGACGATGGCGAAATCAATCAGACTCATCAGCGGGGTGACAAACAGCCGATAGCTCCCAAGCAGTCCGGCTGTCAGTACCACCAGCCACAACACCACCCCCAGAAACCTTGATTTGGATTCAAGTTCCCGTTGTACAGACGCCGGTGCAAGCGTGGGGAGCAAATTGATCCTCGCTTTCGTGTTCGGGATGTGGCCGACAGGAAGTCTAAGCCCAATCCGGGCCGGATAGTCGATTTGGGGAATTCTTTATCGCGTAAAGGATCAAGATTTGATGCGCTGGGCGGGGAAACGCAGGGAGAAAATGCTGCCCTGCCCCTCTTCGCTGGCAATTTCCAGTTTGGCCTGATGGCGCATCGCAATGTGTTTGACGATGGCCAGCCCCAGACCGGTGCCGCCGGTCTCGCGCGAGCGGCTGCGGTCCACCCGGTAGAAGCGTTCGGTCAGGCGCGCGATATGGTGCGGCGCGATGCCGATACCGCTGTCCCTGACGGAAAACACCGGCTGCCCGTCCTGCAATGACCATTCCACGTCAATGGTGCCGCCCTCCGGCGTGTAGCGGATGGCATTGTTGAGCAGATTGGAGAAAGCGCTGCGCAATTCGTTGCGATTGCCATTCAATTTGATTTCGCAGGCGGTGTGCAGCCCGATCCGGTGCCGGCCGTTGCTCAACAACCTGCTCTCGCGCCCGACCTCCTCCAGTAATCCGCAGATGTCCACTGCTTCTTCATGCAGGGGGTGCTGTTCATTCTCCAGGCGCGACAGGGTCAGAAGATCGTCCACCAGGCTGGTCATGCGCCGGGTCTGCTCGCCCATCAAATACAGGGCGCGCTGCGCCATGTCGGAGTCGCGTGTCGGCATGTCCTGCAGGGTCTCGACGAAACCGTTGACCACGGTCAGCGGTGTGCGCAATTCGTGCGAGACATTGGCGACGAAATCGCGGCGCATAGTCTCGATCCGCTCCAATTGGGTGATGTCGCGGCTGATCAGCAAACGCTTGCCTTTGCCGTAGGCAATCAATTTGATTGACAGGATCATGTCATCCAGGCGGTTACCGCGCAGGATCAGTGGCTGTGTCGTCTCGCGTCCCGCGAGATAGCGCACAAACTCGGGCTGGCGCGCCAGATAGGTGATCTGCTGGCCGATATCGAAGGCGCTATCGAGGCCGAAATGTTGCTCGGCAAGCGGATTACACCACTCGATATGATCGGTATCATCCAGAATCACCACGCCCTCCGGCAAGGCGGCTGTGGCCTGTTCCATCTGTTGCAGGGCGGCAATGTGCGCGGCCCGCTCCTTGCGCTGGTCTCGCGTCAGCTGATTCAGGCGCGAGAAGGCGTCCTCCCATAGCCCCCCCCCCTCCGGCATCGCCCGCGTTTGCGGCGCTTCCAGCCAGTGCCGCAGGGCGGCGAGGTGGCGCAGATGGATCGCCAGATGCCACAGCAGACCAAGACCAAATACCAGCACCGCCGTTAGCGGCCCGGCAATCGCCCATAACAGCAGGGAAAACAGCAACAGGAAAATGGGATACAAAAACGCGCGTTGCCAGAAATCGCTCACGATGCGGATCCCGCCGAATGGATAGACGGGCGGATTATAAGGCTTCTCACCGCCCCGTCGAAATGCGCCTATTGCACCGAGAAACGATAACCGCTGCCGCGCACGGTCTGCACCAGATGCTCCAGCCTGAATGGCTCCAGCGCCTGGCGCAGGCGGCGGATGTGCACGTCCACCGTGCGTTCCTCGACAAAAACATGGTCGCCCCACACCTGATCCAGCAACTGGGCGCGGCCGTACACCCGCTCGACGTGGGTCATAAAGAAATGCAGGAGGCGGAATTCGGTCGGGCCCAGCTCGATGTTTTCACCGTTGGCGCTGACCCGGTGGGTGGCGGGCGACAGTTCGATGCCGCCGATGCTGACGATTTCTTCGCTCATCTGCGGCGCGCGCCGGCGCAGTACGGCGCGGATGCGCGCCATCAGCTCGCGCGGCGAAAACGGCTTGGTGATGTAATCATCCGCCCCCGCTTCCAGCCCGATAATTTTGTCGCGCTCGTCGCCGCGCGCAGTCAGCATGATGATGGGAATATCCTTTGTGCGCGCGTTGGCACGCAGGCGGCGCGCCAGTTCGACACCCGAACTGCCGGGCAGCATCCAGTCGAGCAGGATCAGGTCGGGCAGCGCCTGTTTGATCTGCAACTGAGCGGCTTCCGCATCCAGCGCCTTGAGCGCGCGGAAGCCGCATTGCTCGACGTTGAATGCCAGTAATTCCTGGATCGCCGGTTCGTCTTCCACCAGCAGAATGGTTGCGGTTGTCATGCTGTGCTCCATTTTTGTTGCGAAATTTCCGCAATGGTATGAAAGAAATATGACAACTTGGTGACAGTTCAGACGTTGGCGTGCCGCGCCGTCCTGTTGAATTCGGGTAGCGACGATCCAAGCAGCATCCCGGCCACACTCATCAATAGCCCTACCAGTTGCGGCGGCCAGTAGGTATCTGGCTGCAACAGCTCCAGCAACAACCACGAACCCAACCCCAGCACGATGGAGAGTGTCGCCCCCTGATTGTTGGCACGCCGCCAATACAGGCCAAACACCAGCGGCACGAATGCGCCGACCAGCGTGACCTTGTAGGCATTCTCGACCATATGGAAGATGCTGGATTCCGAGTTCAGCGCGAACCACAGAACGAGGATGCCAAACGTTAACAGGATGATGCGCATGGTGCGCAACATTTGCTTGTCGCTCATGTCACCGAAGGCAAAATGCTTGAGGATATTTTCGGTAAACATCACTGACGGCGCGAGCAGGGTGGCTGCGGCTGTGCTCATGATGGCGGACAGTAGCGCACCGAAGAAAAATATCTGCACGATGAACGGGGTGTGATTCAGGATCAAACCCGGCAAAACCATCTGTGAATCGCGTTCGATCAGTTCGCCGAAGAACTGCGGGTCAATCAGCGTCGCCGCAAAGGCCAGAAACATCGGAATGAAGGCGAAAGCGAAATACAGCACGCCACCCAGAACCGCGCCGCGTACCGCAATCTTTTCGCTTTTGGCAGAAGTGATACGCTGGAACACGTCCTGTTGCGGAATGGAACCAAGCATCATGGTCACTGCGGCGCCGACAAACGGAATCCATGCTTCCATGCCGCCGCCCTGGGGGAACAGTTGCAGTTTGCCTGCCGCCTGCGCCTGCATCACCACATTCCCCGCCCCGCCCGCCTCTCCGCCAATCAGCACGGCGATCAACAGCAGCGCGATCATGATGACGGTCATCTGCACGAAATCAAGCAGCGCCACCGACCACATGCCGCCGATCAACGTATAGGCCAGTACTACGGAGATGCCGATGACCATACCGGCCTGCGGCGTGACGACCCCATTGCTGACCACGTTGAACACCAGCCCCAGCGCCACCACCTGTGCCGCAACCCAGCCGAGATAGGACAGCATGATGCACACCGACATGATGAGCTCCACCGGGCGGTTGTAGCGGGCGCGGTAATAGTCGCCGATGGTCAGCAGATTCATGCGATACAGCAGCGGCGCAAAGAATAATCCGGCAAGGATCAGGCAGAGGCTGGCGCCGAACGGGTCGGCGACCACGCCGCCCAATCCTTCCTGCACAAAGGTGGCGGAGATGCCGAGCACCGTCTCCGCGCCGAACCAGGTGGCGAACACCGTGGCGGTGACCACGGGCAACGGCAGGTTGCGCCCCGCCACCACGAAATCGCGCGAGGTGTGCACGCGCCGCGCCGCATAGACACCCACCCCAACCGAGAACAGCAGATAGAGCACGACGAACCAGATCAGCATGCAAAGTCTCCCGGGCAAAGATGCCGCACATTTTAATGCATGCACAATCCCGGGCGGCCATGAAAAAAGGCTCCCGCAGGAGCCTTTTTCGGATGAAACAAATGGCTTACAGTTCTTGCGCGTGTGCTGCCAAGTATTCCGCCACGCCTGCGGTCGAAGCGCCCATGCCCGCCTTGCCCTTGCTCCAGCCGGCCGGGCAGACTTCGCCGTGCTCTTCGTTGAACTGCAGGGCATCGACCATGCGGATCATCTCGTCGATGTTGCGTCCCAGCGGCAGGTCGTTCACCACCTGGTGGCGCACCAGGCCGGTACGGTCGATCAGGAACGAGCCGCGATAAGCCACGCCGCCCTCGGCTTCCACGTCGTAGGCCTTGCACACCTCGTGCTTGATGTCGGCCACCAGCGGATAGCGCACCTGGCCGATGCCGCCCTTGTTCACCGGCGTGTTCTTCCATGCGAGGTGAGTGAAGTGGGAGTCGATCGACACCCCGATCACTTCCACGTTGCGCTTCTTGAATTCATCCAGACGGTGATCAAACGCGATGATCTCGGACGGACAGACGAAAGTGAAATCCAGCGGGTAGAAAAACACCACCGCGTACTTGCCGCTGATGTGCTTCTTCAGATTGAAGGATTCGTTGATCTCGTTGTTGCCCATGACGGCGACAGCGTTGATATCGGGTGCTTGCTTGCCTACGAGTACGGCCATGATGATCTCCTGAAATTAAACGGGGTTGAAAGGTTGAGAGAAACGCTTGGGTATGGATTTTGCCAGAAGCGGAATAACTGTCAACTAATTGGTGGGTTTTTTTTACCTTCAGTCTCGTTGCCGCTAAATTGGGTGCGATGCAACTGCGCGTACACCCCGCCCCTGGCAAGCAGTTCGGCGTGAGTACCCGCTTCCGCAATTTGGCCTTTTTGCAGCACGACGATGCGATCGGCTTTTTCGATGGTGGACAGGCGGTGGGCGATGACCAGGGTCGTGCGATCACGCATCAACACTTCAAACGCCGCCTGCACATGCCGCTCGGATTCGCTGTCCAGTGCGGAGGTCGCCTCGTCCAGAATCAGGATGGGTGCATCCTTCAGGATCGCGCGGGCGATGGCGATGCGCTGGCGCTGACCGCCGGACAGACGCACGCCCTTTTCGCCGACCAACGTCTGCAAGCCCTGCGGCATGTCCCGGATGAATTCCATCGCATGCGCCGCCGTCGCCGCCGCCACGATCTCGGTTTCCGGCACTTCGCGCATCTGGCCGTAGGCGATGTTGGACGCGATGGTGTCGTTGAACAGCACCACTTCCTGGCTCACCAGTGCGATGTTGGCGCGCAGGCTGGCCAGCGTGACGGTGCGAATATCCTGCCCGTCGATCAGGATGTGCCCGCTCCGCAACTCGTAAAAGCGCGGCACCAGATTCGCCAGCGTACTTTTGCCGCTACCGGAGGCGCCCACCAGCGCCACCACCTGCCCCGCCGGAATTTGCAGATCGACCTCCTGCAATGCCATGCGGCCATCCCAGCCGTAAGCGAAGCTGACCCGCTCGAAACACAATTCACCGTGCACCCGTCCCAACTCAAGGGTGCCGCTATCGGCCTCGTCGTCACTGTCGAGCAGATCGAACACGCTTTCCGCCGCGGCCAGGCCGCGCTGGATGAATTCGGTGATGCTGGTGATACGCTTGAGCGGTGCCGTGAGCATCAGCATCGCCGTCACAAATGAGAGAAATCCGCCCACCGTGGCGGCATCGCTCCCGGTCTGGCCGATGGCGAGCCAAATCACGAAAGACAGGGCGACCGCCGCCACCATCTGCACCAGCGGCACGTTGGCCAGCGCCGCCGCCGCCTGTTTCATCATGTGGCGGCGCACCCCGTTGATCTCGCTATCGAAGCGCTGCTGCTCGTAACTCTGGCCGCCGAACAGTTTGACCACCTTGTGCGCGGTCACGCTTTCCTCAATGACCTGGGTGATGCTGCCCATCGCCTGCTGCGTGTCGCGGCTGGCATTGCGCAGGCGATGATTGATGGTGCGAATAATGAGAGCGACCACCGGCGCGATGGCGAGGGTAATCAGGGTCAGCTTCCAGTCGAGGTAGAACAGCCAACCGAGCAGGCCTGCGATGATGATAGTGTCGCGAATAACGATGGTCACCACACTGGTTGCCGCCGCCGTAACGTTGGTCACATCATAGGTCAGCTTGGAGATGAGCAGCCCGGTGGCGTGGTCGTCATAGTAGCGGGTGGGCAGCGTCATCAACTTGCCGAACATCTCGGCGCGCAGATCCATCACCACCCGGTTGCCGACCCAATGAATGGCATAGGAACCGAAAAAACCGGCCAGGCCGCGCACGAAGAAAATGACCAGGATGAACACCGGCGCCCAGCGCATCACCCAGTCGTCCTTGTGCACGAAGGTACCGTCCAGAAAAGGCTTGAGCAGCGCCGGCAACAGCGGCTCGGTCATCGCCGCCACGATCATGCCAAAAATGGATACGGCAAACGCCTGCCAGTGCGGTCGCACGTAGCGCAACAGGCGCAGGTAGAGCTGGGTGCTGGTCATCTGCACGGCAGAATAACGCGCTCCGGATCAGACGGCATCGGCACCGTGCTTGGTCTTGGCGGGAAACTGCGCCAGTGCCTGCACGGCGAATGCCAGGCCGACATAGAACACCGTCACCGCGACATAAGGGAAGAAATACCGGGCAACGCTGGCCACGTATTGCCATACGCTCATCTGCTCGAAGTAGCCCGCCAGCAGATAGAAGCTCACGTTGGCGATGATGAACGCCGCGCCGCCCGCCGCTGCCGCCGCCGTTATCAGACCGAACATTCCCTTTACGCTCACCGCGTGACGCGCGGCATACCAGCGCCCGACGAACCACAGCGCGCCGTAGGCGAACACCAGGAAGGCATACGCCGAGGTCACGCAATAGGCGCTGATCTCGCGGAAGTTGATTGCGTAGAAATCGACCAGTGCCGCCACGATCATCAACAGCGCAAGCAAGGCCAGCGCCCCGCGCACGCGACCGAGATAAAGCCCGGCCAGAAAGAACACCGCATAGGATGCGTCCGGCAAACTCATCGCCGAACCGAAGTGGTTAAAGCGCGTTGCCGCCATCAGCAGCACCAGCGCCGCCGCGATCCAGAAAGTTTTATTGTGCAATTTGTTCATCTTCATTCTCCCTTGCTTCCCGCCGATAATCACCGGCGGGAACTTTAACAGAAACCGCGGCCGTCCGCGCACAGCCTGTGGTTATTGGTGGTAGCTCAGGCCCACATAGAAACTGCGCCCGGGCAACGGATAGGCATTGTATTTTCCCGGCGTGAACTGGCTACTGACGGCGTAGTTGAAATACGCGCGATCGAACAGATTGTTGACCGCCGCAGTCAGCTGCAAACCGCCTCTCTGATGCACCAGTTTCAGGTCGGCCAGGGTATAGGCCGGAATCTTGATGCCCAGCGTGTTCGCTTCATCGTTATCCATGAATTGCGAGCCGGCATAATTGAGCGCGGCATTCAGCCGGGTTTGTTCGTTCAGCGCCCAGGATGCGCCCAGATTGACTTTCTGCTTTGACACCAGCGGCACGCGCTTGCCGCCGATATCGACATTGGTTTGGGTAAAGCCACTCCCCGGCAGCACCCCGGACAGAAAACGCGCATCGGTGTAGGTGTAGGCCGCATTCAGCCCGAACTGTGGCATCACTTGCCATTTTCCTTCCAACTCGACCCCCTGGCGGCGCGAAGGCGGCAGGTTGGTGTTGCCGATACCGGAGCTGAACGCATCCAGGTGAATTTCGTTGTGTACCCGGTTGCGGAATGCGGTGACACGCCAATTGCCGTCCGGCAAATGCTGGTCGACACCCAACTCCCCCCCGTCGGCGGTCTGCGGCCGCAGGAACTGAAACTGGTTGGTGAACGCCGGGCCGAATTCGTAGATTTCATCCACGTTGGCGAAGCGGAAACTGCGCCCGAACTTGCCGTTCAGCGCAATGCCCGATTCAAGCTGATGGCGCAAACCAAGCTCGTAGGCATTTTTTGTGGTGGCAAACGACCCGGCGGGGGCGGCTGAACCGAAGAATGCGCCCGGCGCCGCAGGATCGTAACTGTCGCCGCCGCGCATCCGGATGTGCTCGGTGCGCCAGCCGGCCAGCAGTGTCGTGGCGGCGGTCAGGCGCGCGGTGTTTTGCAGATACAGCGCATCGTTGTGCTGCGTCATCCCAACCCGGTTGATTGGCTGGCCGATATTGGCCGGGGCATTCGAGATGTCGAGCGCATAATCCCAGCGATACACATCCACCCCCGCCACCAGCGTACTGCCTGCCCCAGCTTGATATGGGATGCGCACGCGCGGCGTAAACGAATTCACACTCAAGTCGCTCTCGCGGTAATTCGGGAACCCGCCAAAATCAAAAAAAGATTTCTGTTTCTTGTCGCGCCACGCCACCCCGAGATTGATCTCCGCGCCCGCCCACTCGCGCTGCCATTCCAGCGCAATCCGATCACCGTCCCGGCTGGCATAGTCGAGCGGCGTGGAAGTGCCGCGCGGATCGCTTGCCACCTCGTTGATACCCAGCGCCGGTTGCACCGTGCGCGCCCCCGGCAGACGGATGTCCTGCCGGTCGATGCCGAGCTTGAGCACCAGTTCCCCCGCGTCATTCAGCCAGCGCAGATCACCCTGCGCATTGGTTTGCTCATTGCGGTTGTTGAAGCGATAACCGTCTGCCTGCGCTTTGCTCGCGCTCAACTCAATGCCGGTGCCTGCGGAAAAATAACTGCCGCCCACCATCGCCTCACGCGCGCCATAACGGCCCGCTTTCAGATCGACCCCGCCATGTCCGCCCTGTTGCGCGGCCGGACTTGTGATGAGGTTAATGACCCCGCCGGTCGCGCCCGCGCCGTACAACACGGCACCGCTGCCGCGCATGATTTCAATCCGCTCGACGGCGGACAATGCCACCGAGGACCACTGCACGCCGGACAGATCCGGATCGGTAACAGGGCGGCCATCCAGCAAAATCAGCACATTCTGGCCCGCCGCCGCGCCAAATCCGCGCATGTCCACTGTCGCGGCAGCGGCATTGTTGCCAAACAAATCCCGGCTTGAGATGCCGGCCACTGTGGACAGCAGTTCCGGCAGGGTGCGCGCGCTGCTGTGCCGGATATCCTGCCGGCTAATGACGGTCATATTGAGCGGCTTGTCCGCCAATGCTTCCGCAAAACGGCTGGCCGTCACCACCACCTCGTCCAGACTGTCACTTGCGGCACAGGCAATAGAAGACACCGCACACAGCAGTGCGGCAATAAGTTTTTTCTGTTTCATTTGGATTTTTCCCGAATACGTTCCAAGCGACCCCGCTGGAACATTGAACAAAATCAGGAAAGCGGCGGGAAGTTACAGAATGAACCTGGGAATACGGGCATCCATGCGCCCCACGCGCATTTCCTGAACCTGCTTCCTGGCCGGTATCCGGGCTCACAAGTCTTGATTCGTCGCCTTCCCATGCATATCGCACAGTGGCATATCGACGAACCCGCACTTGCTTACCGTTGCGGGGGCAGCACAGGGTTTGGAATATTTCCGCACCTGTTTCCCGTTTAACTGCGAGGCTTTTACCTCGCTGCACCTTGAAGCGGGGAGGATTGTAGCAGACCGGCCACCATCAGGTACCATGCCAGACTGCTCCGATAATTCCAATTCACTTGCAAAACATCCTGTTATCAATTGACTTAACAGGGATTTGAATTCTATAGTTCGCCCATGCAAAGCGAACTCGACGCTCTCGAACAAAAATTGACGCAGTTGGTGCAACTGGCCCAGCGTCTGCGCGCGGAGAATTTGCAATTGCGCCAGCATGTCGCGGCGGCGGTCAGCGAACAAAGAAAAAATCAGGACAAGCTGAACCAGGCCGCGCAGCGGATCGAGAAAATCCTCGAACATCTTCCCGCGGAATCCGCATGAGCCCGGCCAACACCAGTTTCATCGATGTGAACATCCTCGACCGCGAATTCCGCGTCGCCTGTCCGCCGGACGAGCGCGCCGAATTGCTGGATGCGGTTGCCTATCTGGATCAAAAGATGCGCGAAATCCGGGACGCGGGCAAGATCGCCTCGGTCGAGCGCATCGCCATCATGGCGGCGCTCAACATCGCGCACGAACTGTTGACCACCCGCCTGGGCGGCGGCTTTGATCTTGCCGCGTTCAAGCACAGAACACTGGCGATGCAAAAGATCATCGACGCGACGCTGGCAGAGCAGGATGAGTTGTTCTAGAATCAAGCCGTGTCCCCTGCAGTGTTCGTCAGATTCATCATTCTTTGAACCAATGAGCTAACGCTTAGGTTGCGCCCCACTTTAACCACTGTTGTGAGTGTCCCTAGCGGATGCACCTGATGTGGCCGGGAACCGACCCACTTGAACCCAGGTTCAAGATATTGAGTCAACGGCACAGGCGGGGGGCTTTTATTTCAGTGCGATCTTTCAGGGTCGCACTTTTTCTTTGGCGGAGAAGAAATATGCGTTACTGGCTGATGAAATCCGAACCCTCCGATTGCAGCATCGACGATCTGGCCGGGATGAAAGACCAAACGGTGGCCTGGTACGGCGTACGCAACTATCAGGCGCGCAATTTCATGCGCGACCAGATGCGCATCGGCGACGGCGTGCTGTTCTACCATTCCAACTGCAGGGGGCCGGGCATCGCCGGCATCGCCGAAGTGGCCAGCCACTCCTATCCCGACGCGACCCAATTTGACCGCAAGAGCAAATATTTCGACCCCAAAGCCACCCCGGAAAGCCCGCGCTGGATGAATGTGGATGTGCGGCTGGTGCGCAAGATTGCTCTCATTCCGCTCGACGAGTTGCGCAGCCACCCAGAACTTGAGCGGATGCGCACCCTGCAGCGCGGCAATCGTTTATCCATTACTCCGCTGGATCCGGCGGAGTGGAAGTTCATCACCCATCATCTGGTGAGACCCTAGTGGAATGGCCCTTCGCCTATCTGGCACTGGGCGCCGCGACCGGCTTCCTCGGCGGCCTGTTCGGCATCGGCGGCGGCACGGTGCTGGTGCCTGCCCTGCTGTGGCTGTTTGAGGCGCAGTCTTTTACCCCTGCACATTCAATGCACCTTGCCCTCGGCACCGGCATGGCCGTCATTCTGTTCACTTCGCTCGCGAGTCTGCGCAAGCATCAGCAGCATGGCGCCGTCGATTGGCAGGTCGTGCGCGGCATCACGCCAGGCATCCTGCTCGGCACGGCGCTGGGCGCACTTTCGGCGGCGCTGTTTTCGTCCAACTTTCTGATGATTTTCTTTGCCCTGTTCGTGTTTTTCGCGGCTGCGCAGATCCTGCTGGATTTAAAACCGCACGCCGGACGGAATTTACCCGGAAGGACAGTCATGGGCTTGTTCGGCACGTTCACCGGCTGGCTCTCCAGTCTGGTTTCCATCGGCGGCGGGACAGTGGTGATCCCGTTCCTGATCTGGTGTAACGTGCCGTTGCGGCGGGCAATCGGCACCGCTGCCGCCATCGGTTTCCCGATTGCGGTGGGCGGCACTCTGGGCTATGGGATGATCGGGATACGTATCGAGGCGCTTCCCGCACCGCATTTCGGCTTTATCTATCTGCCCGCGCTGCTCTGGGCAGGATTGGCCACTGTCATCACGGCGCCGCTCGGTGCGCGGACAGCGCATCGCATGAATGTATCGCTGCTGCGCAAACTGTTCGCCCTGCTGCTGCTCGGGCTGGCGAGTCAACTGCTGCTGAAGGCTATTGCCTGAGGGTTACTTCCCGATCCAATTCTCCGCTGGCGAGTCGCGTCTCATATACGGACAGCGCATTTTTCACCTTGCCGCTCAACACGTACAAGCCGACCAGATTGGGGAAGGCCATCGACAGCACCAGCAGGTCGGTAAAATCCAGCAGACTGGAGGCGCTGGCTACCGACGCGATCACCACAAAGCCGATGAAGATCACCTTGTACAAAATCGAATAGCGTTCACCGAACACATACACCCAGCAGCGTTCGCCGTAGTACGACCAGGAGATTGCCGTGCTGTAGGCGAACAGCACCACGGACAAGGCGAGGATTGCCGGGAACCAGTCTGAAACCGTGGCAAACGCTACGGATGTCAGTGTCGCACCCTGACTGGCCACACGGATCGCTTCGTATTCCGGTGCGTTATAGACGCCGGTAATCACGATTACCAGCGCGGTCATGGTGCAGATCAGCACGGTGTCGATGAACGGTTCGTACAGGGCGACCAGTCCCTGGCGCACCGGATATTTGACCGAAGCGGCGGAGTGCGCAATCGCAGCCGAGCCCAGGCCGGCCTCGGACGAAAATGCGGCGCGCTTGAAGCCCTGTACCAGCGCGCCCACCATGCCGCCGGCCACGGCGATCGGCGAGAAGGCTTCCAGCACAATCTTGCTCAACGCATCAGGAACCAGTGCCGCATTGCTGACGATGATCCACAGGCAAGTCCCCACATAGATGATGACCATGGACGGCACCACCGCTTCCGCCACATGCGCGATGCGGCGCAGGCCACCGATGATCACCAGACCGATGGCAAGGGCCATCAGCAGGCCGTAGGCGATGGGCATCTGCTGGAAGAACGGAATCTGCGTCTGCACCGCGCCCATGGACTGGCTGACCTGGAACGCGCTACCCGCGCCGAATGAGCCGAGGATGGTGAATAGCGCAAACAAGATCGCCAATGTCCGGCCAGTGCGCGGCGCGCCCTGTTCGGCCAACCCCTTGGATAGATACTCCATCGCACCGCCCATCAGACGACCGTCCGGTCGCACCTCGCGGTACATCTGGGCCAGGCTGGCTTCGGTGAATTTCGTGCTCATGCCGAGGAAGCCCGCGACGATCATCCAGAATGTCGCGCCCGGCCCGCCGATGGAAATCGCGATCGCCACGCCGGCGATATTGCCCAGCCCGACGGTAGCGGACAACGCAGTCGAAAGCGCCTGGAAAGAAGTTACCTCGCCACGGTCATCCACGGTGCGGTATTTGCCGCGAATCACCCGGAACGCATGGCGCATCATGCGCAGATTGACGAAATTGAAACGGAAGGTCAGAAAAACCGCGGCGACGATCAGCCATGCCACGATCAGCGGCATGCTCGGCGCGCCCGGAAAGACGTCGAAGAAGATGACTTGCGCCAGCACGCCGTTGACTGCACCGAACATCGCGTCCAGCGTCGCATCCGCCGCAAAGGCTACCTGCGGCAAGCCGCACAAAAACAAGCACGCGGCCATTCTTTGTATCTGCATCATTGCCTCTCACCCCCAAATACGAGTACCGATTAAACCCCGAAGCGCTCACAGACTCAAGCCGGGAATCAACGCGCACAAATTCAGGGCGATAAAAAAGCCGGCTTGCGCCGGCTTTTTTATTGATACGCTGACTCGATCACAGGCCCTTGATGAAAGCCAGGATTTCCGCCATGTCGGCATCGCTAACCTTGGGATTGGCCGGCATCGGCATCTTGCCCCAATTGCCGCTGCCACCCTTCTTGATCTTGATAGCGAGCTTGTCCCAAGCGGCTGCGTCGCCCTTGTACTTGGCCGCGACATCCTTCCAGGCCGGACCGACCAGCTTCTTGTCCACTTTGTGGCAAGCGGTGCAGTTGTTCTTCTTGGCAACTGCAGGCATCGCGGTGGCGGCCGATGCGGAACCGGCAACCATCAGACCTGCGGCAACAGCCATGCTAATAACGATAGATTTCATGTTTTCTCCATTATTCAAGTTGTACTACACGAAAAAACGAGCGGAGCGCTTACCCCGACCGCATTCTAAACAACCCCGCGCGAATTGCAAAGCACTTGCGGTGGGCTAACAACGCGGCAACCGCCATCCGGGTTGACGCCTTATTGCAGATTCAGGATAAACCTTGCCAATTGGGTGCGCTGCTCCGCACTCAACTTTGGCTGGGGCGGCATCGGTGCCCCGCCCCACACGCCGCTGCCGCCCTTGGCGATCTTGTTTTCCAGATAAGACTGGGCGTTTGCGTCGCCCCGATATTTGGCTGCCACTGACTTCCAGCCGGGACCGACTACTTTTTTATCCAGCGCATGGCAGGCAAAGCAGTTGTTCTTGCGCGCCAACGCCAGCACTTCCTCATCGCTGGCCGGCGCTTCAGGCACAACGTCCGGCGGAACAACGACCACCGCGGGCGCGGGTGCTTCTTCCTGTTTCAGCGGGGCCGGGGGTGCCTGTTTCGTCGGCGCGATGATCGGAGCCGGTTTCGCCACCGCAAGTTTTTCGCCGGCCGGGGCTGGGGCAGCGGGCAATGCTGCCGTGGGCGGCACCTCCTTGCCTGCGGGTTGCGCCTCGACCGGTGGCAGTGCCGCAGGGGTCGCCACCGATTCAGCCGGTTTTGTCACCGGTTGCGATTCTTCACCCTGACATCCGGCCAGCAAGAGCACGCCGCATATCACCCAAAGTTGTTTCATATTTCCTCCTTGTTGTTTAAATCACCCGTTTGCAACCATTGCAGCAGATAAGTCCACTGTGCCAATTCGCGCTGTGCCTGCGAGGGAGGCAGATCAAACAAGGTCTTGCCCTCGAACCCGGCCGTGACATAAGCCTGCGTCTCGCGCAGATAAGCCAGCACCGGCAACTCCAGCCCCTGCAGGAATTGTTCCAGCGTCAGCGCGGCACGGGTGCGCGGATCCATGCGCATCCCCACCACCCCGACGAATATCTTGCCTTTGCGCACCATCTTCTCGTGGTGCAGCACTTGTAGAAAATCGCGGCTCGCCCGGATATCGAACGCCGACGGCGCGATCGGCACGATCACGCGGTGCACCAGCTTCAACGCATGTTCCAGATTCTTGCCGTGCAACCCGGCGGGTGAATCGATCACCAGACTGTCGAGCGGCGCACCGCGTTCGCCGTCGGACTGCACCAGCTCGATTCCGGGCAGATCAAGCGGGCGCATCGCCAGCCATTGCGTCGCCGACTTCTGCCGATCGAGATCAAGGATCGCCACGCGCTGCCCTTGTGCGGCCAGATGGCCCGCTATGTTGGTGGACAGCGTAGTCTTGCCGCTGCCGCCTTTGGGATTCGCAATCAGTATGGCTTTCATCCTGGGCCCCCGTGATGGAGCCGCCTCAGCCGCGAATATCGCTTTCGCGGCTGAAGCCGCTCCTACATTATCTTTCCACCTGCGACACGTCGCGCACCGCACCCTTGTCGGCACTGGTCACCATTGCCGCATAGGCGCGCAGCGCCGCCGATACCTTGCGCGGACGCTCGGCGGCGGGCTTCCATGCCAGCTTATCTTTCGCCTCCATCGCGGCACGACGTTGGTTCATCTCGACGTCGGAAATCGCCAGATTGATGGTGCGATTCGGAATGTCGATCTCGATGCGGTCGCCTTCCTGCACCAAGCCAATAGCACCGCCACTCGCCGCTTCCGGCGAAACATGGCCGATACTCAAACCGGAGGTGCCGCCGGAGAAGCGCCCGTCGGTGAGCAACGCGCAGGCTTTGCCCAGACCTTTCGATTTCAGATACGAGGTGGGATACAGCATCTCCTGCATGCCGGGGCCGCCGCGCGGGCCTTCATAGCGGATCACCACCACATCGCCCGCGACAATCTGGTCAGCCAGGATAGCTTCGACCGAGGCATCCTGGCTCTCGAACACGCGCGCGCGTCCGCTGAATTTCAGGATGCTTTCGTCCACCCCGGCGGTCTTGACGATGCAACCGTCCACGGCGATATTGCCGTACAGCACTGCCAGCCCGCCGTCTCTTGAATAGGCATGCGCGCTGTCGCGGATGCAACCGTCGGCGCGGTCCACATCAAGCTCCGGATACAGCATGGATTGCGAGAAAGCGATGGTGGTGACGATGCCGCCGGGCGCGGCGCGGAAGAATTGCTTCGCTTCTTCATTTTGGGTTTGCGCGATGTCCCACTGCCCAAGTCCCTCGCGCAGCGTCTTGCTGTGCACCGTATGCACCTCGCCATGAAGCAAACCAGCGCGATCCAGTTCGCCCAGAATCGCCGCGACGCCGCCGGCGCGGTGCACGTCTTCCAGGTGATATTCGGATGACGGCGCCACCTTGCACAGGGTCGGCACGCGACGCGACAAGCGATCCATATCTTTCATGGTGAAATCCACGCCCGCCTCGCGCGCCACCGCAAGCAGATGCAACACGGTGTTGGTCGAACCGCCCATGGCGATGTCCAGCGTCATCGCGTTCTCGAAGGCGTCAAGGGTGGCGATGCTGCGCGGCAGCACCGAGGTGTCTTCCTGCTCGTAATAACGCTTGCATAATTCGACGATGGTGCGCCCGGCGCGCAGGAACAGCTCTTTGCGCGCGGCATGGGTCGCCACCAGCGAGCCGTTGCCGGGCAGCGACAAACCCAATGCCTCGGTCAGGCAGTTCATCGAATTGGCAGTGAACATGCCGGAACAGGAGCCACAGGTCGGGCAGGCGGACCGTTCGATGGCTTCCACATCAGCATCGCTCACATGGTCATTGGCTGCCGCCACCATCGCATCGACCAGATCAAGACCCTTGGCCTTGCCCTGCAAGGTCACTTTGCCCGCTTCCATCGGCCCGCCCGAGACGAACACCACCGGGATATTCAGGCGCATCGCGGCCATCAGCATCCCCGGCGTAATCTTGTCGCAATTGGAAATGCACACCAGCGCGTCGGCGCAATGCGCGTTGCACATGTATTCCACCGAGTCGGCGATGAGGTCGCGGCTGGGGAGCGAATACAGCATGCCGTCGTGCCCCATGGCGATGCCGTCGTCCACCGCGATGGTATCGAATTCCTTGGCGATGCCGCCCGCGCGCTCGATCTCGCGCGCCACCATCTGCCCCAGGTCTTTCAGGTGCACATGCCCCGGCACGAACTGGGTGAACGAGTTGGCAATGGCGATGATGGGTTTGCCAAAATCCCCATCCTGCATGCCGGTGGCACGCCACAGGGAGCGTGCGCCGGCCATGTTGCGACCGTGGGTGGAAGTACGGGAACGGTATTGGGGCATGATGTCTCTCTCAAGCAACGTATAATCCGGGCTTCAATTCTAACTCATCACCCCATGCTCGTTCACCCGCAATTCGACCCCGTCGCCCTTAATCTCGGCCCGTTCGGCATCCACTGGTACGGGTTGATGTATCTGGCCGGTTTCGCGGTGTTCATCTGGCTGGGACGCAAGCGTTTGCGCGCCATGAACCGGCAGGGATGGGATGCGAAATTCCTCGACGACCTGCTCTTCTACGGCGTGCTCGGCGTGATCATCGGCGGCCGGCTGGGTGAAGTGTTGTTCTACAACCCGGGCTATTATTTTTCGCACCCTGCCAAAATCCTTGCCGTATGGGAAGGCGGCATGTCTTTCCACGGCGGCTTTCTCGGTGTGCTGATGGCGATGGCGTTGTTCGCGCGCAGCCGCAACATCCGCTGGCTGGCGCTGATGGATTTCGTCGCACCCCTGGTGCCGCCGGGACTGGCGTTCGGGCGGCTCGGCAACTTCATCAACGGCGAACTGTGGGGACGCCCCACCGATGTGCCGTGGGCGATGGTCTTCCCTCAGGTGGACAATCTCCCGCGCCACGCTTCGCAGTTGTACGAGTTCGGATTGGAAGGCGTCGCGCTGTTCGTTCTGCTGTGGTGGTATTCGAGCAAGCCGCGCCCGCTCGGCGCGGTGTCCGGCCTGTTCCTCATCGGCTATGGCAGCTTCCGCTTCCTTGGCGAATTCACGCGCAACCCGGACGACGGCATCTTTGGCCTGATGACGTTCGGCGTCAGCATGGGACAGTGGCTGAGCCTGCCGATGGTGCTGGCGGGGGTCTGGCTGATGCGCCGTGCGCAAGGGAAACCCGCAGCATGAAGCGCGCCGTCCTCATCCTGTTATGCGCCTGCGCCGCCGTATCCGCCCAAGCCGCAAAACCCAACTGGAAAGCGTGTGCCGACAAGCCCAACGACAGCGAACGGTTGGCCTGTTACGACAAACTCACCGGCCAGCATTACACCGAACGCTCGGCCCTGACCCGGGCATGGGACCTCGACGGTCGCGGCAACCCGGATGCGGAGGGAATCCGGCGGCTGGAGCCTTACCGCGCCAACCGCTTGCTGATGCAGCACACCACGCGCATCAATAACCAACCCGCTTCTCCGGCCAAACAAAATAACGCAACAGCGCCTTTTTCCTATCAACCGAATGAATTGAAATTTCAGTTCAGCGCAAAATCGGAAATCGGCAATTTCCGCGAGATGGATCTGCTGTGGTTCCGCGATTTCAGAATCTGGGGCGGCTTTACCCAGCAGTCTTACTGGCAATTGTTCAACAGCTCGCAGTCTTCGCCGTTCCGCGAGACCAATTACGAACCCGAGCTCATCGGCACCTTCGGCACCGGCCAGGCGCAAGGCTGGAAACTGCTCAATATCGGCCTGTCGCACCAGTCCAACGGGCGCAACAACCCGTTCTCGCGCAGCTGGAACCGCGTGTATGCGCAAGGCGGCTGGGAACAGGGTAACTATTATTTGCTGGCGCGCGGCTGGTGGCGCATCCCCGAGCCGGCGGGCAACGACGACAACCCGGATATCCAGCAATTTCTGGGGCGGGCCGAGATGGAAGTGCACTGGTCACCCGACCAGGATGACGAGGTTACCCTGCTCGCGCGCAGCAATCTGTCTGCCGGACAACCGCGCGGTTTCGTGCAGCTGGACTGGTCAACTCCCGTTCACTTCTGGCATCTGGCGCGCCTCAACATGCAACTTGCCACCGGCTACGGCCACAGTCTGATCGACTATAACCACAAGCAGACCACTTTCAGTTTTGGCCTGGCCTTCAGGGACTGGTGATTGACACCACCCGACCCGCTCCCCGATACTCGAATCGTCATTTCCCGCAAGGCTGTTCATTTTGGATGATATTTCCCTCGGCACGCTGTTTGCCATCCTGTGCGTATTGCTGATCTGCAGCGCGTTCTTCTCCGGCTCCGAGACCGGCATGATGGCGATCAACCGCGCCCGCCTCAACACCCTCGCGCGCAAGGGCAACCGTAGCGCCCGGCTGACACTCGGCCTGCTCGGCAAGGTGGACAAGCTGCTCGGCTCCATCCTGCTCGGCAACACCCTGCTCAACGTCGCGGCCGCGGCCGTCACCAACATCCTCATCCTGCGCCTGTTCGGGCAGGATGATCTGGCCATTCTGCTCGGCACGCTGGCGCTGACTTTCGCGCTGGTGGTGTTCAGCGAAATCATGCCCAAGATCATCGCCGCCAGTTACCCGGAACGCATCGCCCTGCCGGCCAGCTATGTGCTGACCCCGCTGATCACCCTGTTCCACCCGGTCGTCTCGGTCGCAACGTCCATCGTCAAAGGGCTGCTGTGGCTGTTGCACATCCGCATCCAGACCGACCAGAGCAAACAGAAAATGACGCTGGAAGAACTGCGCGGGCTGGTGCTGGATGCCGAGCAATTCCTGCCGCGCAAACACCAGAAGATGCTGCTGAACCTGGTCGATCTGGAACGCATTACCGTCAACGATGTGATGATCCCGCGCAACCAGATCGAGGCGCTCGACATCGGCACCGACCCGTCCGAATTACGGCGGCAACTCATCACCTGCCATCACACCCTGCTTCCGGTGTTTCAAGGCACACCCGACAACATCATCGGCATCCTGCACCTGAAACGCGTGTTGCCGCTCCTGCAGGAAGAAACGCTGGACCCCGAACAGTTGCGCGAGGTGCTGCACGACCCCTATTTCATTCCTTCCGACACCCCGCTGCTGAAGCAACTGCAACAGTTTCAGGAACGCCGCACGCGCCTTGGGCTGGTGGTGGACGAGTACGGCGAGCTGCTGGGGCTGGTCACGCTGGAAAATATCCTGGAAGAGATCGTCGGCGACTTCACCACCCAGTCGCCCGCGCAAACGGGCAAGTTTCTGCGCCAGGAGGACGGCAGTCTGTTGCTGGAAGGCAGCAGCAGTCTGCGCGAACTCAACCGCAAACTCGGGCTGCATCTGCCGCTGGGGGAGGCCAAGACCCTCAACGGCTTGATTCTGGAACACCTTCAGGATATTCCGGAAGCGGGCACCAGCCTCAAAATTGGCAACTATCCGATAGAGATCATCCAGGTGCAGGATCGCGCGGTCAAAGTGGCGCGAATTTTTAGCATCCGGAAAAACCAGCGCAGCGGCTGAACAGCACAGCTTTACAAAGAAAACAATGCCATGCATCATGCAGAGAGTTTTACAATTCGAGCCGTGAACAGCGCACGTTAAGCAACAGGAACTGCCCTTGTGCAGGATTTGAGTCGAGGAAACACGATGGCTAGAGAAAAAAACGTCAAGGTCAAGGAAGTCCTCTACACTTGGGAAGGCAAGGACAAAACCGGCAAGGTCGTAAAAGGCGAGATGCGCGCGCCCGGCGAGGCCAGCGTTTCGGCTCATCTCCGCCGTCAGGGCATCAATGTCAGCAAAGTCAAAAAGAGCGCCACGGGTTCAGGCAAGGTCACGGAAAAGGACATTGCGCTGTTTACCCGCCAACTTGCCACCATGCTGAAATCGGGCGTCCCCTTGTTGCAGGCCTTCGACATCGTCGGCAAAGGTCACGACAAACCGGCGGTGTCACGCCTGCTGATGGACATCAAGACCGATGTGGAAACCGGCAACAGTCTGGAGCAGGCCTTCCGCAAATTCCCGCTGTATTTCGATGATCTGTATTGCAATCTGATCGGCGCGGGTGAAGCAGCCGGTATTCTGGACAGTCTGCTCGACCGTTTAGCGACCTACAAGGAAAAGATCCAGGCCATCAAGAGCAAAATCAAATCGGCTTTATTCTATCCGATCTCCATCATCGTGATTGCTTTTGTTATCACCGCCGTCATCATGATTTTCGTGATTCCGGCGTTCAAAGATTTGTTCAAGAATTTCGGCGCTGACCTGCCCGCCCCGACACTGGTAGTGATGGCAATTTCGGACTTCTTCGTGGCGTGGTGGTGGGCAATCTTTGCTATCGTCGGCGGCAGCGTGTACGGTTTTTTTTACGCCTGGAAACGCAACAAGAAGATGCAGCGCCTGATGGATCAGTTGATGCTGAAAATTCCCGTGTTCGGGCCGCTGGTGCGCAAGGCGACCATCGCGCGCTGGACGCGCACCCTGTCCACCATGTTTGCCGCCGGTGTGCCGCTGGTCGAGGCCTTTGATTCCGTGGCAGGTGCAGCGGGCAATGCGGTGTATGCCGACGCGACCAAACAGATCCAGCGCGATGTCACCGCCGGTAACAGCCTTAACGCTGCCATGGTCAGCACCAATGTCTTCCCGGGCATGGTACTGCAGATGGTCGCCATCGGCGAAGAGTCGGGCTCAATCGACAGCATGCTGTCCAAGGTGGCCGACTTTTACGAAGCTGAAGTGGATGATGCAGTGGAAGCGCTGTCCAGTCTGATGGAACCCGTCATCATGGTGGTTCTCGGCACGCTTATCGGCGGTATGGTGGTCGCAATGTATTTGCCCATCTTCAAGATGGGCCAGGCAGTCGGTTAGCCGTTCCGTTCCGGGACGCAGCGCGATTGCCGCGTCTTGGCGGGACGTTGCGCAATGCGCTTGCTTCTCCGAACTTCCCCGCTTTTTTCCGTGCTGCCCGGCCCCAGCGCTCTGCCGGCGCATTAATCTTTATCCTGATTCTCACCATGACTGAATCCTTTCTGTTTTTAAAATCAACTCCCCTTTTCTTCTCCATTGCCTGCGGGCTGCTCGGACTGATCGTCGGCAGTTTTCTCAATGTCGTCATTTACCGTTTGCCAAAAATGATGGAGCGCGAGTGGCAAGAACAATGTGCCGAATTGAACAACCGGCCGTTGGCCGATCACGCACCCTTCAATCTACTCCTGCCGCGTTCCGCCTGTCCGCACTGCCAGCATCCCATCGGCGCGCTGGAGAACATCCCGCTTTTGAGCTATCTGTTTCTGCGCGGTCGTTGCGCCGGATGCGGGACGCCAATTTCACTGCGCTATCCAATCGTCGAGGCAGTGAGCGGCGTATTGAGCGCCTTCGCCGCCTGGCATTTTGGTTTTGGTCTGGCCGGGATTGCCGCACTGTTTCTGATCTGGGCACTGATCGCGCTCACCTTCATTGACTTCGACACGCAGTTATTGCCGGACAGCATCACCCTGCCGCTGCTTTGGCTCGGCTTACTGCTCAACCTCAACGGCGCGTTCACTTCGCTGGCCAACGCGGTGGTCGGCGCGGTCGCCGGTTATCTGGTGCTGTGGAGCGTGTATTGGGCGTTCAAGTTGTTCACCGGAAAAGAGGGCATGGGCTTCGGTGATTTCAAATTGCTCGCCGCCATCGGCGCCTGGTTGGGCTGGACTCTGCTGCCGCTGGTGATCCTGCTGTCTTCGCTGGTCGGTGCCGTGGTCGGTATTATTCTGATCGTGGCAGCCAGACATGGCCGCAACATCCCGATACCTTTCGGTCCCTACCTGGCGGGCGGCGGCTTGATCGCCCTGTTCTGGGGACAATCTCTCACCCATGCCTATCTGCAGTTGCTCGCGCCATGATGCGTTATTACGGATTAACCGGCGGCATCGGCAGCGGCAAGAGCACGGTGGCGCGCCTTCTGGGTGAGCTCGGTGCGCGCGTTATCGACACCGACGAAATTTCGCGCCAGTTGACCGCGCGCGACGGCCTGGCGATACCCGAGATCGGCGAAACATTTGGCGCCAATTACATCACGGCGGAAGGCGCGCTCGACCGCGCCCGCATGCGCCAGCTGGTGTTCAGCGATCCGGCCTCGAAAATGCGCCTGCAAAACATCCTGCATCCGATGATTTTGGCGGAGACGAAAACCCGGGCGCTGATGCCCAGCCTCGCGCCCTACACGCTGGTCGTGGTTCCTCTGCTGTTCGAGAGCATGCGCTACCGCAACTGGCTGCAGCGCGTGATCGTCGTCGATTGCCCTGAAACCGAGCAAATCCGCCGCACGATGCAACGCAACGGACTGGACGAAGCCGCCGTGCGCGCCATCATGGCGCAGCAAATGACGCGCGCGATGCGCCTGCATCTGGCCGACGAAATCATTTGCAACGATGGCGATCTGGACGCGCTGAAAACCCGGGCGGCACAGTTGCATCGGCGTCTGCTTGCGGCCTGAAAGGCGGTTGACGATGTCCGGCGCTGCCTATATCTTTCAATCACGAAAAACCGCCGACCCGACCCGACAAAAGTGATCAGCTACGAATTCCCTCTCAATGAGCGCGTGCGCACCATGTTGCGCCTGGAAGATTTGTTCACGCGTGCCGAACGTTTCATTGCCCGGGCAGATCGGACCGATCACCATGCCGCGCTCGGCGTGCTGTTCGAGATCCTTGAAGTCGCCTGCCGCGCCGACCTGAAGTCGGACCTGCTGCAGGAGCTGGATCGCCAAAAAAAGGCTCTCAATGCCCTGCGCAACAACCCGCAGATATCCGAAGATGCGCTGGATTCGATACTGGATCAAATCGAAAACGACAGTGCCAAACTGCTTGGCATCAACGGCAAGCCCGGCCAGCATTTGCGCGACAACGAATGGCTGATGGGTATCAAACAGCGCGCCATCATCCCCGGCGGGGTGTGCGAATTCGATCTGCCCTCCTACCATTATTGGCAGCACCTGCCGGAAGATAAACGGCGCGCCGATCTGACCGAATGGTTGGCACCGCTGTTGCCGCTCAAGGCAGGCATCGGCATCATGCTCAAGCTGTTGCGCGAAAGCGGCCGCGCCCGTCGCTTCACCGCGCATCAGGGCTCTTTCCAGCAAATGCAGGGGGGGCGCGTGGCGCAATTGCTCAGCGTCACGCTGGACCGGTCGCTGCCCTGTTTTCCCGAAATCAGCGCCAACAAATACGCGCTCAACATTCGATTTGTGGCCGCCGATTTCTGCGCCAGGACATCCCTGTACGAACAGGATGTCGATTTCAACCTGATCTTCTGTTCGCTGCAATGAGCAAACCACTCGTCGTCACCTGTCCCACCTGCGGCAAAGAACATCCATGGGACAGCACCAACCGTTTCCGTCCGTTCTGCTGCGAACGCTGCAAGATGATCGACCTCGGCAAATGGGCAAATGAGGAATATCGGGTCGAACAACGCGAGCGTGATAACGGGGATCAGGAAACCCAGGCCTGACGCAGCAATGCAATGCCGTGCGCGCCGTGCCGCCACGCGGTCTCGGTGTCAGTCCGTTTCAGGCCACCCAGCGCATACACCGGTATGGAGGAACCCGCCGCCATCGCGGCGAAATTTTCCCAGCCCAGATGCGACGCACCTGGATGCGATTGTGTCGGCAACACCGGACTCAATAACGCGAAGTCACAGCCCAATGCTTGCGCGCGGCGCAACTCGTCCGAGTTGTGGCAGGAAGCCGCACACCAATCCAGCGTCGGACGTTCAACCAATTCTGCAAGCTGCGTCGAGGTTAACTGCACCCCGTCCGCACCGACTTCCCGCGCCAGCACCACATCGCCGTTGAGCAACACGCGCGCCCCTTGGGCATGCGCCAGTGCCACCACGCGCTGCGCCAACTCGCGCGATTCATTTTGGGCAAGGTTTTTCTCGCGCAACTGGATTAGCCGCAAACCCTCATCCAGCTTGTCTTGCAGACTTGCCAGGAATGGCTCCACCCCCAGTTCAGCAGCGTTGCTGATGGCGTACAGGGAAGGCAACTCCAGTGCGCGCAGAATGGGAGAGTTGGCCGGAAGGACCGGTTCAATGAGCACCTTCCCCGGGTGTTGCCAGGAGAATTGCTGGCCTTCATGCGGATGTAATTCACCCGTCCAGGCTGTCACGCGAAAGAAATTCAGGCGCACCGTTGCATGCGGATAAGTAAATACCCGCGTCAGCCACGGGTAGGCCGTTTCGACTCCGATGCCCAACTCTTCGCGCAGCTCGCGCACCAGCGCAGCGCGCGCCGTCTCGCCCGGCTCGATCTTGCCACCGGGAAATTCCCAATAGCCGGCCCAGATTTTGTCGGGGGGACGCTGGGCGAGAAGGAATGAGCCATCCGGACGTTGCAGGACGCCTGCGGAGACTTCAATGATCTTGTTTTTCAACATGCCGGCCGCACCAGTCGCGCGCGAATTGCCCCGCCACTCTCCCGCTCCTCGACCCGCGCGACAGCGCCCATTGCAGCGCCGCCGTGCGCGCCTCGTCTGTCATGCCCTGCTGCCAGCCATGCTGCGCCAGCCAGTGCGCCGCCACCGCGAGGTACTCGTCCTGCGTAAACGGGTAAAAGGAAATCCAAAGACCGAAGCGTTCGGACAATGAAACTTTCTCCTCGACACTTTCCGCCGGATGCACCTCATCTCCTTCATGCCGTGTGGCGAGATTGTCCTGCATGGAATCCGGCATCAGATGGCGGCGGTTGGAGGTGGCGTAGATCAGCAGATTGTCGGAGAACGCCACCAGATCTCCGTCCAGCGCGGCCTTGAGTGCCTGGTAGCCAGGTTCGCCGGGGCTAAAGGAGAGGTCATCGCAATACAGGATGAAACGCTCGGCGCGCCCCTGCACCAGCCCGATGATATGCGACAGGTCGATCAATCCCTGTTTGTCGATCTGAATCACGCGCAGGCCTTGCGCGGCATATTCGTTCAGCACTGCCTTGACCAGCGATGACTTGCCCGTGCCGCGCGCGCCGGAGAGCAACACGTTGTTGGCGGTGCCGCCGTTGACGAATTGCAGCGTGTTCTGCCGAATGCGCTGTTTCTGGTCGTCGATGCCGAGCAAGTCGGTCAGCGCGATGCGCTGGAAATTGGCAACGGGATGCAGCGTGCGCTGCCGGTGGTCCCAGCGGAAAGCCGCGGCAGCTTGCCAATCGGGAGCTTGCGGTTGCGCGCCGGGCAGGATGTTTTCCAGACGCGAGAGCAGACCTTCGGCGCGGGTAAGGAATAGTTCAAGTTTGCTCATCGAAAAATCCTTTTGCCCGCAGATTACGCAGATTGAGGCAGATTAAGTGCGTGTACTGCAACACAGTCACTCTAATGTCGATGGATTCCCACCGAATTTTCAGGTTTTGGGTTTGATCTGCGCAATCTGCGGGCCCAATTTTCAGCTTCTGTAGCTCGCGTTGATCTTCACATAATCATACGAGAAATCGCACGTCCACAGCGTGGCGTTCACCGCGCCGCGATTGAGCACGACGCGGATGGTGATGTCGCTTTGTTGCATCACGCGCTGGCCGTCCGCTTCCTGATAGCTGGCTGCGCGTCCGCCGTGCTCGGCCACCAGCACATCGTCGAGATACAGCTTGAGCGTTTCAACATTGAGGTCGGCTACGCCCGCGTAGCCAACCGCGGCCAGGATGCGCCCGAGATTGGGGTCGGAGGCAAAGAACGCAGTCTTGACCAAAGGCGAATGGGCGATGGCGTAACCAATTTTCTTGCACTCGGCTTCATCCTTGCCACCTTCGATCTTGATGGTGATGAACTTGGTTGCGCCTTCGCCGTCGCGCACGATGGCCTGCGCCAGCAGCGTCGCCACTTCCGTAATGGCTTCCAGCATCTGCCAACGGTTGGTGTCGTCAATCACCACACCGCTCTTGCCCGTGGCGATCAGCATCAGCGCATCGTTGGTGGAGGTATCGCCGTCCACCGTAATGCAATTGAAAGAGGCATTCGCCGCATCCTTTACCAGGAGTTGCAACAGCGGTTGTGAGATGGCGGCGTCGGTGGCGATGTAACCCAGCATAGTGGCCATGTTGGGGTGGATCATGCCGGAGCCTTTTGACATGCCGGTGACGGTAACAGTCTTGCCGTCGATCTGCACCTGACGCGAGACAGCCTTGGCCACGACGTCGGTGGTCATGATGGCGTGCGCGGCATCAAACCAGTTGTCGGCTTTCAGATTCGCGATGGCTTGCGGCAAAGCGGCGACGATCTTGTCCACGGGCAGCGGCTCCATGATGACGCCGGTGGAGTACGGCAACACCTGCTCCGGTTCGCAGCCCAGCAGTTTGGCCAGTTCGGCGCACGTCGTGCGCGCTGCCTGTATGCCGGCTTCGCCGGTGCCGGCATTGGCATTGCCGGTGTTAACCACCAGCGCGCGGATGCCTTTGCCTGCGCCCAGGTGTGACTTCGCCACGGTGACTGGCGCGGCGCAAAAACGGTTGGTGGTAAATACCCCCGCCAAAGTCGCACGCTCTTCCAGCCGGATAAGCAGCAAATCCTTGCGCCCGATGGACTTGATGCCCGCTTCCGCAGTCCCCAAAAAAACGCCCGCAACGGGCAACAATTGTGCCGCAACGGGCGTTGACAGATTTACCGGCATGATTTCAGAAACGTCCGCCGGTCTTGTACAGGTAATTGGTCATCTCAACCGATTGCGCATTCATGCGACGCACGATGCCATGCACATGGCGCACGATACCGCGCATCACGTAATACACAATGGCCGGTTGATAATTCAGCAGCGATTCGAATTTGCAGCGATCAAGAACCAGCACTCTGCAATCGGTTTTGGCCGTCACGGTCGCGCTGATCTGCGAAACATTGCCGCCAACGAAGGTGATGATGCCGGCCAGGTCGCCCGGCTGCAGCAGATGCAGCGTGGCCTGTTCGCCACCGATGGTTGCGGTCGCCTCGACTTCGCCGCTGGCCAGCACGATCAGGGAATTTTTCAGGCGCTCCTCCCCTGGACGCAACAGACTTTGCCCTGCTTTGAACTCCATGACCTCGAAGAGCTGCCCAAGCGATTCAATCTCGGCATCGCGCAACTCTTCAGTCAGTGTCGAGTTGTGCAGGGTTTGCAAAATCAGGTCATCGGTTGGCATGGTTTACTCCCGTCAGGTTGATGAATTTAATTCAGTTTACCGTGGCACTGCTTGTATTTCTTGCCCGATCCGCACGGACACGGATCGTTGCGGCCAACCTTCTGCCCGCTGCGCACAAACGGCTTGTGCTCCGCGTCGGCAGACTCATTCTGACCCAGCGCCTCGTCATAATCGGCGTGATGATACTGCACATTCTCCGGCGCATGGGGCGCTTCCGCTTCCTGCACCGCCTCCTCGCTGCGTATCTGCACATTGAGCAGGGTCTGCACCACGTCGCGCTTGATTGTATCCAGCATGGCGGAGAACAGTTCAAACGCCTCGCGCTTGTATTCCTGCTTCGGGTTCTTCTGCGCATAGCCGCGCAAATGAATGCCCTGGCGCAAATGATCGAGTGCCGCCAGATGCTCGCGCCACTGCTGGTCCAAGGTTTGCAACATCACGATGCGCTCGTATCCGCGCATCAGTTCGGCGCTAACCTGCTCCGTTTTGGCCTGATACTGCCGCCGCGCTTCGTCGGCGATGCGCCGGAACAAACCGGTCGGATCAAGCTGTTTGTCCTGCTCCATCCACTGCGTAACCGGCAGATGCAGCTGGAATTCCGCCGCCAGCACTTTCTCCAGTCCCGCCACATCCCACTGTTCCTCCATGCTGCCGGGCGGCAGGTGCTGGTTGACCAGATCGAGCAGCACACTGTCGCGCATCGCGCTGATGGTATCGCTAATGTCGGCGCTTTCGAGCAACTCGGCGCGCTGCTGATAGATTACCTTGCGCTGGTCGTTGGCGACATCGTCATACTCGAGAATTTGTTTGCGCATGTCGAAATTGCGCGCCTCGACCTTGCGCTGCGCGTTCTCGATGGCGCGCGTTACCCAGCTGTGCTCGATCGCCTCGCCTTCGGGCAGCTTGAATTTGTTCATGATCGCGGCCACGCGGTCCGAGGCGAAGATGCGCAACAGCGGATCTTCCAGCGACAAATAGAAGCGGCTGGAACCGGGATCGCCCTGGCGCCCCGAGCGGCCTCGCAACTGGTTGTCCACCCGGCGCGATTCGTGGCGCTCGGTGCCGATGATATGCAGGCCGCCGCTGGCGATGACCTGCTCATGCACCGGCTGCCATTCGGCGCGCAATGCGGCGATGCGCTGCTCGCGCGCAGCCTCGTCCAGACTCTCGTCCATGCGCACCAGTTCGATCGGCTTCTCCACGTTGCCGCCGAGCACGATGTCGGTCCCGCGCCCCGCCATGTTGGTGGCAATAGTGACCATCCCGGGACGGCCTGCCTGCGCCACGATCTCCGCTTCGCGCGCGTGCTGCTTGGCATTCAGCACCTGGTGCGGCAGTTTGGCTTTTTCCAGCATTCCGGACAGCAACTCGGACGTCTCGATTGAGGTCGTCCCCACCAGCACCGGCTGCCCGCGCTCGTGGCAGTCGCGAATATCGGCGATCACCGCCGTGTATTTTTCCTGCGCGGTAAGGAACACTTTGTCCATCAGATCGGCACGTATGGTGGGCCGGTTGGGCGGCACGATCACGGTTTCCAGACCATAGATGGACTGGAATTCGAAGGCCTCGGTATCCGCCGTGCCGGTCATGCCGGACAATTTTTCGTACATGCGGAAATAGTTCTGGAAGGTGATCGAGGCCAGGGTCTGGTTCTCTTTCTGGATGGTCACCCCTTCCTTCGCTTCGACGGCCTGATGCAGCCCGTCCGACCAGCGCCGACCCGCCATCAGGCGCCCGGTGAATTCATCCACAATCACCACTTCGCCGTTCTGCACCACGTAGTGCTGATCGCGATGGAACAGGTTGTGCGCGCGCAAAGCCGCATACAGGTGATGGATCAGGGTGATGTTCGCCGGGTCGTACAGACTGCCCCCCGTCGGCAGCAATCCCGCTTTTTCCAGCAATTGTTCGGCATGTTCATGCCCGCTCTCGCTCAACAGAATCTGGTGGTTCTTTTCGTCCACGTGGTAATCGCCGGGCGCGTTTTCATCGGCCTGGCGCGTCAATTGCGGCGCCAGCACATCGACCCTCACATAAATATCGACGTTGTCCTCGGCCTGTCCGGAGATGATCAGCGGCGTGCGCGCCTCGTCGATCAGGATCGAGTCCACTTCGTCGACGATGGCAAAATTCAATCCGTGCTGGAATCGCTCGTTCGCGCTCGCCGCCATATTGTCGCGCAGATAATCAAAGCCGAATTCGTTGTTTGTACCGTAGGTTATGTCGGCGGCATACGCGGCCTGTTTGTCCGCCTGCGGCATGTTGGTCAGGATGACCCCGACCGACAGGCCGAGAAAGCGGTACAGCCGCCCCATCCACTCGGCATCGCGCGCCGCCAGATAGTCGTTCACCGTCACCACATGTACCCCCTTGCCGGACAGCGCGTTCAGGTAAGCAGGCAGGGTCGCCATCAGGGTCTTGCCTTCGCCGGTGCGCATCTCGGCAATCTTGCCGTAATGCAGCACCATGCCGCCGATCAGCTGCACATCGAAATGGCGCATCTGCAGCGCGCGGCGGCTGCCCTCGCGCACCACGGCGAAAGCCTCCGGTAACAAATCGTTGAGCGACTCGCCCCGTTGCAGGCGCTGTCTGAATTGCGGCGTTTTGGCCTGGAGCGCCTCGTCGGAAAGCGCGGTAATTTCTGGCTCGAGGCTGTTGATACGTGAGACCGTCTGCCTGTATTGTTTGAGAAGACGATCATTACGGCTACCAAATACGGATTTTAACAATCTGGGAATCATGCGGTTATTTTCTGTGGCTGATGTTACAAACAAATAAAAAGGGTGAGGCGCTCACCTCACCCTGACACAAAACTATTGCGCTCAACTGGCGGCTTTTTGCAGGAACCGCACGGGATTTTGCGCGCTTCCTCTGTAACGCACTTCAAAATGCAGGTGATTGCCGGTCGAGCGCCCGGTACTACCGACACGGGCGATCTCGTGCCCACGCCGCACCACCTCGCCCACTTGAACCAGCACCTTTGAAGCATGCGCGTAGCGGGTGATAATCTGGTTGCCATGATCAATTTCGACCATATTACCATATTGGGGATGCAACCCCGCAAACACCACCACGCCACCGGCAGAAGCATATATCGGCGTGCCTTCCGGCACCATGTAGTCCACGCCCTCATGGAGCGCGTTTTTGCCGGTAAACGGATCCAGCCGCCAGCCGAAATTTGACGAGTACCAGCTGGTTCTGACCGGCGCCACTGAAGGCAGCATTCTCTTGTCCAGCCGATCCTGCTGCAACAAGGTTTCCAGCGCCACCAGCTTGTCGCTGCGGTCGCCCAGCAAAACATTCAAGATTTCCAGCTGCTGATCCAGCGACTGCATCGAGACTTCTTGCTGGGGCGGGGCGGGCAAATACGGGCCGCCGCGTGCCGGGACCAGATCGAAGGAGAATTCGCCCGGTTTCATTCCGCTCATCTTGGCCAGTCTTGCCCCCAGACCGTCCAGCCGCTGCAACTGCGCCTGCATTTGTCCCAGCCGGGCGGCCATCGCATCCAGACTCTGGCGCAGATAAAGTGCTTGTTTTTGTTGCTCCTCCGCTTGCGCGCTGGCCAGCCAAGTGCGCAATTCATCGCTGATCACGCCCGACTGAAAGCGCACAATGGCATACTGCGCCGTCAACACCGCAGCCACGAACAGCGTTGCCGCCAGCACGCCGGCCGTCAGCAGATGAAGACGGGTCAACGTCAAACTGCGCGCTTTTACAAAACGGTTGGAAACCAGAATAATATTCATGTCATACCTCCCATACTACAGACTGTGGAAATCGTGCCTCATCGCCTGACCACCTTCATTGGATCAAACCCGACCCTGCGCTCGCTGGCACAGACGGCGGCGCAACTTTCAGGATTGCAACGCCATTACCTGGCGATTGTCCCGCCCTCGCTCGCTCCGTACAGCCGTGTCGCGCACTGCGCAAACGGACACCTGACCCTGGAAGCCGACAACGGCGCGGTGGCCGGAAAACTGCGCCAGCTTACCCCGGAACTAATTTCCTTATTTCGAACAAGGGGATGCGAGATTACTGGAATTCAGATTAGGGTGCAAGCAAGCAACACGCCACCCCGTGTACCCGCCCGCCCAAGGTTACTTGGTCAGCAAGGCAGACAAGCCCTTGAGGCGTTCGCTGAAGAACTGCCCGGTGACAGCCCGCTAAAATCGTCAATCGAGCGAATGATCACGCGGGCACGCTAACCCTCAAGCCACAGATGGGCACAGATACACGCGAATAGCCCACCCTATGCACCAGCCTGGCAATTCGAACAAACAGCGATGATCCCTGTGGTCGCGATAATACGTTTATCTGTGACCCAAACATGTTTTCTGTCTAATTAAAAACGCGCCAGGCAGACAGGCCGAAGCGTTCCAGCAAGTACACCACCCCGAACACCAGCAATACGAACACGATAAACCGCGCGACTTGCACAGCCCACTTGAGATAGCGCGCATCGCGCGAGAAAAGATAAGCGCCCACCGCCGCCGCAATGAACAGGGCTGACAACAACAGAATCAGCCGGATCACCATAAAACCTAGGCCGCCTGTAATTGCAGGCGCAGGAAATTCGGCGCTTCTTCCGCTTTGTCGAAGGTGACAAATTCCCATGCCTCTTCATCCGCCAGCAAGGCGCGGCACAATGCGTTGTTCAGGGCATGCCCCGATTTGTGCCCGGAAAAGGCGCCAATCAGCGGATGTCCGAGCAGATAAAGATCGCCGATGGCGTCCAGCACCTTGTGCTTGACGAACTCGTCCTCGAAACGCAGGCCGTCCGGATTGATTACGCGGTATTCATCCATCACGATGGCGTTGTCCAGGTTGCCGCCCAGCGCCAGCCCCTGCGAACGCATCCATTCCACTTCCTGCATAAAACCGAAGGTGCGCGCGCGGCTGACTTCCTTGATATACGAATGTTCGCCCAGATCGACCGTCACCTGCTGCTTGGTGTCGGCGAACACCGGGTGCGCGAAGTCGATGGTAAAATTCAGACGATAGCCGTTGTACGGCTCGAAGCGCACCCACTTGTCGCCCTCCTTCAGTTCCACCGTCTTGCGGATACGGATGAATTTCTTCGGCGCATTCTGCTCGACGATGCCGGCCGACTGCAGCAGAAAAATGAACGTGCCTGCGCTGCCGTCCATGATCGGCAATTCGGGACTGGTCAGCTCGGCGATGGCATTATCGATTCCAAGCCCCGACAAGGCGGACATCAAATGCTCCACCGTCGCCACCCGCGCGCCATTGGCCTCCAGACAAGTGGATAATCGCGTGTCGCTAACCGCTGTCGCCTCGGCCGGAATATCGACCGGCTGCGGCAGATCCACCCGCCGAAACACGATGCCCGTATCGGCGGCGGCCGGGCGCAAGGTCAGACAGACCTTCTCCCCGGTATGCAGTCCGACCCCCGTCGCCTCCACTGCGGTTTTCAATGTGCGTTGCCTGACCATGCTCATACCCTGCAATTCGTTGCCGAAGTTTAGCACGGGCAACCCCATGCCCAACCGTTTACCACTGCCGGCAAACCACATTCAGTCGGCTTGCTTGCGCAGGAACGACGGGATATCCAGCGTATCCACACCAGACTGTTTCATCGCCTCGACCGCCTCGCGATGGCGTCCGGAGCGGTACACCGCCGGCATCTCCAACTCGTTAAAATCGACCAGCGGCGCATCATGAGTGCCGGTGCGCACCTGTTTCTCGTAAGCCAAAACCGGCTTCGCTTGCGGTTTGCGGATTGCGCCAAGACCGGTTGCCACGATGGTCACGCGCAGTTCGTCGCCCATGTTCTCGTCGAACACCGAGCCGACGATTACGGTGGCTTCCGCCGCCGCGAACTGGAAGCAGTTCATCACCTCATGGAACTCTTCCAGGGTGATGTTGCTGCTGGAGGTGATGTTGACCAGCACCCCGCGCGCGCCGGACAGATCGACATCTTCCAGCAGCGGGCTGGCAATGGCCTGCTCGGCGGCATGCTGCGCCCGGTTTTCGCCGGAAGCCGAAGCCGCCCCCATCATCGCCATGCCGTTTTCCGACATCAGGGTGCACACATCGGCAAAGTCCACGTTGACCATGCCCGGCACGTTGATCACCTCGGCGATACCCGCCACCGCCCCTTGCAACACCCCGTTGGCGGCCTTGAACGCATCAGGCAGCGTGGTCTTGCCGCCCAGCACTTCCATCAGCTTGGCATTCGGCACGATGATAAGCGAATCGACATACGCGCTTAATTCCTCGATGCCCTGCTGTGCCAGCGACATACGCTTGCCCTCGAACAGGAAGGGTTTGGTCACCACCGCCACGGTGAGGATGCCCATCTCCTTGGCCACCTGCGCGATGATTGGCGCGGCGCCGGTGCCGGTGCCGCCGCCCATGCCGGCGGTGATGAATACCATGTTGGCGCCTGCGATGATCTCGGCGATGCGCTCGCGGTCTTCTTCCGCCGCCGCCTGGCCGATCTGCGGCCGGGCGCCCGCCCCCAATCCCTTGGTGAGGGTGGCGCCGATTTGCAATTGCACCCTCGCCTTGCTGCGTTTCAATGCCTGCGCATCGGTATTGATGGTGATGAACTCGACGCCCTGCACCCCTTGCTCGATCATGTGATCGATGGCATTGCCGCCGCAGCCGCCCACCCCCACCACTTTGATCACCGCGCCTTGCGGTTGTGTATCCAACAGTTCGAAAGCCATCATTTTTCTCCTTGGGTTGATATCAATAAATAAATCAAAAACCGGTCCTGCCATGCCTGCTAAAAATTTCCCCTGAACCACGCCGCCATCTTTTCCAGCACCTCTTTGAACGACCCTGCTCCCACCCGCGCCACCTCATTGCGCTGCCGCCGTTCCAGCCCGTACAGCAGCAAACCCACGCCGGTCGCATAGCGTGGTGTCTTCACCACCGCGGACAAACCGCCGATATTGCGCGGCAAACCGAGGCGCACCGGCAGGTGAAATATTTCTTCACCCAGTTCAACCATGCCCTGCAACCCCGCACTGCCGCCGGTGATAACGATGCCGGAAGACAGCAGTTCTTCCATTCCGCTGCGCCGCAGTTCGGTCTGCACCAGCGAATACAGCTCTTCCACGCGCGGCTCGATCACTTCCGCCAGCGTCTGGCGCGACAACATGCGCGCGCTGCGCTCGCCCACGCCCGGCACCTCGATCGGCGCGTCGGTCGCCAGCTGGCGCAACGCGCAGCCATACTTGATCTTGATGTCTTCCGCATCGCGCGTCGGCGTGCGTAGCGCCATCGCGATATCGTTAGTGATCTGGTCGCCGGCAATCGGGATTACCGCCGTGTGGCGGATCGCGCCGTTGGTAAAGATCGCCACATCGGTGGTGCCGCCGCCGATGTCCACCAGGCACACGCCCAATTCCTTTTCATCGTCCGCCAGTACCGCTTTGCTCGACGCCAGCGGCTGCAGAATCATGTCGTTCACTTCCAGGCCGCAGCGGTGGATGCACTTCAGGATGTTCTGCACCGCCGACACCGCGCCGGTGACAATATGTATCTCCACTTCCAGGCGCAGGCCGCTCATACCCAGCGGCTTCTTGATCCCTTCCTGCCCGTCGATGCTGAACTCCTGCTCCAGGATATGCAGGATCTGCTGGTCGCCCGGCAGACTGATCGAGCTGGCGGTCTCGATCGCGCGCACCACATCGGTCTGTGCCACCTCCTTGTCCTTGATCTTGATCATGCCGTGCGCGTTAGAGCTGCGGATATGCCCGCCCGCGATACCGGTATAGACTTCGCGGATTTTGCAGTCGGCCATCAGCTCGGCTTCCTGCAGCGCCTGCTGGATGGCGCCGACGGTGGCATCGATGTTGACCACCATGCCCTTCTTCATGCCCGATGACTGGTGCATGCCGGCGCCAATCACCTCAAGCGTGCCCTCCGCCGTCACTTCGGCCACAATGCAGGCGATCTTGGAGGTGCCGATATCCAGCCCGACGATCAGATTTTTGCTTTCCTTGCTCATTTTCTTTCCCCCGCCTCAACCATTGGTCACGGCAAATCCATCGCGATAACGCAAATCAATCCGGTGTGCGCCCGGCATGGTCACCAGGCTGGACGGATACACGCGAACGAAACGCGCCAGCCTTTCAGCCATCGCCTCGCGCCCCAGCGCCAATTGCAGCCCGTCGTCCAGCTCGATCTGCCAGGCCAGGCGCGGCGACAGCACAATGCGCGTAACATGCCGCTGCAACGGCACCAGCAACCGGTTCATCTCGCTGTAAGTCTGCGCAACCAGCAGCGCGTTGTGCGCTTCACCCAGGAATACAGGCAGCCGCTCGTCCGTTTCCGCGTGGAACACCTCGCCATAGGTGTTTACCAGATCACCCTGATTCCACCGCGCCAGCGCAACCTGTTCTTCCAGCTCGACCTGCAACGCCCACGGAAACTTGCGCCGCACGCTGGCACTACGCACCCACGGCAATTGTTCCAGTGCCTGCCGCGTGCGCTGCAGATCGGTAGTGAAAAAGTTACCCTGCACCTGCACGACCACCGCACGCAATTGCTCTGCTGTGGTGTGCGTCGGCGCAGCCGCCAGCTCCGCCGCGCGCAGGGCGAAGACGGGCAGATGCACGGCGTAACTCAAGCCGCGCCCTAACAGCCATACCGCACTCAACCCGAACAGCAGGTTGGCCAGCGCGCGCAAGCGTGTCGCGTCACCCCACATGCACCGCCTCCAGTATCCGCAACACCAGTTGCTCGAAACTGATGCCCGCCTGCCGCGCTGCCATCGGCACCAGGCTGTGGTCGGTCATGCCGGGCGAGGTGTTTGCCTCCAGCACATACGCCTTGCCATCCTCCGCGCCGCGCAGGAAATCCACCCGCCCCCAACCCTCTCCACCGATCAGCGCGAATGCCTGCAACGCCAAGTGCTGCATCGCCGCTTCGTCTGCCGCGCTCAGGCCGCACGGGCACAGATAGCGCGTGGCATCGCTCAGATATTTCGCGTCGTAGTCATAGAACTCGTTGGCCGGTTCAATCTTGATCACCGGCAGCGCCTGCCCGCCGAGAATCGCCACCGTATATTCGCCGCCGCTGACGAAACTCTCCGCCAGCACCACCTTGTCGAGGCGGGCCGCTTCGGCATAGGCGGCCGGCAGCTCCGCCACCGTGCGCACCTTGCTAATGCCCACGCTGGAGCCCTCGTTGGCCGGCTTCACGAACAGCGGCAAATCGAGATGGTCGACCAGCGCAGACCAGTCGGTTGGCGCAGTCAGCGCCTCGTATTCCGGGATCGGCAACCCGGCGGCCTGCCAGATCATCTTGCTGCGCCATTTATCCATGGCGATGGCGGAGGCCAGCACGCCACTGCCGGTGTAGGGAATGCCCATCAGCTCCAGCGCGCCCTGCACCGTGCCGTCCTCGCCGTAGCGCCCGTGCAAGGCAATGAACACACGGTCGAATTTTTCTTCGCGCAGCACATGCAGATCGCGCTCGGCCGGATCGAAGGGATGCGCATCGAAGCCCGACTTTTGCAACGCCGCCAATACCGCCGCGCCGCTCTTCAGCGACACCTCGCGCTCGGCCGAACGGCCGCCCATCAGCACCGCGACCTGGCCGAAGGATTCAGGATTACGGATTCCGGATTCAGTATTCATGACTGGTATTCACCGACAATTTTCACTTCCGTGTGCAACTTGACCCCCGTCTGCCGCAGCACCGTTGCCTGCACTTCTTCGATCAAATCCTCGATGTCCGCAGCACTTGCGCCACCGATGTTGACGATGAAGTTGGCATGCTTCTCCGACACCTCGGCGCCGCCGATCCGCTTGCCTTTCAGCCCGCAACTTTCGATCAGCTTCGCCGCATGGCTGCCCGGCGGATTGCGAAATACCGAGCCGCAATTCGGCAGTTGCAAAGGCTGGCTCGCGCTGCGCTTCTCCATCAGCGCCTTGATCTGCTGCCGCGCGACCTCGGCATTGCCCTGCTCAAACTTCAACCAGGCGCCAACAAAAAATTCCTCACTGCACCTCCGACACGTTACTGGCGAAGCCAGCCGATTGCGGGAGGAGGTGCAAGGCAGTCGCTCCCGCACCAGAGGGCTCCGCCCCACCGTGTCGCGACTGCACCTCCGACACGTTACTGGCGAAGCCAGCCGATTGCGGGAGGAGGTGCAAGGCAGTCGCTCCCGCACCAGAGGGCTCCGCCCCACAGTGTCGCGACTGCCCTTGCGCAATGCCACATGGCGATAGCCGATTTCATATTCCTGCGGCGCGCGCTCCAGCAATTCGCCAGTGCGCGTCAGCACCTGCACGCGCACCACTCTGCGCCAGGTCTCGCCGCCGTAGCAGCCGGCATTCATCGCCAGCATGCCGCCCAGTGTGCCGGGGATGCCGACGAAGAATTCGGCGCCGCACAGATGGTTCGTCGCGGCAAAGCGCGCCAGCTTGGCGCCCGCCACGCCGGCTTGCGCGTAGATCAGGTCGCCCTCCCCGCGCAACTCGGCCAGCCCCCCGAGCAGCAGCAATACCGTGCCGCGAAATCCGCCGTCGCGCACCAGCAGGTTGCTGCCGAGACCCACCGCCAGCATGGGCTCGTCAGCGGGTGCCTGGCGCAGGAACGTTTGCAAATCAGCCAGGTCTGCCGGTTGATACACACGGTGTGCAACACCGCCGGCACGCCAGCTGACGTGACGCGACATGGGCTCGTCGCGAAGCATCTCTCCGCGCAACCCTTCTGCCCTGAACTGTGTCGGTTCGCTCATATTCATTTTTGCGTCAGTTGCTTCAATTGATTGGGCACGCCGCCGATGGAACCCGCGCCCATGGTCAGCACCACGTCGCCGTCGCGCGCCATCTGCAGGATGGCCTGCGGCATGTCGGCGATGCTCTCCACGAACACCACTTCGTTCTGTCCGGCCACGCGCAAGGCGTGCATCAGGCCGCGCCCGTCCGCCGCGACGATGGGCGCTTCGCCCGCCGCATACACTTCCGCCAGCGCCAGCGCGTCCACCGTTCCCAGCACTTTGACGAAATCCTCGAACAGGTCGCGGGTGCGGGTGTAGCGGTGCGGTTGGAACGCCAGCAGCAAACGCCTGCCGGGAAAGGCACCACGCACCGCCGCCAGAGTCGCCGTCATTTCCACCGGGTGATGGCCGTAATCGTCAATCAAGGTGAAGCTGCCACCTGCGGGCAATGGAATCTCCCCGTAGCGCTGCATGCGCCGTCCCACGCCCTCAAATTCGGCCAGCGCGTCAACAATGGCAGCCGGCGCAACACCCACCTCCAGACCGACCGCAATGGCGGCCAGCGCATTCAGCACGTTGTGCATCCCGGCCAGATTGAGCGTGACGTCCAGATCCAAAGGTTTTCCCTCGTACACACATTTCTCGTCGTGGCGGCACTGCGCGGTAAAACGCATCCGGCCGCCCTCGTGGCGCACGTTCACGGCACGGATCTGCGCGGCTTCGTTCATGCCATAAGTCGTCACCGGCTTGCTGATGCGCGGCAATATCTCGCGCACGTTGGCATCATCCACACACAACATGGCGCGACCGTAGAACGGCAGACGCTCGATAAAATCAATGAAGGCCAGCTTCAATTTGTTGAAGTCGTGGCCGTAGGTCTCCATATGGTCGGCATCGATATTGGTGACGACCGCCAGAATCGGCGTGAGATACAGGAACGACGCATCCGACTCGTCCGCCTCCGCCACGATGAACTCGCCCGTGCCGAGCCGCGCATTGGCGCCGCTGCTGTTGAGCCGCCCGCCGATGACGAAGGTCGGGTCGTAGCCGCCCTTGGCCAGCACCGTGGTGACCAGCGAGGTCGTCGTCGTCTTGCCGTGCGTGCCCGCCACCGCGATGCCCTGGCGCAAGCGCATCAGCTCGGCCAGCATCACCGCGCGCGGCACCACGGGAATGTGCCGTTCGCGCGCCGCCAGCACCTCCGGGTTGTCCGCTTTGACGGCGGTGGAAGTCACCACCGCATCCGCCTCGCGCAGATTCAGCGCATCGTGTCCCTGATGAATCTCCGCGCCGAGTTCGCGCAAGCGCATGATCACCGTGCTGTCCGCCAGATCGGAACCGCTCACTTTGAAGCCAAGATTGAGCATCACCTCGGCGATGCCGTTCATGCCGGAGCCGCCGATGCCGACGAAGTGGATATTTTTAATTTTGTGTTTCATTCGCAAATCCTTCAAAACCAGCCACAGAGAACACAGAGAACACAGAGATCACAGAAAGAACGAGGGTTTTCTCTGTGTGCCCTGTGTTCTCTGTGGCTAATTGTTTCTGAATTTTCATTGCGCCAACTCCATGCATACTTTCGCCACCTGCGCCGTCGCATCCGCTTTCGCCAGGCTGCGCGCCGCTTGCGCCATCGCCAGCAATCTTTCCCGCGTCAATTCGCACAACAGCTGCGCCAGCCTTTCCGCGCTCAACTCTGTCTGCGGCAGCAAAATCGCCGCACCCTGCTCGCTCAAAAAGCGCGCGTTCTGTGTCTGGTGGTCGTCCACCGCGAACGGGAACGGCACCAGCACGCTCGCCACGCCCGCCGCCGCCAGTTCTGCGATGGTCAATGCCCCGGCACGGCAGATCACCACATCCGCGTCGGCATACTGCTGCGCCATGTCGTCAAGAAAAGCGCGGATGTCGGCGTGTACGCCCGCCTGCGCATACATGGCCTGCACCGTCTCGAGATTTTTCTTGCCGGTCTGTTGCAGCACGTTTGGGCGCTCCGCTTCGCCCAACAGCGCCAGCGCTTTGGGTAATGCCTCATTCAAGGCTTGCGCGCCCAGACTGCCGCCCACCACCAGCACATTCAACTTGCCGCTGCGTTGTGTGTAACGCGTTTGCGGATCGGGTAATGCAGCGATGTCGGCGCGCACCGGATTGCCCACCCATTGCGCCTTGGGCAACACACCGGGGAAACCGCTCAACACGCGCGTCGCCAGTTTCGCCAGCACCTTGTTGCTCAGTCCGGCGATGGAATTCTGTTCATGGATCAGCAGCGGCCGGCGCAGGAACGCGGCCATCAGTCCGCCCGGCAGCGTGATATAGCCCCCCATGCCCAGCACCACATCGGGACGATGGGAAAAGATCGCCGCCGCGCTCTGCCACAAGGCGCGCAGCAACGTGAACGGCAGCGTCAACAGGCGCCGCAGTCCTTTGCCGCGCACACCTGAAAAATTGACCCGCGCCACCGGATAGCCGTGTTGCGGCACCAGTTCCGCCTCCATGCTGTGCGGTGCGCCCAGCCACACGATGTTCCAGTTCTGCGCGCGCAAGGCATCGGCCACCGCCAGCCCCGGGTAGATGTGTCCGCCGGTGCCGCCCGCCATAATGAGGATGGTGCGGCTCATATCGGCAGCCCCCGCGCAACACGTCTGTTTTCATAATCGATACGCAACAGCACCGCGACGGCGACCAGATTCACCACCAGTCCGCTGCCGCCGAAACTCAGGAAGGGCAACGTCAGTCCCTTGGTCGGCAACACCCCCATGTTGACGCCGATATTGATCATCGCCTGCGCCCCCAACCAGACTGCGATCCCCTGCGCCACCAGCGCGGCATACAGGCGGTCGGACATCGCCGCGTGGCGGCCGATGGAGAAGGCGCGCACGATGAGCCAGGCAAACAGCAGCAGCACGGCGCACACGCCGACCAGCCCGAGTTCTTCGGCGATCACCGCGAGCAAAAAATCGGTGTGCGCTTCCGGCAGATAGAACAGTTTTTCCACGCTGCCGCCGAGGCCGACGCCCAGCCATTCGCCGCGCCCGAAGGCGATCAGGGCATGGCTCAACTGATAGCCCTTGCCGTAGGGATCGGCCCAGGGATCGAGGAAACCCAGTACGCGCTGGGTGCGGTACTCGGAAGAAAAGATCAGCGCGGCAAACGCCAGCGGCAACACCGCAGCCAGCCCGAGAAATACTTTCAGGTTGAATCCGCCCAGCCACAGCGTGCCCATGGCGACGACACAGATCACCACGAACGCACCCATGTCCGGCTCCAGCAATAGCAGGATACCGACCAATACCATGACGGCGGCCATCGGCACGAAGGATTTGAGGAAACTTTCGCGCACTGACCCCTTGCGCACCGCGTAATCGGCGGCATAGATCACCGCAAAAAATTTCATCATCTCCGAAGGTTGCAAGTTGAACACCAGGAACGAAATCCAGCGGCGGCTACCGTTGACCGACTTGCCGATGCCGGGAATCAGTACCAGGATCAGCAGCACCACGCCGGCCACAAACAGCAGCGGCGCGTGTTTCTGCCAAGTTTGGGTTGGCACCTGGAATGCGATCACCGCGAACACCAGACCGATCACCATAAACAGTCCGTGGCGGAGCAAATAATAGGCGGCCTGATGGCCGGTATAGCGGCCGGCTTCGGCGGTGGCGATGGACGCGGAATACACCATCACCAAACCGATCGACAACAGTGCGGTAACGATCCAGGTCAGGATGCTGTCGTATTCGGCCGGTTTGCGACGCGGCGTTTGCAGCGCGGTATTCAGCATGGTGCCCCCGCCTGCTGTTTACGCACCGCCGCGACGAATCTTTCCGCCCGCTGCAGATAGTTGCGATACATATCGAAACTGGCGCACGCCGGAGAAAGCAACACCGCATCGCCGCGCTGCGCCTGCCTGGTCGCCAGGTACACGGCATCCTCCATGTCACGCGCATGCAGAACCGGTTTGCCGCAGCCGGAAAGCGCCTGTTCGATCAGTGCCGCATCGCGTCCGATCAGCACCACTGCGCGCGCGTGATCCGCCACCGCCGCCCGCAGCGGGGTGAAATCCTGTCCCTTGCCTTCCCCGCCAAGAATGACCACAGCGGGCTTGCCCAGACCTTGCAGTGCAGCCCCGGTGGCACCGACATTGGTACCCTTGGAGTCGTCGTAATAGGTGATGCCATTCACTTCGGCCACCTTTTCCACGCGATGCGGCAAACCCCTGTAGCTGCGCAATGCACCCACCAGCGGCGCCAGCGGCAGCTCGAGTGCGCGGCACAGGGCCAGCGCGGCGAGCGCATTCGCCACATTGTGCAATCCGCTCACCTGCAATTCATCGGCGCGCATGATCTTGCGCGCGCCCTGCACCAGCCAGATGTGCGCACCCTCGCGGATGATCCCCCAGTCGTTTGCGCCAGACGGAGGATTCAGACCGAAACTAAACTGCCTGCGCCCGGCGAGTTCCATCGCCGCACTGCGTGCATCGTCGCGGTTCAGTACTTGCACCCCGCTGCCCTGACAAATGCGCGCTTTGGCCGCGGCATATGCGTCCATGTCGGCATAGCGGTCGAGATGATCTTCCGTGACATTGAGCACCGCCGCCGCATCCGCATCCAGCGTGGCAGTCGTCTCCAGCTGAAAACTGGAGAGTTCCAGCACCCACACCTGCGGCTGTTGCGTGCGGGCGTGCAGGGCATCCAGCACCGCCGGCGAGATATTGCCCGCCACCTGCGTGTCCAGCCCCGCCGCCGCGCACATAGCGCCAAGCATGCTGGTAACCGTGGTCTTGCCGTTCGCGCCGGTGATAGCGATCACCCGGGTATTGCGCCGGTAGTCGTTGGTCGCAAGCTGTTGCGCCAGCAGTTCGATGTCGCCCTCGACCGGAATGCCGCGCGCGATGGCGCGTTGCACGAACGGCTCCGTCAGCGGCACGCCGGGGCTGATCGCGATGCGGTCTATCCCGTCCAGCGCTTCGTCACGGAACGGTCCGCAATACACATCGACCTGCGGCATTTCCCTGTGCAGGATCTCGATACCCGGCGGTGTGGCGCGACTGTCCGCCACGCAGACCTGTGCGCCCTGCGCGGTCAACCAGCGCGCAAGCGACAGCCCGGTCTCACCGAGACCAAGGACCAGCACCGATTGTCTGTGCAGTTCGCCCATGTGTTATCTCAATTTCAACGTTGCCAACCCGATCAATACCAGCATCATGGTGATGATCCAGAAGCGCACCACGACCTGGGTCTCTTTCCAGCCTTTTTGTTCGAAGTGATGATGCAGCGGCGCCATCAGCAGGATGCGCTGGCCGGTGCCGTAGCGATGCTTGGTGTATTTAAACCAGGAGACTTGCAGCATCACCGACACCGCCTCGACCACGAACACGCCGCCCATGATGAACAGCACCAGTTCCTGGCGGATGATGACGGCCACGGCGCCCAGCGCCGCGCCCAGCGCCAGCGCGCCGACGTCGCCCATGAACACTTCCGCCGGATAGGCGTTGAACCAAAGAAAGGCCAGCCCCGCGCCGGCAATCGCCGCGCAGAACACCGCCAGTTCGCCCGCTCCGGGGATCGCCGGTTCGCCCAGGTATTTGGCGAACTCGGCATGGCCCGCGACGTAGGCAAAGATCGACAGCGCCGCCGCCACCATCACCGTCGGCATGATGGCGAGACCGTCGAGACCGTCGGTGAGATTGACCGCATTGCTGCTGCCGACGATCACCAGATACACCAGCACGATGAAGCCGGCCATGCCAAGCGGGATGACCAGATGTTTGAAGAACGGCACGATGAGCTCGGTGTGAGCGGGCAGTGTGGCGTGCTGCCAAAGATAGAAACCGACCGCCAGCGCGATCAGCGATTGCCAGAACATCTTGCTGCGCGCCGACAGCCCGTCCGGATTGCGATGCACGACTTTGCGGTAATCGTCCACCCAGCCG
>Ga0210025_1000334_pt1 | contig 64709 bp, 69 predicted proteins | sample CryGeyme20150102_FD_183989 | JGI IMG/M metagenome (GOLD analysis project Ga0210025, IMG submission 183989) | Groundwater microbial communities from Crystal Geyser aquifers in Utah, USA - Crystal Geyser metaG 2015-0102 (SPAdes) (version 2) | ecosystem: Environmental > Aquatic > Deep subsurface >... | reverse complement strand
GCCGCCTGCCGCTGGATGGAGCGCGAACTGGGCCTGCCCTATACCCGCACGGTGCCCATCGGCGTCGGCGCAACCCGTGATTTTCTGGCCGAGGTGAGCACCCTTACCAGCCTGCCGCTGCGCCTCGACGAGACCCGCCTGCGCCAGCCTTGGTATGCCGCGAGCGTCGACAGCACCTACCTGACCGGCAAACGCGTGTTCATCTTCGGCGACGGCACCCATGTGGCTGCGGCTGCCCGCATCGCGCGCGACGAGATGGGCTTCGAGGTGGTGGGCCTCGGCTGCTACAACCGCGAGATGGCCCGCCCCATCCGGGCACTGGCCAAGGACTATGGCCTCACGCCGCTGATCACCGACGATTACCTCGAGGTCGAGGCCGCCATCGCAGCCCTCGCCCCCGAGATGATCCTCGGCACCCAGATGGAGCGGATGATCGGCAAGCGGCTGGGGATCCCCTGCGCCGTCATTTCCGCGCCCGTCCATGTGCAGGACTTCCCCGCCCGCTATTCCCCGCAAATGGGCATTGAGGGCGCGAACGTGATCTTTGATACCTGGGTGCATCCGCTGGTGATGGGGCTCGAGGAGCATCTGCTGCACATGTTCCGCGACGATTTCGAATTCCATGATGCGGCAGGTGCCAGCCACCACGGCGCGGCGCCGGTCGCGGTCGGCGCCGGGGGGCCAGCCCCCCAGCCTGCGGCTTCCCCCCGGGGTATTTCAACCAAGAAGAATGAACTGGGCCTGGTGATCTGGCTCGCCGATGCCGAGCGCGAATTGAAGAAGATCCCCTTCTTCGTGCGCGGCAAGGCGCGGCGCAACACCGAGATTTTTGCGGCCGAGAAGGGTCTTTGCGAGATCGGCATCGACACGCTTTACGAGGCAAAGGCACATTATGCGCGATGACGTGATCCCCACGGGCCATAGCGCCCCCGCCTACCGCGTCGTGATCCTGACGCTTGACGCGCATGCCGCAGGGGCCTGTACGCGGGTGGCCGAGCGGATGGCGGCAGAGTTTCCCGGTCTCATCCTCAGGGTTCATGCCGCCGCCGAGTGGGGCGAGAACCCGGCCGCCCTCGCAGCGGCGCGCGGCGATATCGCGCGCGGCGATCTGATTTTTGTCAGCCTGCTCTTTCTCGAGGATCACATCAAGGCGATCCTGCCCGATCTTCAGGCACGGCGCGACAGCTGTGACGCGATGATCGGGATCATTGCGGATGCGCAGATCGTCAAGCTGACGCGGATGGGCACGCTTGATATGGCCGCCCCGGAAAGCGGCATGCGCAAGCTGATGAAGCGGCTGCGCGGCTCCGACAAGCCTTCCGCCGAGTCAGGCGAGAAGAAGATGAAGATGCTGCGCCGCCTGCCGCGCATCCTGAAATTCATTCCCGGCAAGGCGCAGGATCTGCGGGCGTGGTTTCTGGTCATGCAATACTGGCTGGGCAGTTCGGATGACAATATCGAGGCGATGCTGCGGTTTCTCATGTCGCGCTATGGCCATGTCGCCAAATGGCGCGGCCTGACCGCCCGCGCGCCGTTGGAATATCCCGATGTCGGGCTCTATCACCCCGATATCGAGGGCCGGATCACCACCGACCCGGCCGACCTGCCGGTGCCCCGCGGCGCACAGGCCACCGTTGGCCTGCTGCTGATGCGCAGCTATGTGCTGTCTGGCGATGCGGCGCATTATGACAGCGTGATCCGCACCTTCGAAGCACGGGGGCTACGGGTGATTGCCGCCTTTGCCTCGGGTCTGGACGGGCGACCCGCAATCGAGAAATATTTCCGGGGACTGGACGGGACGCGCGTCGATGCTCTGGTCTCGCTCACAGGGTTCAGCCTGGTTGGCGGGCCGGCCTATAATGACAGCGCAGCGGCGGTCAGCGTTCTGGCACGGCTTGACGTGCCCTATGTGGCGGCGCATCCGCTCGAATTTCAGACGCTGCCGCAATGGGCGGGATCGGCCCAGGGTCTCGGGCCGATCGAGACCACCATGCTGGTGGCACTTCCGGAAATCGACGGCGCGACCAATCCCACGATCTTTGCCGGACGTCATGGCGATGAGGCCTGCACCGGCTGCGCCCGGCACTGCGTCGGGGGAGAGGGGGCCAAGGCAATGGCGCCCTGCCCCGAACGGATCGAGGCGCTGGCGGCGCGTGTGGCGAGGCTCGCGCATCTGCGCCGGCAAGAGGTGGCCCAGCGCCGCGTCGGCATCGTGCTCTTCGGCTTTCCGCCCAATGCCGGGGCAGCGGGCACGGCGGCCTATCTCGATGTGTTCCAGTCGCTGCACAACACGTTGCACGCGATGGCCGCGCGCGGCTATGACCTGACCCCACCCGAAAGCGTCGAGGATCTGCGCGCCGCCGTGCTGGGCGGCAATGCCCGTCAGTATGGGCAGGAGGCCAATATCGCGGCGCATGTCAGCGCCGATCAGATCGTCAGCAGCACGCCCTGGCTGAAGGAAATCGAGGCGCAGTGGGGGGCGGCCCCCGGCAAGGTGCAATCGGACGGGCGCGGCGTGTTCATTCTGGGCGCGCAATTCGGCAATGTCTTTGTCGGGCTGCAACCGACCTTCGGCTATGAGGGCGACCCGATGCGCCTCTTGTTCGAGCGCGGCTTTGCCCCCACCCATGCCTTTGTACAATTCTATCTCTGGCTGAAAAATACCTTCCGCGCCGATGTGCTCTTGCATTTCGGGATGCATGGTGCGCTTGAATTCATGCCCGGCAAACAGGCCGGGCCGGGGGCGGGCTGCTGGCCGGACCGGCTCATCGGCGACCTGCCCAATGTCTATCTCTACGCCTCCAACAACCCCTCCGAGGCAAGCCTGGCCAAGCGCCGCTCGGGGGCCGTGACGATCACCCATCTCACGCCGCCGCTTGCGGTCTCGGGGCTCTACAAGGGGCTGGCCGAGCTCAAGGACAGCCTGACACGCTGGCGTGAGATGGCCGTCGAAGCGCCCGAGCGCGCCGAGATCGAGGCGCTGGTGGCCGAGCAGGCCGCCGCCGTGGACATGGACGGATCGGATATCGCGGCGCTCTGGCTCAAGCTTCTGGAAACCGAACAGGCGCTGATCCCCGAAGGCCTGCATGTGCTGGGTCGGCCGATGAGCGATGCCGCACGCGCCGATTATCTGGCGATCATGGACGGAGCCGATGCCGCCACCCGCGCGCGCGTCGATGCGCTCTTGCGGGAGGATCACGAGATCCCGGCGCTGCTGGCCGCGCTTGGTGGCCACTTTACCGCGCCGGTGCCGGGCGGCGATCTGATCCGCTCGCCCGATATCCTGCCCACCGGGCGCAACATCCACGCCTTCGATCCGTTCCGTATGCCAACCGAGTTTGCCTGCCGCGACGGCGCGCGTCAGGCGCAGCGACTGCTCGAGGCGCACAAGAGCCTGCCGCGCTCGGTGGCGCTGGTGCTCTGGGGATCGGACAACATCAAATCCGATGGCGCACCGATCGCCCAGGCGCTGGCCCTGATCGGCGCGCGCCCGCGCTTTGACGCGTTCGGACGGCTCTCGGGTGCCGATCTCATTCCGCTGGCAGAATTGGGGCGGCCCCGCATCGACGTGGTGATGACGCTCTCGGGCATTTTCCGTGATCTCCTGCCCTTGCAAAGCCGGATGCTGGCCGAGGCCGCGCTGAAAGCCGCAACCGCAGACGAACCGCGCGCGCAGAACTTCATCCGCGCCCATGCGCTCGACTACGCCGCACGGATCGGTTGCGATCTGGAAACCGCGGCGCTCAGGGTGTTTTCAAATGCCGAGGGCGCCTATGGCTCGAATGTAAATCAACTGGTCGATGCGGGGGCGTTTGAGGACGAGGACGAACTGGCCGATGCCTACCAGGCCCGCAAGAGCTTTGCCTATGGCGTGAACGGCAAGGCGCAGGCGCAGGCGGGACTGTTGCAAGAGGCGCTGGGCGATGTCGAGGTGGCCTATCAGAACCTCGAATCGGTCGAACTGGGCGTCACCACGGTGGATCATTACTTTGACACGCTGGGCGGGATCAGCCGCGCGGTGCGCCGGGCGCGCGGCGGCCAGGAGGCGGCGATCTACATCTCCGACACGACCCGCGGGACGGGCACCGTGCGCACGCTCTGCGATCAGGTGGCGCTGGAAACCCGGGCGCGCGCGCTCAACCCGAAATTCCACGAAGGCCTCTTGCGCCATGGCGCCGAAGGCGTGCGCCAGATCGAGGCCAGCGTGACCAATACGATGGGCTGGTCCGCCACCACCGGACAGGTCGAGCCTTGGGTCTATCAGCGGCTCTCGGAAACCTTTGTTCTCGACGAGGTGATGCGCAAGCGGTTGAGCGATCTCAACCCGACCGCATCGTCCCGCATGGCCAACCGCCTGCTCGAGGCGCATGACCGCGCCTATTGGAAAACCGATGCCGCGACTCTGGCCGCCCTGCAAGCGGCGGCGGCGGCGATGGAAGACCGGATGGAAGGGGTGGCGGCAGAATGACCGATGCGCGCGCCCTTTGCCGGTGTCATCTGGGGCGCTGCCCCAGACCCCGGGATATTTCCGGCCAGAAGAAACAGGCAGGCCTTCGGTCTGCCGATTGGAGGACAGCATGAGCCCACGCGACGAGATACCGAACCTGAAAGGGCTGGACGGCGAGGGATCTGTGCAGGTTCTTCAGGACGATGACCTGAAGATCGAAGGCGCCAAGGTGTTTTCCGTCTACGGCAAGGGCGGGATCGGCAAATCGACCACTTCGTCGAACCTCTCGGCGGCCTTTGCCGCGATGGGCAAGCGGGTGTTGCAGATCGGCTGCGATCCCAAGCATGACAGCACCTTTACCCTGACCGGGCAATTGCAGCCGACGGTGATCGACATTCTCAAATCGGTCGATTTTCACGCCGAGGAGTTGCGCCCGGAGGATTTTGTGACCACTGGCTGGGGCGGCGTGCAATGCGTCGAGGCGGGCGGGCCGCCCGCGGGCACCGGCTGTGGCGGCTATGTGGTCGGGCAGACGGTCAAACTGCTCAAGCAGCATCACATGCTGGAGGACGCCGATGTGGTGATCTTCGACGTGCTGGGCGATGTCGTCTGCGGCGGCTTTGCCGCGCCGCTGCAACATGCCGACCGGGCGCTGATCGTCACCGCCAACGATTTCGACAGCATTTACGCGATGAACAGGATCATTGCCGCGGTGCAGGCCAAATCGGCCAATTACAAGGTGCGGCTCGCGGGCTGCATTGCCAACCGCTCGAAAGCGACCGACGAGGTTGATCGCTATTGCGATGTGGTGGGCTTCAAGCGGATCGCGCATATGCCCGATATCGACTGCATCCGTCGCTCGCGGCTGAAGAAAAAGACGCTCTTTGAAATGGAGGCCGATGACGAGGTTCTGGCGGTGCGCGCGGTCTATACCGGGCTCGCGCAGGCACTCTGGAACGGCACCGATCCGCTGGCGCCCGCGCCGATGGAGGACCGCGACATCTTTGAACTTCTGGGATTCGACTGATGAGCTACGCCCGGACCCTTGCGCGCGTCGAGACCTATTTCGACCAGACCGCCACCCGCACCTGGGAGCGTCTGACAAGCGATGCGCCGGTCAGCCTGATCCGTCAGACCGTGCGCGCGGGGCGCGACGCGATGCGCGCGCAGATGCTGGCACGGCTGCCGCAGGATCTGCGCGGGGCGCGCGTGCTCGATGCGGGCTGTGGCGCCGGGCAGCTGACGGCGGAACTGGCGGCGCGCGGCGCCGATGTGCTGGCCTGCGACATCTCGCCGGCGCTGGTCGAGATCGCCCGCGCCCGCCTGCCCGAACGGTTGGCGGGGCGGGTGACATTGACCAGCGGCGACATGCTCGACCCGACGCTCGGGCGGTTCGATCACGTCATGGCGATGGACAGCCTGATTTATTATGGCGCGGACGATCTGGCGCGCGCTCTGGGAACTCTGGCTACCCGCACCCGGGGCCAGGTCGTCTTTACCGTTGCGCCGCGCACCGCGCTGCTGATGGCGATGTGGCGGATCGGCAAGCTCTTTCCGCGCGCTGATCGCTCGCCGATCATGGTGCCGCATTCCGCAAGCGGGATTGCGCAGGCGCTGCGCGACGTCGGATGCCCGGCCCGGTTGCGCCCGCTCGAGCGGATCACCTCCGGCTTCTACATCTCTCAGGCGATGGAGGTGACGCGATGATCCGCGCCACCGGCAAACGCCTCAACAGGCGCCTCATGGCGATGACGACGCGCGTGCTGCCCTTTGCCGATGCGGCGAGCGAGGGGTTGCCGCTCGGGCAACTGCTGCGGCTCTCGCTGTTTCAGGTGTCGGTGGGTATGGCCACGGTGATGCTTCTGGGCACGCTCAACCGGGTGATGATCGTCGAGTTGTCGGTGCCCGCGCTCGTCGTGGCCGCGATGATTGCGCTGCCGGTGCTGATCGCGCCCTTCCGCGCCTTTCTCGGCTTCCGGTCGGACACCTATCGTTCGGCGCTCGGCTGGAAACGGGTGCCCTATCTGTGGTTTGGCTCGCTCTGGCAGATGGGCGGGCTGGCGGTGATGCCTTTCGCCATTCTGGTGCTCGGCGGACAACAGGCGGTGGGCCCGAGCTGGGCGGGCGAGGTGCTGGCAGCGGTGGCCTTCCTGATGACCGGCCTCGGGCTGCACATGACGCAGACCGCCGGTCTGGCGCTGGCCAGCGACCGCGCGACCGATGAAACCCGCCCGCGCGTCGTGGCGCTGCTCTACGTGATGTTCCTGCTCGGCATGGCGGTCTCATCGCTCGTCGTCGGATGGCTTCTGCGCGACTTTGCCCCGCTGCTGCTCGTGCGCGTGGTGCAGGGCGTGGCGCTGACCGGCATCCTGCTCAATCTGGTGGCGCTCTGGAAACAGGAAAAGATCACGCCGATGTCCACGGCAGAGCGCGCGGCGCCGCGCCCGCAGTTCCGCGACGCCTGGGCTGATCTCATGGCAGGGGGCACGGCGGGGCGGCTTCTGGTGGTGGTGTTTCTCGGCACCATGGCCTTCAACATGCAGGATGTGCTGCTCGAACCCTATGGCGGCGAGGTGCTGGGGCTGTCGGTCTCGGCCACCACGCTGCTGACGGCGATCTGGGCAACCGGCGCGCTGGCGGGCTTTGGCCTGGCCGGGCGGATGCTGCTCAAAGGTGCCAATCCCTACCGGATGGCCGGCGGCGGGCTGCTGACCGGGATTGCCGCCTTTTCCACGGTGATCTTTGCTGCGCCGATGCAATCCACTCTGCTCTTTTATATCGGGGCGGGTCTGATCGGCTTTGGCGGGGGGCTCTTTTCGGTGGCCACCCTCACCGCCGCGATGGCGATGGCCGCCGAAGGCCGTGTCGGTCATGGCCTTGCACTTGGCGCCTGGGGCGCGGCGCAGGCCACCGCGGCAGGGCTCTCGATCGTCATCGGCGGCGGCCTGCGCGACGGGCTCAATCATCTGGCGCTCTCGGGGCAGTTGGGCGCAGCGCTCAACACCCCGGCAACCGGTTATTCGGCGGTCTATCACACCGAGATCGCTCTGCTTTTCCTGACCCTGATCGTGCTGGGGCCGCTGGTGCGGCTGGCCCTGCGCGGCAGGCAACCGCAATCCGGGGGCGGCCGTATCGGGCTGGCCGATTTCCCCACATGACAAGTGCTTGCTCGAAAGGAGTATGACATGACCGCAACATTCTTTGGACAGTTCGACCTCGCCAGCCTCTCGCTCTGGCTCTTCTGGGGCTTCTTCGCGCTGCTGATCTTCTACATCCAGCGCGAGAACATGCGCGAAGGCTATCCGCTCGAGGATGACGACGGCAGGGCTGCCGCCAATCAGGGCCTGTTTCCGCTGCCCGGCGACAAGACCTTCCGCCTGCCGCACGGACGGGGCGAGTTGACGGTGCCCTCGGGGCAGAACCCGGACCGCACCGATCTGGCGCTGGAAAAGACCGCCGCTGGCAACGGCTTTCCGTTCCAGCCGACGGGCGATCCGATGGTCGATGGTGTCGGCCCCGCCTCCTGGGCGCCGCGCCGCGACGTGCCGGAACTTGATGGCCATGGCCATCCCAAGATCGTGCCGATGGCCGCGACCGAGCATTTCGTCGTGGCCGCCGGCCGCGATCCGCGCGGGCTGCCGGTGCAGGCAGGCGATCACGAGATCGTCGGCCGGATCAGCGACATGTGGATCGACGAACCCGAACAGCTCGTGCGCTATCTCGAGATCGAACTGAGCGCGCCCTGGGGCGCGGGCAAGCGCCTCGTGCCGATGACCTTTGCCCGGATCAAATCGGATCGGGTCAAGATCCGCTCGATCTTCGGCAAGCATTTCGCGGGCGTGCCGCAACATGCCTCGCCGCGTCAGGTGACGTTGCTCGAAGAGGACAAGATCGCTGGCTACTATGCCGGCGGCACGCTCTACGCCAGTGAAGAGCGGCTTGAGCCGCAACTGGGCTAAGGAAAGGACCAGAGCCATGAGCCACGATGATTTCGCCTTTGAACCCATAAAAGGCCTGCCCGAAACCCCGCCAGAGGGCGAACATATCCTCTGGCAGGGCCGCCCTGACTGGTGGGCGCTCAGCGTCGAGGCGCTGAGCCTGCCCTGGGTTGCGGGCTATTTCATCGTGCTCGCGCTCTGGCGCTTTCTCACGCTGATCGACCAGATGCCGCTGATCGGGGCCTTGGCCGCCGCCTCGCCACTTCTCGTGATGGGCGCGGTGGTCTGCGCGATGCTGGCGCTGGTGGGCTTCGTGCAGGCCCGCGCCACGGTCTATACGATCACCAACCGGCGGGTGGCGATGCGGATCGGGGCCGCGCTCACCGTCACGCTCAACCTGCCCTTCACCCAACTGGCAAGCGCCGATCTCAAGCCCGGCAAACGCGGCACCGGATCGATCGCGCTCGATCTTCTGGGCGAGACCCGGCTCTCCTATCTCGTGTGCTGGCCGCATGTCCGTCCCTGGGTGATGCGCCGCACGCAACCCACGCTGCGCTGCATCCCCGAGGCCGCCAAGGTGGCGCAGATCCTGGCTGAGGCGGCAGAAACCCGCATTGCCACGCCGCAAATCACCCGCGCCATCACCGCCCAGCAGATCGCGGCAGAATAGCCGGAAAGGATCCAGACCGATGACCGATATGGCCCAGCCCCGCATGAAACAGGCCCCCGACCGCGATCTCGTGCCGCGCCGCATGATCCGCGCCATGCTGGTCCTTGTCCTGACCGTGCTGGCGCTTGTCACCTATGCGCGACTGAGCGGCGCGCCGGTCATTTCCACCCCACCCGACAGTCCGGTGGTTCTGGAACGCCATGTCTTTCTGACCGGCGAGATGAGTGGCGCGGCCACCGTGCTCGACGCAAGCGGCACGCTCATCGCCCGTCTTTCGCCCGAGCAGGGCGGCTTCATCGCCGGGATAGCCCGCGTGCTCGACCGCGAACGCACCAAGCACGGCGTGCCCCTGACCGGCCCCGTCACGATCATCGCGCGGGAAGATGGCCGCGTCTCGATCCACGATCCGTCAACCGGTTGGGGCGCGGATCTGATGGGCTTTGGTCAGGACAACGCTCTGGCCTTCACCCGGCTTCTGGCCCAGTAGGAAAGGATACCAACATGGGACTTCTGACACGCGAGGTTGAACACGCGCCCTGCACGGTCGAGGTAAGCCACTGTTTCGACAGCCTGCACGCGCATGTGCGCTTCAACAATGGCACCACCGTCTATCCCGGCGACAGCGTCAAGGTCCACGGGCCCGAAATCATGGCCCCCTACGGCTCGGTCGTGCGCGAGGACCGCGAGGCTACCATCATCCGCGCCAGCGCGCTCGAGCGCCTCTGGACGCGGTGGACCGGCGATTTCGAGATCATGGAACTGTGCGAATTCTCCTTCTCCGATGAGGTGACGCTATGAACATCGCCGTCAAACACACCGCCGATGCGACCACCGTCGAGGAAGGCCTCGCCATCCAGGAGGCCAATGCGCAATTCGACAGCAAGGCCGCAACCGAACTGGCGATGCAGAACACGCTTCTGACGCCGCGCTTTTACACCACCGATTTCGACGAGTTGGACGCGATCGACGTCAGCGCCGTCCGCAAGGACTGGGACCAGCTCATCGCGCGCATGGAAAGCGATCCCAACAAGGGCCATTTCAAGAAGAACGAGGACTGGGATCACGTCGATTGGGACGGGATGGAGCCAAAGCTGAAGAAGGAGTTCATCGACTTTCTGGTCTCATCCTGCACCGCCGAGTTCTCGGGCTGCGTGCTCTACAAGGAAATGAAGCGGCGCGGCGCCAACCACGACATCACCCAGCTCTTTCAACTGATGGCGCGCGACGAGGCGCGGCACGCGGGCTTCATCAACGATGCGCTGCGCGAGGCGGGGGTGGCGGTGAACCTCGGGTTCCTGACGCAGCAGAAGAAATACACCTATTTCCGGCCCAAATTCATCTACTACGCCACCTATCTCAGCGAAAAGATCGGCTATGCCCGCTACATCACGATCTTTCGCCATCTCGAAGCGCATCCCGAACACCGGTTCCATCCGATCTTCAAATGGTTCCGCGAATGGTGCAATGACGAGTTCGGCCATGGCGAGGCCTTCGCCCTCTTGATGAAGACCGATCCGAAACTGACCTCCGGCGTCAACGTGCTGTGGATCAAGTTCTTCCTCACCGCCGTCTATGCCACGATGTATGTGCGCGATCATCAGCGCCCGGTCTTTCACGCGGCGCTCGGCGTGGATCCCGACTGGTATGCCCATGCGGTGTTCACCAAGACCTCCGAGATCAGCAAGCAGATCTTCCCGATCACGCTCGACATCGAGCATCCCCGCTGGCAGGCGGGTCTGGTGCGGCTGCAACGCGCCAATGCCGATCTGGCGGCGGCCAAGGCCGCAGGTGGCCTTGGTGGATGGCTGCGCGGGCTCGGCGCGCAGGCACGGGCGGCGGCGGCCTTTATCGGGCTCTACACAATCCCGGCAAACCGCCACGACCGGCCCGTCTCAACCCGTCTGGAGCCCGCCTACTGATGTTTGCCTCGCCCTGGATCGCCGCGCTTTCTGCGCTCTTTCTCTGGTGGTTCGCCACCGGGGCGATCCTTGTAGTGGTGCGGCTTGCCGAAAAGCGCGGGGCCTCTGCCCGGCGCAACTGCGTGCTGCTGGCGCTACCGGTGCTGGCGCTTGGGATCTGGGGCTATGAGTCGACGCTCTGGCAGACCGGGACCGGTGCCACCTATGGCGCGTTTCTCAGTGCAGTGGCGATCTGGGGCTGGATCGAGCTCAGCTTTCTCACCGGTGCGATCACCGGCCCCAACAACCATCCCTGCCCAACGGGCCTACCGCTCTGGGAACGCTTCCTGCGCGCCTGGGGAACCATCGCCTATCACGAGATGCTGCTGACCGGAGTGCTGATCCTGCTCTGGCTCTACGGCCATGCCGCAGAAAACCAAGTCGGGCTCTGGACCTTTACTGTGCTCTACGCCGCGCGCATCACCGCCAAGCTCAATCTCTTTTTCGGCGTGCCCAAGATCAACACCGAGTTCCTGCCGCAAACCCTGCGCCATCTGGCCAGCCATTTTCGCGTGGCCCCGTTCAGCTGGTTCTTTCCGATTTCCGTCTCGGCACTCAGCTTTGCCGTGGCCTGCTGGCTGGAGCGGCTGTTTTCCGCGCCAACGCCCGAGGCCGCAACCGGCTTTGCCCTGCTGACCGCCATCACCGCGCTCGCGCTGCTGGAGCACTGGCTGATGGTGCTGCCGCTGCCCGATGCAAAACTCTGGCGCTGGATGCTGCCTGCGCCAAAATCAACCACTGACAAGCCAAGACCGGAGGGACATCATGGATTTTGACAATCTGTTCAACGCGCAACTGAACGCGCTGAAAGAAGACGGCAACTACCGCATATTCGCGGAACTGGAACGACAGTGCGGCCAGTTTCCCCGCGCCCGCAGCCACGATGCCGATGGCCCCGATCAGGTGACGGTCTGGTGTTCCAACGATTATCTCGGCATGGGCCAGCACCCGACCGTGCGACAGGCAATGAAGGACGCAATCGACGCCTGCGGCACAGGCTCGGGCGGCACGCGCAACATCTCGGGCACAGCCCATCACCATCTGGTGCTGGAGCGCGAACTGGCCGACCTGCACGGCAAGGAGGCGGCGCTGCTCTTTACCTCCGGCTATGTCTCGAACTGGGCCGCGCTCTCGACCTTGGGCAGCCGCCTGCCCGATGCCGTGATCCTCTCGGACGCGCTCAACCATGCCAGCATGATCGAGGGCATCCGCCACTCGCGCGCCCAAAAGGTGATCTGGCGGCATAACGATCCCGAGGATCTGGATCGCAAGCTCGCGCGCCTGCCCGCCAACGCCGCCAAGATCGTGGCCTTTGAATCGGTCTATTCGATGGATGGCGATATCAGCCCGATGGCCGAGATCGTCGAAGTGGCTGAAAAGCATGGCGCGATGACCTATGTCGACGAAGTTCATGCCGTCGGGCTCTATGGCCCGCGCGGTGGCGGCGTGTCCGAGGAACTGGGCCTCGCCCATCGCATCACCCTGATCGAGGGCACCCTTGGCAAGGCCTATGGCTGCATGGGTGGCTATGTGAGCGGCTCCGCCGCGCTCTGTGATTTCATCCGCTCGTTTGCCTCCGGCTTCATCTTCACCACCGCCCTGCCGCCTGCGGTGGCGGCCGCCGCCACCGCCAGCATCCGCCACCTCAAGGTGAGCCAGAGCGAGCGCCAGCAACAACGCGCCCAGGTGGCGCAATTGCGCGCCAAGCTCGATGCGCGGGGGATTCCGCATCTCGACAATTCCAGCCACATCATCCCGGTCATGATCAAGGATCCGGTCAAATGCCGGATGATCGCCGATATCCTGATGCGCGACTGGGGCATCTATGTGCAGCCGATCAACTATCCCACCGTGCCCAAGGGCACCGAGCGGTTGCGCTTTACCCCTGGGCCGCTGCATTCAGACGCCGATATCGACCATCTGGTCGCCGCGCTCACCACGCTCTGGAAGCAATGCGCCATCGCCCATGCGGTCGCCTGACATTGCCTGACAAGCGCGTGAACGGGACGTAGAACAGATTGACTCTGCCCCCCCTCACGCCACCTAGTAGAGTTGGGCGGCTACGAGAGGGGGTGTCATGTCACACAACCTGTGCGCGATCAGCATGGCAATCTGCATCGCGCTGCCCATCCCTGCCCTGTCCGGCGACATCGAGCGCGGCAAGGCCATCTTCAAGGATTGCCGCGCCTGCCATTCGGTGATCGACGAGACCGAAACCCCGGTCGTGCGTGGCGGCCGCACCGGGCCGAACCTCTATGGCGTGATCGGGCGACACGCGGGCAGCGTGCCGGGGTTCTTCTACTCCACCTCGATGGTCGCGGCAGGCCGTCAGGGCCTGCGCTGGAACGAAGAGGATTTCGTGATCTACGTCAAGGATGCGACGGCCTTCCTGCGCGATTACCTCGACAATCCGACAGCGCGCGGCAAGATGGCCTACAAATTGCCCGACAGCGACAAGGCGCGCGATGTCTGGGCCTATCTCGAAAGCATCGCCACGCACCACCCCAGTCCGTAACGGCTCACCTCAGTTGCCGCAGCGGGATCACCTCGGCACGGCCCGCCAGCGCAGCGCGGATCTCGGCCGCGATATCCTCGGCGCGCATTCCGGCCTCGGCATACATCTCCGCCGGGCTCGCCTGATCGATGAAGCGGTCCGGCAGGCAGACATTGCGCAGGATCAGCCCCTTGTCGAAGGCCCCGCGCCGGGCCAGCACATGCATCACCATGCTGGCAAAGCCCCCCATCGCGCCTTCTTCCACCGTGATCAGCGCGCGGTGATGCGCGACAAGCTGCATCAGCAGATCCTCGTCAAGCGGCTTGGCAAACCTTGCATCGGCCACCGTGGCGCTGATCCCCTCGCCCGCCAGCATCCCGGCCGCCGCCAGGCTCTCGCCCAGATGAGCACCAAACGACAGGATCGCCACATCGCTGCCCTCGGCCATCACCCGCCCCCTGCCGATCTGCAACGCTCGGCCGCGCTCGGGGATCGCCACCCCGCGCCCTGCTCCACGCGGATAGCGAAAGGCGATGGGGCCCGCGTCATGCGCCGCCGCCGTCGCCACCATATGCACCAGATCCGCCTCGTCGGCGGCGGCCATCACGGTGAATCCCGGCAGGTTGCCCAGATAGCCGATATCGAACGCCCCGGCATGGGTCGCGCCATCCGCGCCCACCAGCCCCGCCCGGTCGATCGCGAAACGCACTGGCAGTCCCTGCAAGGCCACGTCATGCACCACCTGATCATAGGCGCGTTGCAAGAAGGTCGAGTAGATCGCACAAAAGGGGCGCAGCCCGCTCGCCGCCATCCCGGCGGCAAAGGTCACGCCATGCTGCTCTGCAATGCCCACATCAAAGACCCGCGCCGGAAACCGCGCCGCCATCTTGTCCACACCGGTGCCTTCTGGCATCGCCGCCGTGACCGCGACAATGCGTTCGTCGCGCGCGGCCTCATCGGCCAGAGCCTTGCCAAAGACCGACGTGTAAGAGGGCGCGCCGCCCCCCGATTTGGCCTGCGCGCCGGTGCCCACGTCGAACTTCGCCACGCCGTGATACTTGTCGGCACTGGATTCGGCCGGGGCATAACCCTTGCCCTTGACCGTGCAGCAATGGATGAGCACCGGACCCGTCGCCCGGGTGCGCGCCGCGCGCAGCACCGCCAGCAACTGCCCCATGTCATGCCCGTCGATGGGCCCGACATACTGAAATCCCAGCTCCTCGAACAAGGTGCCAGAGCCGGTCAGCCCCGTCACCAACTGCCGCGCCCGCTTTGCGCTTTCCCGCAGCGGCGCCGGCAGCGCCGCCTCGAACCCTTCGGCCAGCGACGCCATCCGCGCCAGCGGTTCACTGGCATACATCCGGCTCAGATAGGACGACATCGCTCCCACCGGCGGCGCGATCGACATCTCGTTGTCATTGAGAATGACAAACAGCCGCCGCCCCTCGGCCCCGGCATTGTTGAGCGCCTCATAGGCCATGCCCGCGCTGATCGCCCCGTCACCGATCACGGCAATCGCATCGCCGGTCGGGCGCCCCATGTCGCGCCCCACGGTGAACCCGAGGGCGGCACTGATCGAGGTCGAGCTATGCGCCGCGCCAAAGGGATCATATTCGGATTCCGCCCGCTTGGTGAATCCGCTCAAGCCCCCCTTCTGGCGCAGGCTGCGCATCCGGTCCCGCCGCCCGGTCAGGATCTTGTGCGGATAGCATTGATGCCCCACATCCCAGATCAGCCGGTCCATCGGCGTGTTGAACACCGCATGGAGCGCCACCGTCAATTCGACCACGCCAAGCGACGACCCCAGATGCCCGCCGGTCTCGGAGACGATCGAGATCACTTCCGCGCGCAATTCATCGGCCAGCTTGGCCAGGGCCTCATCGGGCATCTGCCGCAGGTCCGACGGGCCGGCGATCCGATCCAGCAGCGGGGTGAGCGGTCTGTCATGGGTCATCGCGGCCTCCTCCTCGGTGGCTCTCGCATCGCCCGTGCCGTCAGGATAACGCGCACGGCGCGCGGGGTCAGAGGGGGCGGACGTCACCGCCGCCCCCCCGATGATCAGTTGCTGTAATCCGGCGCGCTGCCGGTGGTCGCCAGTTCCGGCCAGTCCTTGATCACATTGGTGCCCTGCAACGGCTGCTGATAGCCCTTGTGGCAGGTCTTGCAGGCGGCCTTGGGCGCATCCGCATAGACTGGCCCCAGCCGGTTTTCGGGCAACATGCCTTCGAGCGGCACCAGATAGTCGTTGTTGAGTTCCAGCACCATCTGGATGCCCAGCATCTCGGTGCCCCATTGCGGCGTCACCTGCCCGGCGTCATAGAAGGCGCGGGAATTGTGACAGAACACGCAGTTCACCCCGAGAGAGTTCGCCACGTAATTCATCAGCGCAAAGGTCCGCTCCGCGTGCTGAATGCCGGGATAGTCATCCTTGCCCGGCACCCCCGCCACCCGGCTTTCCAGATCATGCACCTTGATCGTCTCGCCATCGAGCAGGTATTTCTCCAGCGCATCCGAGGGCAGCGAGGTATATTGCGACTGCACCGTCACCCGGTTCTGGTTGGCCGACCAGCCCTTCACGGCCTCGTTCACCGGGCTGATCTTGAACCAGATGTCCGAGGGCACCGGCTGACCGCGGTGGCAGGTATAGCAGGTCACGCCCACCTGCTTGTTGGCGTTGACATGCCCGTCCCAGTTCTCGTTGATGTTGCGCGTCATGCCGATCATGACATGGCCCACCCCCGTCTGATAGCTGTCGGGGTTATCAAAGAGATCGGGAATCCCGGTCCAGGCCCGCATCGCCGCGAGCAGGCGGTCGTAATTCTCGACCGTCAGCCCTTCCAGACCCGGCGGCACGTTGTCGCGTGCCGCACCGGCGGTCTGTTCGCTGCCCTGCGGCACCACCGGCGCCGAGGTCGATGCGAGGAAGGTCGCGATCGTCGGATCGGGCTTTGCCAGATCGGCCTTGAATTCCGGGCGCGACATGCCGGTGCCGCGTGGCCCGCTCTGCAGGCTGTTGGTGGCATAGGGTTGCCCCCAAGTCACCACCACGGCCGCCGCGAACACTGCCGCCCCGATCACCCCGATCGCGATGGCGGGGCCATAGATGTCCTTGGGGTTCTCCCGGTTCCACTTGTCAAACCATTTGGGAAACATGGCTCACTCTCCTTGTCCGATGAAGGCTTCGTAAGAGCCATAAGCCTCGTAGCCGTATGAACCGTCATACATCGGCGCGAAATTGTGCTCTTGCGCCCAGATGAACCAGTTATCCACCACCGTGCCGGTCAGCAGGATCCCGATGCCGCCGGTGATCGGCGTCAGCACCGCAAACCACCAGGCCCAGCGGTGAATCCCCTCCATCGTCGCGTTGAACCCCATGGTCCAGCGCCAGAAGAGAGCGGCGCGCTCGGACGCCGTGCCACGGTCCACGATCTGCTCCAGCTCCCGGTCGCCGCCGAACCGGCTGACGGCCAGAATGGTCGCCCCGTGCATCGCAAAGAGCAGCACCGAGCCATAGAGAAAGACGATCGAGAGACAGTGGAACGGGTTGTAATAGAGGTTGCCGTAGCGGATCGAGAACGCGGTCGTCCAGTCCAGATGCGGGAAGATGCCGTAGGGCACAGCCTCGGACCAGCTTCCCATCAGGATCGGGCGAAAGAGGCCCAGCACCAGAAACAGCCAGATCGCCGAGGCAAAGGCCCAGGCGACATGCTTGCCCATCTTGTGTTGCTGCGCCAGCTGATAGGTCCTGACCCACCAGCCCAGCACCGCCACCAGCAGAAAGAACGAGCTGATGATATACCATCCGCCATCGTTCAACGGCGGCATCGACAGGCCATATTCCGGGCTTGGCGGCTCCAGCGCCAGCCAGAACAGCTGCCGCAGGAATTCCGGCAGCGACCAGCCCACCTGCGCCAGCATGTTGAGGCCCACGATAAAGAACCAGATGAACCCGCTTGCCAGGCTGACAATGCCCACCATGCCAAAGTTGATCGGCCCGATCTGAGCATTGCCGAGCCAGCCGATGAGCTTGGAAAACCGCGGCGTTCCGACCCGTTCGGCCATCATCTGGCCACTGTCATCCATGCCCCATTCAGGTCGGCCCTGAACCTGCACCTGGGTGAAGATATTCTGATAGTCAGCCATGATCACATCCCCACTTGGCTTGGCCAGATCGGCAGTTCGAGCCACCAGTTCCACCATTCAGGCCAGCCCTTGGTCCAGACCGGGCCCGAGATGATGATGCAGACGGCAGAGAAAAAGACGGCGTTGATCGCCAGCAAAAAGCCCAGCCGGTGAATCCCCAGCGTGCCGACGGAGTAGCCGATGAAATCCCGAAAGAACGTGTCCTCGTGATCGGGCGTCTTCATCTCCTCGCCCTTTTCAGGGTTCGCCGCCGACAGGATCAGCCCGCCATGCAGCGCCAGCGCAAAGGTCGTGGTGAAGAAGAGCGTCACCGCCAGCATATGCGCCGGGTTGTAATGGAAGTGCAGGTAGGCATAACCGGTGTTGCTGACCCAATCGAGGTGGCTGAAGATCCCATAGGGAAATCCATACCCCCAGGCCCCCATCAGGAGCGGGCGAAAGATCACCAGCGTCACATAGGCCAGAATGGCAAAGCTGAAGGCAAAGGGCACATGATAGCCCATCCCCAGCTTGCGGCATATTTCCACCTCGCGCAGCGCCCAGCTGACAAAGGCGCCGGTCGCGCAGAAGGTGATGATCTGCCACAGCCCGCCTTCCATCAGCGGCGCCATGCCCAGACCATAGCTCAGGTCAGGCGGCGCAATGTTGATGAGCCATGGGTTGAACGTGCCCTGTTGCGACGCGCCCCAGAAGATCAGGATCGTCCCCAGGATCGCAAAAAAGGCGGTCGTGACCCCGAAGAAACCGACGTAGAAGGGCCCGACCCAAAAATCGAACAGATCGCCGCCAACCAGCGTTCCTCCGCGGACACGGTACTTTCTCTCAAAACTAAGCAAAGCCATCTCGTGGTCCCCGCGTTATCCGACTGTCTGGACTGACCCGGCCAGCCGTTTCGTTTCGTTGAAGTGGCTGCGGGCGAAGACCCCCCGCCCGCAGCGGTCATGCGACGGCTGGATCACCCGCCATACTTCTGAGCCGCAACTTCAAGCCAGTTGAAGTGATCGGTGCTCAGCAGCACGAGGTGAATCATCACCGCAAGCAGGAACAGGAACACGCCCTGCGCCACGAAAACGCGGCGGGGGTCGAAGATGAGCCAGATCTTGTAGAACTTTGCCATTTTTCTTCCCCTTCCTCAGAACCACGGGAACCAGATGAAGGTTGCGATATGCGCAACCACTGCAAGTGCCGTGAACAGCCACAGGCCGCTCATGTAGACAGAATGCAGCTCCTGGGCCTGCTCGTCTGTGAGACCTGTGAACGACAGGTCGGATTTATCAGCCATGAACTTTCCTCCGGATAGTTATGCTGACGTCGCGTACCCCGCGACCGGGTCCTTCGGGGCCTGAATGGTCCCGCAGGGTTCTGTCCGCCCCGTCACCGGGGCAGGCAGCGCGTGATCCCGGCCTGGTCAGGCCGAGAAAATCAATGGCGTGGTGCGATCCGCCTCGGCCCAGGCCCGTGCCAGCGGGCCGCGCAGATCGAGCGTGCGATACGCGATCGCCTCGCGCATCCACCGCACCGTTGCGACAGGCAGAGCCAACGCAAAGATCAGAGCAAAATAGAGCTGAAACTCCAGACCTCGGCGTCGGGCCTGCGCACTGCGCGCCCTCGGCGGGTTTGACGTCATGTCACTCATCGACTCAGTCCTCCTCTCGAACTGGAACCCCGGAGATCCGGGGGGAAATTGCCTGAACGGTCTGCAACACGACCCGTTCATCGCCCTGGCGCAGCGCCGCCTCTTCGGCGGCGTCGCGCAATGTCTTGGCCGCGGAAATCCGCGTCAGCACCGGATGGGAGGCAACAATGCGCTCCAACTCGCGCGCGGCATCGGCGTCCCATGGGAAATCCCGGCGCAGCGGCGTGAGCGTGGCAGCCCCCGCATCCATCTCGGTGCCGAGCGGCAGGATGTGAAAGAGCGCATCAAAGAGGCTGTTGCACACGTCCTGCAAGATCCATGTTGCGCCGGCATATCCCATCACCGGCGTCCCCGTGGCGCGCCGGATGGCCGCCCCCGGAAAGCTCATCGGAATGAACGACGGCTTCGGACCGAACCCGCCGCGCATCTCGGCGAGATACATCTTCTCGTTGATCGACCCCATCAGGATGAGCGGCCGCTTGGTATGCACCAGACTGCGCACTTCCTCGTTGTTGGTCTTCTTGCCCGCACAGCGCGCCACGGCAAAGGCGCAAGGCAGCCCCAGATCGCCCTCAAGGTAATGCCGGATGCCACGCGCATAGGTCTCATTGGCCACAATCCCGAAATTCGCCGTGGCAAAGAAATCCTGCGTCACCGACCGCCACAGATCCCAGACCGGTTTCAGCGTCGAATGCTTCTCCCGCGCGATGAACGGCTCGGGGTCAAGCCCCAGCGTCTCGCCCAGCTTGCGCAGAAAGAGCGTCGTGCTCTCGACCCCGATCGGCGCTTGCAGATAGGGCTTGCCCAGAACCTCGGCGAGCCCCCGGCCAAACTCGCGATACATCACGATATTGGCGTCGGCATTGACCAGATTGCGCATCTCCGCCAGATGCGCGCCCAAGGGCATCACCATGTTGACCTCGGCCCCGATCCCCTCGACCAGACGACGGATCTCGTGCAGATCCGAGGGCATGTTGAACGTGCCATACATCGGCCCGAGGATATTGACGCGGGGCGCGGCGGCCCCCTCCTCGCGTTTTTTCTCGGGGGGCATCCGCCCCTTCGTCATGCCGAATTCGGTAAAGATCCAGGTCATCGCCCGATCCGCCGACTGCCATTGATCCTCGTCGATGGTGCGCGGCAGAAACCGCTGGATATTGGTGCCCTGCGGCGTCACGCCACCACCGATCATCTCGGCAATCGAGCCGGTCACAACCACCGCAGGCAGCGCCGGATCAAGCGTGCCCCAGGCGCGTTTCATCGCCTGCTCCGTCCCCGACCCCATTTCACTCTCGCCAAGGCCCGTCACCACAATCGGCAACTCATGCGGCGGCAGCGCATCGGTGTAATGAAGAACAGACGTCACCGGCAGGTTCTCACAGCCCACCGGCCCGTCGATCACCACCTGCAATCCCTTGACGGCGCAAAAGGCATAGACCGCCCCCCAATATCCGCCCGCGCGATCATGATCCTGAATCAGCACGATCCGCCCCCTGCTTCTGCTTGGGGAAAATACCCCGCGGGGGTGCGGGGGTGCGAAACCCCCGTCGTCGCACCATATGCCACATGCGCCGACATCAGATCATCTCCTCCGCCTTGGCGGCACGGGCCTGCTTGTCGAGCTTCTTCTGATGTTGCGCGCGGAAGTCGGGGCGCAGATTGGGGTTGCCCTCCCAGATCCCGGCGGTGTCGCCTTCGCCCACACCGGCAAAGAAATCGCGCATCGTGTCCATTCGCGTCTTGTTGCCCATGGCGGCATTGACCACCTCGGCAAGACTGCCCGCGCCCGCCGGACCCATGAGGGGGCGCGCGGAGATCAGGTTGGTAAAGTAGAGCGCTGGTATACCCGCTTCCTTGGCCTTCTGCACGACGGGCGTGGTGCCAATCGCCAGATCGGGCTTGACCCCTTCCATCGCGGCACAGTCATCCTCGAGCGAGGCGCGGAACCTGACCTTGACGCCCTTGGCGGCCAGCCAGTCCGCATCCGCCGCCGACCACGGGGTTTTCGGGCAGGCGGTGCCGACATAAGGAACATTGGCCCCGCTCTCGATCAGGAGACGCGCCACCAAAAGCTCGCTGCCTTCATAACCCGAAAGCGTGATCGTGCCCTTGATCGGCGCAGTGGCCAGCGCCGCCCTGATCGCGGGCAAAAAGGCGTTTTGCGCTGCCGCAACCCTGTCCGACGAGAGACCAAAGGCCTCGCCTATGCCTGCAAGCCAGGCGGCGGTGCCGTCATGGCCCACCGGTGCCGAGCCAACGATCGAGCGGCCTGCCGCCTCAAACTCACGGATCGCTGCGGTATAAAACGGATGGATCGCCGCCACCGCGCCACAATCGAGCGCGGCATAAAGCTCCCGCCACTCGCGGCAGGGCACCACCGGCCCGGCGGCCAGCCCCATCGGCGCCAGCATCGCGCCGATCATCATCGGATCAGCCGGAAACATCTCGCCCAGAAGCGTCACGGTCGGGCGGTCGGACTTGCCGCCGAGCGGCGCTGCGACCGGCCCCGCCATCACTTCCTTGCGGGCGTAATTCAGCATCGCGCCCGCCAGCACATCCTTGGCCTCGGCATGGGTGGGGATGCCGAATCCGGGCACGTCGATGCCCACGATCCGCACCCCGTTGATTTCACTCGGCAAGAGCCGCAGCGGCACGCCGCTCGCGGTGGGAACGCACAGATTGGTCACGACAATCGCGTCAAACCGGTCCGGGTCGGCCATCTCATGCACGCTCTCGCGGATATCCTCAAAGAGCTTGCCGGTGACAAGCGTTTCGGAATTGAACGGCACATAACCCACCGAGCGGCGCGCACCGTAGAAATGGCTCACGAAGGTCAGGCCATAGACGCAGCAGGCCGAGCCAGAGAGCACCGTCGCCACCCGCTTCATCCGCAGCCCGACGCGAAGCGAGCCGAAGGCCGGGCACATGCTCTGCGGCTGGTCATGCGGCCCCTTGGGATAGTCGCGGGCATATTGATCAAGCAGTTCCGACTGCCCCGCCAGACGCGCCGCCTTCTCCATCTCGGCCCCGGAATGACAGCCTCCCGCCAAATCCGGCGCGGGCTCAACGGCACGGCCGGTGATCACATGGGCCTCTGCGGCCCCGTCATATGTGACCTCATCGCTCATGCCATCCGCCTTTTGGGGGTGTCCTCGGCCCGCTCGTCAAACTTCTCCGCCGCCGCGATATCGTCCAGCAGGCGGCGCAACTGTTCTGGCCGCGCCCGCGCCAGCAGGCGCTGCACCTCGGCCAGGGTCTCGCGGCGCGGGTGATCACGCATCATCATAGACGACCTCCAGTGACGCCTTGACGGTGGCATATTTGCCGCGCATGTCGGCATCGGTCGCCGGTTCCAGCACGATGTCGCCGCCCGTGTCCTTGCTGTCAAAGAGCGCCAGAAGCCCGTCCTGATCGAGCGGATCGGGCCGCACCGGCGGCGCCACCGACACCGCCTCGGCGAGTTCGGCAAAGAGCGCTCCCCATTGGCTCGCCGCCGTGCCGACGATCTGATAATTCGCGGATTTCTTGCGCAGGTCGTCATCCTGCGGGATTGCGGCCAAGACCGGGATATTGACCGCCTTGGCAAAGGCCTGCGCCTCGCCGGAATGGTCGTCCTTGTTGATCACCAGACCCGCGACACCCACGTTGCCGCCCAGCTTGCGGAAATACTCGACCGCCGAACAGACGTTGTTGGCCACATAGAGCGATTGCAGATCGTTCGAGGCCACCAGAATGACCTTCTGCGCCATGTCCCGCGCGATCGGCAGGCCAAAGCCGCCGCAGACCACATCGCCGAGGAAATCCAGCAGGACGTAATCGAAATCCCAGTCGTGAAAGCCCAGCTTTTCCAAGAGCTCAAAACCGTGGATGATCCCGCGCCCGCCGCAGCCCCGGCCCACTTCCGGCCCGCCCAGTTCCATCGCAAAGACGCCGCCGCGCTTGAAACAGACATCGCCGATCTTGACCGCTTCCCCGGCCAGGTTCTTCTTGGCCGAGGTCTCGATGATCGTCGGGCAGGCCTTGCCGCCAAACAGCAGGCTCGTCGTGTCGGATTTCGGATCGCAACCGATCAGCAGCACCCGCTTGCCCATCTCGGCCATCATGTGGCTGAGATTGGCGAGGGTGAAGGACTTGCCGATGCCGCCCTTGCCATAGATCGCAATGATCTGGGTCTTGGACTTGGGTTCGCCTTGTGGAATTTCGAGCGTCGGCTCCTCATGCGCCTCGTCACGCAGCCGCTGGTCGAAATCCTTGAGATTCGGCACGTCGTCCTTCACGCTGCATCCTTCCAGTTGAGTATCATTTTCAGGCAATCGGGATCACCAAAGGCGGTCCGGTAGGCCGCTGGGGCATCGCTCGCGGACACCTGATGCGTGATCAGCCCGCCAAGGCTCAGCACACCGGATTCCACCAGCGCCCGCGTCGCCTCGAGATCGTCATGCGTCCATTCGGCGGCCACGCGCAGGCGCGCCTCTTTCATGAAGGCCATTGGAAAGCCGAAACTCAACGCCTGCGGATAGAACCCCGCCAGCACCACCTCGCCGCCCTTGGCCAAGCGGCCGATCAGGCTGTCGAGGAGCCGCGCATCGCCCGAAGCATCGTAGATCGAACGGTAATCGCGGCGCGGGTCGGCCTCCGGGTGGATCACCTCATAGCCCTGCGCACCATGACTGCGATCCGCCTGAACCTCCCAAACTGTGGGGGCGGGCGCACCTGCCGCAATCGTCAGTCGCGCCAGCAAACGCCCCAGAACACCGTGCCCGACGATGAGATCCGGCACCGCCTTTTCAAGCCCTGCCATGGCGTGCCGCGCCGTCGCCGCCAGCGCCAGAAGCGCGCCCTCGGCACCAAAACCCGCATCGATTCGGCAGACACGGTTCGCCTTTGTCACCAGCCGCGCCGAGGCGCCGCCAAAGAGTCCGAAGGCGCCCTCATAGCAGTCCGCCCCCGGCACAAAGACATGATCGCCAGGCTTGTAACCCGTATCGGCGGCCGCCTCGACCACCTCGCCCGCCGCCTCATAGCCCGGCACCAGCGGATAACCCATCCCCGGAAAGGGCGGCATCTGACCCGACCAGAACAGCTTTTCCGTGCCCGTCGAAATGCCCGAAAAGGCAACCTCAACCACCAGATCACCAGCCCCCGGCGCCTTGAGCGTCAGCACGTCAACATCGAGATCCTCTGGACCTTTCAGATGAACAGCGCGGGTCTGCATGGTGCCTCCTCCTTGGGTTCCGACAGACTCGTCGAAACTGAGGGTGTCATGATGTAATTTTATGCAGACAGCACAATGTGTCAACCTTTCTTTACACCTTTTGATGGCTAATGCGTTTTATTCCGGCTTTTCAAAGTGTAAGGCGCTCGTGACATAGGGACGTGTCACTTTGGGCGCCTTTACCGGCGTGAAGCCCGCTGCGCCGCACAGTTCGGTGATCCGGGCGGCCGAGCGCGCCCGCCCGGTGCCCATCGCCATGGTGTAGAAGGCAAAATACACATCCCCCGCGCGCTCGGGCCGCGCGCCGCCCGCCATCGGCTCGGCCACGATCAGCCGCCCGCCGGGGTCAAGGGCCGTGAAAACCCTGCGCAAGAGGGCCGCGACCGTCGCGTCGTCGTGATCATAGAGCACCCGGATCAGAGAGACGGCATCACAGCCGCCCGGCAGATCATCCGCGCGAAAGGATCCAGGGGCGAGGACGATTCGCGCCGCAAGTCCGGCCTCTGCCAGCCGGGCCTGCGCCACCGGCAGCACCTCGGGCAAATCAAAGAGCGTCAGCTTGAGATCCGGATAGCGCATCGCGACGGCCTGAAGGAACGCCCCCGATCCGCCGCCGACATCCAGCAGATGCCGCACACCCGCCAACGGCAGCATCCTGAGCACATCCTGCGCCACCAGCGCCTGCGACTGCGCCATGAGATCCGAGTAGCGCCGCGCCACCTCCGGCTCCACCTCCGCCGCCGCGCCAAAGACATAGGGCCAGAACCGCGCCAGTTCGGTCTCGTCCCGCCCGCGCAAGAGCGCCACCGGATCCGCCATGTCGGCATAAAAGGCGCGATGATGCCGGATCATCGCCTCCAGCCCCGGCACGCCGAGAATCGCGGCGCCCTTGCGCGCCAACGAAAATCGTCCGTCGCGCCGCCGCTTGAGCAGACCCAGCGCGGCGCCGGCCTGTAGCAGGATCGCCATCCGATCCTCGCTCAGCCCCGCCCGCCGCGCCAGATCGGCCGGCGCCTGCGGGGCCTCTGCCATCCGATGAAAAACCTCCAACTCGACCAGCGCGCTCAGCACCTGCGACTGCACGAAGCCCTGAACGATGTCGAAGATTTCAGCCCCATCGCGCCGCGCAAGACCGCGCGTCAGCGGAAATCCACTTGCCCAGTCCTGAAACCTCGGATTGGCGATCAGCCGCATCATCCAGCCGCCGCGTCGGCGCGGCGGCGTCCCCGGCAGATCTCCCGCCAGGGCCATGCGCTCAGGCCCGCATCCGTTCGGGCAGGACCGGAATGATCCGCTCGGCCTGCCATTGCACCATCTGCGCCAGACGCGCCTCGCCGGGACAGGACGGGATCGAGGCAATCGCGCCCGAGAGAATATCCTTGAGCCGCGCCACGGCGCCCGTCACCCCCAGTTCGGCCACCGCGTTGGGCCGCCCGTGCAGGTCGTCCTGCCCGACCGGCTTGCCCAGCGTCTCGGCATCCAGAAGCGCATCGCGCAGATCGTCTGCGACCTGAAACGCCGCCCCGATGCGGGCGCCCAACTCATACCACGGCTCGGGATCATGCCCCGCCGCAATCGCCCCCATCTGCGTCGCGGCGATAAAGAGCGCCCCGGTCTTGGAGCGGTGATAGGCCTCAAGATCGACCTGCGTCTCGCTCTCCCAGCCCTGCCCGGCACAAATGCCGTTCGGCATCCCGCTGCGCCGCGCCAGCGCCAGAATGAGCGCGCTCGCGCGGCCCGCATCGGTCTGCGCCACCCGCGCCAGCACCTCAAAGGCCATGATGATCAGCGCATCCCCCGTCAGCACCGCCAAGGGCTCGGAAAACGCCCGATGCACCGAGGGCTTGCCGCGCCGCAGATCGGCATCGTCAAAGCAGGGTAGATCGTCATGCACGAGACTTGCGCAATGGATCAGCTCCAACGCCGCCGCCGCGGCATCCGTCAGCTCGGGCCGGTCATCGCCGCAGGCCAGCGCCACCGACATCAGGATCGTGGGGCGAATGCGTGCCCCGCCGGGGCTTGTGGCATAGTCCAGCGCCTCCGCCAGCCGGGCCGGAGCCTGCCCCGCCTGCCCGCGCAGGATCGCCTGCGTCACGGCCGCCTGAATCCGGGTTTCGATGGCCATGCCTGATCCTTTCCGCCGCCTGTCATCTTATTCTGACATCTCATATGTAAATCATACTAGACAGTTTGCGCGCCCGAGTCAACAATCGCCGCATGAAACCTGCTCATCCTTCTGCCGAGGAACGCGATCCCGTGGTGATCGTCGGCGCGGGCATCGCCGGCCTCGCGGCGGCGGCGCGGCTGGCGCAGGCCGGGTTGCGCGTCAGCGTGTTCGAGCGCGCCGCCACCCCCGGCGGCAAGATGCGCACGCTGCCCTCGGAGGCAGGCCCGATCGACGCCGGGCCCACGGTCCTGACCCTGAGACCGGTGTTCGACGCCCTCTTTCAGGCGCTTGGCGAACGGCTCGACGATCACCTGACCCTGATCCCGCAGGAGATCCTCGCGCGGCATTTCTGGCCCGATGGCAGCAGCCTCGACCTCTTTGCCGACGAGACCCGCAGCCGCGACGCGATCCATGCCTTCGCGGGCGCGCGCGCCGCCGCGCAGTTCACCGCCTTCACCGCCCGCGCCCGCCGCCTCTTTGCGGCCTTCGACGCCCCGATGATGCAGGCCGCAGCACCCGCACCGCTGGCCCTCAGCGGCCTTGTCGCGCGCGAGCCCTCCCTGATCCGCGCCATGGCCCCGCTCTCGACGCTGGCACAAAGCCTTGCCCGAGAGTTCGACGATCCACGCCTCGCCCAGCTTTTCGGCCGCTATGCCACCTATGTCGGCGGCTCGCCCTATCAGGCCCCGGCGCTGCTCGCGCTGATCTGGCAGGCCGAGGCGGCAGGGGTCTGGGTGATCCGCGAGGGCATGCACAGCCTCGCGCAGACCCTTGCCCGATTGGCGGCGGCGCGCAGCGCCCAATTTCACTACAACACCCATGTGGCCCGGATCGACACCGCCGCCAACGCCGTCTCCGGCGTCAGCCTCACCGATGGCCGCCAGATTGCGGCGGCGACCGTGCTCTTCAACGGCGACCCGCGCGCCCTGGCCAGCGGCGCGCTTGGCCCCGATGTCACTGGCATCGCGGCGCAGACGCTCACGACCCCGCGCAGCCTGTCGGCGCAGGTCTGGGCCTTTGCCGCGACGCCCACCGGCCCCGACCTTGCCCATCACAACGTCTTTTTCAGCACCGAAGCGCGCGCCGAATTCGACGACCTGCGCGCCGGGCGTTGCCCGCGCGCGCCCACGCTCTATGTCTGCGCCCAGGATCGCGGCCTGCCCGACCCGCCCCCCCGTCACGAGCGCTTCGAGATCATCGTCAACGCGCCGCCGATGGAGGCGCTCTCCCATCCCGCCGAGGATTTTGCCACATGTCACACCCGGACCTTCCAGACCCTCGCGCGCTTCGGCCTGCACTTCGATCCGCTGCCGGCCCAGACCGCCCTGACCACACCCGCGCGTTTCGAGAGCCTCTTTCCGGCCTCTCTCGGCGCGCTCTATGGGCAGAGCCCGCACGGGATGCTGGCGGCGTTCCGGCGCCCGACGGCGCGCACCGCGCTGCGGGGCCTCTATCTGACGGGCGGCGGGGCGCATCCGGGGGCGGGTGTGCCGATGGCCACGCTCTCCGCCCGGCACGCGGTCGAGGCGATCTTGAGCGACCGAACTTCGATCTCGACGTCCCCCCGAACGGCTATGCCTGGTGGTATATCGACGGCCTGAGCGAGGATGGCACCCGCGCGCTCAGCGTCATCGCCTTCATCGGATCGGTGTTCTCGCCCTGGTATGCGTGGTCCGGGCGGCGCAACCCCGCCAACCATGTCTGCATGAATGTCGCGACCTACGGCCCCGGCGGGCGTTTCACCATGACCGACCGTGGCAGGACTGCGCTGCGTCAAACCGCCGATTGCCTGACCATCGGCCCCTCCGCGATGCGCTGGCAGGATGGCAGCCTTGTCATCGAGATCAACGAGATCGCCTCGCCCCCGCTGATCAGCCGGGTGCGGGGCCAGATCCGCGTCACCCCCTCGGCGCTGACCACCGTCGAATTGCCGCTGACGCCCGAGGGCAGCCATGTCTGGCGCCCCTTTGGCCCGACCTCGACGATCACGGTCGATCTCGACGCGCCCGGCTGGCGCTGGCAGGGGCATGGCTATTTCGACGCCAATTTCGGCACCCGCGCGCTGGAACAGGATTTCCGCTCCTGGACCTGGGGCCGCTATCCGGCCCGCGACGGCGCGACCTGCTTCTATGACGCCACGCGGATCGACGGCACGACGCTGGCGGCGGCGGTGCATTTCGATGCCGCGGGTCACGCCGAAACCATCCCCCTGCCGCCCGAGGCGCGCATGGCGCGCAGCCTCTGGCAGGTCAGGCGCAGCACCCGCGCCGATGCCGGCTATCAGCCCCGTCAGGTTCTGCCGATGCTGGATGCGCCCTTCTACTGCCGGTCTGCCGTGCGCACCTGCCTTGAGGGCGAGCAAACCGTGGGCGTTCATGAGGCGCTCGATCTCACCCGCTTCCGCTCTGCCCTGCTGAAACCGATGCTCGCCGTCCGCGTTCCGCGTCGCGCCCGCTGGCGATTCGACTAACGCGCCTCGTCGGGGTTCATCCGGAGCACCGCAAGATTCAACATTCCCGCCACGCTCACCCAGGTGAGATAGGGCACGAACAACAGGCCCGCGATCCAGTCCACCATCCACAGCGCCACCAGCGTCGTCGCCACCGCCGCCCAGAGCGCCAGAAGCACGATCAGCCCCAGCCGCATCTTCTGCAACCCGAAGAACACCGGCGTCCAGAGCCCGTTGAGCGCGATCTGCAACGCCCAGAGCGCCATCGCAATGCCGTTGTCCGGGCTCAGCGCCGCCCGCGCCCCCGCCGCCGCCATGCAGATATAGAGCGTGGTCCAGGCCACCGGAAACAGCCAGTTGGGCGGCGTCCACCATGGCTTTTTCAGCCGCGCATACCACTCACCGGGCGAAAACAGCCCGCCCGTCGAGCCTGCGGCGAAACACGCGGCCAGAAATATCCCGAAGGTGATCCATATCATGCCACCTCTCTAACCCGACCCGCACCGCGGCTCAAGCCCGCCTCGCGTTCCATGTCCTGCGCCTTCAGCCGCGCAAGGGCCGCACAGAGCGTATCGCTCCAGTCCGTCGCGCGTGGCGCATCCCGCGCCGCCGCCCGCACCAGAAATTCCGTCTCGGGCAGCGGCCGGGCATAGATCATCGCCGAGCGCGGCAGGATCGTCGTGCCCCCCGCCCGCAAGAGCGCCAGCGCCAGCCAGCCAAGCTTTTGCACAGGCCGGGTCTGCGCGCGCCGGCTGATCGTGTCATGACCGCCCGCGCGCACCTGCCCGCCAATGCCCGCATAGATGAATCGGGCGGCAAAGATGCCGGGCCGCGCGGCCAAGGGCAGCGCCTCCACCCCAGCCTCGGAGCGGTAGTAGAGACCTTCCGCCTCGTGCAGCAGGCGCCGCACCATGGCCCGGATCTCGGGCGTGGCGGCAGGTGCGCGGCAAAACGCCTGCGGCGTGATCCCCGCCTCCGCCAGCCAGTCGAGCGGCAGATAGAGCCGCCCCTCGCGCGCGTCCTCGCCAACGTCGCGGGCAATATTGGTCAGTTGCATCGCAACCCCCAGATCGCAGGCCCGCGCCAGCGCATCGCCATCGCGCACCCGCATCAGCACGCACATCATCGCGCCCACCGCCGAGGCCACCCGCGCCGAATAGGCGCGCAACTCCGAAAGCGTCGCATAGCGCCGCCCCTCGGCATCCCAGGCCAGCCCCTCCAGCAGCGCATCCGGCAACGCGCGCGGCATGTCGAATTCCTCGATGATGGCGGCAAAGGCCCGGTCGGCGGGGGCATTCCTCGGTCGCCCGGCATAGGCCAGATCCAGCCGCTCATGCAGGCTCAGCACCGCCGCCGCCTTCTCCGCCTGTTCGTCCACCGCGTCATCCGCCAGACGGCAAAAGGCATAAAGCGCCAGCGCCGGATCGCGCACCGCGCGCGGCAAGAGCCGGGAGGCCGCATGAAACGAGCGCGAGCCCTGCCGGATCGCTGCGGTGCAATGTTCCAGATCACGGGGCGCAATCATCTCTCCACCCCCACAGGCAGAGCATCGGGGACCAGTTGCGCCAGCACCTCCGCGCTCGAGATCACCCCCGGCAGGCCCGCGCCGGGATGCGTGCCCGCGCCGACCAGATAGAGGCCGCGCACCTCTTCGCTCACATTATGCGGCCGGAACCACGCGCTTTGCAGAATGCGCGGCTCGATCGAAAAACCCGCGCCATGCGGGCTGAGATAGCGATCGCGGAACGTCTCGGGCGTGAACACCTCGGAGGCGCTCAGATGCCCGCCAAGACCGGGCAGCAACTGTTTCTCCAGAACCTCCTGCACGCGCAGGCGGTAAGGCTCTGCCATCTCCGCCCACTCCACCGGATCGGCATGGCCCAGATGCGGCACCGGGCTGAGCGCATAGAAGGTATCACCACCCTCGGGCGCGACGGTGGGGTCCGTCACCGAGGGGCGATGCACATAGAGGCTCATGTCCTCGGCGAGGATGCCACGCCGGAAGATGTCGCGCACCAACCCCTTGTAGCGCGGCCCGTTCAGGATCGTGTGATGCCCCGCGTCGCGCCACATCCCGGCAGTGCCGGTCGTGCCAAAATACCAGACAAAGAGGCTCATCGACCACCGCGACCGCCGGAGCCGCGCCGGGGTCCAGCGCCGCCGGGGATGATGGCGCAAAAGATGGTCATAGGTATGCCCCGCATCGGCATTGGACACGATGATGTCCCCGCGCAAGACCTCGCCGCCGGTCAGCCGCACGGCTTGCGCCCGCCCGTCCTTGATGACGATCTCGTCCACCTCGGCATTTTGCCGGATCAGCCCCCCCTGCGCCTCGATCACCCGCACCATGGCCCGCGCGATCGCATCGACGCCGCCGATGGCGTAATGCACCCCGAACTCCGCCTCCAGATGGCTGACCAGCGCATACATCGAGGTCACGTTGAACGGATCGCCGCCAATAAAGAGCGGGTGAAACGATAGCGCCATGCGCAGCCGCTCGTCCTTGACCCGCCGCGCAGCATGAGCCGCGACCGACCGGTCGGCGCGCAACCAGGCGAATTTCGGCAGGACCTTGATGAGATCGACCAGACGGTGCATCGGCCGCCGACCCAGATCCTCGAAGCCGAACCAGTAGCGCGCCTCGCTGTCGCGCACGAACCGGTCATAGCCCGCAAGATCGCCGGGCGAGAGCCGCGCCACTTCGGCCCGCATCGCCGCGCGATCAGGCCGCGCGGTAAAGCGGCTGCCGTCGGGCCAGCGAATCTCGTAGAACGGATCGAGCGCGCGCAGGTCCACATCGGCATCGAAATTGCGCCCGCAGGCCGCCCAGAGGTCACGCAAGAGCTGCGGCACGGTGACGATCGTCGGCCCCAGATCAAAGCGATGCCCGTTGCGGGTGATGCTCGTTCCGCGCCCGCCGGGGCTGTCGAGCCGGTCCAGAACCGTCACGCGATAGCCCTTGGCCCCCAGCCGCATCGCCGCGGCGAGGCCGCCAAGCCCGGCACCGATCACCACCGCATGCGGCGCATCGGCGCGGATGGCCTGTTCAATCAGACCCGGATCAACACGTGTCAACATACCTTAACCCTACATGTGTCTAGTTTAATTGACAATCATTTCCCGCGCCTCTTTTCATGGGTTGAAAACCATGTCAGACTTTCCTCACAACGCATCAGGGACGCAGACCATCCAAACCGTCAGCCTCAGTTTTTTCCGCTTTTCCTCCGGCTTCGATCGCCTCTGGGCCTTGGCCATGATGGGGGCGGCGCGCCTGTCGATGCCGCGCATCCCCGGCATCGGCTTCTGGAAACTGCTGGGCTCGGGCACCGGCGAAGGCTTCACGCCCCTCCCCAATACCGGCGTCTATGCGATTCTCGCAGTCTGGTCCGATGCCGCCACGGCACGGGAGCAGACGCGCAAAGCACGGATCTTCCGCCGCTACCGGGCCCGTGCCACAGAGAGCTGGACCCTCTTTCTCGCCCCGACCTCCGCACGCGGGCGCTGGTCCGGCCAATCGCCCTTCCAGCCGAGTGTGCCAAGCGGACCGGGCCCCCTCGCCGCGCTCACCCGCGCCTCGATCAGGCCCGGAAAGGCCCTCAGGTTCTGGGCCCGCGTGCCCGATATCAGCGCCGTCATCGGCAGCGACCCGAATGTCGCCTTCAAGATCGGCGTGGGCGAGGTGCCACTCCTCCATCAGGTCACTTTCTCGATCTGGCCCGATACCGCGAGCATGGCGGAGTTTGCCCGCCATGACGGCCCGCACGCCCGCGCCATCGCCGCCGTGCGCGCGGGCGACTGGTTTCGCGAGGAACTTTACGCCCGCTTCCGCGTGATCGGCGAGGACGGAACCTGGGGCGGCAGCAGCCCGCTCTCCCATCTCGAAGGACAGTCATGACCGCAGCCTTTCCCTTTTCCGCCATCGTCGGGCAGACCGACATGAAACGCGCGATGATCCTCACCGCCATCGAGCCGGGTCTGGGCGGGGTTCTCGTCTTTGGCGATCGCGGCACCGGCAAATCCACCGCCGTGCGGGCGCTCGCGGCACTCCTGCCGCCGATCCGCATGGTGGCGGGCAGCCCCATCAATGCCGAAACCCCCGAGGACAGCCCCGACTGGGCCGAGGCACCCGGCACCGAGATCATCACCCGCCCCACCCCGGTCGTCGATCTGCCGCTCGGCGTGACCGAGGATCGCGTGACCGGCGCGCTCGACATCGAGCGCGCGCTCACGCTTGGCGAAAAGGCGTTTCAGCCCGGCCTTCTGGCCCGCGCCAATCGCGGCTATCTCTATATCGACGAGGTCAACCTGCTTGAGGATCACATCGTCGATCTCCTCCTCGATGTGGCGCAATCGGGCGAGAACGTGGTCGAGCGCGAGGGCCTGTCGATCCGCCATCCGGCGCGCTTCGTGCTGGTCGGCTCGGGCAACCCCGAAGAGGGCGAATTGCGCCCGCAACTCCTCGATCGCTTCGGCCTCTCGGTCGAGGTCCGCTCGCCCTCCGACATCGAGGAACGCATCGAGGTCATCCGCCGCCGCGATGCCTATGAGCGCGATCACGAGGCCTTCATGACACAGTGGCAGGCCGAGGATGCCACCATCCGCAGCGCGATCCTCGCCGCCCGCGAGGCCCTGCGCGGGATCAAGACGCCCGACGCGGCGCTGCGCGATTGTGCCACGCTCTGCCTTGCCATCGGCGCGGACGGGTTGCGCGGCGAACTCACACTCCTGCGCGCCGCCCGCGCGCTTGCCGCCTATGAGGGCGACGCGGCGGTCGAGCGCAGCCATCTCGCCCGCGTCGCCCCTCTCGCGCTCAGCCATCGCCTGCGCCGCGACCCGCTCGACGAGGCCGGCAGCGCCACCCGCATCACGCGCGCCATGACCGAGGTCTGGGGATGACCGGCAATCCGGCCTGGGCGCGCGCGCTCAGCGCGCTGGCGCTGCTGGCGGTCGATCCCGCGGGCCTGCGCGGCCTCACCCTGCGGGCCCGATCCGGTCCGGTGCGCCAAACCTTCGAGACAGCACTTGCCCGCCTGCCGGATCCCGGCCGCCGCATCCATCCCGATCTCTCCGACACGCAGCTCTTTGGCGGCGCCGACATCGCCGCCACCCTCGCCGCTGGCCACCTGATCCAGAGCGCGGGGCTGGCCCGGACCCCCGCGCGCCTGATCCTGCCCATGGCCGAACGCACGCCGCCGGCGCTTGCCGCGCGCCTCGCACAGCTTCTGGATCAGAGCCCCGGCCACACGCTCATCCTGCTCGACGAGGGCCTCGACGCCGAGGAAGCCGCGCCTGCGGCCCTCACCGAACGCCTCGCGCTGCATGTCACGCTCGACGCCGTGCCCCATACGGACGCCCGCCCGCTGCTGCCCGCGCCCGCCGATCTTCTGGCGGCGCGCGCGCGGCTCGGCCAAGTCAACCATACGCCACAGGATGTTATCACACTGACCACGCTGGCGCTGAGCTTTGGCATCGACAGCCTGCGCGCGCCCTCACTCGCCTTGCGGGCCGCCCGCGCCCGCGCCGCGCTGAAAGGCCGCACGACGGTCAGCGAGGAGGATCTGCGAACAGCGGCCGAACTGGTCTATCCCGCCCGCGCGACGCAGCTCCCGCAGGACCCCCCGCCCGAGACCGAGGAAGAGGACAGCCCCGCGCCAGACCCCGACCAGAGCAGCGAGCGCCCCGACATCCCCGACGAGATCCTCGTCGCCGCCGTCGCCGCCCTCCTGCCGTCCGCCCTGCTCGATCAGCTGACCCGCCAGCAGAGCCTGCGCCGCGCCGCGGGCTCCGGCGCGGGGGCCCGGCGCAAGGCACAGCACCGCGGCCGCCCCCTGCCGGCGCGCCCCGGCGCCCCCGATGGCCGCGCGCGCATCGATCTCATCGCCACCCTGCGCGCCGCCGCCCCCTGGCAGGCGATGCGGCGCAAGACGCGCCCCGATGCCCCCGGCTTGATCATCCATGCCCCCGACATTCACCTCAAACGCTTCGAGGATCGCTCCGACCGCCTCGTGATCTTCGCCGTCGATGCCTCTGGCTCCGCCGCGCTCGCGCGCCTTGCCGAGGCCAAGGGCGCGGTCGAACTGCTGCTCGCGCAGGCCTATGCGCGGCGCGACCAGGTGGCGCTCATCGCCTTTCGCGGCACAAGCGCCGATCTCATCCTGCCGCCCACCCGCGCGCTGGTGCAGGCCAAGCGCCGCCTCGCGGGCCTGCCCGGCGGGGGCGGCACACCGCTCGCCGCCGCCCTCGAAGCGATCCTGTCGCTCGCCCAACACGCGCAGGCGCATGGTCTCAGCCCGGCGCTCGCCCTCTTGACCGATGCCCGCGCCAATATCGCGCTCGACGGGCGCGGCGACCGGGTGCAGGCCGCCGAGGACACCGCGCGGCTGGCCGCCCTCTGCCGGGCGCGCGCCCTGCCCGCGATCGTGATCGACACAGCCAACCGCCCCGGCCCCGAGCCCGCCCGCCTCGCCGCAGAGATGGGCGCGCGCCATCTCGCCCTGCCGCGCGCCGATGCGCGCGCGATCTCCGCCGCAGTCGCCACGGCACTCGGGGACTGACGGCGATGGACTGGCACCGCGACCTGCCAAGCTGGCCCCTGCACGAGCAGTCCCGCCGCGTCCCCCATCCGCCCCATCACTGGCATGTGCAGGAAATGGGGTCAGGTCCGCTCGCCCTCTTGCTGCACGGCGCAGGGGCCTCGACGCATAGCTGGCGCGACCTCATCCCCGCCCTGGCCCAAAGCCACCGGGTGATCGCGCTCGACCTGCCCGGTCAGGGCTTTTCTCGCGCCGGGGCCCGCCGCCGTCTCGGCCTACCCGGCATGACCGACGATATCGCTGCTCTCTGCGCCGCGCAGGACTGGCGGCCCGCGCTCATCCTTGGCCATTCCGCCGGCGGCGCGCTGGCCCTCAGTCTCGCCACGCGCCTCACCACGCCCGAAGGCGCGCCGCCCGACATCGCCTGCGTCAACGCCGCGCTTGGCCGCTTCGAGGGCGTGGCGGGCTGGCTCTTTCCGGTGCTTGCCAAACTGCTGGCGCTCAACCCCTTCACCGCGACCCTGTTCACCCTTGGCTCCGACAAGGCGGCGCGCGCCCGCCGCCTGATCGAGGGCACCGGCTCGACCCTCACGCAAGAGGGTCTGGCGCTCTATGCCCGCCTCATCGGCGACCGCGCCCATGTCGATGCCACCCTTCAGATGATGGCGCAATGGGAGATCGATCCCCTGCTCGAGACCCTGCCGGAGATCCCCAACCGCTGCCTGTTGCTGACCGGCGCGCGCGATCTGGCCGTGCCCCCCGAGACCTCGGAGCGCGCCGCCGCGCGCCTGCCGCTGGCGCGCGCGCAGACCCTCGACGGCTTGGGCCACCTCGCCCATGAGGAGGATCCCTCGCGCGTTCTGTCCGTCTTGAGGGATCCTCACGCCTGGCGCTGAACTCATAGATTTGGCGCCTTGCCTTGGGCGCGACCTCAGGTTTCGTCACGAGACATGCCCGGATTCGGGTCATGGATGACATGACAGCCGCGCCCTCTGGCCTTGGCCGCATAGAGCGCACGATCGGCATCCGCGAGGAGCTCCGCCGTGACCGGAACCGCATAGGCACAGGTGAAGGTGGCACCGATACTGCCCGAAATCCGACAGTCCTGCGCATCGTAGACCACCGGCTCTTCCAGCCGGGCGATCAACCGCAGCGCAGTTTCCTCGACGCGGCAGCGCGCCGTCAACCCGACGAGGATCAGCACGAATTCGTCGCCGCCCACCCGCACCAGCAAATCCTCGGCGCGCAGAACCGATTTCATGCGCTCCGCCGCAACCCGCAACACATGATCGCCCGCTGCATGTCCCAGCGTGTCATTCACCTTCTTGAAGTAGTCGAGATCAAGATGCAGCAGGGCAAAGTCCTGCTCGCTCTGCATCAGTCGGTCGAGCACCCGATCCAGCGCCCGGCGGTTGCCCAATCCGGTCAGCGGGTCCGTCATGGCCTGTTCCTCGGCCGCGAGCCGGGCCCCCTGCAAGCGCAGATTGAGCTTGCGCGACACCTCCATGGCGGCGGATTTCGCCTCGATCAGGTAGAGCATTTCGGTGGTCAGGTCCGTCACTGCAAAATCGCCACCGGTCAGGGCAAAATCGCGCACCGCCTCCACCACCGAAATACCAAAGGACAGGTTGACGATCGCCCCCCCCGCAAACCCGAAGTCATTCTCTGCGGGCAGGGCAAAGAGCACACCGTGCAGCCCGGCTGTCGAACCACCCCGCTGCCGAAGCCTGAGCCGTCCGCCATGACAGGCCCGCAGCCCCGGCATGTCCGCCACCCCGCGCGGGCGACGCAGCTCAAAGACCTCCAGAAACGGCCGCCCGGTCAGCGGCTGCTGCGCGAAAACCTTGTGCAGCGTCGGCCCCGCCCGCACCACATGCCCCCGGCCATCGAGCACCGCATGCATCGGGCAGAGCATGTCGAGCAGCCCGAACAGGGCTTCCTCAGGCGGGGTCATTCCCGAACCCCTCCGATGCTCAGATCAAAGGCGCGACCATCGGCAAATGCTTCTTCGAGAAGGTGAATCTCAATCCACTCATGGCCGTCCCTGGCGCCCTGATAGGCCATCAGAACCAGCGCGCCATAGTCGTCCGCCATCGCGCGCAGGATCCCCATCATCACCGGACCAAGGCAGAGCTGCGGACGGCCTGTCAACCCGATGCGCAAACAATACCGGCCAGCACCCAGATCCTCCAGATCGAGCGGCGGAAGATCGAGATCGGCCACCGCCAGCCGGGCGCGCTCCGGCAGATCCTCCAGAGAATGCAGGAAATCGACGAAATCAACGCCACTGAACCGCAGCAGCCGGCGCAGCGCCCCGCTCTGCGGATTGGAGATCAGATAGGTGCCGATATCCTCGAGCAGATCATCATGCCCACGCCCGAGCGACGCTGCGACAGCCGCCAGCAGACGCTCCGTCACCTCCGGCTCATAGAGCATCATCGCCTCGAACTCGGTGAACCCGAGATCAAGCTCGCGGATCGTCTCGATCCAGACCTCGCGGCCATAGGTATCACGCACAAATCGCTCGATGGAGCGGTTGACCAGCCCATGCATCTCTGTCTCCTCTGACTGCATCCAGACTGGCAGGTCGGGATTAACAAGCCCTCTACATTTGAATTGCCGCCGATTTTGTCCGGGCAACCACTGCCTTGCCTTCGACCCGGTGCCTTGCTACATCGCAACCATATCCGTTGGGGTGCCCGCACATGGGCTGAGAGGCGACCGGCCAACCCACCGAACCTGATCCGGCTCGCACCGGCGGAGGGAACGGAGACCGCGCGCCGCGTGCGCGCCCTTCCCCCAAGGCCCGCGTTCCGCCCGTTGAGAGAGCGCCCATGCGTCCTGCCCCGCCTGCCCTCGTGATCGACGGTCATGCCCGGATCGACGGCCTGCCGGTCTTTGGCCCGCTGCGCCTCAGCCTTGCGGCCGGACGCATCACCTGCCTGCTCGGCCCCTCGGGCGTGGGCAAGACCACACTGCTGCGGCTGATCGCGGGGGTGGACGATGTGACCACCTTCACCGGCACGATCACCGCCTCGGATGGATTGCCCCTCACCGGGCGCATGGCGCTGATGGCGCAAAGCGATCTGCTGCTGCCCTGGCTCGATGTGCTGGGAAATGTGACGCTGGGTGCCCGGTTGCGCGGTGCCCGGCGCGACCTGATCCGTGCCCGTCAGATCCTGAACCAGATGGGCCTTGCCGATCACCTTGAAAAACGCCCCGATGCGCTCTCGGGGGGGCAGCGCCAGCGAGTCGCGCTCGCCCGCACCCTGATGGAGGACCGCCCCGTCATCCTGCTCGACGAGCCCTTCTCGGCGCTCGATGCGCGCACCCGCGCCGAGATGCAGGACCTCGCCGCCACCCATCTTGCCGGGCGCACCGTTCTGATGGTCACGCATGACCCGGCCGAGGCCGCCCGCATGGGCCACGCTATCGTGATCCTCAGCGAGACCGGGCTCGTGGATGTGGCGCCGCCACCCGGCCCGGTGCCGCGCCCGGTAGAGGATCCCGAAACCCTCGCCGCCCAGGGCCGCCTGCTTGCGCGCCTGCGTGCCCCTGCCCCCGGCCCCGTCCCATGCTGACCCGCCTCGTGAGCCTCACGGCGGTGACAGCCCTCGCCGTGATGCTGTGGCAGGCGCTGGTGACGCTGGCAGAGCTGCCGCCCTTCATCCTGCCGGGGCCGCTGCGGGTGGCCGAAACGCTGTGGGCGAGCCGCGCGCTCATCGCCCATCACGCCACCATCACCGCCGCCGAGGTGCTGATCGGTCTGGCGCTCGGCGCGCTGCTTGGCGGACTCTCGGCGATCGGGCTCGCATCCTCACCGATGTCCCGCCGCCTGATCCGCCCGATGATGGTGTTCAGCCAGGCGATCCCGGTCTTTGCCCTCGCGCCCATCCTCACGCTCTGGCTGGGCTACGGGCTCTGGTCCAAGGTCGCGATGGCGCTCCTGATCATCTATTTCCCCGTCACATCGGCCTTCTTCGATGCGCTGATGCGCACGCCGCAGCCCTGGCTCGACCTTGCCCGCGTGATGGGCGCCAACCCCGCGCGCCTGATGTGGCATATCCGCGTGCCCGCCGCGCTGCCGGGTTTCGCCTCGGGCCTCAGGCTCGCCGCCGTCTATGCCCCGATCGGGGCGATCATCGGCGAATGGGTAGGGGCCTCCAAGGGGCTGGGCTATCTCATGCTGCTGGCCAATGGCCGCGCCAAGATCGATCTCATGTTCGCCGCGCTCATCGTGCTGGCACTCCTCACGCTTCTGCTCCACGCGGGGGTAGACCGCGCCTGCCGCCGCTGGCTGGATGGCGCCGCCACGCGCTGACCGGCTGTTTCTTCTTGGTCCAAATACCCAAATCCGACCGCCGCCCCGAACGCCCGCGCCACAAAAAAGCGCGCCTCCCGCCCGAATGCCTCCCGAATTCCCGCTATAGTTCAGCGGCATGAGCATTCTGCCCCCCTTTCGCACCACTGATCTTCCACGCCTCTCGGTCTTTGTCGATGCCGACAACATTTCTGCAGCGCAGGCCACAGCCATCCTCGATCTGGCCCGCCGCCTCGGCGCCCCCGACCTGATCCGCGCCTATGGCAATGCCTGCCACCGCCCCGAATGGGACAGGGTGCCGGGGTTTCATTTGATCCATTCCGGCAGCGGCAAGAACGCCACCGACATGCTGATCTGCCTTGACGCGATGGAACGCGCGCTCTCCCAGCAATGCGAGGCCGTGCTGCTCGTCAGTTCCGATCAGGATTTCACCCATCTCGCCACCCGCCTGCGCGAGCGCGGCCTGACCGTGATCGGGGCCGGCGAGGCCAAGACATCAGAGCGGTTTCGTGCGGCCTGTTCGGTGTTCGAGGAACTGGCTGCCCCCGTGAGCCCCCGCTCGACGCCTCCCCCCGATGATCTGGACTCGAAAATTCACGAGATCATCAAGCCCGACAACAGCAACCGTCAGAGCATCCCCGTCACGCAGCTGTCAAACAGCATGTGGGCCAAGCACAAGTTCAAGATTTCCGAGCACCCAGACAAGAATTGGACCGACTACCTTGGCCATCGAACACACCTCTACGAGGTGGCAGTCACCAAAGGAACCACTACGGTCCGCTGTAAACCCGCGGCGTTCAAAATCGCGGCCAACTGACGCGCCAAGGTCGCCCCGTGCTTCCGCCGCCGCTTCTTCTTGGTCCAAATACCCAATCCCCGGCGCGCCCCACGCTCTACAGCCTCGACCCCAAGGGCCCAACGGCCAAGGTCCGCTACAGGCCCGAAGCCTTCCGAACCACCTCGGCCTGATGCACCGCAACGGCACGCGCTAGGCCAGGCGCACCGGCCCGGAACGCGGCGTATCGTCTCCGTCGAACGCCGCCCCCACCGTGCGAAAGACCGACAGCGCCTCCCCCAGTTCCGCGACCGAGGTCACGCCCCCGCCCTCCTCGCCCGCTCCAGCCACAACCCGCTCAAACTGCGGGAGCAGACCCCAACGAAGGATCACCCATCGAGGACCGACGCCCTCAAATCCATGATTGCCGCCCGCATCGGCCTGCCGCGCATCTTGCCCGAGAACGAGGGTTGGTGCCTGTAACAGGGGCAGAGTGCGGCCTCAGAAATCCGTCGGCGCGCCGCCCTCGGCCTTGCGCCGCGCCACGAAATCCGCCAGTTCCGCACGGATGGCGTCCTCCATCGGCGGAGCCTCGAAACTGGCCAGAATGTCCTGATAGACCTGATGCGCCCGCGTCGCGGTCCAGACGGAACCCGCCGCCTCCCAGGCCTCGAAATTGTGCCAGTCGCTCAGGAATGGCTGATAGAACGCGCTCGTGTAGCGGTCCTGTGTGTGCTGGATGCCGAAGAAGTGCCCCTTGTCGCCAACCTCGCGGATCGCCTCGGTGGCGATCTCGTCCGGCCCGGTAGCCGTCAGCATCGGGTCCATATAGCGCTGGATCTGTTGCAGGATTTCGCAATCCATGACGAATTTCTCAGGGCTGGCGATCAGCCCGCCCTCCAGCCATCCCGCGGCATGATAGACCATATGCGCACCGGCCTGCACCGCTGACCAGAGGCTGTTGGAGGTCTCCCACATCGCCTGCCCGTCGGGCACATTGGCGGCGCAGACCCCGCTCGCGCGCAAGGGCAGCTTGTAAAATCGCGCCAACTGACCGGTCATCTGCGTGGCGCGCATGTATTCGGGCGTGCCAAAGGCGGGGGCGCCGGATTTCATGTCCACATTCGAGGTAAAGGTTCCGATCGCGCAGCACGCGCCGGGCCGGATCACCTGCGCCAGCACCACCGCGCAGAGCGCCTCGGCAATGCTCAGCCCGACCGCCCCCGCCATCGTCACCGGCGCCATCGCGCCCGCCAGCGTAAAGGGTGTCACCACCAGCCCCTGATTACGCCGCGCCAGCCGCATCCAGCCGTCCAGCATCGGATAGTCATGCTTCAAGGGCGAGGTCGAGTTGATGTTGGTATACATATGCGGGCTGGCCTCGAATTCCTCGTGGCTCAGACCGCCCGCGATGCGCACCATCTCCATCACATCCTCGACCCGCTCCTTGCCCAGGCAATAGGCATGGGCCACCTTGTCGGTCAGCGTCAACTTGTCATAGAGCACATCGAGATGGCGCACACTCGCGTGGATGTCCTGTGGCTCGACCGGATAGCCGCCGACGAAATGGATGCAGTTGAAATACTGACTCAGTTTCAACAGGTTCTGACACATCTCGCGGGTGCCCGTCACCTTGCGGCCGATCTTCATGTCCCAGTAACTCGGCGGTGAGGAGACGTTGCCAAAGTTGAGATGCCGGCCCCCGATGGTGATGGCATGATCCGGGTTGCGCGGCGTGATGGTCCAGCTTTCAGGCGCCTTGGCGATCATCTCCATGACGAAATCGCGCCCCATGCGCACGTTTTCCCCTTTGATCGTGCAGCCGCCCGATGCGCGCAGGATCTCGACCGCCTCGGGGTTGAGGAAGGTGATCCCGATATCCTCCAGAATGCGCATCGCGCCATCATGAATCGCAAACACGCCCGCCTCGTCCAGCGGCTCTGTCGGACGGTCGATGTTGATCGGCGGGTTCCACGGCATCTGCTCGATGACCGCAGAGCCGCGCCGCGCGGCACCCCCGGCGCGTCCGCCGCTGCGTGTCCTGCGTTTTGGATCTTCTGCCATGTCGCGCCCTCCGCTGTGCCTATTCCTGACGAAACACCGCAAGAGCCGCCACGACATGCCGCTTTGCGACGCAGGCTGTCGTTTTTGCTTTTGAGGTATCCGTGATCACGCGGGCATGACCCGCCTGCCGGTCCTCCACAGGTAGATCGCAAGGCTGACCACCACGATGGCCCCCCCCGCCAGCATCCTCGGCGTCGGGGCCTCGCCGGTACCCAGCCACACCCAGAGCGGTCCCAGCACCGTCTCCAGCAGCAGCAGCAGGCTGACATTCGAGGCATGGGTATGGCGCGAGGCCAGCGACAGTGTAAAGAACGACACCGGCAGGATGAGGATCCCGCAGATCGCGATCGCCCAGACCGCGCCCTGCATCATCATCGCCGGGCCCGTCACCATCACGCCGGTCAGCCCCGCCAGCACCGCCCCCAGACCGATCACCAGCGCGATCGGCAGTTCCGGGCGCGCCCGCAGGATGACAAAGTTGAGCGCCAGCATCAGGGCGACGCCCAGCCCCGCCAGCGCCCCCCAGAGCGCGCGTCGGTCCAGCGCCACACCCGCCTCGTCGCCGCCGAACACCGCCAGCGCGATGCCCGAGAGGACCGCCGCGATCGTCACCCATGTCGCCGCCCGCGTCGGCTCGCCGATGATCAGCCAGGCCAGCAGCGCGGCAAAGACCGGCACCGTCGCCACCGCGAATAGGACCACCGACACCGGCGCAAGGGCGATCGCCAGACTGAAGAGCGTCGCATTGACATATTGGCAGGCAACAATCCCGAGACCAAAGCCGCTGCCGAGGATCGCCAGATCGCGCGCCCGGTGCCGCGAGACCAGCCCCCAGAAGGCCAGCATGACGCTCCCCATCAACAGGCCGCGCCAACCCACCATCTGATAGCCGCCCATCCCCGAGAGCCGCATCAACAGCGCATCCGGCGTCAGCATCAGCGCCCCGAACGTCGCCAGCGCCAGACCGAACAGCGGATGGTGCGTCATGTCGTCAGCCAGGCCGGCAGATACCCGATATCGGGCAGGACCACATCGGCCAGCGGCGCCAGATCGTCCCGCGTCGCGGTGCCGGTCAGCACGCCCACGGTCTGCATCCCCGCCGCGCGGCCTGCGACCAGATCATGCGCGCTGTCCCCCACCATCACCACCCGCGCGGGCAGCAGGCCCATCGCCGTGGCAAAGGCCAAAAGCGGCCCCGGCGCGGGCTTGGCGCCATGCCCCGAATCAAAGCCCACCACGAAATCGAACAGCTCGAGGATCCCCGCCGCCCCAAGATGCGCCCGCGCCCCGTATTCGGAGTCATTGGTCATCAGCCCAAGCCGCAGCCCCCGCCCCGCCAGACCCTCGAGCAGCGGCCCGAGCGGCACGGCAGGCACCAGCGGTGCGTGCTCCGCGCTCCGCGTCAGATGCGCCTCGATCTCGTCCAGATCCCGCCCCGGCAGGGCGCGGCCCAGACATTCGGCCACTTCGCGATTGGTGCAGGCGATGACCGGGCTCGTCGAATGAAACCGCCGCGTGGCCAGATCGTAATGCGTCGCCTGCGCCAGACGCGCCATGACCTCCGCGTCGCCCTCCGCCAGATGCGCGATCACCGCATGCGCCCAGACGCTCCAGGTCGCATGAAAATCAAACAGCGTGCCGTCCTTGTCGAACAGGATCCCATCCGCCCGCATCATGTCCAACTCACCTGCTGCCCGCCCGGCAAGGCCGCCCGTGCGCGCATCGGGATGTCATAGCGCAGACCCTCGGCGTCACAAAACGCCACCACCCAGGCATCGTCCATCATCAGGAAATCGAGCACCGCGCCGAGAAATTCCGGCTCGGTCGCGCGCTCGCGCAGATCCGCCTCCGAGGCCCCTGTCGCCCCCAGAAAGACCGGCAACAGCGCATCGTTGCCCGCCAACCAGCCCAGCGCCTGCAAGGCAATCGTCTCGGCGGAATTCTGCTGCATCTTCACTCTGATTAATCTGCGGAAAGGTTTTCTTAACCTCTGCCATGGATAGTGAACAGATCGTAAAGGGCAAGTGCTAAAGGCATTGGGGCAATGTCAGGTAAAATTCTGATCGTGGATGCGTCAGCGTCCAACCGCATCGTGTTGAAAGTCAAGCTCGCGGGCGCCCATTACGAGGTCGCACAAGCCACATCCGCGCGCGAAGCGGTCGCCTGCGTGGCTCAGGACAGACCCGATCTCGTTCTTGCCAACGCGCATCTGCCAGAGATCACGGCGGCTGAATTTCTGACCTCGCTGCGCCGGATCGACGGCATGGCCACCACGCCGATCGTGCTGCTGCACTCCGAGTCCTGTCCGGCCGAGCGCTGCGCGGCCCTTGCAGCCGGCGCAGATGACATTCTCGGCAAACCTGTTTCCGAGCCGCTGCTTCTGGCGCGGCTGCGCAACCTCCTGCGTCAACGCCACCGCGACCATGATCTCTCGGCGCAGACAGGGACAACCGAAATCGCGGGCCTTGCCGAGCCACGACACGCGTTTCAGCACCCGGGTCAGATCACCGTCATCGCTCCGACGGTCGCCGGGGCGCTCTCTCTCAAAGCAATGCTTGCCGCAAGGTCACGCCATCACATCACGGCGGGCAGCATGGACAATATCCGGCGACTCACCAGTGGCCAGCCGGTGCCGGATGTCTACCTTTTGCGATTCGGCGCAGCCAGTGACGAGGACGGCCTGCGCCTTCTGGCCGATCTCAAGGCCGCCCATCGGACGCGCTCCAGCCCGGTGATCGCCTTGCTTGACCGCGATTGGGACGGGCTTGCCGTCACGCTGCTCGACATGGGGGCTGATGACGTGATCATCGGGCCGCCCGAGCACGAGGAACTCCTGCTGCGACTGAGCACCCAGATGCACCGCAAGCGGCGCGAGGAACACCTGCATCAAGAGCTTCTTTCGGGGCTCAGGGCGGCCGTTGTCGATCCGCTGACCGGAACCCACAATCGCCGCTACGCCCTGCCGTTTGTGAACCGCCAGATTGAGGCTCTCAAGGCCGGCAGCCGGTGCTTTGCCGTGATGGTGGCCGATCTTGATTTTTTCAAACAGGTCAACGACCGCCATGGTCACGCTGCGGGCGATGCCGTGCTCTGCGCCGTCTGCGACCGCCTGCGCGCCAGCCTGAAGGAGGGCAACCTGCTCGCCCGGATCGGCGGCGATGAGTTTCTGATCGTCACTCCGACCAGCGACAGCGATCACGCCCGGCAGACTGCTGACGACCTGTGCCGGGCGCTCCGGCAGAGCCCGATCCTGCTGCCGGGCTCTGACCTGCCGATCACGGTTACGATCAGCATCGGGATCACCCTCGGTCAGCACCGTCCCGGCCTGCCTGCACCCACCGTCGAGGGCTTGCTGCACGAGGCCGACCGCGCCCTTTACATGGCCAAGGCGCAGGGCCGCAACACGGTCGGTTTCTGCGCCCGCACGGCGGCCTGACCGCTCAGCCCCGAGCGCCGCGAAAGGCGCGGGGTGACTGTCCCCAGGTCTCGGTGAATGCGCGCGTAAAGGCGCTGCGGCTGGCAAAGCCGACCCGCTGCGCCACCCGCTTCACCGGCTCCTGCCCGTCGCTCAAGAGCTGCGCCGCCCGCGCCAGGCGCAGCGCCCGCAGAAATCCCATCGGCGCCTGCCCATAGGCCACCTGAAACCTCTCGGCAAAACGCGACCGGCTCATCCCTGCCGCCTCTGCCAGCGACTCGAGCGTATGCGGCGCGCCGGGATCCTTCAGCATCGCCTTGAGCGCCCGCCACAGTCCCGGATCCGCCAACGCCCCCAGCCACAGAACGGCCGGATCACCCGCCTCCAGCCGCTGCCGCAGCATCTCGATCATGCATTGCAAGAGCAATACCCGGATCATCGCACGCCCCCCCGCGCGGCGCTGCGTCACCTCCTCGACCACCGCAGCCATCGCTTGCTGCGCGCGCGGCGACCGCCCAAGATCAAGCGTCAGCGGCGTGCGCAAGAGATCGACCACCCCATGCGTCTCGCGCAGACCCAGCCGGATCGAGGAACACAGCACCACCATATTGCCGCTGCCCTCGCCACGCGCCACATGTTCCTCCAGATCGAGCCCGGCCGGTTTGCAGGCCGGCAGGCCGATCTGGCCGCCGCCTTGATTGTGCAGCGAATGATGCAGGCTTGCCGGCACCAGCACCAGCCGCCCCGGTTGCAACTCGATCGGCGCCAGCCCCTGAAGACTAAGCCGCCCCTGCCCGCCCAGAACATAATGCAGCGTCGCGCCCGGCGCCCGCCCCATCCCCAGACTGCACGCCCCCTCCAGCGCGCAGAGCGCGAAGGGCTCGGCCTCGATGTCAAGCTCGCTCAGGATCCGGTCATGGGCATCACGTATCGGCATAGGGCTCGCCTACAGCAAGCGTGGGAAAAGGCAATCAGCAAAATAGGCACATAAACAAACCGTGATGCCACGTTTTCAGGACGAAAAGGCACATCGAAACTGTCACCTGTCAGCTGTGAAACACACTGATGCAAGGAGCATGCCATGTGCAATTGCCACTCCAACGACCATTCTGACAATCCCGGCGTCACCCGCCGTCAGGCCCTGACCGGCACGGTCGCGCTCGCCGCCGCCGCCACCACCCTCGCCGCCACCGGCGCGCGGGCGCAGGACAATCCCTACGCCCCCCCGGCAGAGCCCGCCCTGCCGCCCAGCGACATGAAGCTCGACCTCAGCCGCGCTGCCCTTGTCGTCACCGACCCGCAGAACGACTTTCTCAGCCCCGATGGCGTGACCTGGGGCGTCGTCGGCGCCAGCGTCGAGCGCAACAACACCGTCGCCAATATCGAGAGCCTGTTCAAGGCGGCCAAGGCGGCGGGTCTCACCGTCGCGGTGTCGCCGCATTACTACTATCCCACCGATCACGGCTGGAAATTCGAGGGCGCGCTGGAAAAGCTGATGCACAAGATCGGCATGTTCGACCGCAAGGATCCGCTCTCGCTCGAGGGCTTCGCGGGCTCCGGTGCCGATTTCCTTGAGATTTACAAACCCTATATCAACGACGGCAAGACGATCGTCACCTCGCCGCACAAACTCTACGGGCCGGAACATAACGACCTTGCCCTGCAACTGCGCAAGCGCGGCGTCGATCAGGTGATCCTCGCCGGCATGTCGGCCAACCTGTGTACCGAGAGCCATCTGCGCGAACTGCTCGAGCAGGGCTTCGAAGTGGCGGTTGTCAGTGACGGCACCGCCGCCGCCATGCTGCCCGAGGGCGATGGCTATCTCGCCGCGCTGATCAACTTCCGCTACATGGCCAACGCCCTCTGGACCACCCAAGAGGTCGTGGCGATGCTGGGCTGACACCTGTCGCCACCGGACCCGTCCCCAGGGGATGAGGGCGGGTTCGCCCGCGCGGCGCTCACGGACCGCGCGGGCATTTTCATTTGCCCCGATCCGGCATAACCATGGCCCCGACAACGACGACAGAACGGGGACAGGACCATGACCAAGACCAGGATCGGCGTGATCGGCGGATCGGGACTTTACGACATCGACGGGTTGCAAGAGGCCCGCTGGCAGAGCGTCGAGACCCCTTGGGGGCCGCCCTCCGACCAGATCCTGACCGGCATCCTCGACGGCATCCCGATGGCCTTTCTGCCCCGCCACGGACGCGGCCATGTGCACAGCCCCAGCTCGGTGCCCTATCGCGCCAATATCGACGCGCTCAAGCGCCTCGGCGTGACCGACGTGATCGCGGTCTCCGCCTGCGGCTCGTTCCGCGAGGATCTGGCACCGGGCGATTTCGTCCTCGTCGATCAGTATATCGACCGCACCTTTGCCCGCGAGAAATCCTTTTTCGGTCCCGGCTGCGTGGCCCATGTCAGCGTCGCCCACCCGACCTGCGCCCGCCTCTCGGACGCCTGCGCGACGGCCGCCCGCGACGCCGGCATCACGCTCCATCGCGGCGGCACCTATCTGGCGATGGAAGGCCCGCAATTCTCGACCCTCGCAGAATCCAAACTCTACCGCGAAACCTTCGGCTGCGACGTCATTGGCATGACCGGGATGCCCGAGGCCAAACTCGCCCGCGAAGCCGAGATTTGCTACGCCTCCGTCGCCATGATCACCGATTACGACAGCTGGCACCCCGATCATGGCGCGGTCGAGATCACCGCCATCATCGCCACGCTCACAGGCAATGCCGACAAGGGGCGCGACCTGATCCGCCACCTGCCCGCGCGTCTCGGTCCCAACCGCGCCCCCTGCCCCCACGGCTGCGACCGCGCGCTCGATCATGCGCTGATCACCGCCCCCGACAGGCGCGACCCGGCGCTTCTGGCGCAGCTCGATGCGGTGGCAGGGCGGGTTCTCAAACGGTAAACTCTTCGCGCGCCGCCTGTCACAGCACTGGACGGCGGCAGGCGCAGCCGCCAGAACAAACGGCATGACACGCCTGCTGAACGCCCTCCACGACCAGAACTGGCGCTACGCCATGGGCCGCCGCTTCGAGGCACTGGCCAACGAGATCTTTCAGGTCATTCGCTGGGTGCTGGTGGTGGGCTTTGCCAATTACCTCGCCCGCACCCATGACCTGCCGATGCTCACCCTGACCTATTGGGTGCTCTCGGCGCTGCTCTTCGGCTATATCGCCTCGCGCTTTTTGCTGCGCCCCGAAATCCCCTTTCTCGGCAATTCCACGGGCCGGAGCGCGCGCCTTGTCCAGTCGGCGCTCAATTTCCTGCTGTGCTTCGTGGTCTTTGGCGTCACGCTGTGGTCGGTCAACACCCTGACCGAGGCCATTTCTGAGTATCGCGCGATCCGCTGACCCCTTGCACTCCAGCCACGGGCAGGCCAGAACCGTTGCACAATCGGCCGGAACAACGCCCATGAACCAGACCAGACCTGTCCGCGACTACATCCGCACCATCGTCGATTTCCCGCATGAGGGGATCCTGTTTCGCGACGTGACCACGCTCTTTGCCGATCCGCGCGGCTTTCGTATGGCAATCGACCAGATGCTGCATCCCTGGGCCGGGCAGCCCATCGACAAGGTTGCCGGGCTTGAGGCACGCGGCTTCATCCTCGGCGGCGCCATCGCGCATCAACTCTCGGCCGGCTTCGTGCCGATCCGCAAGAAGGGCAAACTGCCCGGCCCCGTCATCTCCGAAGAGTATCACCTCGAATATGGCGAGGCGGTGGTGGAACTCCATGACGACGCCATCCAGCCCGGCGAGCGCATCCTGCTCGTCGATGACCTGCTCGCGACAGGTGGCACGGCGGCGGCCGGGATCCGGCTCATCGAACGGCTGGGCGGCGAGATCACCGGCTGCGCCTTCATCGTCGATCTGCCCGATCTCGGCGGCCACAAGCGGCTTCTGGAGATGGGGATGACCGTCCACACGCTCTGCGCCTTCGCGGGGCTCTGAGCGCTACGGCACCCGCGCCGCCAGACATGGCCAGAGGCGCCGCTCCCTGCGTACCAAACCCGCGTTCGCGATGGACAGGCTGTACGCTAGGCTTCGAAGAAATCGCTCTGCCCCTTCGGCCCCGGCGCGGGCAGGCCAAGATGCGTCCATCCGCCCTGCGCCAGCATCCGGCCGCGCGGTGTGCGCTGGATAAGCCCTTGTTGCAAAAGGAAAGGTTCGATGACCTCCTCCAGCGCATCCCGGCTTTCGCTCAGGGCGGCGCTCAGGGTCTCGATCCCCACCGGCCCGCCCTGATAAGCCTCTGCAATCAAACGCAAATATCTCCGATCCGCGCCATCAAGCCCGAGATGATCCACCCCCAACCGCGTCAGCGAGCGATCCGCCAGATCTTTCGAGATCACCCCATCTCCCTCAACCACCGCGAAATCCACCACCCTCCGCAACAACCGTCCCGCAATCCGCGGCGTCCCCCGCGAGCGCCGCGCAATCTCGCGCGCGCCCTCGGGATCGGTCGGGATGTTCAGCAGCCGCGCATTGCGCGTCACGATCTCGTGCAGCTCGTCGATCTCATAGAATTGCAACCGCGTCGGGATGCCGAACCGGTCGCGCAGCGGCGTGGTCAGAAGGCCCAGCCGAGTGGTCGCACCAACCAGCGTAAATGGTTGTAATTCAATACGAACTGTCCGCGCCGCCGGACCCGCGCCGATCACAAGGTCAAGCTCGAAATCCTCCAGCGCCGGGTAAAGCACCTCTTCCACCGCAGGGTTGAGCCGGTGAATCTCGTCAATGAAAAGGACGTCATTACGCTCCAGATTGGTGAGGATCGCCGCCAGATCGCCCGCCTTGGCCAGCACGGGGCCGGATGTCATCCGGAACCCCACCCCCAATTCTCGCGCCATGATCTGAGCCAGTGTCGTCTTGCCCAGACCCGGAGGACCGTGAAAAAGCGTGTGATCCATCGCCTCGCCCCGCTGCCGGGCGGACTGGATGAACACTGACAGGTTGGCCCGCGCCTCCTTTTGCCCGATGAATTCCGACAGCGCCTGTGGCCGCAGGCTCCGGTCCTGATCCTCTGGCAGGACGTGCGGGCGCAGGGTGGGATCCGGCTCTGTCATGGATTATCCCTTTGGTGCCAATAGTTTGAGCGCAGCCCGGATGATGTCCTTTATCTGCGCGTCGGGCGCATCAGCCGCCGCCTGCGCCACCGCCCCCGTGGCCTCACTGGGGCTGTAGCCGAGATTTGTGAGTGCCGACAGAGCCTCGGCCTGCGCACTGGAACCGGCCACCGCGACAAGTGGTTTCAGAATCGGGACCGCCTCGTCCCCCGTTTCCCCGCTGTCCAGCACAGGGATCGGACTAGTCCCCATCGCCATCACCGTGGGCGCCTTGTCCTTCAACTCATTCACCACGCGTTGCGCGGTCTTGGCCCCAATTCCCTTCGCGGCCGTCACGGCGTGCCAGTCGCCAAGCGCAATCGCTCGCCCCACGGCGTCCGGCCCCAGAGCCCCCAGAATAGCCAGAGAGGCCTTGGCTCCCACACCTTGCACGCTCATCAGGAGACGGTGCCATTCCTTCTCGATAAGTGTCGTGAATCCAAAGAGTTGCAGGATATCCTCCCGCACCAGAAGATCGGTATAGAGGGCGACCTGTCCGCCTGCGTCGGGCAGTGCGGCCAAGGTCCGTTCCGAACAATAGACCAGGTATCCGACACCGCGCACGTCAATCAGCACATGATCCGCCCCGCGATAGTCTATCCGCCCCGCGATCCGACCGATCATGCGCCCGCTCTCTGCACCGCGAAGGCGAGCAGATCGGCCGAGCGCGCATGATGCGCATGACAGATCGCGATCGCCAGGGCATCCGCCGCATCGGGACCGGCCAGGATCACGCCAGGCAACTGCACCTTGACCATATGCGCCACCTGTTCCTTGGCCGCATGTCCCACGCCCACCACGGTTTTCTTGACCGTATTGGGGGAATACTCGCCAACATCAATCCCATATTGTGCAGGCACCAGAAGCGCGATCCCCCGCGCCTGTCCCAGCTTGAGCGTTCCGGCGCCATCCTTGTTGACAAAGGTCTGCTCCACCGCCGCCGTCTCGGGAGCGTAGCGCGCCACAATATCGGTCAACTGCTGATAGAGCGACAACAGTCGCGCCGCCAGATCTGCCCCGTTGGAATGGCAAATCCCGTTTGCGACATGACTCAACCTGTTGCCATCAGCGTCGATCACCCCCCAACCAAGGTTCCTCAGACCGGGATCGATTCCCAATACCCGCATTTTGTTCCGCCCATTTAATCCTGCCCATATGGGTAAGTTGAGCATTAGCACGAAACAAGAACAGATACCAAGGGGAATGCGTGTTCATAACCCGCCCAGTTTGGCAGCATAACGTTGCAAAATTACCGCAACCCGCCAACGTCCGAAATGACCAAAACAAATTAAATCCTTTTATTTCAATTATTTCTTCTTTTGTATGACCCATGCATAAAACGCATAAGAACTATGCGCGCCGCTCGCTTGCATGCCCCAAATTGTCTGACTATCTGCAGTGCAGCAACAGATATTCTGTTATCTCTACATTCAAGGAACAAGAAAATGGCCGTCCTCGACAGCACCCGCACTCCCGCTTCATCCACCGGTTTTGGTGGTCTCTTTACCCGCGTGTTCGACAGTATCTCGGTGTGGAATGAGCGCCGCATCACACGTAACGCTCTTTCGCAGCTCTCTGACCGCGAACTTGATGATATTGGCCTTAACCGCGCTGACATCAGTTTGGTGACACGGCAGTTCTGATCGCTTCAGAAGCTAAAAAGGCCCTGCGCCGGATGATACCGCGCAGGGCGTTTTCTATCTGACGACGTTTCGGCCGTGTTATCTCAGTAACGGTCGCATATTGGCGGCAAGCATCTCGCTCAGGCGGTCCGGCTGCATGACAATTGCCCCGGCTTGTTCGACAAAACTACCCTGCGACAGTTGTACAAGTCGATCCTCGTAGAGGGCCAGGCCCAGATGGGCTATCACGACTGCCTTGAAAAACACGAAACCGGCGATAACATAAACCAGACCCCGCACCGGAACACTGGCGCGACGACGTTTCGGGCGGAAAACGATAAGGCCATTTTTGCTTACTTTGCCAACGTAGCCCCTCTCCATCTGCGCACGCTTGCGCGCGATGGCCTCGAGCCGGGAATCAAACGCTTGGAATGCTTCGCTCATCATTCAAATCCTAGTTTTCACAGCCCCCACTATGATCTGCAGAAATTAGGCCGGAAATAAGGCAAGACTAAGGCAAACGTCCCCTCAGGACAGAATTTTGACTTATTTTCATGAGCTTCTTTGCATCACAATGGTGGTCCAGTCACCAATTTCTTCAACATGATCGAGACTGTTTCCAAGACGAGAATAGACGCCAAGGACGTCTTTGGCCTGATCGTTCAAGATACCGGAGAGAATCACCTTTCCACCACTGCGCAGCGACGACGTGACATCAGGCCCAAGTTCAATCAGCGGCCCCTTGAGGATGTTCGCAAAGATCAAGTCAAACGGCGCAGCCCTGCGCAGGCGCGGGTGATCGAGGCCCGCCGCCTGCACACACTCCACGCGTCCGGTCAGGCCATTGGCGGCAACATTCGCCTCTGCCACCTCAACCGCAACCTCGTCGATGTCGCTGGCGAGCATCACGCCGGGCCAGATCCGAGCGGCCGCCATCGCCAGAACCGCGGTGCCACATCCCACATCCGCCACGGAATGCCCGACGAAGCCCTGCACTGCCAAACGATCCAGCGCCCTCAGGCACCCCAGAGTGGTTCCATGATGCCCGGTGCCAAATGCCATCGACGCTTCGATCAGAAGTGGTTCAAGGTCTGCTGGCACCTTGTCTGCATCATGGCTGCCATAGAGGAAAAAACGGCCTGCCACGACCGGGCTGAGATCACGGCGCACCTTGGCAACCCAGTCAACTTCAGGCAGTTCGGAAATCGTAAAGGGCTTTGCCCCATGCATGACCGCCAGCAGCGCCAATGCAACCTGATCCGGTGGGGCCTCGAAATAGGCTCCGATCTCCCACAAGCCCGATCCATCCTCAATTTCAAAGACGCCTACGCCGGTTGGTTCGGGCGTGAGGGTCTCGATCGCTTCTGCAATCGCTTCGGCGCTGTCTTTGCCCGGAAGGGTCGTCAAGGCAGTAAATGTAGGCATCATTTGCGACTTTCGACGGGGATCATTCGGCTGGCGCTGGCGCAAAGCGCGCCAGGATCGTTTCATTGCCCGGCTCCGGGTGGCGCGGAATCATCAGGGCTAGCGTAAAGGATACGCAAGCCATGCCTGCCGCCACAAAGAACACAGCCGCCGGCGAGACCAGCCACAGATACCCCAGCAGTGCGGGCAAAAAAACCGCAGCAATATGGTTAATGGTAAAGGCGACGGCCGCCGTGGGCGCTATATCGACTGGATCGGCGATCTTCTGGAAATATGTCTTGATCGCGAGAGCAAGCGAAAAGAGGATATGATCAAAGACATAGAGCGTCGCCGCCAGCAGGACGCCCCAGCCGAAAGAGTAGATTCCACCATAGGCAAGAAAGATCAACACCAATCCGATATACTCAAAAACCAGAGTGTTGCGTTCTCCGAACTTGAAAACAGCACGGCCCATCAGCGGAGCAAAGACCATGTTGACCACGAGGTTGATCATGAAAAGCGTCGTGACCTCATGCACCTCAAACCCGAATTTCTCCACCATCATGAAGCCCGCGAAGACCACGAAGATCTGCCGCCGGGCACCGGCCATGAATTGCAGCGCATAATAGAGCCAGTAGCGCCGCCGCAGCACCATCTTCTTGATCTGCGGATTGGGTGCCTCGAAACGCGGATAGGCGACGAGGCAGAACACCGCCACAAGAGCCGTGAACCCGCCCGAAACCAGGTAGACAAGGTTATAGCTCAGATCGAACGCCCGCCATGTCAGCACGATCAACGCATAGGCGATGAGCGTCGCCCCAGACCCCGCCGCCATGAGCCAACCCAGCATCTGCGGCGCGCGCAGCTTGTCGAGCCATTGCAGTTGCAGCGACTGATTCACCGTCTCGTAATAGTGAAACCCGATCGAACTGAGCATGGTGATGGTCAGAATGCCGCCAAGGCTCGGGAATTGCGCGGTCAGCGCCGTCGCCACCCCCAGCAGCACCAGCGACACCAGCCCCAGAACCTGCTCATGCATGAAGATGATCAGCGCGATCACCCCAATCGCGAGAAACCCCGGAATCTCGCGCACCGTGTGAAGCCAGCCGATATCGGACCCATCAAAGCCCGCCACCTCGATGACAAAGTTGTTGAGCAGCGCCGACCATGTGGCAAAGGCAACCGGCATCGCGGCGGCCATCAGGAACAAGAGGGTGACGGGCCTGCGCCAAAAGGGCAGAGTGTGCGCCAAACCCAAAGGGAATTGCTCTCTCATACCACTCCTTTACGCCCAGTATTCGAAATTGGCGAGGGGGCAAGAACCTACGATGTGACTTGATCATCCGAGGGCTTACCCAGAAGTCTCCATTGACGCGCCGCCGCCTCAATAGAAGCTCTGAGGATCGATATCCACGGTCAGTCGCACCTGCGGCGACAACCGCACTTGACCCACCCAGGCAGAGATTGCCGCCTGAACCGACACGCCCTTGGGCGCCTTGACCAAGAGCCTCACCCGGTGGCGCCCACTGATGCGGGCAATGGGCGCAGGCGCGGGCCCGAAAACCTGTGCGCCGATTGCCTGAATTGGCCCGTCACGGCGCGCGAGAGCCTCTGCCAGATCATAGACCACCTGCATGTCGGGCGACGACAGGATGATCCCGGCCATCCGGCCAAAGGGTGGCACGCCCGCCGCGCGGCGCGCCTCGGCCTCGGTGCGCCAGAACCCTTCCTCATCGCCAGCCAGAATGGCGCGGATTACCGGGTGTTCGGGCTGGAACGTCTGCAACAACGCCTGTCCCGGTCGCTCGGCGCGCCCCGCGCGCCCCGCCACCTGCCGCATCAACTGAAAAGTGCGCTCCGCCGCGCGCAGATCCGAGCCTTGCAGCCCGAGATCTGCGTCGATCACGCCCACAAGCGTCAGCAAGGGAAAGTTGTGCCCCTTGGCCACCAGTTGTGTGCCGATGATGATATCCGCGCCGCCATTGGCAATTGCCACGATCTGCTCCTTGAGCGCCCGCGCAGAGCCGAAAAGATCCGACGACAGAACCGCGATGCGCGCCTGTGGGAAAAGGGCCGCCGCCTCTTCAGCCAGCCGCTCCACCCCTGGCCCAACGGCCGCCAGCTTGCCCGCCACTCCGCAGGACGGGCAGGCCTCGGGGACAGGCGCGCTCGCTCCACATTGGTGGCAGATGAGCCGCTTCTGAAACCGGTGCTCGACCATGCGCGCATCGCAATGATCACAGCCGATCTGATGACCACAAGCCCGGCAGAGCGTGGTCGGTGCATAGCCACGGCGGTTGAGAAAGAGGAGGGCCTGTTCGCCAATTCCGATCCGCGCGCTCACCGCCGATTGCAAAGTGGGCGAGATCCAGCGGTTGGACGGCAGCACCTCGGCCCGCATGTCAATCGCCGCCAGATCCGGCATCACTGCCACGCCGTAGCGCGTGTCAAGATCGAGGCGATCGTATTTCCCGGCCTGCGCATTGGCCCAGCTTTCAAGGCTTGGCGTGGCGGAGGCCAGGACGACCCGCGCCCCGCAGATCGCGGCACGCAGAACGGCCATGTCACGGGCATGGTAGAGCACACCATCCTCTTGCTTGTAGGAGCTGTCATGTTCCTCATCCACCACGATGAGGCCCAGGTTCTGAAACGGCAGAAAGAGCGCCGAGCGCGCACCTACAACCATCTGTGCGCCGCCCTGCCCAAGCATCTTCCAGGCGCGCCGCCGCTCTGTCATCGTCACGCCGGAATGCCATTCGGCGGGCCTTGCGCCAAACCGCGCCTCGACACGGGTCAGAAATTCTGCCGTGAGCGCAATTTCGGGCAAGAGCACCAGCGCCTGCCGTCCCTGGCGCAGGACCTCTGCCACGGCCTCGAGATAAACCTCGGTCTTGCCGGATCCGGTCACGCCGTGCAGGAGCGTCGTGCCATATCCCTGCGCGCGCAACCCCGTGCGCAGACGATCTGCCGCCGCCGCCTGATCCTTGGTCAGCGCCTTGGCGGGGAGGTCGGGATCAAGCCGGGCAAAGGGCGTATCCCGCGGCGTGTCCTCTTCCAGCACGGCCCCTTGGGCCACCAGCCCCTTGACCACCGAGGATGTCACCCCCGCCAGATCACTCACTTCCTTGAGGGTGAACCCAAGACCGCCATGATCGCGCAGCACCTCCAGAACCCGTGCGCGGGCATCGGTCAGACGCGCGGGCTCTGCGTCCCCGAGCCGGTAAATCTTTTGCATCGAGGGCGGATCGCTCAACCCCGGCGCGCGGGTGGCCAGCCGCAGCATCATTGGCAGCGGCGTCAGCGTATATTCCCCCGCCCGGCGCAGAAATTCCTGCATTTCCTCGCGCATCGGCGCCGCGTCGAGCACGCGCAAAATGCTGCGCGCCTTCTTGAGGTCAAATCCGCCCCGCCCCGGCCCCCAGACCACGCCCAACACCCGGCGCGGCCCCAAAGGCACCTCGACAAAAGCCCCGGCCATCACGCCCCCCTCAAGAGCCAGATAATCCAGCGGCCCCTCCAAGGGCTGCGCCGTCAGCACCGCCACCAACGCCCCCTCGTCGTAAAAGTCGGGCAAGGCTTGGGTCAACGGGTGGCTCCTGTCGCATGAGGGGTTTCGGCTTGCGTCCTCATGAGGTAAACGCTTCGTCAAGCAAACCCAACCCGCCACAGAGGACTCTCCCCATGAAATTCTTTGTCGATACCGCCGAAACAAGTGAGATTGCAGAACTCAATGATCTGGGAATGGTCGATGGCGTCACCACCAACCCCTCGCTTATCCTGAAATCGGGGCGTGACATTCTTGAAGTGACCCGTGAAATCGCCGAAATGGTCGATGGTCCCGTCAGTGCGGAGGTTGTGGCGCTCAAGGCCGATGAGATGATCGCCGAGGGGCGCAAACTGGCCGCGATCGCGTCCAATATCGCGGTCAAGGTGCCGCTTACTTGGGACGGGCTCAAGGCCTGCAAGGTGCTCTCGGGCGAGGGACACATGGTCAATGTGACACTCTGCTTCTCGGCCAACCAGGCGCTTCTGGCGGCCAAGGCGGGGGCCACGTTCATCTCGCCCTTCATCGGTCGACTTGACGATATCAACCTTGATGGCATGGATCTGATCGAGGACATTCGGACGATCTATGACAATTACGGGTTCGAGACGCAGATCCTCGCGGCCTCGATCCGCACCGTCAACCACGCCTGTCAGGCCGCGCTGATCGGGGCTGATGTGATGACCGCACCGCCCGCCGTGATCAAGAAAATGGCAGAACATCCCCTGACCAAGGCGGGCCTCGAAACCTTTATGGCGGATTGGCAAAAAACAGGGCAGAAAATCCTCTGATCCCATGCTAAGGTGAGAAAAACTTGAGGCCGATATGAGCAGCAAGCCCGAAATGACAGATGCGCTGCGCGATAAGATCATAGCGCAACCCGAAGTTATTCTTGAAGATCAAACCCTCATGCGCGCGCTGATCGCGGCGAATGAGCGCGTCATGGGCGGAAACATTGTCGATCTGCGCGGCATTGCAATGGACCGCCTCGAAGCGCGACTTGGGCGGCTTGAGGATACGCATCGCTCGGTCATCGCTGCGGCCTATGAAAACCTCGCCGGCACCAATCAGGTTCATCGCGCCATCCTGCGAATGCTTGACCCGGTCGAGTTCGAGATTTTCCTGCGAGATCTCAGCGGCGAGGTGGCCCATATCCTGCGGGTAGATTCGATCCGTCTGGTGCTGGAATCGGTGCAGAATGACAGTGATCCTGCGGTGCGACGACTGGGAGATGTGCTGTCGGTGGCCGAGCCGGGTTTCATTTCCTCTTATCTGACCGGCGGGCGCGATGTCCCGGTGCGACAAATCACCCTGCGCCAGATCGACGAGGGGGATATGCGTGTCTATGGCCGAGAGGCAATCTTTCTGCGATCCGAGGCCTGTCTCTTGCTCGATTTCGGTGCGGACCGGTTGCCGGGTCTGCTCGTCATGGCGGCCGAGGATCCGCACCAGTTCAGCCCAAATCAGGGGACGGATCTTTTGGCCTTCTTTGCAGGCGTGTTTGAACGGACGATGCGCCGCTGGCTGTCATGATCAGCCCCGCCGCCCGCGACGCCCTCTCAGGCTGGCTGGCTGCGCAAAGGGCTCTCAACGGGGCAGCCTTCAATACGATCGAGGCGTATCAGCGAGATGTGGCAGATTTCCTCGCCTTCATCACACAGCACCATGGCGAGGCTCAGGGTCTGGGCGCACTCTCTCGCATCACGACCGCAGACATGCGCAGCTGGATGGCCTTCATTCGCAAACAGGATGTTGGCCCGCGCTCCCTTGCGCGCAAGCTGTCTGCGGTGAAGGGCTTTTACCGCTGGCTCTCGGAACGTGAAGGATTCGAGCCGACCGCCGTGCTTGCAACCCGGTCGCCAAAGTTCCAGCGCAAGCTGCCCCGCCCCTTGAGCCCAGAGGCCGCAAGCGACATGATTGAGACTCTGGACATGCAATCCTTGACGCCCTGGATCGCCGCGCGCGATCAGGCGGTTGTAACGCTTCTCTATGGCTGCGGTCTGCGGATCTCCGAGGCCTTGAGCCTCATCGGGGCTGACCTCCCGATGGGCACGGCTTTGCGGATCACCGGCAAGGGTGGCAAGGAACGCATCGTGCCCGTGATCGAACCCGCACGCGCCGCGGTGGAACGCTACGCCCAGATCTGCCCTTTCGATATTACCCCTGATGGCCCACTCTTTCTGGGTGCGCGTGGCGGCGCTCTTGGTCCGCGCGCGATCCAGAAAGTAGTGGAACGCACCCGCGCGCAACTTGGTCTGCCCGCAAGCGCCACACCGCACGCCATGCGCCACAGCTTTGCCACGCATCTGCTGAACGCAGGAGGCGATCTGCGGACGATCCAGGAGTTGCTTGGCCATGCGTCACTTTCCACGACCCAGGCCTACACCGGGGTCGACACGCTTCGGCTGATGGAAGTCTACGCGCGCACGCACCCGCAAGGACGTGGCTGATCCCGTCAGGGCCTCACGCAATAGTTAAGTTCCATTACAAAGGAAACGTGCGAGGCTCATGCTCGGATGACCTATATGTCACGTAACGAAATGGAGAACTGAGAATGAAACGCCCGCTTTTCGCCGCTGCGGCCTGCGCCGCTATCCTGTTGATGGGACAAACGGCGGTGGCTTCGGAATGCAAGGTCGATGTCGAAGATCCGTTCGATCTGGACGAGGCCGCCATTGCTGAGATTTACAACTGCATCAGTGCCTCCATGGCCGAAGGGTATGCAGCGGAAGGCGACGCGGTAGGAACAGCTTATCGCACATGGACGGTGAGCTCGACCCGCCCGGCAGTGGCCGGGGCGCATAACAACCGCCTGCTCCAAACCTTCGCAAATGACATCGCCGCCGAACAGTATCTCAAGTTCGCCGAGGACGGGGTCGTCATGCCGGTTGGCTCGGTGCTCGCCAAGGAGAGTATTACCATCAGCAAGAAGAAGAAGGCTGCGGTCGTTGGCCCACTCTTCATCATGACCAAGGGCGAGGTCGGCAGTTCACCGGAAACAGGCGATTGGATTTATGCAGGCCTGCAACCCAATGGCAAACCAATGAAATTCAAACAAAGCTTCTGCCATGATTGCCATGTTTCCTGGGAAGCTCAAGACATGTTGGCCTATCCTCTTGAGGAAGTACGGCGCAAGAACTGAGACAGGCAAATCCATGCGCTTCCCGGCCTTGGTCTCGGGCCGGGATTTTTCTTTGCAACTTTCGATCTGGTGGGCCATTACACGGTCATGACACCACCGCTTCGCGCATTACTCGTTCATCTTCTGACGGCCACAGGGGCCGTTTTCGCCATGCTGGCGATGTTGGCAGCGATTGACCAAAAATGGGAACTGATGTTTCTCTGGCTCGTCGTTGCCTTTGCCGTTGATGGAATCGATGGACCGCTGGCACGTAAGTATCACGTGGAGAAATACGCACCGGAGTTCGATGGGGTTCTGCTCGACCTGATCATTGACTATCTTACTTACGTCTTCATTCCAGCCTTTGCTCTCTTCAAATCCGATCTCTTGCCGGGCTGGACGGGCTGGGTCGCGATCATCATCATCACCTATGCCAGTGCAATGTATTTTGCGGATACACGCATGAAGACGAAGGATAACTCATTTTCGGGTTTTCCGGGGTGCTGGAACATGGTGGTGCTTGTCATGTTCGCGATTGCGCCGAATTTCTGGATCATACTTTCCTTGGTAAGCGTTCTTGCCATGGCAATGTTCCTGCCACTAAAGTTCATTCACCCGGTTCGCACCGAGAGATGGCGCGTGGTCTCCCTACCGGTTGCCTTTGCCTGGACTTTTTTCGCAGGCTGGGCGGCTTGGGTTCACTTTGATCCACAAAGCTGGGCACATTGGGGTTTGGTCGCGAGCAGCATTTACCTACTTCTCGCAGGCATCATGCAGCAGCTCCTGCCCAGAACTGACGATCTTGATCGGATCTGATCGGAACCGCATTCAAAAAAGAAATCGCCCCGGCTATCGTGAACCGGGGCGTTATCAAACACTGGATCGGGTTGCAGCCCGAGAACGTTTCAACCGCGCTCTTCGATGATCTCCACGAGATGCGCGATCTTTCTGACCATTCCGCGAACGGCCGGTGTGTCTTCAAGTTCGCGAACGCGATGCATCTTGTTAAGGCCGAGACCAATCAAGGTCTGGCGTTGAACTTCGGGGCGGCGGATCGGGCTGCCAATCTGCTTGACGACGATGGTTTTTGCCATGTGTCCGTCTCCTTACGCTTCTGCTGCTTCGGCAACCGGTGCTTCGTCACCTCTTTTCAGGATATCAGCCACCTTCTTGCCACGGCGTTGTGCCACCATGCGGGGGCTGGTTTCTTTCTGGAGGCCATCCACGGTCGCGCGGATCATGTTATAAGGGTTTTGCGATCCGGTCGATTTCGCGACCACATCTTGAACGCCCAACATCTCGAAAACGGCGCGCATCGGACCACCTGCGATAATCCCTGTTCCGTGTGGCGCTGTGCGCATTACGACCTTGCCCGCACCATGACGACCTTCCATGTCGTGATGCAAAGTACGGCCTTCACGCAGAGGGACGCGGATCATCGCGCGCTTGGCAGCCTCGGTTGCCTTGCGGATGGCCTCCGGAACTTCCTTTGCCTTGCCCTTGCCAAACCCGACCCGACCTTTCTGATCGCCCACAACCACAAGCGCCGCAAACCCAAAGCGCTTGCCACCCTTTACAGTCTTTGACACCCGATTGATCGCGACAAGACGATCGGCGAATTCCGGTGCTTCCTCGCGTTCGCGACGGTCGCGGCGGTTGTCTTCTCTTGCCATTTTCTCGTCTCCTTAAATCTTCAGGCCCGCTTCACGCGCGGCGTCGGCAACTGCCTTGACCCTGCCATGAAACAGAAAGCCGCCCCGATCGAAGTAGGCCTCGGTTACACCAGCCTTTTGCGCACGTTCGGCAATGATCGTGCCAACCTTGGTCGCGGCTTCGACATTGCACTTGCCCACCAGACCGAGGTCCTTTTCGAGGGTAGAAGCGGCCGCGAGCGTCACACCGTTGACGTCGTCGATCAGCTGAACGCTGATGTTCTTGTTTGAGCGGTGAACACTCAGGCGCACACGCCCGGCATTGACCTTGCGGAGTTTGTTCCGAACGCGCAGGCGGCGTTTTAGGAACAGTTTTCTTTTGCTGTTTGCCATCTGTCGCGTCCTTACTTCTTCTTGCCTTCCTTCTGGAAGATGAACTCGTCTTTGTAGCGGATGCCTTTGCCTTTATAGGGCTCGGGCCGCCGCCAATCGCGGATATTTGCCGCAATTTGGCCAACGAGCTGCTTATCCGTCCCCTCGACGACCAATTCGGTCTGTTTGGGAGCGGTCACAGTTACACCTTCCGGGATTTGAAAATCGACGTCATGGCTATAGCCCAGGTTCAGCTTGAGCACACTGCCCACCACCTGCGCACGATAACCCACGCCGCGAATTTCAAGCTCTTTCTTGAATGTATCCTTGGCACCATGCACAAGATTGGCAATGACCGTGCGGGTCATGCCCCATTGTTGGCGCGCGCGTTTGGATTTTCCGCGCGGCGTTACAGAGATGATCCCGTCGGCGATGATGATTGTAACATCATCGGTCGCGGTAAAGCTCTTGGTCGCCTTGGGCCCCTTGACTTCGATCGTCTGACCCGAGAGCGTAGCTGTTACGCCATCAGGCAGAGCGACGGGTTGTTTTCCGATACGTGACATGTCCAGGTCTCCTTAGAAGACAGTGCAGAGCACTTCGCCGCCAACATTGGCTGCGCGCGCGGCTGCATCAGACATCACACCCTTGGAGGTGGAGACAATCGACACACCGAGACCCTGACGGACCTGCGGAATGTCATCGACGCCCAGATAGACGCGACGACCCGGCTTGGAAACCCGCTTCATTTCACGAATGACAGGCGTTCCTTCATAATACTTCAGGCTGATTTCGATCGCGGAATGGCCGTTGGCATCCGTGGTCATCTCATAGCCGCGAATATAGCCCTCGGAGGCCAGCACATCGAGCACGCGCACGCGCATTTTCGAGGCAGGAGTCACAACCGTGGATTTACCGCGCATCTGAGAATTGCGGATCCGCGTAAGCATATCGCCGATAGGATCATTCATATCAAATCTCCCTTACCAGCTTGATTTCACGACGCCGGGTGCCTGACCACTCGAGCCAAGCTCGCGCAGCATGATCCGGGACACTTTTAGCTTCCGATAGTACGCGTGCGGGCGCCCGGTAAGCTGGCAACGGTTGTGCAATCTCGTTGCCGAACTGTTCCGCGGCATTTGCGCCAGCTTCAGAGACGCGCGGAACCGATCTTCCATCGGCTTGCTTTCGTCACTGATGATCGCCTTTAGCACCGAACGCTTCTTGGCAAAACGATCCACGAGTTTCTGGCGCTTCTTTTCGCGCTCGATCATTGATTTCTTGGCCATAAATCTGTCCTCCCGCGGCTCAACTGTTGAAGGGCATGTTGAATTGCTTCAACAGCGCCTTGGCTTCAGCGTCGGTCTGCGCCGTGGTTGTGATTACGATATCCATACCCCATACTTCGTCGACCTTGTCGAAGTTGATTTCGGGGAAAACGATATGCTCCTTGAGCCCCATGGCATAGTTGCCACGTCCATCGAATGACTTGCCCGAAACACCGCGGAAGTCACGGATGCGAGGCATGGCGATGGTGATCAGTCGGTCGAGGAATTCATACATGCGGTCGCCGCGCAGCGTGACCTTGGCGCCAAGCGGCATGTCCTCACGAACGCGGAAGCCGGCGATCGACTTCTTGGCACGCGTGA
>Ga0210025_1000332_pt1 | contig 64974 bp, 61 predicted proteins | sample CryGeyme20150102_FD_183989 | JGI IMG/M metagenome (GOLD analysis project Ga0210025, IMG submission 183989) | Groundwater microbial communities from Crystal Geyser aquifers in Utah, USA - Crystal Geyser metaG 2015-0102 (SPAdes) (version 2) | ecosystem: Environmental > Aquatic > Deep subsurface >... | reverse complement strand
GAGAAAGGATCAAAAAACAAACAATCGAACATCGGCGCTTGCAACACCGCAAGCTTGCCGCTTAATATCAACCAACCAGATGGAACCAATGCTCCGTTAATTTACGCAGCCTTCAGTGCCAAATGTTTTGACGACGGACAGCTCGGTCTTCCTTATTCTTGCCCCAGATTGTAGGCATTTTTGATAGGCGCATCTGGATATTAAGGAGATGGCCTCTTTCTATCTGGCTTAAATGCAGGTCGCCATTTTCTGCGATGAAAATTTCGGTTATTATCTTTGCGTTTCGACATGCAGAATCCTGCCAGTTTTGTGATCGCTCGTTCTCGTCGACTGCCAAGGTGCATAATTCTGATAAACGTAGATCGATTAAACCTGAGTGCACCGTTGGGGGGTGAGTAGAATCTGGGTGAGCGAATTTTGGTACACTCTCTCCACCTTGTTCAGAACCGCGATTTGCAGCGCTAACCAATTCGGCATCATCGGCGACCAATTTTTCACCATTCGGATTTTCGACGACGATAGCATCTGAAGTTTGTTGCTGCGGGATCGGGCTTTTGTATTTGCGCTCCTTCTCAATTTCCTGATTAGCGTCAAGGCATGCTTGACTATATGCTTGAGCAATCGTCGATAAAACGATTTTGCGATTTGCTGGAGTATCATCAACGCCAGCGTTTTCTATCATGTGGTCAACCAGGCGCGGCGCAATGGCTGGACTACCTAGAGGGGCCATAGCGATGCGGTCCTTGCTGATTTCTTGTCTTAGCACATTGCCCGGTAGCATCTGCTGCAATGGAACCATTGAGTGAAAATCGATAATTTCTTTTAGCAGCTTTTTTTCTTCTTCATTCCCCTCAGACTGAGCACCTGGTAAATCTTGCAGATCTGTATCTGCCGGCAAGGCTCCGGACACACCCATCATGGTGAACAGCTTGCTGTATGCAGAATTGTAACGTCGATGTAGCTCAACGTTGAATGGCGGACGGCTCTGAATAGCTGCGATGTGATCCCGTTTATATTCGAGAGCTTCTTTGTAGACAGTAGCAATCGTTTTTGGGTCAGGGCTTTTCACCTGAGCTGGGTATTTCACTGCGACCATTTCAAGCTCCATATCCAAAGTAAGTGCCATGCGCCTTGCTACGGATTTATCCGGAGTTTTTAGCGTTATACGGAGCATTATAGACAATTTTGCTGGATTTCCCAAACTGACGCGTCGGCGCCACCAGTAAGTTTGGCCTCGCCGATAAATACTCACGTCCGATCGGCCGAGTCTGGGGAGCATGGCGTATGCCTGGAAAATGTGCACATCAAAGTGCACAGGTAGGTGCACAATTTGGGATTCTGATTTCTCAACCGCATGATGGGACGTCCTCAAAGTCGAGGAAAACCGCGGTTTCTGGTTGGGAAAATATATCCATTGGTCGGGACGAGAGGATTCGAACCTCCGACCCCCACACCCCCAGTGTGATGCGCTACCAGGCTGCGCTACGTCCCGACCGAGGTTGCGCATATATGGAGGTCGATGGAGCTTGGCAAGTCGTTTGCTTCATGCTTCCAACCTTTCCAGCATACGGATTTCATTGCGCGCTTGCGAAGCGCGTGATAGGCGCGCGCATCATCGGGGGTGGCTGTTTTGGGGGCTTGAAACACAAGCCCGGACACCACACATAAAAATTGCAATTATCGGGATGAATTCATGACAAGTATATCCATATTATCCGCAGCAGCAGGCACCGGCGGTGCCGGTGGTTTTCTGATTTCGGTGATGCCGCTGGTGCTGATTTTCGCGGTTTTCTATTTTCTGCTGATCCGTCCGCAGCAAAAGAAGATGAAGGAACATCAGGCGAAGGTCGGTTCGGTCAAGAAGAATGACGAGGTTGTGACCGGCGGCGGACTGGTCGGCAAGGCGGTCAAGGTTGACGATGAATATGTCGAGATCGAGATTGCCAATGGCGTCCGCGTGAAAGCCGTCAAGGCGACTTTGTCGGACGTTATGCCACGCGGCGGAGCCAAACCTGCGAACGATTGAACGCGGTGATATAGAAAGTTAGTTTCAATGCTCGATTTCCCGCGCTGGAAAGTCATTTCCATTTCCCTGCTGCTGGCCTTTGGCGTGCTGATGTCGATTCCCAGCCTGATTGGCGAAAGTGGACAAAAATATTGGCCGAGCTTTTTGCCCAACGAGACCATCAACCTGGGGCTCGATCTTCAGGGCGGCAGCCATATCCTGCTGGAAGCCGATCCCGCCGATGTGGCGACCGCTCGTCTTGAAACGATGGAAGAATCGGTCCGCGCGGAAATGCGCCGCGCTACGCCGCGCATCGGCATTGGCGATATTTCGCGCCGCGACGGCGTGCTCAGCTTCATGGTGCGGGACAGCACCCAGGTCGATGCCGCGCGCGATGCGATTGTACCGCTGACCACCGGTGCCGGCCTGACCGGTCAGCGCGACTGGAATATTGAGGTACGCGACGACACCCGCTTTGTTTTGACGCCGACCGAAGCCGGTCTGGAAAATGCGGTCGAAAATGCCATGGAAACCGCGACGGACGTGATCCGCCGCCGGATCGATGAAATGGGTACCCGCGAACCGACGATCATCCGGCAGGGTGATAACCGGATTGTGGTGCAGGTGCCAGGTCTGGACGATCCGGAAGCGCTGAAAGCGTTGCTCGGACAGACCGCGAAACTGGAATTCAAACTGGTCGATTTTGAAGCCGACCCCAATATGGTAGCTGCGGGCCGCGCGCCGGTTGGCAGCCAGATTTTTCCCTATCCCGACAATCCATCCGGTGTGCCGAATATTGCCGTCAAGCGTCTCGGCGGTATTAGCGGCGACAAGCTGACCGATGCCGGGCAGGGCTTTGCCCCGGACACCAACGCGGCGGTGGTTAATATCACCTTCGATAGCGAGGGCGGTTCAAAATTTGCCCGTCTGACCCAGAATAATGTCGGGCGGCCGTTTGCCATCATTCTCGATGGGCAGGTGCTGTCCGCGCCGAATATCAACGAACCGATCCTTGGCGGTTCGGCGCAGATTTCGGGGAATTTCACCGTAGAAAGCGCGAACCAGCTGGCGATCGCCTTGCGATCCGGTGCGTTGCCGGTCAATCTGAAGATCGTCGAGGAACGCACCGTCGGTCCCGACCTCGGCAAGGACTCGATCGACAAGGGCATGATTGCGGCGATTATCGCCACCGTCGCGGTGTTGACCTTCATGGTTGTCACCTATGGCCGCTTTGGCATGTACGCCAATATCGCGCTGGCCCTGAATCTGTTCATCATCGTCGGGGTCATGGCGATGTTCAACGCCACGCTGACGCTGCCGGGGATTGCCGGATTTGTGCTCACGGTCGGGGCTGCGGTTGATGCCAATGTGCTGATAAACGAGCGAATACGCGAAGAGCGCAGGCGAGGGCGACGCGTCATCCAGGCGATTGAAGTCGGTTACAAGGAAGCGTCACGAGCGATCATGGACGCCAATGTCACCAATATCATTGCCGGTGTGTTGCTGTTCATGTTCGGTTCCGGACCAGTCAAGGGCTTTGCCGTCGTGCTGATGATCGGTATCGCCTCCTCCGTCTTTACCGCGGTTGTCGTAACCCGGATGTTTGTGGCGCTCTGGGTCAGACGTGCCCGTCCGCAGGAGTTGGTGATATGAAATTGCTCAAACTTGTCCCCGACGATACCAATATCGGCTTTCTGAAATGGCGGAATATCGCCATGGCGTTCAGCATCCTGACGATCATCGCGTCGATCGGACTGGTCGCCACCAAGGGACTGAATTTCGGCGTTGATTTCATCGGTGGCCAGATGATTCAGGCGACCTTTACCGAGACCGAAACCGCACCGATTTCAGAATTGCGCGACAGTATTGGCGGGCTTGGCTATGGCGACGCGACGATCCAGCGATTTGGTGATGCCAATGAAGTGTCGATCCGGATGCGGCTGCCGACCGAAGCGGAATCACGGCCCGAAGCCGCCGCTGAAATGACCGAGAAGATCGTTTCAACGATCAAGGCCGATCACCCCGATGTCCGCATCGATGGGGTGGAGTCTGTGTCCGGCAAAGTGTCGTCGGAACTGTTTGAAACCGGCGCCTATTCGCTGCTGTTCGCGATGATCGCGATATCCATCTATATCTGGATACGGTTCGAGTGGCAGTTCGGTGTCGGCGCGCTGTTCGCGCTGGTCCACGATGTCGCGCTGACCTTCGGATTGTTCGCGCTGACGCAGATGGAATTCAATCTGAATATCGTCGCGGCGCTGCTGACCATCATCGGTTACTCGCTGAACGACACCATCGTCGTGTTCGACCGGATTCGCGAGAATCTGAAGAAATATCGCAAGATGGATATCATTGCCTTGCTCGACCTGTCGGTCAACGAGACGCTGGCGCGGACGGTGATGACCAGCTTGACGATGCTGATCGCGCTCGGCGCCTTGATCCTATGGGGTCCGGATGTGATATTCGGCTTCTCGGTGGCGATGTTCTTCGGCGTTTTTGTCGGTACCTATAGCTCGGTTTACATGGCCGCTCCGATCCTGATCTGGCTCAAGGTCGGCCCGGACACATTTGTTCCAGCCGAGTCAGCGAATGACAAGGCGGAGAAAATGGGCGGTCCGGAACAGATTGGCTGAATCTTGGTAGAGCTACGCAAGGATGTCGAGTTTACCGGCCCGGTGGTCACCGGCTTCACGCCTGAAGGTTACAAGATCGGGGACCAGCGGTTTGAGCAAGGCCTGCTGATTTCGCCCGAACAGGCTGTCGACTGGATGGCCTCCGGGCTCGGCGATCTGGATCTGGCGACGATATTGTCCAGCTTGAACCTGTCCCCCAAGCCAGAATTTCTGCTGCTTGGCAGCGGTCCTTCGATGTTGCAGCCACCATCGGCTTTCCGTCGGGAAGTCGAAGCGGCTGGCATGGGGCTTGAGGTCATGGACAGCCGCGCTGCGGCTAGGACCTGGGGCGTATTGCGGGCCGAAGAACGCTGGATTGTCGGCGCGTTTCTGCCGATAGCCTAGCGTTTCCCCGCGGCTTCACGCAAGATGGCGAGCAGTTGATCGCCGTTATTGTGCCAGCTGAACCGGCTCACCGATGATCGCACCAATTGCTGGTCCGGCGGATGGGCCAGAATCGCTCGTACAGCCTCGACGATGGCTTCGACGGTTTGGGGAACGATCCGGCCAGCATCGGTGCTAGTGACCAGTTCCCGCGCACCACCGGCCTCGCTGATGATCACCGGCGTCCCGCAAGCAAGCGCCTCGACCCAGGCATTGGCGAGCCCTTCCGATTTGGACACCAATATGGCAATATCTGCGGCCGCCGTCAGATGCGCCAGCTCCTCATGTGAAACACTGCCGAGAAAACGGATGCGTTCGGCAACGCCAAGCTGCTTGGCCAGCGCGCGGTAATTTTGCTCTTCCTCGCCCTTGCCAGCGAGCATCAAGGTAGCGTGGGGAAAGCTGGTCATCGCCCGGATCACCAGGTCCTGGTTCTTCCGGCCAATCAGCGCACCGGTGCTGATGAACAAAGGCCCATGTACGCCCAGTTCCTGTTTTGCAGCCGCTCGATCAACAGGCCCAAACCTGTTCTGATCCAGTCCGGTATAATGGACCGAAATCTTGCTTCCATCCATGCCAAGAGTAATCATATCCTGCTTCAAAGCTTCTGATACCGCCAGCAAGGCGGTCGCCTTCTGCGCCGCCTGCAACATCTGATCCCGGCACTGTTGGTCGCTGCCCCAATGATGGATGTCGGCACCACGCGCTTTGATCGTAAAGGGAATATCGAGCAAAGCCGCCAGCCGCATCGCTGCCGGTCCATCGGGATAGAAAAACTCCGCATCAATAACGTCGAACGGCTTCTGATCGTGCAGCTTCCTGACCAACGGCAATATTGCATTGGCGATACGTCGCGGATTGCTGGGACCGCCGATCTTGGGGATTAGCGTGAACCGGGGGCGGTAGACATCCAGTTCATGCCATGTTTCATGCTCGGCGACGGAGCCCAATCCGTGATATTTTTTGTGTCTGTTCAATGGCCAAGGCGGCAGCCCTATAGGATTGATGACCGTCAGATGAGTTTCGGGGCGGCTCGCCAATTCGGCGGTTTGCCGTTCGACAAATATCCCGAACTGCGGCGCTAAGGCATTGGGGAACAATGTCGACAATGTGAGGATATTGAGCGGGCGGGTCATGTCACGGCTCTCTGGCACAAAGCTCCTAAAGCTCCCTTACCAGACGGACGGCAACGCCGATCCATTCCGGATCGCTGACAATCTGCTGGCGCGCGCCGCCGCCAAGCGGGAGTATTTGCAGTTTGTTGTCGTCGCGCCCGATCAGTCGTCCGAACAGATAGCGTCCAGCGGGGCGCGGGACCAATATATCGCGGTTGAGTGCGGCGGAAAATTGCTCCGCCGTTCGCCGCGACAGCCAGACATCATCGCCAGCGCGATAGTCACCGACGCTGCTTTTGACGCGGAGCGCGACCATCGCTGGCTCGATCGTGGGTTGATAGATATTCTCGGTCTTGCCCAATGCGTGTGCACCTTTGTGATCGAGAATGGCAGCCACGGGCAGTTCTTCCTGATCCGGTAATGACAATAATGCAGCGCTGTCGACGCCGAGAGCATCGGCAATCCGGTTCAGCCAGTCGAGCGACAGGGTCCGTGTGCCGGTCTCCAGCCGTCCGACGGTTTGCGCGGTCGTCGGGGGATCACAGCGCTTCGCAACGTCATCCAGAGTCAATCCCTTGGCCTTGCGAACGTCTCTGATACGGCTGATCATTTTGAATCTCCAAACCTATATGGTTTTATGCTTTCCTACAATATCGAGAAAATGGCAAGTATACAACCATGCTGATTAGGAGATATTATGCCATCCAGAATAACCAAAAAAGACAAATCCCGTTCCGGTCCGCGTCTACTGGCGGAACGGGCACTCCCGCAGGATGGAGAGAATCGGAATGACCGCGAACCGAAACCGAGGCGTGCGCGGAGTGTTACGGTCAATCTGTCGGAGTCGCCGCTGGGCTGGCTTCACGCCCGCGGCCATTTGTCCGACCGGCAATTTGATGCTGGCGAAAAGCTGCGTGCGGATTGGGAAAGGGCCCATCTGGCACCGCGAGTGACGATGTGTCGGGACGCCGCGCCGGTTGCGGGAGGAAAGCGGCGGATACCGGCTGCGCTTAACGAAACCGAAGCGCAGCTTGCCGCCAAACAGCGCTTCAACAATGCCATCGACCATCTCGGCAGCGACCTGTCCGACATCGCCTGGCGGATTATCTGTGGCGGGGAAGGGACGCCAGTCGCGGAAAAGAATCTAGGCTGGCCGGCACGGTCAGGCAAGCTGGTGCTGAAAATCGCATTGGACCGGCTGGGTGATTTCTATCGACTGCCGGGTTAATCCCCTTCGGCTAGCCTTTCGACTTCTTCCGCCAGTTCCAGCCAGCGCATTTCGGCTGCGTCCTTTTCTTCGATCAGCGCGCTATTTTCTTTGGTCAGCGTATCAAAGCGCGGGAAATCCTTGGTGTAAAGATTGGGATCCGCCAGCGCCTGCTCGATCTCTGTCATGCGCTGGTCAATCGCTTCGATACGCTCGGGCAAACCATCATAATCCCGCTGGTCCTTGTAGCTCAGCTTCTTGCTTGGACTGCTCGAACGGGACGCTGGTCGAGCAGAGGATGGAGCAGGCTTCGACGCACTCTTCTGGTCTGAATCGTCCTGCTTGCGCTTGGCTTCCCATTCGGCATAGCCACCGGCAATGACATCGACTTTGCCGCTGCCATCGAGGCCGAGCGTGACCGTTACCGTGCGGTCCAGAAAATCGCGATCATGGCTGACCAGCAGCACGGTGCCTTCATAGTCAGCGATCACCTCTTGCAGCAGATCGAGCGTCTCAAGGTCAAGATCGTTGGTCGGTTCGTCGAGCACCAGCAGGTTCGACATCCGGGCAAATTCGCGCGCCAGCAAAAGCCGGGACTGCTCGCCGCCCGACAATGTTCCCACGCGTGCGTCGATCAGACTGGGTGCAAACAGGAATTCCTTGAGATAACCCTGCACATGCTTCTTGGTGCCGCGCACATCAATCCAGTCACTGCCATCGGCAAGCACATCGCGCACCCGTTTGTCCGGGGTCAGCAGGCTGCGCTGCTGATCGATGAAAACGCCGTTCAGTGTTTTCGCGAGCGCCACGCTGCCGGTGTCCGGCTCCAGTTCCCCCGTCAGCATTTTCAGCAGGGTCGTCTTCCCCGCGCCATTCGCTCCCACAATGCCGATCCGGTCGCCGCGCTGGATCCGCAAGGAAAAATCCCGGATGATGACGCGCTCGGCATCACCTTCACCAAAGGACTTGGAAATATCGGTGGCGGTTATCACCGATTTGGTTCGACTGTCGTCGCTTTCGGCCTGCAGCTTGGCGGCTCCGGCCGGACCGATCATTGCCGCGCGCTGTGCCCGCATTTCCCAAAGTTTCTCGAGCCGCCCCTGGTTCCGCTTGCGCCGGGCGGTGACGCCGCGTTCCAGCCAATGCGCCTCGAGCTTCAGCCTTGCGTCAAGCCGTTCCGCGGAACGCGTCTCGTCGGCATAGATTTTTTCCATCCACGCATCATAGCCGCCAAATCCGACTTCCAGTCGGCGCATCGACCCGCGGTCTAGCCACAGCGTCTGTTTGGTCAGCCGGGTCAGAAACGTCCGGTCATGCGAAATCGTGATAAACGCGCCCTTGTAGCGGCCGAGCCATTCTTCGAGCCAGTCAATCGCACCCAGATCGAGATGGTTGGTCGGCTCGTCGAGCAGCAACAGATCGGGCTGCGACGCGAGCGCCCGGCACAGCGCGGCGCGGCGTTTCTCGCCGCCGCTCGCTTTATCGGCGCGGGTAGAAAGGTCGGTTCCCAACTGGTCGGCAATTGCCTCCACCTCGTGCAAGGCCGGTCCCTTCTCTCCGGACACGGCAAAGTCGCGCAAGGTTTCAAACGGCGTGAAATCGGGTTCCTGCTCCAGCATCACGATATTGACGCCAGGCTGAATAACCCGTTTGCCCTTGTCCGATTCAATTTCGTCGGTGATCAATCTGAGCAGGGTTGTCTTGCCGGCACCGTTGCGACCGATCAACGCCAGCCGGTCGCGGGGTCCGACGTGCAGGTCGAGATCCCGAAACAGCCAGCCTTCGCCCTGATGGAGCGAGAGATTCTCATACGAAAAAATGGGGGGTTGTGACATGGTTTCGGGCGTTAGGGGCAAGCGGGCTCTGGCTCAAGCCTTCTCTTTTCAACAAAGGCCATTGACCTGCCGAGCCATATCGGATTGGTAGGCGTGAAATGGATCGTTTTGGCGACGGGGATGTGATTTGCACATAGTATATCTGAACGGCGATTATGTTCCCAAATCCGCCGCGAAAATCTCCATCTATGACCGGGGTCTGCTATTTTCTGATGCCGTTTATGAAGTGATTTCGGTCATTGGCGGCCAGCTCATCGATATGGAACGTCATGTGGCCCGCCTGGAAAGGTCGCTTGGTGAACTCTCGATCAATGCCTTTGCTGATTGGGCCGTCGTGGCGCAGCAACTGGTGGCGGACAATGACCTGGGTGAAGGTCTGATCTATCTTCAGGTGTCGCGCGGGGTGATGGAAGAGCGGGACTATCGGTGGCCCGCACCGGAAACGCCCCCAACCATATTTGCCTTTGCCCAAAAACGCAGCTTGGTCGAAAATCCGATGGTGACGCGCGGGATGCGCATCATCACCCGACCGGATCTGCGCTGGCAACGGTGCGATATCAAGACGACGCAGCTGCTCTATGCATCGCTGATGAAAATGGAGGCGGAGGCAGCGGGCGTCGACGATGTCTGGATGACTCGCGATGATCTGGTCACCGAAGGCACCTCCCAAAACGCCCATATTATCAGTCAGGACGGCGTTTTGATCTCGCATCAGCTCGACCGCCGGATTTTGCCCGGTGTCACCCGGATTGAAATGCTGGAGCAAGCCAGGTCCATGGGATTGGCCGTAGAGGAGCGGGCCTTTTCGATCGACGAGGCAAAGCAGGCGGCAGAAGCGTTTATCTCGTCGTCGACCTTGCTGATCATGCCGGTTGTCGAAATTGATGGCCACCCGATCGGTCACGGACGACCCGGTGAACAGACCACCAAAATTAGGCAAAGCTATTTAGCTGTCGTTCAGACACCGCCCCCTATAACAAATTGAATCAATGCAGAATATTATGAGACTTTCAATTTTAATGGCCGGAGCGGCCCTGACCCTGATCCCGGCCAATTTCGCGCAAGCCGCAAATGTCGAAATTGTTGCGCAAAATCCGGTGATAGAGCTCAGCGTGTCCGAACAGGTGGATAGTGCGCCTGATACCGCGACCTTCAGCACCGGCGTGGAAACCAAAGCGAAGACCGCATCCCAGGCGCTGAGCGAAAATTCGGCTCAGGCGCGCAAAGTTGTCGAGCGACTGAAAGCGCTGGGTATTGCCGAAAAAGACATTCAAACTACCGGCATCAATCTGCGCGCGGACTATGATTATGATCAGGAAAGCCGGGAAAACCGCTTTGTCGGCTACGTCGTTTCCAATCAGGTTTCGGCCACCTTGCATGACATTTCCTCCAAGCTGGGTAAAATTCTCGACGCGGTCGTCAGCAGCGGCGCCACGAATTTGAACGGTCCCTCTTTCTCGATCAGCGATGATAGCAAGATGAAGGATGTGGCACGAGAGCGCGCACTTGCCAGCGCCAAGTCCCGGGCGATGAGCTATGCGCGGTCCGAAGGCTATACCGGTGTCCGGGTGCTCTCGATCAGCGAAGGTATGTCCAACCAATCCGAAGCACCGATGATGCGAATGAAAGACGAAGTCGCGGCTTCGTCAGCGCCGGTCGAGCCAGGACAGGTCGGTACGGTCGTTTCGCTGAACATCACCTATGAAATGACTCGCTGATCAGGCGGACTGTAGCCTGAACCCTCTATTCACGTCATGTTAAAACCGCTGAGCCTAGGAAGGTGACCATGTTGAAGAAGTTCATCTTTTTGCCCTTTCTGGTGCTCGGCGGGATTGCTCTTATGCCGCAGATGGCTACGTCCAAGGATCGCCGTGGTGAGCAGGATGAGGCGCGCGCGCAGATGATGGCCGGCCAGGTGAAATCAATCCGTTCCATCGAGGACCGGGTTTTGCCAAGAATGGGCGACAGCGAATATATTGGTCCCGAATTCGACCCCGGCGCACAGGTTTATCGGCTGAAATTCATCCGTGATGGCCGGGTGATATTTGTCGACGTCGATGGCCGGACCGGAACGATCCTGCGTCAGACCCGCTGAGCAATATCAGCGATTTGGACATTTTCTAAAGCATTGTGCGGTTGCGGGATGGTGATATAGGCTATGCCACAGAAAAGCACTATTTCGGAGGACAAGTATGCGCGTCTTGATCGTTGAAGACGAACCCACGCTGGGACAGCAGCTCAAATCGACATTGGAAGCCAATGGCTATGCCATCGATCTGTCGACAGACGGCGAGGACGGCCATTTCATGGGTTCGACCGAGGACTATGACGCGGTGATTCTGGATCTCGGTCTGCCCGAAATTGACGGTCTGACGGTGCTGGATCGCTGGCGCAAGGAAGAGCGCAATTTCCCGGTATTGGTACTGACTGCCCGCGACAGCTGGTCGGACAAAGTGGCCGGACTGGATGCGGGCGCCGATGATTATCTCGCCAAGCCGTTCCAGACTGAAGAATTGATCGCCAGGCTGCGAGCGCTAATCCGCCGCGCATCGGGCAATGCCTCGTCGGAACTCACCGCAGGCGCCGTGCGTCTCGACACACGATCGGGGAAAGTTACGCTGGACGGCAGCCCGGTCAAGCTGACGGCGCAGGAATATAAACTGCTCTCCTACCTGATGCATCACAAGGGCAAGGTTGTGTCCCGGACCGAGCTGATCGAGCATATTTACGACCAGGATTTTGACCGCGATTCCAACACGATCGAAGTGTTCGTAACCCGCATCCGCAAGAAATTGGGAGCGGAGGTCATTTCGACGATCAGGGGGCTTGGTTATAGTCTAGAGGATCCCGAAGCCTGAATGAATCCAGCCAGATAGACATTGCGGTCGATGAAAAGGCACCAACAAACCATTCGCGGCTAGGCACACAGACCACCGGCTCGCTTGGCCGGCGGATGATCGGCATTGCCGCAGCCTGGATTGTCGTGCTGCTGTTTGGCGGTGGTTTGGCTTTGGACCGGGTCCTCAACGATGCGGTGACCCGCAATTTCGACAACCAGCTGGAATATGTGCTGACGGCGATGATCGCCTCCGCCGAGATTGGCCCGGATGGCGAGGTCTTCCTCAACCGTCCGCTCGGCGACCAGCGCTTTCTCGAGCCCAATAGCGGCCTGTACTGGCAGATTAGCGGAGCAGGCCATGATGATTTTCCATCCCGGTCGCTGTGGGACCGCACGATGCAGTCGAACATCACCCATGATGATCGCGAAACCCATATCTACGACAGCAAGCAATTCCCGGACGAGCCGTTGCGACTGCTTGAACGCACCATCATCCTGCCCGATTCGGATACGAAGTGGCTCTTTCAAGTGGCGCAAAGCCGCGACGGGCTGGATGCCCAGATCGCCAATATCCGATCCATACTGATCAACAGCTTCCTGATCTTGGCGCTCGGCCTGATCGGCATGGCTGCGTTGCAGACGCTCTATGGCCTTTGGCCGCTGCGCAAGATCCGGATTGCCATTGCGGCGATGCGAACCGGCCAGCAGCGCCGGGTGGTTGAGCCGATGCCGATCGAAGTGACGCCGATGGTGGACGAACTGAACGCCTTGCTCGATCATAATGAGAAGCAGGCAGAGGAGGCGCGGCGGCACGCGGGAAATCTCGCCCATGCGCTGAAGACTCCGCTCACCGTGATCATGAACAGCGCCACAGCCAAGGCTGATGACCTGGCTGATACGGTGATTCGCGAGGCTGGCGTTATGCGGCGGCAGGTCGACCATCATCTTGCCCGTGCAAGAGCAGTGGGCAGGCGCGGCCATGCGCACAGCCGGGCCAAGGTCTGGCAAAGCCTGCAAGCGGTGGAACGCGCGGTCGGCCGGCTCTATCCGCATGTCCGGATCGATATCGATGGCGATAAGGATGCGGTGGCTTCGGTCGAACGTCAGGACCTTGACGAAATGATCGGCAATCTCGTCGAAAACGCAGCCAAATATGGTGGCGGCAGTGTGTTCATCACGGTCGATAGCGATACAGATTTTGTCGAATTGCAGATTGAAGATGACGGTCGCGGCATTCCGGAAAAAGAACGCCAGCGGATATTTGATCGCGGTGCGCGGCTCGACAGCGGCAAGCCGGGGACGGGGCTGGGACTCGCGATTGTCCGGGATGTGGCGGAGATCTATGATGGCACCGTATCACTTGAGGAAAGCGAAGATCTGGGCGGGTTGCTGGTTCGGTTGAGATTGCCTAAGTCGGAAGTGCACGTGGCCTAATTTTTGTCCCTAACAACGTCTGAGACCAGATCGTCATGCTCGGCAAACTTCGAATAGCCATCATTGGTTGCGGACCGGGCGGATTGGCTACCGCTCTTTTCCTGAAACGCCTCGGCCATGAAATCACCATTTATGAACAATATTCAGAACCCTTGCCGGTAGGGTCTGGATTGCTGATTCAGCCGTCGGGTCAGTCGGTACTTGAAATGCTGGGATTGCTGGACAGCATAAAGTCGTTGGCTAGCCCGGTTCATCAGCTTCACGGGATTTCGGTGGAACAGAATCGCCGCGCGCTGGACATGCGATATTCTAACACAGGTCAAGGCACCTCTGCTTTGGGTATCCATCGGGCTAGCCTGTTCTCCACTCTGCTGCATGCCGTCGAGAAAGCAGGCGTCCCGATCGTGGTGAACAGCAAGCTGGTAACTGTCGAAGAGAGCGGAAATCTGATCACGCCGGTCTTTGAAACGGGCGTGTCTGACGCATCATTCGATCTTCTGATTGATGCAAGCGGCGCGCGAAGCCCCGTGGCTGCAGGCAAGGTCAAACGGCTTGATTATGGCGCGTTTTGGGCAACCGTCGATATGCCCGAGAAACATGATTTGATGCCGGATGCTCTGGATCAACGCTATTTTCGGGCAAGCCAGATGGCGGGTATCATGCCGGTTGGCTTGAACCCCGCGACGGGCAATCGGGGAGCGGCAATTTTCTGGTCTGAAAAGCCTGAAAATGCAGATCGAATTATTGCATCGGGAATCGATCGGTTCCGGAAAAACTATTGTGATCTCTGGCCGGAAGCGGAGCCTTTTGTCTCGCAGCTAACGAGCATGGAAGAATTGAATATGGCCGTTTACAATCACCGTACGGGCCGACCTTCGCCTAGCCACCGACTGATCCATGTCGGCGATAGCTGGCATTGCACCAGCCCGCAACTGGGACAAGGGGCCAACATGGCTCTGATAGACGCTGCTGCACTAGCCATGGCCTTCGAAACATCTGGCTCGCTTCTGGAAGTCGGCGAAAAATACCGCAAAGCGCGGATGATGCATATCAGATTATACCAGATATTGAGTATCGTCTTTACGCCGCTTTATCAGTCGGACAGCACGTTCAAACCCTGGATCAGGGACATTGTAATCCACCATTTTGCGAGATTACCCATCATCCGCAGCCTCATCGCGAAAACGGTGTCCGGGACCCTAGCTTTATCGAGTGTATGAAAAGGCTCTAACTCGCGTCTTCCCGAATCCGTTCATGGTGCCTAATCACTTCATCAATGATGAAGCGTAGAAATTTCTCCGAAAATTCCGGGTCGAGATTGGCATCGCTGGCAAGCTGGCGCAACCGGGCGATCTGCTCTGTTTCGCGCGCATTGTCGGCAGGGGGCAGATTGTTTCGGGCCTTATATTCGCCAACCGCCTGGGTGACCTTGAAGCGTTCTGCCAGCATGAACACCAGCGCCGCATCGATATTGTTGATGCTTTCCCGATATTGCTTCAGCTTTTCGTCCATGATTTGTCGCCCGATTTCCGCCCGCTGACTATTTGCCCCACTTACGCGGAATGCAACCACAACAGGTCTTATTTCACTTGCCTTATCCCTAGTGACTTGCCACATCTGGTGCAACATGTCAGCAACGGTCCATCATCTCGGTCGCGACACCGCGCCTTCGCTTGAACCGATCATGTCACTGGTCGCCAGCGACATGAATCAGGTCAACAGCGTGATTCTGGACCGGATGCAATCGGAAATTCCTCTCATCCCGGAGCTCGCGGGACATCTGATCGCCGGTGGAGGCAAGCGGATGCGGCCGATGCTAACTCTGGCGGCGGCGAAGCTGATCGGCTACCCGGGCGATCGCCATTTCAAACTGGCGGCCGCAGTAGAGTTTATCCATACCGCGACCCTGCTGCATGACGATGTGGTCGATGGTTCGGATTTGCGGCGCGGAAAGACCGCTGCGAATCTCATATTCGGCAATCCGGCCACGGTTCTGGTCGGCGACTTTCTGTTTAGCCGTTCGTTTGAGTTGATGGTCGAGGATGGCTCCCTGAAGGTCTTGAAAATATTGTCCAATGCGTCCGCCGTGATCGCCGAGGGCGAGGTCAACCAGCTGACCGCGCAGCGCAAGATCGATACTAGCGAAGACCGCTATCTGAATATCATCGGGGCCAAGACAGCCGCGCTGTTTGCCGCCGCCAGCCGAATTTCCGCTGTGGTCGCGGAATGCGACGAGGAAATCGAGCTGGCGCTGGACAGCTATGGACGCAATCTGGGGATCGCATTCCAGCTGGTTGATGACGCAATCGACTATTCATCCGACCGCGAAACCATGGGCAAGGATGCCGGCGATGATTTTCGTGAAGGCAAGGTCACCCTTCCGGTCATTCTGGCCTATTCGCGCGGCAGCGAGGAAGACCGCAAATTCTGGAAAGATGCGATCATCGGTCACAAAAGCTCGGATGAAGATCTGGCCCGCGCAACTGGATTGATCCGGTCAACCGGAGCCATGACCGATACGATGTCGAGGGCTCGGCATTATGGCCAGCGGGCCATCGACGCGCTTGGAATTTTCGCATCCGGAAAAGCCAAGGATGCGATGACCGAAGCGGTTGAATTTGCAATCTCACGCGCTTATTGAAGCGGCTCCAGACGGGAACAGAATATGACCGCACGAATTTATCAAATCCCCAGAAATGCAATGCAGTCGGGCAGGGCGCTGACCGACAAATGGGTGCTGGAATTTGAACCGGCGGAAGCGCGCAAGCCCGATCCTTTGACCGGTTGGGCGGGGTCCGGCGATACGCAGCGGCAGGTCGAACTGCATTTTGACAGCTGCGATGCGGCGAAAGCCTATGCCGACAAGCATGCGATTGCCTATGCGGTGATTCCGACCCCGCACAAGAGCCTCAAAATCCAGGCCTACGCCGACAATTTTCGCTAGCAGTATTCCTGGGACGGCAGCAATTCATCTCCTGAACCTTTTACGGGTGCCTTATATTGGTAATGCGACCAAGTCGCGCCCCGAAAAACCTCGAGTCTTGGCGCTTTGATCCAATATCTGGAGCTGGACACCAACCTGCTTCGGTGAATAATTTCAACGCGGTTGCAAAAACAGCAGCAGCCTCACATCAATCCCGGCACCTTCACGGCGCTTTTGGTCGAGGAATTCGTTCAGTTCGGCAAGCGCCACCCGGTGGACGGTGATATTTTCTCCGTCTACTCCGCCACCCGCGCTGACCTTGCTTAGCCCGCCGGCCCTGAACAGCGAAAAGCTTTCCGAGACCATGCCGGGCGACGAATAATATTCGCCGCAATTTTCCATGGTCTCCGCCCGGTAGCCCGTTTCTTCTTCAAGCTCCCGAATCGCCGCCAGAGCGCTATCTTCATCGGCCTTATCATCATGATCGCCAACCAGCCCGGCCGGCAGTTCGATACAATTCTTGCCCAGTGGCACCCGATATTGTTCGACAAGCAGCACATGTCCTGCTTCGATCGCGAGAATGACTGCGGCTTTGATGCCGCGGCTGCGCGACACATATTCCCATTTGCCTTCACGTTTGGCGGTGATGAACCGGCCTTCCCACATGACCTCGATATTTTCCGACATTTCTATCCCGTTCGTGCTGAGCCTGTCGAAGCACGCCTGCCGCAAAAACCACCCTTCGACAAGCCCACGGTGAACGGGCTGTCAGAGCTCGATCAACCGGTCGGGCAGTTCGTTCGGGTTCTGATCGGTTTTCGGAAAATGTTCGGACAGGACGATACCCATCTGCCGCACCGCTTCGGCCATACCTTCTCCCGGCGCACCGATGCGCACCAGATCGATCATCGCAATCATCGCATCGCCCCATATCGCGGGCTCCACCTTTGCGACAATGGCTTCGTCGGCGACAATCTCCGCGCGATGTTCGCGCATCGACAGATAGAGCAATATGCCGGTGCGACCGACCGTCCGATGGTTCGTCGAAACCCGGAACAAGGATACCGCCCGCTTGCGGACACGCGCCTTTTTGATTGGCGGTGGGATCAGGATGAATAGCAGCGGCTTCCAGATCAGCACCAGCCTCGTGCCGAAAAATTTTATCGCGGTGAAGGCAAACAGCGCCCAATAGGGCAGGGCGTCTAACCCGCTCCAGCCGCCGGACAGCCAGTTGATGATATTCAGGTATATGTCTGGAAACAGGCTGATAACGAGCAACGCGGTAAGGGCAACCATGCCTGATATCGCCCACGCAACGTCGCCATAATGATCGGACTCGCCGGTGACGATGGTGACAATTTCACCGTCCGTCGACTTTTCGGCCAGCGAGACTGCCGACGTGACGATCCCGTGGTCGGCTGGGGTAAACTGGTTCACTTTTCCCATCACCAGCCCCCCGATGCGCCGCCGCCGCCAAAGCTGCCGCCGCCTCCGCCAAATCCGCCGCCGCCGAAACCGCCGCCTCCGCCAAAGCCGGAACTGCCGCCGAGGCCACCACCCCAGATCACGACTGGGCCAGCGCCACGGCGATAGCGTTTGCCGCCGCGGTTAGAGAACATCGGGATGATCACGAAAAAGATCAGAATGAAGCCCCAGAAGATCATGAGGCCGATATTCTCGCCGTCGCCCTTGCTGGATTGCTGCGCCGCATCGTTGGCGATCAGACGCGCTTCGTCTTCCGGGAGGGTCAGTTGCGTTGCTATGCGGTCCACACCGGCAATGATTCCGCCCGCCATATTGTCGTCCCGGAACTGGGGAAGGATATCATTCTGGATGATGATGCTCGAAAGCGCATCGGTCATGATCCCTTCAAGGCCATAGCCGACTTCGACGCGAACCTTGCGTTCATTGGGCGCGACCAGCAGGATCAGGCCGTTGTCCTTTTCTGTCTCGCCTTCGCCGTCCTGGCCGATACCCCAGGCCCGACCAAGCCGATAGCCATAGTCGGCGATATCATAGTCTTCGAGACTGTTGACGGTAGCAACGACAAGCTGGCGATTGGACTGGGCTTCCAGTTCAGCCAGCTTCGCCGTGAGCTCCGCCTCCTGTGCCGGATCAAGCAAATTCGCCTGATCGACCACGCGGCCGGTTAGCTCCGGGAAGCTTTGGGCAGAGGCCGGATTGACCACCGCCAGAAAGGCGACGGCCAAGCCAGCAAGGACCGTCTTAAACGTCAGAATAGACCTGAATGCAGTCACGCTTAAAAGCTGACTTCAGGTGCTTCGTCCGCGCCCTCGGTTGTTGCCTGAAACGGCTCCATCGGTTTTGCCCCATGAATTATCTTCGCGCCGATAATGTCGGGGAAGGTCCGGATCGTCGTATTATATTCGCGCACCGCTTCATTATAATCGCGGCGGGCGACATTGATCCGGTTTTCCGTACCTTCTAGCTGGCTTTGCAGCGCGAGGAAATTCTGGTTGGATTTGAGCTCGGGATAGGCTTCTACCGTTGCCAGCAGGCGTCCTAGACCTTGCGACAGTGCGCCTTGTGCTGCGGCATATTCCTGCACTTTGGCGGCGTCGCCCAGATCATCTGGGCTAACCTGAATTGAGGTCGCTTTCGCCCGTGCTTCGACCACTGCCGTTAACGTGTCCTGCTCTTGGGTAGCAAAACCCTTCACGGTTTCCACCAGATTCGGAATCAGATCGGCGCGGCGCTGATAGGTGCTTTCAACATCCGCCCATTTCGCCTTGGCGTTTTCTTCCGCCGTCGGCACGCTGTTGATCCCGCAGGCGCTTAGCGACAAGGCGACGGCCGGAACGACCAGAAATTTAATCCATTTATTCAGCATGTTTGAAAACCCTCCATCCAAACGGCGAGACGCCGATCCACATAGCAAAAGTAAGCGTCATTCGGTGCTTTTGCAACGCCTGCGCTCGACAATTTCGGAATATTCATTCATTTACGCGGCTTAAGAAATGTGAAGGGACCAAAATATGATAAACGAGTTTAAGGCCTTTATCCTGAAGGGAAATGTACTCGATCTAGCCGTTGCGGTCATTATCGGTGCAGCCTTTGCGACAATCACGACATCGCTAACCGAAGATGTGCTCATGCCAATCGTCAGTGCCATCATCGGCGCTCCGGATTTCTCGGGTCTTTTCCTGTTGCTGGGTTCGCCGCCAGCGGATTATGCGGGCTCAATGACCGATTATGCAGCGCTGAAGGATGCGGGCGTGCCAATGCTCGGCTGGGGACAGTTTTTGACCGTGGTGATCAACTTTGTCATTCTGGCCTTCATCATCTTCCTGATCGTCCGCTATGCCAACAAGCTTATCAAGAAAGAAGAGGCGGAAGCACCGCCAGCGGGCCCGAGCGAAATTGACCTGCTGATAGAAATCCGGGACAGTCTGAAAAAATAGCAGTTAGAATCGGCCCAAATCGCCCAATTTCAAGCCTGCTTTGCGCCCACAAACCATATATCGCAAAAGCGTTTATTTTCGCCGGAACAATGTCGAATTTTCTGGATGAGTAGCGTTCAAAAGCAGGCCAAATTCAAATAATAATCTCATTATTATAATGAGATAACTGAACCCGTTATTTTTTCAGATACATTCGAAATTTTCGATCCTATAGGCGCGTTTGGCTGGTTTGATTCTCAGCCATTTTGAACGACCTAATGGGGATTAATTATTATGCGTAAATTCGCTGTTTTGGCTGCATCAGCAGCCGTACTCGCTTTGAGTGCTTGCAATGCTCCAGCTGAAGATGCTGCGGTAACTGAAGAAGTTGCGACCGAAGAAGTTGCACCTGCTGAAGATGCCATGGTTACTGAAGAAGTAGCTCCTATGACTGACGAAGCAACCGCTGAAGCTGCTCCTGCAGACGAAGCTGCTGCTCCAGCAGAAGAAGCTGTTACCGAGTAAGAGCTTTCAATATCTGAAATTCCCTTTTGGGGAACTAGAGGAGGGTCAATCGGGAAACTGGTTGGCCCTTTTTTTATCTTCTCTGGAACCAATCTGTGACCGACTGGTAGAGATAGCTGAGGGGCCTTTTTTGCTTCTCCAAAATAATGAGGGATTAACATGCGTAAATTGATGATTTTGACCGCTACTACTGCTGCTCTGGCGTTGACCGCTTGTGCACAAGAAGACACCAGCGGCGCTGAAACCGCAACCGAAGTTGATGCTCAGCAAGCTGAGATGGAAGCTGATCGTCTCGACGAAGCTGCCGATAACGCAACGACGGAAGCTGGCGAAGAAATGCTGGAAGACAAAGCTGCGGCTATGGAAGACAAGGCTGACGTCTTGGAAGAAAAAGCCGACGCTGAAGAAGGCGCTCTCGCCCAGTAATACCGAATTCCCTTTTGGGGAACTAGAGGAGGGTCAACCGAGAGATCGGTTGGCCCTTTTTCTTGTCTGTGCACTGTTCATTCAGAATTATATCCCTATATAGGGTTCGTCCGTTTCGGCGGACTATGGTGATAAATGATGGCGTGTAATAGACACTACGGACCCGGGGGCAGTACCCGGCGGCTCCACCATTTCAGGCGATTTGCAGCAATGCGGGACGCCTTTGTTGATGGGGCCGAACTAGGATCGACGGGTGTTCAAAGGCGTTATTTTTGCCCGGCCTGAGTATGCCGTGATTGCTCAAAACCTATAAGTGCAAACGATAATGAAGCACTCGCTATCGCTGCCTAACCCATTGACCTCACGGTCATAAGTTAGAAAGCTACGCGCGGTTGAACCCACCGGGCAACAGAAGGGAATTCAGCGGTTTGGAAGGCACCGGGCAACAGAAGCCTTCCACTTTTCACGTTCATTTTCGGAGTGACAGCGGTCCGGTCAATATTCGGAGCTGTAAATGCGGTTCAGGTCGATCGCCTCGATCATCTTGGCGCCAGCCATGAACACCGCCCCGGTGACAGCCAGAAACAGCAATTTTCCGCCCCAGCCGGGATATTGCACAAGATAATGCTGGCCGCGAGCAACCGCGCCGGTGGCCAGCGCATAGGTAATGAGAAAAGCCTCGAACTTGGTCTTGATTACGAATAGCCGTCTGATTTTCTTCCACATGACATTTGATTAGCAAGCGTCGTGCCAAGTGCGGAAAACCGGCATTTCTGACAAAAAAACATGGTAAACTGTAAGTTAATTCGACAGTTGGAGAGAGCGATCAAGCTCCGTCAGGCCGCAGACCGCCAGAAGAGCCTCTCTCGCCCTGCCGATCGCATTAGCGAGTTGCGGATCCGACAGTTGATCAGGATTGATCGCTTTTGGCCACTGTTCGGTGACGACGGCGGAAATCGCGTCGAGCTTGGCCGGCGTTGCCAGAAAGCGTGGATCGACGGTCGCGGGATCCGCAACCACCCGCAAGCGCAGGCAGGCCGGGCCGCCGCCATTGGCCATGGATTGACGGACGTCGACCGGGCATAGCCGACGGATCGGTCCATTGCCTGCGACCAGATCCGTCAGATAACCCCAGACAGCCTCATTCTCGCGCGCCTCGCTGGGCAGGATCAGCGCCATGCCGGCTCCATCGGGCAGGGTCACCAGTTGCGCATTGAACAGATAGGATTTTATCGCGTCGGCCAGGCTGACCCGGCCGGCGGGAACGATGATGATTTCCGCTTCTGGCAGTTTGGCCCGGATCGCATCGTAAAGCGCATCGGGCTGTTCAAAGGCCTGTTCATGAGTGAACAACACTCGCTCGTTAGCCACGGCCACGACATCATTGTGAAATGCGCCCGCCGCGATCGCAATTTGTGCCTGCTGCGCAAATATTGCCCGGTCCGCGCCCAGACCATGTTTGCGGGCGACCGCTTTGCTGGCTTCGATATGCTGGCGAGCGGGAAACGGTCCACCACTTTTGCCATAGACAAATATCTCGACGCCAGGTGCGTCATGGCCGGGACAAAGCCGCATATGATTGGCAGCGCCCTCATCGCCGAATGGCGAAGGGACGGGCGCATGGATCGAAAAATGGTCGCGGTCCGCGAACGCCAGTTTCAGCAGTGCTAGCGTGCCCGGCCATTCGTGGCTGCGGTGCGGCATGGTTTGCAGATTGGCGACGGTGAGATGGCATTTGCCATCGGGAGCGTCCGGCGCAGGAGAGACGGTTGCGGCATTGGCGGCCCACATCGAAGAGGCGGAAAAGGCCGCCGCGCGCAAATGCGGCTCGGCGTCCGTCACGGTTGTCCCCAAACTTGTCAGCCAAGCTTCGTTCGGCCGATCCAGCGGCATGAAAAAGCCCTGCGCGAGACCAAGATCGAGATTGTGCCGCATCTTCGCGATGCCTTGCATTGCCGCTTCGCGCGGATAGGCCGTCTCTCCGGCGTTGGAAGAGGAGGCGATATTACCGAGGCTCAGCCCGGCATAATTATGGCTGGGTCCGATGATGCCGTCGAAATTGATTTCAACCAGCGCGCTCATCGCGGCACATGCCAAATCGTATCGCCGATGCTCAGTCCGATGTTTTCGGCAGCCTGCTGATCGATCGTTACTCCGTCGTCATATTCCGAGACCATTGCATAAGTCGCCTGGAATTTCTCCAGCGCACCACTCGATATGATCGATTTGATTTCGCCTTCCTTGATCGCCGTGATCACCGCCGATTTTGAATTGCGGACGCTGGTGACATCGTCGGTTTTCGCAATCATCGTCGGCCCGCCATCAAAAATATCGACATAGCCTTCATAGGAGAAATTTTCATTTTCCAGCATCCGCATCGCCGCCCGACCGCTGGTGTGCGGCACGCCAATCACGGTCCGCGCGGAATCGCTGAGCATGGCGGTATAGATCGGGTGTTTCGGCATCAGATCGGCGATGAATTGATTGCCGTGAATCGCGTTGAAATAATCGGCTTCCTGAAAGCTCATGCCGAAAAACCGGCCAGCAAGACCATCCCAGAACGGCGAGCCGCCGGCTTCATCGATAACGCCGCGCAATTCGGCAAAAATCTTGTCGCCGAAGCGGTCACGATGTTCCTTGATGAACAGGTAGCGGCTGCGGGCCAGCAACATCCCGAGACCACCGGCGCGTTCGCCCGGATGGAGAAACAGGCCGCCGACTTCGCTCGCGCCTTCCAGATCGGTGACCAGGCTGAGCATTTGGGCGCTGAACGTCCGGTCCAGTTCCTTGCTCGTCTGCGACAGGTTGCTCAGACGATAGGAATAGAAGGGCCAGGTCTGCCCAACCTTGGTGAATAGCTGTGAGGTACCGCGTACCGCTCCGGTCTCGACATTTTCCAGTACCATGATGAACAGGTCATCGCCTTGCTCCTCCGTATCGCGCTGATAGGCGCGTTCAGATCGCTCCAGCTTTGCCGTCAGTGACCCCCGATCGGCGGGCAGGTTGGTAAAACCGCCACCGGTCAGTTTCGCCATTTCATACAGATGCTGCAGATCATCGATCCGTGCCGCGCGTATCCGGAAACTCATAATCCTCCCTTTTCGGCGATCCGCATGATCGTCAGCGCCGATAATTGTGTCCGTTCGACCAGACTTTCCGTTATCAAAAATTCGTCGGAGCTGTGGATCGCTCCGCCTCTGACGCCCATAGTATCGACCACGGGAATACCGCAAGCCGCGATATTGTTGCCGTCACAGACACCGCCTGTGCCGCGCCAGTTGATATCGAGGCCCAATTCAGTACCGCATTGCTTGACCAGACCAAAAAGCTTCTGGGCCAGCGGGTCGATTGGTTTCGGCGGTCGCCCGAAACCGCCGTGGCAGTGGACGGCGAGGTCATGTTCCTTGGCGATTGTCTGCACCAATATATCGAGCGCCTGTTGCGCTTCACTTTGATCATTCAGCGATTTTGGCCGGAAATTTACCCGCAATATGGCATGATCGGGCACCGCGTTATTGGGCCCGCCGCCATCGATCTTCGCCGGGTTAACGCTCAGGCCTTCGCGGTGCAGCGCCTTCAATTGCAAAGCCATGTCCGCCGCCGCGATCAGCGCATTGCGCCCTTCATCGGGATTGCGCCCGGCATGGGCGCTCTTGCCGGTAAAGATGATCGAGAAATTGCCGCTACCGCCGCGCTCGCCAGCCAGTGTGCCGTCAGGCAGCGCGGGTTCGTAGGTCAGGGCAGCAGTTTTGCCTTGGGCCAACCGCTCGATCAGCGAAGCCGATGACCCCGATCCCACTTCCTCGTCGCTGTTGATCATCACATCATAGCCGATCCGGCTGGCATATCGGCTTTGCTCGAGCAATTGCAGCGCTCCGAGCATGACCGAAATTCCGCCTTTCATATCGGCAAGGCCGGGGCCATTCAGCACGCCGCTTTCCAGCTCTACGATCTGCTGAAACGAATGTTCGACCGGAAATACGGTATCCATATGACCGGTCAGCAAAATCTGGACAGGTGCGTCGGGGCGAACCGAAACAACCAGATGCTGGCCGCGCTCAACCTGATCCACACTGCCATCCGCGCGCACCGCTTCGACCGGTTCCGGCTCGATCAGATTGGTATCTCCCGGCAAACCCGAAAAGGCATCGGCTAACAATCCTGCAACGGTCTTCAGGCCGTCAAGGTTGGTGGTACCGCTATTGGTTTCTGCCCATTTGATCGTGCGGGGTAATAGCGGCAAGTCGGTCGCTCGTTCCAGCGTGTTTTGTTCGGGTAAGGAATCTGTTTTCATCTGTAACCGATAGCATCTGTCGTCTTCCCATGCCACCCGCTCTGTTTCCGCGAAAAGGCTGTCCTACATGGGCGCTGGCCGTTATGATATTCGTAATTGCGCCGTACCTTTTCCAATGGAGCATCATATGTACCTGAAAAAAATCCCAGCACAGGGCGCTATTGGCGAAACCAGAGATTCCAAGAAAAAGCCGCCTTATTTTCAGAGCCTTTTGGCCCATTCTTTACAATTCACCGGAGGAAAAGGAAAAATTTTCATAACACTGTAAAGTTTGTCAAGATCATCTCCGGGAACGTCCGCTGTTTCCCTCCCATTTACAGCGCGAACAAGAGCCGCCATAGACGGCTGCGATTCCTCCCCGGAAAATTTTGAAAACTTGCGATGCACTTCGCAAGCGCCAGATAAATAGATTTGAACGAGGAAATATTATGTCCGAATATGTCAGCCAGAATGGCATCCAGATTGCCAGGGAACTGTTTGATTTTGTCAATGACCGTGCCTTGCCGGGAACCGGCGTGGACGGCGCAAAATTCTGGCAGGGCTTTGCAGAGCTGCTCGGCACATTCGCTCCCCGAAATGCAGAGTTGTTGGCAAAGCGGGAGAAGCTGCAGGCGCAAATTGATGCCTGGCATATCGAGCGCAAGGGGCAGCCGATTGATCAGGCAGACTATCAGGCGTTTCTCAAGGACATCGGTTATCTGGTGGAAGAACCCGGTTCTTTTGCCATCACGACCGAGAATGTCGATCCGGAGATCGCGACCATGGCCGGCCCGCAACTGGTGGTGCCATCGCTCAACGACCGCTTCGTCCTTAATGCTGCCAATGCGCGCTGGGGCAGCCTTTACGACGCCTTTTACGGAACCGACGCTCTGGATGCGCCACCAGCGAAACCGGGCGGTTACGATCCGGAGCGCGGCAGCCATGTGATCAAGGCGGCAAAGGCGTTCCTCGACGAAGCGGTACCGCTCGCAGATGGCAAATGGGCTGACCTGACCGATGTGAAGGGAAAGGGGATTCCGCTCAAAAATCCGGCGCAATATGTGGGAAAGAGCGACAAGGGCTGCCTGTTCCGTCACAATGGCCTGCATATCGATGTGATCTTTGATGCCGACCATCCGATCGGTAAGGACGACCCAGCCAATATCGCCGACGTCGTGCTGGAATCCGCGCTGACCACGATCATCGACATGGAAGATTCGGTTGCTGCGGTCGATGCCGAGGACAAGACGCTCGCCTATAGCAACTGGCTCGGCCTGATGCGCGGCGATCTCGATGCCTCCTTCGAAAAGGGCGGCAAGACCGTCGAACGCAAGGCCAATCCTGATCGGGATTATGTCGACGCGGACGGCAAGCCCTTCACCTTGCCGGGTCGCAGCTTGATGTTTGTTCGCAATGTCGGCCATCTGATGACCAATCCCGCCGTTTTGCTGGCCGATGGATCGGAGGCACCGGAAGGCCTGCTCGACGGCGTGTTCACCAGCCTGATCGCGATGCATGATATCAAGGGGCTGGGCCAGCTGCGTAACAGCCGCGCCGGCTCCATCTATATCGTGAAGCCGAAAATGCACGGCCCCGAAGAATGCGCCTTCACCAATGACCTGTTCGATGCGGTCGAAGATCTGCTCGGTCTCGACCGCAACACCATCAAGGTCGGGGTGATGGACGAGGAACGCCGCACCTCGGCCAATCTCGCTGCCTGTATCCATGCCGTCAAGGACCGGGTGGTGTTCATCAACACCGGCTTCCTCGACCGCACCGGTGACGAGATTCACACCTCGATGCAGGCCGGGGCGATGCTGGCCAAGGGCGATATCAAGAAGAGCGACTGGATCACCGCCTATGAACAGCGCAATGTCGCCATCGGACTCGCCTGCGGCATGTCCGGCAAGGCGCAGATCGGCAAGGGCATGTGGGCGGCGCCCGACATGATGGCCGACATGATGGAACAGAAGATCGGCCATCCGATGACCGGTGCCAACACAGCCTGGGTACCCAGTCCGACAGCGGCGACGCTGCACGCAATTCATTATCACCGGGTCAATGTCTTCGACCGGCAGAAGGAAGTGGCGGGCGAGGGCATCGCGCCGCTCGAAAAGCTGCTGACCATTCCGCTCGCCGATGGCCACAACTGGTCCGACGAGGAAATAGAGCACGAGCTGGACAACAACGCTCAAGGCATATTGGGTTATGTGGTGCGCTGGATCGACCAGGGCATCGGCTGTTCCAAGGTCCCCGACATCAACGATGTCGGCCTGATGGAAGACCGCGCCACCCTGCGCATTTCATCGCAGCATATGGCCAACTGGATGCTGCACGGCGTCTGTTCGGCGGAGCAGGTCGATGCCGCCCTGCTGCGGATGGCGGCCAAGGTTGATGGCCAGAACGAGGGCGATCCGCTTTACCGGCCCATGGCACCAAACCCTGATGACAGCCTCGCATTTCAGGCGGCTCGCGATCTCGTGTTCAAGGGCGTCGAACAGCCCAGCGGCTATACCGAACCGCTGTTGCACGCTTATCGGCGGAAGCTGAAAGCGGCTGGCTAGAGAGCCGGCGAAAGCAGTCGGGCGATCGCCACAAATTCGTTCACGCTCACCGTTTCAGGCCGTCGGGCGCTGTCGATGCCAAGTGCTTCCAGGGCTTCCAACGCTCCGACCAGCCCCTTGAGACTCTGTCTGAGCATCTTGCGCCGCTGCCCGAAAGCAGCTTGGGTGAGATCGGCCAGAACCCTGGGGCTAACGCCCTCTGGCTGGGCCTTGGGCACCAGGTGAACAATCGCCGACATCACCTTTGGCGGCGGCGTGAAGGCGGAGCGATGGACCGTCATCGCCAGCCTGGCGTCGCATCGCCATTGTGCCAGGATCGACAGCCGCCCGTAGGCCTCGCTGGCCTCGCGGGCGACGATCCGGTCGGCAACCTCGCGCTGGAACATCAGGGTCAGCGACTGCCATTGCGGCGGCCACTGCGGTTCGGACAGCCATTTGATCAGCAATGCCGATCCGACATTATAGGGAAGGTTGGAAACGATATGAAACGGGTCATCGAACAGGCCGGGCAGATCAATCTTCAGCGCATCATCATCAATGACGTCAAGCTGCCCCGGGAAATAGTCGCCCAGCTCCGCCAGCGCCGGCAGACAGCGGCTATCGCGTTCCACCGCAGTCACCCGCGCCCCGGCCTGCAACAGCGCCCGCGTCAAACCGCCCGGTCCGGGCCCCACTTCGAATACGCGCTGCCCGTCCATGTCGCCGGGTACTGCGGCAATCCGTTCCAGCAGCTGCATGTCGAACAGGAAATTCTGACCCAGCGCCTTGTTCGCGGACAGGCCATGTTTCTTGATCACCTCCCGTAGCGGGGGCAGGGTAACCGGCGGTTTCAATGGCCGTAAATCTGGCGGTTGCTGACGGCGGTGGCGGCCATCTGGATGGCGGCAATCATCGACCGCGGATCGGCAATATCTTGGCCGGCAATGTTGAACGCGGTGCCGTGATCTGGCGACGTCCGAACAATCGGCAGGCCCAGCGTGATATTGACGCCGTCAAAAAAATGCAGCGTCTTCAACGGAATCAAGGCCTGATCATGATAGGGACACAGAGCAACATCAAATTTGATCCGTGCTTCTTCGTGGAACATGGTGTCGGCGGGAAGCGGATCGGTTATATCCATCCCCTGCTGACGCAGTTGGTCAATCGCGGGCTGCATGATCCGCTGTTCTTCGTGCCCGAGATTGCCAGATTCGCCAGCGTGCGGATTAAGTCCGGCAACCGCGATCCGGGGTTTCTCGATGCCAAAATTCCGGGTCATCGCTTTCTGGGCGGCGAGCGCGCAGGCAATCACCAGCCGCTCGGTCAAATAGTCCGGAACATCCTTCAGCGCGATATGGGTTGTCATCGGAACCACGCGCAACGTCGGTCCCGCCAACATCATCACCGCATTTTCCCTTGCTATACCGCAGCGTTCTGACACGAATTCGGTCTGACCAGGATAACGAAACCCAATTTTGTAGAGCTGCGTTTTGGATACCGGCGCGGTGACGACGGCTCCAGCATCTCCAGAACGGGCCAGCCCGCAGGCAATTTCAAGGGCGTGCAGCGAACATTGCGCACTGTCCATGGTCGCTTCGCCCGGGCGTGCGGCCGCCGCCTCATGGATATGGAGCACCGGCAATGCTCGGTCGAACGCGTCGGAGGCGTCGACCGGCTGGTCAATTTTCTGGACCGGAACGCCAGAAAGATTCTCAAAGTCGGCAAAATTCCCGATGGCAAAAAACGGCTTCAGCCCTGCTTCAATCCGTTGCTTCCAGCTCTTTCCGATGATTTCCGGCCCGACGCCAGCGGGGTCCCCGCAAGAAATGGCGAAGGGCTTGGCGTTCCAGTCAGCCATTAATTATATTCGATGATGGCGTCGCGTCTCAGATCGCGCAGATATATTTGCGCTCGTTTGTTGACCCGGTCGTTTTCCAGGCGAGACATGATCGCGTCAAAGGACGGTGCCGCAGCGGTCTGCGGGTCGTCTCGTCCACAAAGGATTAGTACGCGCACGCCATCTTCGACCGAACCAAATGGCTGGCTCGCCTGACCGATTTGCAGCTCTGCGATCGCGCCCTGTAGGGCGGCAGGAAGGTCCCGCAGCTTGACCTGATCGTTGTCGACGACACTGGCTCCCAGCCGAGCGGCCACTTCATTGGCAGCGCCACAACCTTTGATGCCCTGGGTTGCCGTAGCGAATTTTTCCGCTTGCGCGGCAGCTTGGGCTTCGGTGATGCCTTCAGGAAAACCTATCGCCAATTGCTTAAGGCTGAGCAGCGCATTGCGAGGATCCGCTGTAAGCACCTGCCGTGAATCAATCAGATACAGAATGGAGAAGCCGCCGGGCACTTCGACGGGGCCGACAACCTGTCCGACCTGCATCTGCTCTGCTGCATCCGCAAGGGATTGCGGCAATTGAGCGGGACGAACCCAACCCAGGTCGCCGCCGGTCGCCGCCGTAGACGCTTCTGAAAACTGCCGGGCATAGGCGACAAACGAACCGCCGGCGCGGATCTGCTCCAATATCTTGCGCATATTTTCAGCAACTTGTGGCGCGGTTTCCTGAGAGGCCGACATATAGATTTCGCCGATGCGAAATTCGCTGGTGCCTTTGGAGGCGTTTAAACGTTCGATGATGGCGTTAACTTCTTCGTCGCCGACATTGATGAACGGCTGGATATTCCGGCGGAGCAGGCGGCTCCATGCCAACTCCCCTCGGATCTGGCGTTTCAGCGTGTCGGTGGAGGAGCCTTGAGTACGTAGATATTGATCGAACGCATCGAGATCCTGTTTGAAATTCTGCTCGGCTACTTGGCGAAAAGTGGCTTCAACTTCTTCGTCTGTAATATTGATTTCGTTGGCGGCCGCTTCCTGAATTTGCAGTGTTTCATCAATCAGATTTCGCAAGACCTGAAGCCGCAGACGTTGTCTCTCCTCTTCGTCAACTTCGCCGCCGTTCGCGGCCACAATCAGCGCGAGGCGTTGGCCGACATCAGTTCCGGTAATGATATCCCCGTTAACAATCGCTGTGGCACGGCGAACGTTGGGATCATTCTTTCCAAATATGGTCAATTCGTCAGGAATATCCAGTCCGGTTTGGGGCAACGAAGCATCCGCGACCGTTTGGCTGACGGATGGCGCAGCGGCTGCAATAGCAAACGCCGCAGTCAACATTGCCTTGGTTTTGAAACCTTGGATTTTCATACTGAATAAATTCATTTCTTGTTTCTTCTCAACTACAAAGAGTAAATCTGATGCAGCAAATAGCAAATATCTGCTGAACCCAATATGAGCGGGCCAACCCGTGTGAAAGCCCTTTACACGCCCAGATTGCGCAAGGCCAGCCGGAACAGAAAAGTACTGCCGCGCCGCGCATCACCGGTATTTTCATAATCATAGCGCCAAGTCACACCCATGGAGAGACAACCGTCGTCATAGGCGACGCCGAGGCGGTGCCGCACTGGGTCGTAGCCATCGGCCACCGAAATCGGATCCTCGCTGCGATCGGTAAGATCGATAATCGCCGAGCCAAAAACGGACCAATAATTATCGATCTGATAGCGTCCGCCAACCCGAACCTCTTCGCGGTCCCTAAGATCCTCTAGTTGTGGCCCGATATTGCGGTTCAGGCGGAGATAACCGATTTGCGCATACGTACTCTTGGAACCAACGGTCGCGTCGATCTCGTTGCGCCGTATTGCCAGATTATCCTTGTCGAGGCGGTAACGGTGGGTGAATTTTACGATATCCTTGAACCGCACGTTTGTGCGGCCGACGATATCGGAAAAACGATCGGACAGGCCGGTGCCTTCCGGAACGATGTTATTGTTGTTTTCCAGCCGGTAGCTCTGGCCGACGATCATATTCACCTGGAGGTCTGGCCGATTGATTTCCCATTCCATCCCATAAGTCGCGCGAACATTGTCCTCATAGCGATCATAGCCGGGAAAACGGTTGAGAGCGAAGAGATTGCTGTCTTCCAAATCAACCGCGCGGGAATCTTCATTGGGTACTGACAGATTGGCCAAGCCGGGTGTCGCCACGATCTGAAAGCGCGGCGTGATCGTTTGCGTGCCGCCAAAGGCTTCCCCGATTAGCGGCCACTTCACGTCAACGGCAGCGGTAGCGATTGCACGTGCTTTCCAGCCGCTTTGACCCCGATAAATGGCCGTTTCATTGAGCGCATTATCATCGCTATGATAAACATCACCGCGGACCAAGCCGGTCAAGGTGATTTCCTGGCCCCAGTCGGTCAGCTTGCGCATGTCCCAGCGGGCCGAGCCAAATGCGCGTTGTGTATCCTGTCCCTCGCTGCGGCCAATAGCCAGGCTGTTTGCCTGCACCTCAAGCCGCCCACCCAGAACCGGGTCGTTGAAGCGCTTGCGATAGTCTATTACCGGCAGCGCTACCGGAACGCGGTTTTGCGGATCGTTTACCCGCAACGTCTGGAATGCCCAGCCGGCCAGTGAAAAATAGCTGCTATCGCTCATCCGTTCGACATTGATGGTGGAGCGAAGAGTATCGTCATCGCTAATGTCGTACCGCCGCAGAAATGTGCGATCGGAGACAATACGGGCCGATTGCGAAACTGTCCATTTGTGGTTGAGCCTGAACCGGCCGCTGGTCGCAAAATAGCCGCGGAAATCTTCTTGGGCATTGGCCACGAGCTGAGAAGCACCGGTCGGAATGCGGGAGCCATAGGTGGCATAGCCGGTCAGTTGGAACGCACCCTTTTCATCCAGATTGCGGAAGGTCCCGCTAACCAAGGGGGCCACATCGGTAAAAACCTGGGTTGTAACGGTGGCATCCTGATTAGGCGCGATGCTGAAATAATAAGGCACGGTCACGCCGACGCCGTTCACCGTATCAAATTTGATGTCGGGCACGAGCACACCGCTGCGATTTTCGTCGCTAACCGGGTGTGACAGGCCGGGCAACGGAATGACGGGTAGTCCAAAAATCTCAATACGAGCGCCTTGATATTTTACCCGTTTCTTGACCGGATCATAGATGACCTTGACGGCCTTTATCTGCCAGCTCGGATTTTTAGGACAGCCGTCTTCGGTGGTTACCGCACAGGCTGTATAGGCGGCATTGTTAAGCTCCAGCGTGCCGTCGGCGAAGCGCTCGCTGCGCCGTGCGGCCAATCGGCTGCCATCCTCCAGCACGAGCAGCAGATTATCGACGGCACCATCGCGCAGGCTGTCGGTCAGTTCAATGCGGTCGCCATAGGCGACATCACCGTCCGGACTGATCGACCGGATATTGCCTTCCGCCACAACCGCACCGCTTTTCCGATTCCACACCACCTGATCGGCACGCAAACTATATCCGTCACGATTGAGAACGACATTGCCCGTGGCGGTGACGAAATCATTTTCAAAATCATAGTCGATGTTGTCGGCGCTAAACTCGATCTCATCATCTTGCCGGTCAGGTGCAACAGCGGCGTCGCTTTGCGATTGGGCCATAGCGGACGCAGGCGCGACCGCGGCCAAAGATAGAGTGAAAAGGGCGAGTGAGGATTTCATCGACTGGCTCAACCTACTTTTAGCCCCATTTTGGACGGCATGAAATATAGCATGGTCCATCTTCCGATCGCCTATTGCACCTGTTTGCCCAGTCTGCAAATTTTCTTTGCCAGATTCTGATGAACAGGTGCTTGACCAGAAAACCAAGACGGTGCAGCAACGCCGCACGATAGGATAAAAGTGGATCCGATCATAAATTGAGTCGGACCGGTGAGTGAATCACTGAAGCTTTTCACTCCTCCAAACACAAGAACAAGGACAGTTTTTCGATGAAATTCAACTTTGCCAGTCAGCGGCCCGCGGATGCCGACGCGATCATTTTTGCCATCACCAAGAATGGATTTGACGATTTCGACCTTAAACTCGAGCAAGCGAAAACGGTAAAGGCAGGGGCAAAAGCGGCGCGGTTTGAGGGGAAGCTGGGCGAGGTATTTGAGATTTTCGTAACCGAAGCGGATAAAGTTCTGCGGGTGGTGTTGACCGGATTGGGCAAAGCCAAGGCCAAGGATGCGGAATCTGCAGGCGGGTCAGCGATCGCCAAGATCCTGGCGTCCGGAGCCAAGCACGTGATCGTTGATCCGTCGGGTCTTGACGAGGAACATCTGGCAAAGCTGCTATTCGGGGCCAAGTTGCGCAGCTGGCGGCATGACAAGTACCGCACAACCATGCCGGAAAAGCAAAAGGTCACGCTTGAGCAAATCACGATACTCGATCAGGATCTGGAAACCGCCAAAGTCTGGCAGGACCTGTCGGCCGTTGCTGATGGCGTTGCCCTGACCCGCGAGCTTGTCGCAGAGCCGGCCAATGCGATCTATCCAGAATCTTTCGTTGCTCGCTGCGAGGAATTGAAGGACATGGGCGTAGAATTCACCGTGCTCGGCTGGGACGAAATGGAGAAGCTTGGCATGGGCGCTTTGCTCGGCGTGTCGCAAGGGTCCGAGCGGCCACCGCGGTTGCTGGCGATGCGCTGGGATGGCACCAATGGTGAGCAGAAAACGCCCTTGGCTTTGGTGGGCAAGGGCGTGACGTTCGACACCGGCGGCATTTCCTTGAAACCCGGCGCCGGCATGGAAGAGATGAAATGGGATATGGGCGGAGCGGGAGCGGTCGCCGGAACCATGAAGGCGCTCGCTGGCCGCAAGGCCAAGGCGCATGTCGTCGGCGTCTGCGGGCTGGTCGAGAATATGCCCGACGGCAAGGCACAGCGCCCTGGCGACGTCGTCACCAGCATGAATGGCCAGACCATCGAAGTGATCAACACCGATGCCGAAGGGCGACTGGTCTTGTGCGACGCGATGCACTGGACACAGGAAACATTCAAACCGGACGTATTGATTGACCTGGCAACCCTGACCGGCGCGATGATCATCGCGCTGGGCAACGAACATGCCGGTTGCTTCAGCAATGATGACGATCTCGCCGATGACCTGCTCGATGCGGGCAAGGAATCCGGCGATCCGCTCTGGCGGCTGCCGGTCGGCCCGGCTTATGACAAGCTGATCAATTCGCCGATCGCCGACATGAAGAATGTCGGACCGCGCGGTGCTGGTTCGATTACAGCGGCGCAGTTTCTCAAGCGTTTCGTCAAGGATGGTGTCAAATGGGCGCATCTCGATATCGCCGGTATGGTCTGGGCCGACAAGCCGAGCCCGGTCTGGGAAAAAGGCGCGACCGGCTATGGCGTGCGGCTGCTCAACCAATATGTCGCCGATCATTGCGAAGATTGATTCGGTTGCACCAATGCGGCGCTTGACACGAAAGTTGGGAAGTTGTCGCAGTGCGGATTGATTTTTACCATCTGACCCGGGATCCGGCGGACAAGCTGGTGCCGATGCTGGCGAGCAAATCGCTGGAGGTTGGCAAAAGGCTGTTGCTGGTGGCGGAGGACGAGGCGCGCCGGACGGCGCTCAGTGATTGCCTGTGGAGCGCTGAGCCAGCCAGCTTTCTCGCCCATGATTTTGGCGGATCTGGGCGGGATTCCGATCAGCCGATCCTGATTTCCGAGCAATGCGAACCGGCCAATGGGGCGAGCTACATCATCCTGTCGGACGGCTTGTGGCGGGACGAGGCGCTGGCCTTCGAGCGCGCCTTCTTCCTGTTCAGCGCCGAGCAGATCGACCATGCGCGTTCCGTCTGGCGGCAATTGAGCGCCGATGAAGCTGTCACTCCGCGCTACTGGAAGCAGGATGGCGGCCGCTGGATGGAAGGCCCATGATTTGCCAATCGCGCAGATTTTCGTTAGGTTCCGGACCGGTCGCGCGATAAAATCCGGAGCCTGCCCATGTACAAACTTCTGATCCTGCCCGTCACCTTCGCCATCGCCGCCTGCGGCAGCAATGACGATGAACGGGCTACCGGTACCTTTGACGATGGCGAGGGCAACAGGGGCAGCTATTCGGTGCGCGGCGATGACGAGAATAGCGAAACGGTGATCAAGTCGGATAAGGGCGAAGTGCGCATCGCCACCGGCGACAAGGCGATCAAGGATTTGCCGCTGGATATCCCGCTCTATCCCGGCGCCACAGTTCAGACCAGCATGGCCGGCATGGGCGAAGGCAAGTCCGGCGCGATGCTGGTGTTCCAGACGTCAGACAGTGTTGATGACGTGATGGATTTCTACCGCAAGCAAATGAAATCAAAAGATATTAGCATAAAAACCGAAGTCAAATCGGGCGATATGCAGATGCTCGGCGGCGAACGCGGGGATGGCGAGGGCGTTCATATCTCCGCGAACAAATCCCCCGATGGCGGCGTGACCGCGACGATTATTGCCGGCGGCAACAGCCGGTAACGCATCGAAAACTTGCCATGGTGCAGTGCAGCGGCTAAGGGCGGCGCAAACTTACACTATCCCCGAATTTATGGAGCAATATCATGGCCGTGACACGGACATTTTCGATCATTAAACCCGACGCTACCCGCCGCAATATCACCGGCGCTGTCACCAAGATGCTGGAAGAAGCGGGACTGCGCGTCGTCGCATCCAAGCGGATACACATGACCCGCGAACAGGCCGAAGGCTTTTACGCTGTCCACAAGGAACGCCCCTTCTTCGGCGAACTGGTCGACTTCATGATCAGCGGTCCGTGCGTCGTCCAGGTTCTCGAAGGCGAAAATGCAATGCAGGCCAACCGCGACATCATGGGCGCAACCAACCCCGCCGACGCGGCACCGGGCACGATCCGCAAGGAACTGGCCGAAAGCCTCGAAGCGAACACGGTCCACGGTTCCGACAGCGAAGAAAATGCCGCGATCGAAATCGCCTATTTCTTCAAGGATGATGAAATCGTCGGCTAAGCGCTAAGCATATTTATCGGTTATAGACGCCCGGTTGCAATTCTTGCGGCCGGGCGTTTTTATTGGCTATTGGTCACGCCGGCTCCGCTCGCGACGACAGTTTCTCGCTGCGAGATTTATCTGAAACTTCCTGACAATTGACAGAATTTGCGTGTAGCGTGGAACTTGCGCCCAGTTTGAAAGAAGGTTTCCTATGCAAAACAATCTATTTTCGATGCATGATAAAGTCTGCGTTATCACGGGAGGGTCCAGGGGTTTGGGGAAAGCCATGGCACGCGCCTTTCTGCAAGCAGGAGCAAGCAAGGTCTATATCACTGCTCGCAAAGCTGACGAATGTGACGAGACCGCCAAAGAATTGTCCGGTCTGAGCGAGAGTGGCGAATGTGTCGCGCTTACCGGCGATATGAGTAGCGGAGAGGGAATTGCCGCCTTTGCCAAGGCGCTGGCGGAACGGGAAGATCATATCGACGTGCTGGTGAACAACGCCGGCACCGGCTGGACAGCATCGGTTGAAGAATTTCCCGAAATAGGCTGGGACAAGGTCATGGACCTGAATGTGAAGACGCCTTTCTTCCTCACCCAGCAGCTTTTGCCATTGCTGAAAGCAAAGGCGACGGCCGAGAAAAGCGCCTCCGTCATCAATATTGGATCGATCGCCGGAATCATCGGCAGTGCCGGAAGCGGTATCAGCTATGGCACATCAAAGGCGGCTATTCACCAGCTGACCCGCCATCTCGCCAGCCTCCTCGCCGATGATCATATTCGGGTGAACGCGATTGCGCCAGGACGCTTTCATTCCAAAATGACCAGCCTGGTTGAGCAGGATAAAGAGCAATATGAGCGGGAAATCAGAATGATACCGCTGCACCGCTGGGGGCATGACGCGGATATAATGGGCCCGGCACTCTTGCTGGCAAGCAACGCCGGGGCGTTCATGACCGGTGAAATCATCACGGTCGATGGCGGATATCTGCTGGTCTAGAGCCGATAGAATGGGTGTTCTGTCTGGCCGTTCCGAGAGGGTAGGGGCCAGGCGTTAGAACGCCCCGTCACCGCCGAACCCGTCACCTCTTCCGCGCGTTCCCAGTCGAGAATTTGCGCACCTTGTCCATGATATAAGGCAACATCATGTGCGGCAGCGTCAATAGGGATAGCGTCTGAAACGCCGTCACAATCAATCTTTCGGACATTGCAATGAGGGGGTGGGCGAGCAGGACACACAGGACAACTGCTGCTGATGACACGGACATATACAGAAAGAAACCCTGAGGCTTGTCATGTTGATTCATTAAATCGCGGCGGCCTGCGGCGAAATGTTTCGGGGAATGATAGAGGCAGAAAAAAATGGCAAAGCCGATTCCGGGGGGGAGCAGCAATGGGGCTGCCAGCAACAAGAGATTGCGCCACGCTTGGTCAGATTTGCCATCACCAAAGTCGATAATTAGCTTGGCGACAGCGATGAGACCAAAAACCGGAGCGACCAGACGCATGTAATCGGTTATGGCGCCCGCATTGGCACCACCAACGAGAATGAAAAGCGCTGACAACTGGGCGGAATATAATAAGGCAGGCAGGGCAATCACGCTGATAGCCATGGCCAAGGCGAATAGCCCTGATCCTTCGGGAGCCCAGTCCTCCATAAAATGGCTGATCGCGATGACTATAAAGGCGACCAGCGAAAATGTTGGGGCGACCTGCCATCCCAAGAAGCCAATGGCCGCCAATCCGCAATATCCTGCGGTCAAAGAAGCTAGCCTAATCCAGCTGCCACGACCTGCCTTACGCAATGTCAGATAATCGAACATGCCGTGTGGCAAACCGATGACCAGCAGGGCAACACATGCTGATACGATCAGCATTGGCAGTGCTGCCGATGAAAGGCTGAGCGCAAACAGCAGAACAATCGTCAGAGCGAGAATGGCCGGGCTTATACTGCCCGGATCCTTTGGCTCAGCCGATTGGAAAAGAAAAGGCGGGGCCAGACGGCCCCGCCTTTCGTCGTTCAATGTCGATTGGGAAACCAACTTGGCCATCAACCCGCTCTATTTGGCATATTCGGGATATTCGATAGCAGATTTGCGCACCGCGATGACGTAAATCATCACACCGACGCCGACTTTGGCAATCACGTCAGCAATAGTATAGCCGATTTGGAGCGCTGTCTCGACGTTTCCACCGGCCAGACCCGTATAGGGGATCATATATACTATCGGGTAGAAACCCCAAGCTCCAAAAGTGACCAGTCTTGCATCCTTGATCAGCTTGCGAACGCTCTCGGGCTGACGTTCGATGGACTCACCGAGACCCTTGAACAATTCCCAAACGATGTAGAGGAAAGGAATGGCAGATAAAGTGCCCCAAAGCGCGCGGGTGCTGTTGTTGTCGGCGATTTCACCCGGATAGCCGAGCATGATCATCAGCGCAGCGGCAAAGCCAAGCTTGAGACATTTGGATGTCGTTTCAGCCTGCGTGAGACGCATCACCAATATCAGTTCGATCAGCAACAAGGGAACGGTGAGCAACCAGTCGACATAACGATAGGCATCGATAAAGGCGACTCCGGTTGCAACCAAGACGCCGTCTTTCAGTTCATAGGCTTCGTTCCAACTGTCGAAAATCCGAAGATAGTGATAGGCTGCTATTGCGCAAACCAGACCCGAAATGGTCAATGCGGTTTTATAAGCGGGCCCGACCTGCGATCGTCCCAGCCATAGAAACAAAGTGGCCGCAGCCATGGTTGCAAATGTGAATGAAAAAGCGTTGTAAACGAGAGAAAATTGCGATGCCGTGATTAAGTCCATGGGAGAGCTCCTGTTATCTTTGAAAGCGCACAGTTTTGTTGGAAACCAAGTTTCTATTCTAAAACCGGTCGCGACAAATTTGGCCGATTAACGGATTCCACTTTCGGCAGGCACAATGGCCGTTCGCCGTGGAAAGAGAAGCTGGGATTAGCCCTGTAGGGGTTTACCCTGTAACGCAGCAATCAGAGGCCAGCATCAATTCCGATACGGACGGCATCAGCAACATTGATCGCGTTCAATTTCCGAAACAGCAGCGCACGGTGCATTTCGATTGTCTTTTCACTCAGCGACAATTCGTGCGCGATCTGCTTGGTGCGCCGACCCTGTGTGATTTTCTGGAGTACCTGTCGCTGCCTGTTGGACAGATCGCCTACCAGTGCGCGAGCGTGGCGTTTGCGGTTGGGGAACAAATCCCAGTTTTCTTCGGGCAATTCTACCTGGGTGCCCAGAAAATAGCGCAATATGTCGCCATCATCAAAAATCGGTGCGACCAGAACGGCATTCCTGAACTTGGTTCCATCCCGCTTATAGTTCAAAATTTCCACCAGCACCGGGCTATGGCGACGAACACCATCGCGAATTTTGTCGGTCAGCCAGGGTTCCGTTTCATCCCCTGCCAGAAATTTGCAATTTCGACCTACTACTTCTTCGGGTGGATATTGCGTGAGCACGCAAAAGGCGTCATTGACCGCCACAATGGGATTATCCCTTAAATTGGGATCACTGATGACTGTTGCGATCGGATTGAACTGAATCGAACCTAAAAAATTGTCAAAATGAGCTTCGTTTATCGTTTGCATATCGCACCTGACCCGCAGTAATATGGGCTGTCAGGAAAAGAAGAAACCTGTTTCTTAGGGCAGGTTATGGAGATTTAGCCGCCGTCCGGGATAAGGTTAACGCGTCTGGTCGTTGCACTTCACGCCAGCCTCCCACCAGCAAAAACCATGCCGATGCCGGCTTTTAACGAACGCGGTCCAAAACCGGACGGTCCGCATCCCGCCCATTTGCCAATGTCCATCAAAGTGTAAATCAGGGTCCGTTTCCACGGATTGACGATGTTCCTTGCCATCCCATCAAAAGCGGCCGGGGAAAATCACCTTAGCCACTGTGTTCCATCCCATATTACAAATCAGCCCCCTGCATGATGTCCCACGGTCACCGCTGAACCGGTCGCTTCCGAGGCGCGTTCCCAGTCGTGATAGGCGGTGCGCCGAATGATGATCCAGCTGCCGTCGCGCCGTTCCAGCGTGTCGCAATAGCGGCCGGCGACGATCCAGTCGGTGGCTTTGCCATGGGTCTGGCAGGGAGCGAAGTCCGGATTGCCCGCTTCGATATAGTGATAGGCGACAAAATTGGCCTCGGTGGTGGCGCTGTTGCCGTCTTCGGACAGGGCGATATGGACATTGGAGATCGAGTGGTGGGTGCCCGGGATATGTTCCAGTACCTGGCTGGCAAAACCGATAAACTCGTCCGGCGGCCCTTCATATTCGGCATGTTTGTGGACATGATCATCGGCAAAGCAGGAGCGGACCAGCGGCCAGTCGCGGCGATCAATCCCCTTGCAATAGCGGTGCAGGATATCGCGAATTTCCTCGCGCGCAGACAGCTGCTCCAATGTGTACATTCCGGTCGTCTCCTCATTTTGTCAGTCGTTATTATCTGACTCTGGTCCTAGCTTTCACGGCAAAGATCATGGTGGAGATAAAGCATGGGCAGACTGCAAGGCAAAGTGGCAATAATAACAGGCGCGGCGAAGGGGCTGGGGGAAGCGGATGCGCGGATGTTCGCACGCGAGGGCGCGACCGTGATTCTGACCGATATGGACGCGGACAACGGGAAGCGAGTTGCCGGAGAGATTGGCGATGCGGCGGAGTTTCATGTTCAGGATGTCCGCGACGAGCAGGGTTGGGAAGACCTGATTGCCGATGTCGTGTCGCGACATGGCAAGCTGGACATATTGGTCAACAATGCCGGGGTGGTCGAACCTGGGACTATCGAAACGCAGACCGCCGATGAATATCGCTTCGTCATGGCGGTCAGCGCTGATGGTGCTTTTTATGGCTGCAAATATGCGGTGCCGGCGATGAAGGCATCGGGCGGCGGGGCAATCGTCAACATGTGCTCGATCGCCTCGATCGTCGGCGAGCCGATTGTCGTCGCCTATGCCATGGCCAAGGGCGCGATCGAGAGCCTGACCCGCAGTGTCGCGGTGCACTGCGCCAACAACCAATATAATATCCGCTGCAACAGTGTCCATCCCGCCGGCATATTGACGCCGATGGTGGTCGGGATCGGCCCGAAGGTTGTGGGGCGTGACGATCTGCGTCCGGCGAGCGAAGGCCCGGCCCCCAGCGCGCTCGGCGAACCGGATGATATCGCCAATACGGTGCTGTTTCTGGCATCGGACGAGAGCAAGTTCATCAATGGCGCGGCGATTCGCGTCGACAATGCGAAGTCGGTTATGGAAGGCGTGGTTTCCTAATTTTCCGTTGGCCTTGCGCCGATTTTGACAGCTTGCTTGCACACCAATGATGGGTAAGGGATCCGCTTGCTGTCCGTTCTCCACCGCGCTCATTTCGCGACAAAATATAGTAGCGGCCAATTCCTGAAGGCGGGTGGGCGCGACCGGACCCCGTTTCGACTTTCGTTTTGACTATCGAACACATGGTTCTTTGGTACGTATCCCTCTGTTGATTAGGAACATGTAAGCGATAGCAGGTTTCTATTGGCGGTTGCGACCTCGCCCGACATAAGTAAAGCTGTGTTTTTAATGGATAAGGGTATCCCAAATGACGCTTCGCAGTTTCTGGCTCTTGGGATTGTTGATCGCCTTGTCTGCTTGTGGCGGCGGAGACAGGGACGAGGGCAGGGATGATCCACCGGTTGTTGTCGGTGGAACCGTCACGCAAGCCGAATTTGTCAGCGAGATTGAAGCGGTAGGGACCGCTTTTGCCAATGAACAAACCGTCATCACGTCGCCTGTCACCGAACGCATTGAGCGCATCGCCTATGCAGATGGTGCCACGGTCAGGCGCGGTGCCGTGATCGCGCGGTTGTCGAGCGGCGAAGAATCGGCTGATCTCAGCTCGGTCGTCGCAAGAGCGCGCGAAGCCGGCAAGCAGCTGGATCGTTTGACCGAACTTCAGGAAAGAGGCTTCGCCACCAATTCTTCGGTCGATCAGCAAACCGCCTTGCGTGATGCGGCTCGGGCCGATGCCAATGCGATACGGTCCCGTATTTCCGATCGCGTCATTCGCGCCCCGTTTGACGGCGTGCTCAGCCTGCGGACGGTGTCTCCCGGAACCGTAGTGACATCAGGCAGTCCGATTGCCACGATCAGCGATATTTCTGCGATCAAGCTGGATTTTACCGTGCCGGAGAATTTTCTCAGCGCGCTGAAACCCGGCCAGGTGATCGAAGCAAAAACGGCGGCTTATCCCGACCAGAGCTTCTTCGGTACGATTGATAACATCAGTCCATTGGTTGACCCGCTGTCGCGCAGTTTGACGGTGCGGGCAAAATTGCCAAATGATGGCCGCAAGCTGAGGCCGGGCATGCTGATGAGCGTGCGTATTGTATCGGAAACCCGAACCGGTCTCGCGGTCCCGGAAACGGCTTTGGTGGCGCAGGGCGACCAGAATTTCGTTTTTGTCGTTGATAAAGAGGGGATCGCCCGGCGCACCGCTATCGATATCGGTCTGCGATCCAAGGGCATGGTCGAAGTGAAAAGCGGTATTGCGCTTGGCGCCAAAATTGTCGCCGACGGCACCGTCAAAGTGCGTGATGACTCGCCGGTGAAGGCCGTGCTTCCGGGACAGAAGAACACGAAAAAATCTGCGGACAACAACTTGAAGGTCAGCGATAAAAAGGGATCTGCCGAGTCATGATCCTTTCCGATGTCTCGGTAAAGCGGCCGGTTTTCGCGGTTGTTCTCAGCCTGATTTTGGTGCTGGCGGGGATTGTCGCTTTTCTCGACTTGCCGGTGCGGCAATATCCGGCGATCGAGCCGCCGATCATTTCCGTCGATGTCAATTATCCCGGTGCCGCTGCCAATGTCGTGGAATCGCGTATCACCCAGATCTTGGAGGATCGTGTCGCCGGGGTCGAGGGGATTGAAATGATCCGCTCGTCGTCCCGGGACGGGCGCTCCGACATTACCATCGAATTCTCGCCGGACCGCGATGTCGACGCGGCGGCGAACGATGTGCGTGACCGTGTCTCCGGGGCCTTGGACAATCTGCCTGAAGAATCGGATCCGCCGGAAATCAACAAGGTGGATGCCGATGCGCGTCCGTTCATGTGGCTCAACCTCACGGGCAAGGGCAAGGACCCCTTGTGGCTGGCCGACTATGCCGATCGGGTGTTGTCTGATCGCTTTTCTTCGATTGATGGGGTCGCCCGGGTGCAGGCCAGCGGTGCCTCTCGTCCGGCGATCCGGGTCTGGCTTGATCGAGAAAAAATGGCGGCATCCGGGATTTCTCCCAATGATATTGAAGAAATATTGCGGAGGGAAAATGTCGAGCTGCCTGCTGGCCGGGTTGAATCTTCGGACCTTAATCTAACCGTCCGCGTTGCCAGAGCTTATAGCAATGTCGACGATTTCAAGGCGCTGGTGATCCGGCGCACGGCTGATGGAGCGCTGTTGCGTCTGGGCGATCTCGCCCGGGTCGAACAGGGTCCGGAAAATGTCTATGCCCATTTCCGGTCCAACGGTTTGCCCGGTGTCGGCATGGGTATCATTCGCCAATCCGGCGCCAACGAGCTCCAGGTTGCGAACGACATCAAGGACCGGATCACAGAAATCACACCGCTTCTGCCGCCCGGCGTGCAACTGGCGGTGAGCTACGACAGCAGCGTTTTCATTGCCAAGGCGATCGAGAATGTCTGGGAGACGCTGGCTTTTGCGGCAATATTGGTGATCGCGGTCATCTATCTGTTTCTGGGGTCGGTCCGCGCCACGATCATTCCCGCCGTAACCGTCCCCATTTCCATTATCGGCACCTTTTTCGTGCTCTGGCTGCTTGGTCTGTCGATCAACCTGCTGACGTTGCTGGCGTTGGTCATGGCGATCGGGCTGGTTGTTGATGACGCGATTGTCGTGCTGGAAAATATCTATTCCCGGATCGAAAACGGCGAGACGCGCCTCGTTGCCGCCTTTGAAGGGGCCCGGCAGGTGGGATTTGCGGTGCTCGCAACCACGGCGGTTGTGGTGGCGGTGTTTGTGCCGGTGATGTTTTTGCCCGGCGAAACGGGCCTGCTGTTCCGCGAGCTGGCGATCACAATGATTGTCGCTGTCATCATTTCCACCTTCACCGCACTCACGCTGATCCCGGTGATGTGCTCCAAGATCCTGAAAAAGGGCGGCGCGGAAACCCGATTGAGCCGCTTTGTCGACCACAAGTTCAAGCAAACCAGCACAGGCTATGAAAGCATATTGTCCCGCTGGGTCCGCCGTCCGTTTCTGCTTGGCGGGGTCGCCTTCGGATTGGCCGCGCTCTTCGCCGTTTTTGCGCTGCAAACGCTGCAGAGCGAGGTCGCGCCGCCGGAAGATACTGGGTTCATGTTCGGCAGCGCGTCGATTTCCGAGGGTGCGGGCTGGGACCGGCTGGTCAAGGTCATGTTTGATCTGGAGGAGCTGGCGCTGCCCTTTACCGAAGAGGACGGGCCGCTGAGGCGTGTCTTGTTTCGCGCACCTGGATCTTTCGGTCCGTCGGGGGACTTCTCCTCTGGCCGGATGATCATGTTCCTCAAGCCATGGGACGAACGGGACATGACGACGGCGGAAACGGTGTCGGCGTTGAACGGGGTATTCAAAGACTATCCATCGGCTAGAGCCTTTGTCTCCGGCGGATCAACGATTGGCGGGCGGGGCGGCGAGGCCATCCGATTCGTCATTGCGGGTGATACCTATGAAGAACTGACCCGCGCCCGCGACGCGCTGTTCGTGGCCGCCGAGGCATATCCCGGCATCGCCACTCTGGAGTCCGATTATAAGGAAACGCGCCCGCAACTGGTGGTCAATGTCGACACGCTGAGGGCTGCGGATCTGGGCGTTTCGGTTCAGGAAGTCGGCCGGACGCTGGAGACGATGATGGGCTCTCGCAACGCCGGCACTTATGTTGATCGCGGCGAGGAATATGACGTGATCCTGCAAGCGGAACCGGAGGACCGGGTCACCGCCGAAGATCTTGCCAATGTCTATGTCCGGGCGCGGGACAATAATCTTGTGCCGCTATCGGGTCTTGTCACGCTGACGACCCGGGCCGAAGCGGGCGAGATGAACCGGTTCAACAAATTGCGGGCGATCACGCTGGAGGGTACGGTTGGTGAAGGCTATTCCCTGGGTGAAGCGCTCACGTTTCTGGACAATGAAGCGGCGACGCTGCCCGAGGTTGTTGCCATAGGCTATGAAGGGCAAAGCCGGGCTTTGCGGCAAACCGGCGGGTCAATTTGGCTGGTACTCGGCTTCACTATCATATTGGTATATCTCGTGCTGGCCGCCCAGTTCGAGAGCTTTGTCAGTCCGCTGGTCATCATATTGGGCGTTCCGCTGGCGATTAGCGGCGGTTTGTTGGGTCTCACGGTGATGGGCGGCACGCTGAATCTGTACAGCCAGATCGGACTGGTCATGCTCGTCGGTCTTGCCGCGAAAAATGGCATATTGATCGTCGAGTTTGCCAACCAGCTGCGCGATGAAGGCATGGAATTTGAAAAAGCGATCCTGGAGTCCGCCAAACGCCGTTTCCGGCCTGTTTTGATGACGTCCATCGCTACTGTTGCAGGCGCTTTGCCACTGATGCTGGCGACAGGGGCCGGGGCGGCGAGCCGGGAGGCCATTGGAACCGTTGTCGTATGGGGAGTGGCGATTTCAACCATATTGACGCTCATCATCATTCCGGCATTCTATTATCTGTTGGCCCGTGGAACCAGCAGTCCGCTTGCGGTCACCCGTCGGCTCAAAAAGCTGCGGCAAGGCAAAACCGTCGAAGAAGGCGCGTGATCAAGCAATCCTGAGATCCGGGGCTCGTCCGGCAGACATTGCATTTGTGACAAATGGTCCCGAAATTTCCCATCCGTACGACCATCCGTCTTGCGATTCGACATGCTATAAAAATGCTTCGAGCGGTGGCCCGCAATTTTGACCGATAGCTTAATGTTTCGTGCTACCGCTTGCCTTTAGCCATGGATCTCGGGTAGCTTAGAAGCATGGATCGCGAAAATAATCCCAGCGAACAAGACCAGGTGGCGATCTCCCAGTCAGATTTGCCAAAGCGATCGGTCATGGCATTGATTGAAAAAAGCCCGATCGCGTCGGTGATCAGCAATCCGCGACTGGCCGACAATCCGATTGTCGCCGTCAATGATGCTTTCGAGGAGCTGACCGGTTATGACCGCGACTTCATTATTGGCCGAAACTGCCGCTTTCTGTCCGGCGAGGCGACCGAGCCGTGGTTGACCGAAGAAATCCGGCGCGGCGTGCGGCAGCAAAAATCGGTCCTGGTCGAGATATTGAATTACAAGAAGGACGGCACGCCCTTCCAGAACGCCGTGCTGGTCGCGCCGCTGTTTGATGAAGAGGGTGAACTGGAATATTTCCTCGGTTCGCAAGTGGAAATCGACGGCGATTCTCCCAGCCTTGCCAAACCGCGCCGGATGCGGGCCGTGGCGATTGTGAAGGATCTGTCGAAGCGGCAGCGGGAAGTATTGCAATTTATCGCCAAGGGCCTGCTCAACAAGCAGATTGCCCATGAATTGGGGCTCAGTGAACGAACCATCAAGATGCACCGGTCGATCCTGATGAAACGGCTCGATGTGCCCAGCGCTGCGGACATGGTCCGGCTGGCGGTTGAAGCGGGAATGTAGGATTGGCGTGGATACGGTCCAAGTGCCGTATCGATTTTACGCTGGCGGGCGTCTATCTCTTTACAAGCATCGCGGGTTGGAGTTTCTTTCCCCATTCAGGGTCGCAGATGTTTTTTTGGGCAACATTTCTCCCTCCTCCTTGTTGTCCAAAGATTTCCGGCCCGTGATGCACCCTTTTTCTAAAATTGATCTGCTATCTCGAGCATCTTGGTAAGGCGTTTTGGCGCGACTTGGCACCAGCTCCTGTACAGCCGTTCCGCAATATGCTCCCAATCCGTATCCCCGCGATCGAGACGGATCGCGATCCAGCCGGATTTTCCGTAAAATTTTGGTGCGTAATAAAGGTCCGGATCAGCGTCGATCAGCGCGGCCTGTTCGTCCAGTCCGGTGGTCTTGACGAGTAGCGCGATACTGGCTTCGCCATGATGACTCTGGGCGAAATAGGCGAAATATTTTCCCGTCGTATCGCTGCCTACCCGCCAGCCAGGCGCGCCGAAGCTCGGCCTTTCATGGGTTTCTTCAAGCGCCAGAGCGCGTTTGCGGACCTGAGCCAAAATCCAGTCCGGATCGGCCTCACGGGTGACATATTTGGCCAGCGTTGCAGGATAGAGTTGATGTTCGGCGATCAGGATCCGGCTTGCCAGGCGGTCGGCATCGTCATCGGGCAGGATCGCGACTTCGGTTTGCGCCAGCACCGGGCCATCATCCAGTTCTGCGGTGACCAGATGGACGCTGCATCCCGCAACCCTGTCGCCGGCATCGATGGCGCGCTGATAGGTGTCGAGACCTTTATATTTGGGCAGCAGGCTGGGATGGATGTTGAGCATATGATCCGCCCATTTCCGGACAAAGCCATCGCTCAAGATCCGCATATAGCCGGCGAGCACAACATAGTCGGCGCCGGACTGGACAAGGGCGTCGTGCATGATCGCGTCATGCGCCTCGCGCGACAGACCCTTGTGCGGATGGGCGAAAGTCGTCAGGCCCTCTGCTTGCGCCAGCGACAGGCCGGGGGCATCGGGGTCATTCGAAGCCACGAGCACAATTTCATAAGGGCAATCCGATGATTTGGCGGCGTAGACAAGCGCTGCCATATTGGACCCGCGGCCAGAAATTAATACCGCGATTTTGGCTTTTTCAGCCATTGTGGGTCGCGGTCCAGTCATCCGTTGCCGACCAGATGCCGCGCGATCCTGTCACCGAGCAGCCTTTGGTGCCCGCGCGAACATCTCCTATCCGGTGGACCTTTTCATCAGCGGCTGCCAGATCTGCGGTGATTGCGTCGACCTCATCCGGCGCGACCGCCAATACCATTCCGATTCCGCAATTGAACGTCCGCGCCATTTCCTCGGGCTCAATATTGCCCTGTGCCTGCAGGAACGCCATCAGGCGGGGCTGGTCCCAGCTGGACGCGTCAACATGGGCGTGCATGCCATCGGGCAATACGCGCGGGACATTTTCCAGCAGACCGCCACCGGTGATATGGGCGAGCGCCTTGACCCGGCCGGACTGCATCAGCGGCAGCAGCGATTTCACATAGATTCGGGTCGGCGCGATCAGCGCTTCGATCAATAATATGTCGGGGTTGAACAGGGCAGGGCGATTCATTTTCCAGCCCTTGTCCGCAGCGAGTCGCCGGACCAGCGAGAAACCGTTGGAATGAATGCCGGAGGATTCGAGGCCGAGCAGGATATCGCCCGGCGCAATCGTCGCGCCCGTCACGGCCTTCTCGCGCTCCACCGCGCCGACACAGAAACCGGCGAGGTCATAGTCGCCTTCGGCGTACATGCCCGGCATTTCCGCCGTTTCACCGCCGATCAGCGCGCAGCCCGCCATCTTGCAGCCTTCGGCTATTCCCGCCACGACCCGTTCGGCGATGCCGTTTTCCAGCTTGCCGGTGGCAAAATAGTCGAGGAAGAATAACGGCTCGGCGCCTTGCACGATCAGATCATTGACGCACATGGCGACGAGATCGATTCCGACCGTGTCATGGCGATCATGGTCGATCGCAAGCTTGAGCTTCGTGCCCACACCATCATTGGCAGCGACCAGCAGAGGGTCTTGATACCCTGCCGCCTTGAGATCGAAAAATCCCCCGAAACCGCCAAGTTCGGCATTGGCTCCCGCGCGGGCCGTGGCTTTGGCCAGCGGCGCAATCGCCTTGATCAGGGCATTGCCTGCCGCGATGGAGACACCGGCTTTCGCATAGGTGTAGGAATCCGGCTCATTTTGCTTTTCACTCATAACTTGTGCGATTAGACAAGTCGCGGCTGGATTTCCACGCCATAATCGTCAAAAGGGCGCAAATGAGTTTTTTGACTGACTTCAAAATCAAGATCGCTGCCATCATTGCCGTCGTGACCATGCTCGCGGGTACGGTTGTCTATGCCCAGCTGGAAGGCACCGAACGCGGGGTTGCGCCGCTGGCCAGCACCGGTGATTTTGAAGTCATGGGCGTGAAGGTGGATGTCCATGGCGATAACGCCATCGAGGCCCGCAAAAAGGGCTGGGAAGAAGCCCAGCGGCTAGCTTGGAAGATGCTCTACAAGCGGACCCACGGCAGCGATACCGAAGGCCTGACCGACGGGACGCTGAATACGATCGTTTCGGCGATTATCGTCGAGCAGGAGCAGATCGGGCCGAAGCGCTATATCGCTACGCTGGGCGTCATGTTCGACCGGGCCAGGGCGGGATCGATCCTCGGTGTGGGCGGTCGGCGATTGCGGTCACCGCCGCTGCTGGTGCTGCCGATCATGTGGAGCGGGGGCTCGCCTCAGGTTTTCGAACACCGCACCGAATGGCAAAAGGCTTGGGCGCGCTTCAGTTCCGGCGACAGCGCGATCGATTATGTTCGTCCCTATGGATCGGATAGTGAGTCGCTGGTGCTGACCGCCGGGCAGGCCAACCGGCCCAGTCGGCGCTGGTGGCGGAACATCCTCGATCAATTTGGTGCGGCGGATGTCATCATACCGATCGTCCGCTTGACCTATGCCTATCCTGGAGGGCCAGTGACCGGGCGCTTTACCGCCCGCTATGGCCCGGACAACCGGTTTATCGACAGTTTTACCCTGAAAGTGAAGCGCAGCGAAAATATTCCCGAGATGCTCGACCAGGGGATTGCGCGGCTGGACAATATCTATGCCAGCGCCCTGACGCGCGGCATTCTGAAGACGGACAAGTCGCTGATCATCGAAGATCCTTTCAATCTCGATGACCTGGATCTTGCGGATTTTGATATCGATGAGGATGTGGCTGTCGAGAGTGGCGAGGGTGTTTCTTCGGTCGCTCCGGCTGGCACCGATTCGTCGGGAACCGGCAGCGATGCGCCATCGGCAGCGTCGGCTGCCGCAACCAGTATCTCGTTGCAATTTGACACCCCGGATGTCGGCGCGGTGGGCCGCGGAGAATCGGCGGTGCGTTCGATCCCGGGAGTCACGTCCGCTTCGACGTCGAGCCTCGCGCTCGGCGGCGTTTCTGTCATGAGCGTGACCTATAGAGGTGATATTACGGCTCTTGCCCAGGCCCTGCGGGCACAAGGCTGGCAGGTCCAGCAAGGAGCGGGCGCCTTGCGCATCAGTCGTTCCGGACAGTAGGGGAATGAGGCCGTGAGTCAGATTGCCCTTCCTCTTGAACAAAAACCGTCGCCCGACCAGGGCGGCTATCTGGTGACCGCTGCCAATGCCGAGGTACATCGTCATTTGCAGCACTGGCGCGACTGGCCGCACAACACGTTGATTTTGACTGGTCCGGCTGCCTCTGGCAAAACCACGATGGCGGCGGCATTTGTCACGGACAGCGGTGGCCTTTGCCTTGATGATGCTGCGGACCATGAGGATGTCGAGATATTCCATCTCTGGAACCGCGCGAATAACGAGGACAGGCCGCTGCTGCTGGTCTCGGCGCGGCCGGTGAAGCAATGGGACGTCGTGCTGCCGGACCTGCAATCCCGTCTCGCCGCGTCGCTGCATCTGGAAATCGGCGCGCCGGATCAGGCGATGATTGACGGGCTGTTTCAGAAATATTTCGCGATGCGCGGTCTGACCATATCCGAAGATGCATTGCGCTATCTGGAAAAACGGATGGTCCGGTCTTATGCTATGGTACGTCAATTGGCGGAAAAAATGGATGCGCTGGCAATCGAGGCCAAAAAACCGATCAATTTGTCGATTGCGAAATCGGCGCTCGGTTTTTTTGACGTTAGTGACAAAAAGGTGGAATTTTAACCCATGGAAAACCCTGTTGCCGAGTCGCTGGATGCGGACCTATCGCCGGGGGACGATGTCGGTTCTCTATCGGTCGAGGATAGCAGCAAGCGCTATTTCAATCGGGAAATAAGCTGGCTGGGCTTTAACGAGCGGGTGATCGAAGAGGCCGAAAATACCGCCCATCCGTTGCTCGAACGGCTACGCTTCCTGTCGATTTCAGGCAGCAACCTTGATGAATTTTTCATGGTTCGTTTTGCCGGCCTGGTCGGACAATATCGTCAGAAGATCGAGGAGCGCTCCGCCGATGGCCTGACCGCGACGCAACAGCTGGACGCCATAGCAGCGCAAACGGATTTACTCATTACGCACCAACAGCGGGTGTGGTCCGCTCTATCGAAGACGCTGGCCGATGAAGATATTTTCGTGTCGAATGTGGGCGCGCTAACCGAAGCGTCAAAAGCCTGGCTCAGACAGCATTTTATCGACCAGATATTTCCCGTGCTGACGCCACAGGCGCTCGACCCGGCCCATCCGTTTCCGTTCATACCCAACAAGGGGTTGAGCCTGGTGTTCGACCTGGTCCGCGAGTCGGATAATCTTGGTATCAGGGAGCTGGTGATGATCCCGTCCGGTCTGCCCCGCTTCATCCGTTTGCCCGGTGAATCTGCGGTATATGTGTCGGTCGAGACGGTGATCCAGGAATTCTCCGACATTCTCTTTCCCGGCTATGAGGTCAAAAGCAGCGGCCTTTTCCGGATCATCCGCGACAGCGATATCGAGGTGGAAGAGGAAGCGGAGGACCTTGTCCGCTATTTCCGCAGCGCGATCAAACGCCGTCGCCGCGGCGATGTGATCCGGCTGGAAATGGGGCCTCATCTCGCCGAGCCGGTGGTCGCGATGTTGCGCGAGAATCTGCTGCATGATGGCGCTACCGAAAGCCGGATCAACGGTCTGGTCGGCGTCGGTGATCTCGATATCCTGGTCGACGAAGACCGTCCAGATCTCAAATTCACGCCCTATAGTCCCCGTTTCCCGGAGCGAATCCGTGATCATGGCGGCGACTGTTTCGCCGCGATTCGGGACAAGGACATATTGGTCCACCACCCCTATGAATCCTTCGAGGTGGTGATCGAATTTCTGCGGCAGGCAGCTGCCGATCCCGATGTCGTGGCGATCAAGCAGACCCTGTACCGGGCCGGCAAGCAATCCGCCGTGATCCGTGCGCTGATCGATGCCGCCGAAGCCGGAAAATCGGTGACCGCCATTGTCGAGCTCAAGGCACGCTTTGACGAGGAGCAGAATCTGCTCTGGGCGAGCGCTCTGGAACGCGCGGGCGTACAGGTCGTCTATGGGTTTATCGAATGGAAAACCCACGCGAAAATATCGATGGTCGTGCGCAAGGAACAGGAAGGCTATCGCACCTATTGCCATTTCGGCACCGGCAATTATCATCCGATCACCGCCAAAATCTATACCGACCTCAGCTTCTTTACGGCTGACCCGAGGGCGGCGCGGGACGCGGCGCAATTGTTCAACTATATCACCGGCTATGTCGAGCCCAAGGCGCTGGAACTGATTTCGATGTCGCCGCGGGACATGCGCAATGACTTGATGGGACTGATCGATCAGGAAATTGCCAATGTTCGCGCTGGCAAGCCCGGTATGGTCTGGGCGAAGATGAATTCGCTGGTCGATCCGGCGCTGATCGAGAAACTGTATCAGGCAAGCAATGCCGGAGTCGAAATTGATCTCGTGGTCCGGGGTATTTGCTGCCTGAGGCCGGATGTCCCCGGCATGTCGGACCATATAAGGGTAAAGTCGGTGGTCGGCCGTTTTCTCGAGCACAGCCGTATCTGGGCCTTTGGCAATGGCCGGGAACTGCCGAATGACGGCGCGAAACTTTATATTTCGTCGGCCGACTGGATGCCGCGCAACCTCGACCGGCGCGTCGAATATATGATGCCGATCACCAACGCCACCGTCCACGACCAGATACTGGATCAGGTCATGGTGGCCAATCTGATCGATGACGAGCAGAGCTGGGAGCTAAATTCCGACGGCAGCTATACGCGGGTGGTGCCTTCGGACAAGCCGTTCAACCTGCACCGCTATTTCATGACCAACCCGTCGCTCTCCGGGCGCGGCAAGGCGCTCAAGAAGAGCAATGCGGTTCCGCGCCTGAGCTTGCGCCGTCGCAAGAAGAAGGTGTGACAGAGGTGCTGATCGAAAAAGATACCATATCCCGCTTTGTCCAGGGGCGGAAAAAACACAACAGCCAACGAACCGCGATCGTCGATATCGGCTCCAATTCGATTCGCCTGGTTGTGTATCAGGGGCCGGTCCGGGTTCCTGCGATATTGTTCAATGAAAAGGTGATGGCCGGGCTCGGCAAGGAATTGTCGACGACCGGTGCGATTGGCGAGGATTCGATGCGGCTGGCGATTCGCGGGCTTAAACGCTTTCATCGCTTGAGCACCGAAATGGAAGTCGACAGCATCAAGAGCTTTGCCACAGCCGCGGTGCGGGATGCCAGCAATGGCAAGGATCTGCTAAAAGCGGCGCGTGCCATCGGCTATGATGTGCAGGTGTTGCAAGGCGAGGAAGAAGCGGAATTGGCCGCGCTCGGCGTCATTTCCGGCATCCCGGATGCGAAAGGCATCGTTGGCGATCTTGGCGGCGGTAGCCTCGAACTCGCCTTGATCGATAAGGGTGAAGTGCTGGAACGCTTTTCCTTTCCGCTCGGGGTCCTCAGGGTTGCCGATTTACGAAGCCAGGGACAGGACAGGCTGAAACGCCAGGTGCGCAAAATGCTGAAGAAAACCGGCTGGGAAAAGCAGGCGCAAGAATTGCCCTTTTATCTGGTTGGTGGATCGTGGCGCTCGCTGGCCCGGCTCGACATGTTCGACAGCAATTATCCGCTCCCTGTTATCCACAATTACGAAATGGAACCGCGGCGCGCGCAGCGGCTGGTCAGCCGACTGGCGCGTTTGAACCGGGACAAGCTGAAAAATGTCCCCGGTCTCTCCACATCCCGGATACCGACGTTGAAAGATGCAGCATGGCTGTTGTCAATGCTGGTGCGCTATCTGAACAGCAGCAAGATGGTCGTTTCCGCTTATGGGGTGCGGGAAGGCCTGTTGTTCCAGCATATCAGTAAGCAGGAAGCGGCGCGGGATCCGCTGTTGCTGGGCACAGAAGACGCCGGAGCGGCGCAATCCCGTTTTCCCGCGAACAGCAAATTGCTGGGCAAATGGATCGCCGAAATTTTTTCTGACGACCCGGTCGACTGGCATCGGATCCGTCAGGCGGCCTGCAATCTGGGTGATGTCGCCTGGCGCGCCAATCCCAATTTTCGCGCCGAGCGCGGACTGGAAATCGGGCTGCACGGCAACTGGGTTGGCATCAGCGGCCCGGAACGCGAGATGCTGGGGCAGGCGCTCTACACCAGTTTCGGCGGCGGCACACATGTCTTCCCGGGTGGCGGCAAACTCGCCAGCGAAGCGGCAACGCAGCGTGCGATCAGCTGGGGACTGGCGATGCGGCTGGCTCAGCGGCTAAGCGGCGGAACCCGCAATCCGCTGGAACAGACTCATATCCGGAAAACGGGAAAAAAGCTGGAACTCACGATCGCCGGTGATTTGGTCCATCTATATGGCGACGCGGTTGCCAAACGGCATGGGCATCTGGCCAATATCATGGGACTGGAACCGGTAATGACGGCCGAATAGCTAGTCCGCTTTGATGGATATTCCCTTGCACCAAGGACGTCATTGCGAGCGCAGCGACGCAATCCAGAGCGGTAATCACCGACGATGGCGGCAAGACGCTCTTGATTGCCGCGTCGCCTTCGGCTCCTCGCAATGACGGCGGTTGATCCAGTCTCTATCTTGGTTGACCGGGACAAATAACGACCGCTTTTTGCTACTCCGCTTCCGCAGTGTCGCCCTCTTGCTGATGAGTCATTTTGAGCTTGCCGTCCTTGACCGTGAAGCTCACCCGGCCCTCGACCAGATCCAGCGCATCCCGGCCAAATTCCTCGTAGCGCCAGCCCTCCAGCAGCGGCACGTCTTCGCGTTCGCCGGCGACGATCCGTTCCAGATCATCGGCACGGGCGAGCAGGCGCGACGCGACATTCATTTCCGCCGAGCGGATTTTGAGCAGCAATTTGAGCAGGTCAGTGACCAGCGCATTGGACTTGCCATTTTTCGGGCGGCGGCCAATTTTTAGCGGCAGGTCATCGCGGGACAGTGGCTCCGCCTGATCAATAATATCCATCAGGCGCGCACCGATATCATTATTCTTCCATCCGGCCGAAAGCCCGCGGACCTGGCCCAGTTTCGTCTGATCCTTGGGCGGATGAGCGGCAATGTCTGCCAGCGTTTCGTCGCGCATGATCCGTCCGCGTGGCAGATCCTTGGACTGCGCTTCCCGTTCCCGCCAGGCGGCGAGGGCTTTCAGTCTGCCGAGCATGTCCAGATTGCGGCCCTGTGACTTGATCCTGAGCCACGCTTTTTCCGGATCGTTGACATAATTTTCGGGATCGGCGAGCTTTTCCATTTCCGCGTTGATCCATCGGCCGCGACCGGTCTCCTTCAATTTTTCCAGCATCATTGGAAAGATTGTCGCGAGATGGGTGACGTCGGCGATGGCATATTCCAGTTGGCGGGCATTGAGCGGGCGTCGCGACCAGTCGGTGAACCGGGCGCCCTTGTCCAGCGTGATCCCGAGCCAGCTGTCGACCAGATTGGCATAGCCGATCTGTTCGCTCTGTCCGATCGCCATGGCGGCGATCTGGGTGTCGAAGATCGGGTGCGGCGTCTTGCCGGTCAGATTGTGGATGATTTCGACATCCTGGCCGCCGGCGTGGAAAATCTTGAGCACGTCTTCATTGTTGACCATCAGTTCGAGCAGCGGGCCGAGATCGACACCCTTGGCCAGCGGGTCAATCGCGGCGGCTTCCTTGCCATCGGAAATCTGGATCAGGCAGAGAATCGGCCAGTAAGTATTCTCGCGCATGAATTCGGTATCAACCGTGATGAAATCGGCCGTCGCAAAACGGGCGCAGATATCGGCGATGTCCTGATTGTCTGTCAGCAATTTATGGATATGCATTTTTATCCTATACAGCGGGCGGCTCGTCCCGCAAACTATTCATGGGTGCAGGATAAAATTGGGGGAAAACCATGGCATTTTGGTCACTGATTCTGATCATCATACTGGTGTTGCTGTTGCTGGGGCAGATTATGGCGCAATGGGGTGACGCTTGCCTGGCGGTCGCCGATCCACGACCGATTGGCGGCAAGACCATAGAGATCACGATTTTGGCCTGGGGTTTTGCCTCGCGTCGCGGGCGATCCATGCAAGCAGATGATTGTTCGCGGCTTGGCATCAACGATATGCGATTTTTCATGACCGGACCGGCGATCATCATCTGTCTTGTGACCTTTGGCTTCGTCCGGAAGGTCAGCATCGCCTATCGCTGCTATGCTGGCGATTCCGATGTGGGAGAAGCCTGATGGCGCGGGTCCTTCATTTCGGCCACCAAGTCTGGGCCAATTATCACCAGACCGCCGCCTGCAACCTCAAGAGCAGGGTTGAATTGGCCAACAGCGAGCAGATGAACGGTCGAGCGCATCTGAAAGGGGTCGCCGAGAGCGTGCTAGCCCTGCTGCAAGAGGCCAGGCAATATCAGATTCCGGTGCGACCGATCGGCGCGGGCTGGTCCCCATCGCCGATCAACGTGGTCGAGGATGGCTGGCTGGTCGAGACCTTGCGGCTCAACCGGACCTTCAAACTGTCGGCCCTGAACGTGCATCAGGATTGCGACATCGCGGCGGAAGCCCTGCTGCTGGTCCAGGCCGGTGCAACGGTCGATGAAGTTTACGAAAGTGCAGAGGAAATGGGCCGATCGCTGCGCACTGGCGGGGCCAGCAATGGCCAGAGCTTTGCCGGCGCCTGCGCAACCGGCACCCACGGCAGCGTGTGGCAGGCCGGCGGTATTCAGGACCATGTCCGGGCGGTGCAACTGGTGACGCCGGGGCGGATTTTATGGATTGAGCCGAAACAAGGCGTGCTGTCGGATGATTTTATCGCGCAAACCGGTTCGGAGATCATCCGCAGCGACCGGATTTTTGCCGCCGCGCAACTGCATGTCGGCGCCATGGGCTTTGTCACGGCGATGCTGATCGAGACTGATCCGATCTTCATGGTGCAGAATATCCAGAAAGCGGCGAAGATAAAGCGCGAGCATATCGACTGGCTGTGTCGCGGCGAATTTCGCAAATTTTCCTGCGCCTTCGGATTGGATGAAGAGCCTTATTTTCAACAACTTATTTTGAATCCCTTTGACCCGTTCGACAAAAGAGCGCTGCTGCGATTTCTTTACAAGCGTCCGTTCGACGCCAGCATTCCCCCGCCACCGCCCGGCGACATGGGCGCCGGCTATGATGCGCTGACACTGCTCGGCAAGGCGATGGCGGAAAGCGATTTTTTCAAGGCGGAAATATTGCAGCTGGCGATGGAGCAGGCTTATCCCCAGAATCGCGACGTCGATGATCCGCCAGCGATCGCGACCTGGGGACATACCACCGAAGAGCATATGCCAATTGCCAGCCTGTTCAACGGATCGGTGACAATGGACCGGAGCAAGCTGAGTGAAGCCTTTGATTTGATTATTGATAGTTTCAGGCGCGGGGGAGGCGGGACGGTCGTCACCTTGCGCTTTGTCAGCAAGGCCAAGGGCCTGCTCGCGCCCGCGCACTGGCCGGATAATGTCGTGATCGACTTTGATGGGCCGAACGTCGAATCCAGTCATCAAGGCTACAAGAAAGTGGTCGAGGCGCTGGATAATGCGGGGATCGCATTTACCCGACATTGGGGAAAAACCAACAATCTCGACGAACGGCGGGTCAAGCGGGACTATGAACAGAATTTCGCCAACTGGAAATGGGCGCAGGCGCAGGTGATGCCGGACGCAGCCGACCGGCGGGTTTTTGCCAATGAGGAGTTGGTGAAGCTTGGGTTGATCTAGGCTGTTCGATAAAATTATGCTGAAGCTGCGATTCTGCAATCGCCCCAACTTTGGACGTTCCTTTACGATTTTTGGGAGCACGAAAGCGGGCATTCAGAGTGCTTTAACAGCCAATCCAAGAAGGTGCGGCTGTTGTGGATTCCGGAAAGGCAGGTTTTAGGTAGGGAGTTAGCGAAAGCTGCCATTCCTACGGCGATTGTTTTATTTGCTAAGCAGCGACAAGTTCGGCGATCTTCGTTGCAACTTCCGACATCGTCTCTTCTGCGGTGCTAAGCCCCGCACGGGAGGCTAGAAGGAGGCTAACTTTCTCAAGCTCTTCATAAGTCGTTCCGTGAGCAACCGGCACGAGTCTCTCGCGCCGGAGCAGCGCTGAAAGCTCTTTGTCTGCCACGCCTTCCGCCTTAAGCCGTTGCAACATGGCGGGGGGTTACCAAAACAATGCCGACGCGCGAATTCACCAAGCCTCTGTCGATCGCCCGCATCATCGGCACCCCGAGGCCAAGGTCTTTCTCACTGAACCACACGCGGACGCCCCGCGCTTCGAGCAGATCATTGAGTTGCTTGGCAGAGCCCTGTCTGTCATCCCATGCGTGACATAGAAACACATCTCGAAGGTCAGGTTGCGACGCCGCTATGCTCTCGACATTTTCGCGAACCGGCGTGAGTGCCCGCACTTGCTCAGGTGTGTACCATGTTGCCGAGCCTGCTCCCGACCAAGGTGCCTTTTTTGTGCGACTCCCCGACCCGCCTCCAATGCTCCGACCGCTGCTGCTTCCTGAAGAGGAGTATGAAGGCGAGGAGTATGATCCAGAGTCATAGCGACTGTAGCCGCCGTAACGCGATCGGCTAGAGCACACTGGGCAGGACGCCGCGCCGCCGCCCGTATGGCCGCGAACTGGTGCGGTACATTTGGCCATTATTACTTTACCTCATCGCTGTGGCTACGTCCCACTGAACAGTAGATCCCTATGCTACGCCATTCAAGTAATTTGAGCGAGCTACACTCTAAATCTAGAAATCTTAGCGAACGGAACGCTTCAACGAACTCTTTTGCATCGGTGAACGACACAATCTATTTGATTCCTGCCGATCCAACCAAAGTCTGCTTTCTTAATTCCCAATCCAAAACCTGTTAGCCCACTTCCCACCCAATTTTTGCCGTGCACAAAAGCCAAAGCTAGAGGCCGATTCCGGAATAGCCCTGACATCCAAAACTCTGCATCCTGTGCCGCGCACCGCCCGTTCCGGCAATCTCAAGCCTTGACAAATGGCCCGCAGACCTGTGTTACGCCTCCAATCTTTCCAACTGGGAAAGCACCCGATTTCCAAAGGTCTATCATGCACGCATATCGCACCCATAATTGTTCCGCGCTCCGCTCTTCGGACGTCGGCGAAACCGTTCGTCTGTCCGGCTGGATCCATCGCAAGCGCGATCACGGCAATCTGCTGTTTGTTGACCTGCGCGACCATTTCGGCCTGACCCAGATTGTCAGCGAGACTGGCAGCGAGGCGTTCAAAATGCTCGATGGCGCGCGAGTGGAGTCTGTGGTCACGGTCACTGGCAAGGTCGTCGCCCGCGATGATGAAACAGTGAACACAAATCTGCCGACCGGCGAAGTCGAGCTGGTCGCCGATACGGTGGACATGCAGGGCCCGGCCGAAGAATTGCCGATGCCGGTGTTCGGCGAGCAGGAATATCCGGAGGATATCCGGCTGCGCTATCGCTTTCTCGACCTGCGCCGCGAGTCGGTCCACGCCAATATGATGCTGCGCTCGAAGGTCATCGCCAGCCTGCGCAAGCGGATGACCGACCAGGGCTTTACCGAATTCCAGACGCCGATCCTGACCGCTTCTTCGCCAGAAGGCGCGCGCGACTATCTGGTGCCGAGCCGCGTCCATCCCGGCAAATTCTACGCGCTGCCGCAGGCGCCGCAGATGTTCAAGCAGATGCTGATGGTCGCCGGCTTCGACCGCTATTTCCAGATCGCCCCCTGTTTCCGCGACGAAGACGCCCGCGCCGACCGTTCGCCGGGCGAATTTTACCAGCTCGATTTCGAAATGAGCTTTGTCACCCAGGAAGATGTGTTCCAGACGCTGGAGCCGGTTCTGGCTGGGGTGTTCGAGGAATTCGCTGACGGTCGTTCGGTCACTCCGGCCGGTGAATTTCCTCGCATTCCCTACAAGGAATCGATGCTGAAATATGGCAATGACAAGCCGGACCTGCGCAACCCGATCATCATTCAGGATGTTTCCGAGCATTTCAAGGGCTCCGGTTTCGGCCTGTTCGACAAGATCACCTCGACCGGCGGCACGGTGCGCGCCTTTGTTGCACCGGAAGCGGGCAAGAACAGCCGCAAATTCTTCGATGCGATGAATGACTGGGCGCGCGGCGAAGGTTTTGCCGGCCTCGGTTATATCAACATGAAGGAAGGTGCGGCTGGCGGGCCGATCGCCAAGAACCACGGTGAAGAAGGTACCGCGAAATTGCTCGCCGATCTTGGTTGTGGTCCCGACGATGGCGTGTTCTTTGCGGCAGGCAAGGAAGCCGATGCGGCGAAACTCGCTGGTGTCGCGCGGACGCGGACGGCGGAACAGCTCGATCTGATCGACAAGAACGCCTTCAAATTCTGCTGGATCGTCGACTATCCGATGTTCGAATATGACGACGAACTGAAGAAGATGGATTTCTCGCACAACCCCTTCTCGATGCCGCAGGGCGAGCTGGAAGCGCTGGAAAACCAAGACCCGCTCGACATTCTCGCCTGGCAATATGATATTGTCTGCAACGGCATCGAACTGTCGTCTGGCGCGATCCGGAACCACCGGCCCGACATCATGTACAAGGCATTCGAGATCGCCGGTTACACGAAGGAGCAGGTCGACACCGAATTTTCCGGCATGATCAACGCGCTGAAATATGGCGCACCGCCGCATGGTGGCTCGGCGCCGGGCGTCGACCGGATCGTGATGATGCTGGCCAACGAGCCGAATATCCGCGAGGTGGTGCTGTTCCCGATGAACCAGAAGGCCGAAGACCTGATGATGAACGCGCCGAGTCCGGTTGCTGCCAAACAATTGCGGGAACTGCATATTCGCGTGGTCGAACCGCCGAAGGAAGGTTAGGCCCAAATCCGTTAGTGGTGAGCCTGTCGAACCATGCTTATCGACGAGAGGCGCCCTTCGACAGGCTCAGGACTAACGGAATCAACATATGACGCACCCCCAAGAACATCATTTCCCGTCCTCGCATGGCGATATCTGCTATTTCGAATGGGGCCAGGCAGGCGAAGGCCTGTCGGTTCTGCTGCTCCACGCGACCGGTTTCCATGCCCGTTGCTGGGACAAGGTCGTGGATGCCTTTCCCGTTGGCACGCATGTCGTGGCTGTCGATCAGCTCGGCCATGGTCGCAGTGCCACACCGGAGATCCGGGATTGGGCCATGATTGCCGGCGCGACGTCGGAATTGGTCAAATCTCTGGGCATCGGTTTCGATATTGGTGTCGGCCACAGCATGGGCGGCCATTGTCTGGTCCAGATGGTGGCGCAAATTCCGGATAGCGTGAAAAAACTGGTGCTGATCGATCCGGTGATCATGACCCGTGAAGTCTATCGGAAGGCGCCCAATTACAGCGATTCCTACGAGATGGTTGCGCGCCGGCGCAATTCCTGGACCGGGCCGCAGGAAATGTTCGAGCGGTTCGAGGATCGTCATCCCTACAGGCTGTGGGATCCGGCGGTGCTGCACGATTATTGCGAATATGGGCTGTTGCCCGATGGCGAAGGGGGTTTTGAGCTGGCCTGCCCACCGAAAACCGAAGGCTCGGTCTACGCCACCAGCGCTTCTGTCGATCCCTATCCGCTGATCGAAAAGATTGCACAACCGGTGATCGTTCTGAGGGCACCACAGCTGGAACAGCAAGGCACCTTTGATTTCGCATCCTCGCCGACGCCCCCGCAACTGGCGGCTCGTTTCGCCGTGGGAAAGGACGTTTATCTGGCCGATCTCACCCATTTTATGCCGATGCAGGAGCCAAAACGGATTGCCGATTTGATCATCAACGGCTAAGAGTATATTCATATTAGTATCGATATTTGTGAACGGCCAAACTGCGGGGGATGGACATGAACAGATTATTGAACGCAACAACGACCGTGACCGGTGCCATCCTGCTGGCGCTAACCTGCTTCTCTGGCAATGCGCAGGCGGAGATTTTGGTCATCGACGGGATGACACCCGCCAATTCCCCTGAATTTACTGACATTCAATCCATTACCATCGACCGTTTTGGTGGTCGCGATGGCCGGGCGCTGGCGTTCGAGGTGGAAGACCGGCTGTCTGCCGTGACGATATTTGGTCAACCCTATTTTGATGTGATCGGCGGGCGGTCTGCGGTGGAACCGGACGCGAGTCTGTCCGGCAATGTCACCGCCGGCATCGACCAATATGAGACGGTCGCAAAACGGCGGCGCTGCATCGAGCGCGATGACAAGGACAAATGTGTCACCTACAAGAATATCGACGTCGATTGCGTGACCCGGACGATCGATTTTCGGGCGCAGGTGCGAGGGACTCGATATAGTGACGGGCGGAGCCTTTATACGGAGAGCTTTCCCCATAAAAACGAACAGACAGTATGTTTCGGCGATGATCAGGACTTCGCCAGTAGCGAGTCGGTGATCCGGACCATGCTCTCCGACACGGCCAACGCGATTCGCAACGATCTGGCGCCAGCACAATATCGTCAGGAGATCAGGATATTGGAAAGCCGCAAGGGCATGAGCAAAGCGGAGGGGCAATATTTCAAGGCCGCGGTCAAAATGACCAAAAATGATCCGCAAGAGGCCTGCCGGATGTGGGACGAAGCCGCCGCGAACGGAATGGTTCACATCTCCCTGCTGTTCAATCGCGCGCTTTGCGCCGAGCAGCGCGGCGAGCTCGAAGCGGCGCTGGCCCTTTACGAAGAAGCGGAACGGCTATCGCCCGGAAAGATCGAAGTGACCCAATCATTACAGCGGGTGAGCGATCATCAACGCGCGCTCGATGAATGGGCATTGCGGCAATCTGGAGGCGTTGAAAATCAGCGATAACGATCACGGTTAACCAATTGGTTGTTTGCGCGCATCTGATATAGAGTGTTCCATTCAGGATGAACGTGTCGAAGTCCGTTCACAGACAATAGATGCTGCCACGCTTTGTTCGCCCCGCGGGTGTCCAGGCTCAGGGCAAATGGAGTGAAAATGACCATAAACCTGTCCGACTATGAAAGCGGCAAGTCATTCGACGGTGACTATGATAGCGAGCTCGCCAGCCTGCAGGACCGTCTTGCCCGGATTCATTTCAAGCATATCATCCATGGCAGCCGGTCGATATTGGTGTTCGAGGGCTGGGATGCGGCCGGTAAGGGCGGTGCGATCCGCCGGATGACCGGGGAATGGGACCCGCGCTATTATGATGTCTGGCCGATCGGCGCGCCGACCAAGGAGGAAAAAGACCGCCATTTCCTCTGGCGCTTCTGGCAGAAGCTGCCGGGCAGCCGCGAAATCGGCGTGTTCGACCGCAGCTGGTACGGCCGCGTTCTGGTCGAGCGGGTCGAGGGATTTTGCGAGCCGACCGACTGGAAGCGCGGTTATGACGAGATTAACGAATTTGAAGCGCAGCAGATCGACGGCGGCACCAATCTGGTGAAGCTGTTCTTGCATACCACCCAGGAGGAGCAGGACGAGCGTCTGACCAAGCGACTGGATACGCCGCACAAGCGCTGGAAAATCAGCGCCGAGGATTTTCGCAATCGGTCGAAGCGCAGCGAATATCTCGACGCGATGCACGACATGTTCGAATTTACCGACACGCGCTGGGCACCATGGAAAGTGATAGCCGGCAACGACAAGAAATCGGCGCGCATTGCTTCGATGACTCATGTCGCGGAGTCGCTGGAGGCGGCGTTGCCGGAGAATTTGCCCGACGCTGATCCGGCACTGGTGAAGCTGGCGAACAAGGCATTTGGGTATAAGGTGGAGGATTAGACGGTTAGGCAGGCGATCGTGTCAACCAAGCCCTGCAGACCATGATCGAATGCTTATCCCTATCGTCTCTATTCGACTGTGGATAGCTGCATTTCCAACAGGTGCGGCATTCGCGACGAGACCATCAGGCCGGTTACCATGTCTTCCTGTTATGAGACCTTGCTGACATCGATCTGGATCATATAACCCTTCTGATCTTCTGGCTGTGAAACCGCAATTTGACCGCTTTCTACCTCTGCCCCCTGGAACAGGATTCTGCCATCAAACAGCATGCTGTCGTCGATCTCATAGCCAGCCTGTTCGAGTGCGGCTTGCCATTGTGGAAATTGATCTTTGGGATCTTTCTCAACCACGACCTGCAAAATATATGTTCGGGTACCCAGCTTACTGTCTCGAATCACGGTATGTGGTTGAGGCAGAATAATCCCGGCAGGAATCCAATCGCGGCTTACGGCTTCACCAGCGGTCGAAATTTCGGTCTCGTCACCAGCGGACTCAGCTCCTGCAGTGAAGCGTCCCGGGTTTGCTGGAGGCTCCTATCTGTGAGAAGGAGCTATAATGAGCAACGCAAGAAACAAGTTTTCGCCTGAGGTCCGCGAACGCGCGGTTCGAATGGTTGGTGAGCATCGTGCCGA
>Ga0210025_1000322_pt1 | contig 65953 bp, 72 predicted proteins | sample CryGeyme20150102_FD_183989 | JGI IMG/M metagenome (GOLD analysis project Ga0210025, IMG submission 183989) | Groundwater microbial communities from Crystal Geyser aquifers in Utah, USA - Crystal Geyser metaG 2015-0102 (SPAdes) (version 2) | ecosystem: Environmental > Aquatic > Deep subsurface >... | reverse complement strand
CACTTATAGGAGTCTTTTTGAATTTTAGTTAAATCGGGTAGAGGGAAAGAAAATTTGGGTGATTGCTTTGATTTAGGCATATACAGTACCAGTCTATAATTTTTAAAATTTAGTTAATAGGTTACCCAGCTTTGACCTTATTTGAGGCGAAAAGACCGCTTTGACGAAGGAAAAGTTACCAAAAAATACACGCATTGTCAAACAATTGGTATAGGGAATATATAAAATACGCTAAATTATTATGTGATGTTTATGTAAGTACAACCTCTGTATTCTACAAGAACCTTTGTATATTTTCAATATGTTGATCTAAAGTCACTGCGTAATAGGCCTTGCCCAATTTATCGTGTAAATAGTAGTAATATGGGCTATTTTTAGCCTTTACAACAGCGTCTATTGACTTAATAGAGGGGTTAGATATTGGAGTAGGGGGAAGGCCTACCTTACCCCTTGTATTGTAAACACTCTCGCTTTTTAGCTGGTCTGTAGTAAGGGTTTTTGGCCAAAAATTAATCTCGCAGAGTTCTTGAATACACTGCTCAAAGTCTGCTTGAGAAATTATGCTAGAAGCATACTGAGAAGTGGCATCAGCATCTAAAGGCATCCCCTCTTGGTATCTTTTTATTAATATTCCAGCTATTAAGGGCAAGTCGTCTCCTCCATTTGTTTCTCTTTCTAAAATGGAAGCTAAAACTATAACTTCATTTTCGGTTAAATTAGGGTTCAAATTTAGTAGGTCTAATGTTTTATCTTTAAAAGTTTTGAGTTGTAAATCAACCAAAGATGTTGCTAAGGTATTTGCATCTATAAAATAGGTGTCTGGAAACAATTGACCCTCAAAGTCTTTTGCTGCTAAATAATAGTTCCAAGCAAATTCTTTATTAACAGTTTTAGCCAGGTAAAGGGCTGACTCCTCTACTCGCCACCCTTCAATAAAGGTAACCCTAGAAAGAATAGAACCGTCTTGAAACCCAGATAAAATCTTTAGGTAGGGTGTATTTTGTTTAAAAACGTAGTTTCCTGCCTCAACCGAAGTATTTTTATTTAAAATATAATAAAGTCTTATATAAAGTTCCTGGATTTTAGAAACAGACTGTTCTTTTGTAAAAAGTTGGTATATTTGAGACTTGGGGGTACCTGTAGGGATGCTAAGCTCTAGCTTGGATTCAATCTGAGAGTTTAAAAATCTTTGATAATTCAGCCAAAAAGATATACCTAAAATAAAAACGGTTATTAAAGGAAGAATGATTAAAAGTAACTTTTTTTTAGGCATGCAGGTATTGTATACCGCAACCAAGTCAACTTACAAATTTAACGATGGGAAACAACATAGTAAGTATTCGACTTGTTATTTTTACCATCTGCCTCAAAAGAGGAATCTGGCTTAAAACCTGCCTCGCTCAATATAAAAGACACCTCTTTATTACTATAAAGGTGGCAATAACGTGAGGCACTCCCATTATCCCAACCCAAAAAATAATCCCCATCCTCAAGATCCCCCTCTTCAAATACCCCCTCTAATTGTCTTTTAGCCTTATTAAAAGTACTCAAGGTATTAAAGTTCCAGGTTGTAAATATAAATTTACCATTATTGCTAAGTAATTTTCCAACTTGATTAAACCACTTAACTCTAAGCTTTAGGCTTGGTAAATGATGAGTAAAACCAAAGCAGGTAATTAAATCGTATTTATTTTCTACTTTTTCTAAGTCTGAAACGGCATCAATATTAAACAGCTTAAAACTGTTTAAAAAATTTTGTTTATAGTAATTTACAAAATCTTTGGAGTTCTCTAAGGCCGAGTAACTTCCACCAAAATTTAGCGAACTTAAATATTCAAAAAGTCGATAATTTCCCGCGGCGATATCTAATACTTTAGAATAATCGTTAAACTTGATATTTTTCCAACCTTCTCTAAAATGCTTATTTTTTAGATCAAATTCTTGGCTATTTATGCTGTAGAAATTGGCAGTAAGTTCGACAAGTTTTTTTACTGTTTGTTTGTTCATAACTCAAAGATACCAAGATACTGGATCCTCCGCTACGCTCAGGATGATTAAAAAGAAGGGTTTGTCATTCTGAAAGATTGTAACGAAGGAGAAGTCTATCCAGAAATTAAAATACTTACTGGTTTCGTCTTAACACATACAGATCGGTATAATTGCCTTTAGCATATTTGAACTTATTTCGTAACCTCTCTAATACCTTAAAGTATTCAGAATATAACTCTCCCACCTCGTTTGGGGACAGGGATCGAGCTATATTAGAGGGTGTTTCAGAGTCCTTAGCGTATACATTCATAATCAAATAGCCCCCAGGTTTACTTAGTTTATAAATCTCTTTTATATAACTACGCATCTGAGTACTATTTAAGAAATGAGAGGTAAATAGATCTAATGTTACATCAAATCTTTTATTTCTAAGCAGGTAAACTTTATTCAAATCCCTAATATCGGCGCAGATAAAACTAACTTTGCTGGTTTTTTTCACAGCCTCCCTAATTGCTACGCTAGAAATATCAACTGCAAAAACTTTAAATCCTAATTTTTCAAGAAAAAAAGACTTATCCCCATAACCACAACCTAAATCAAGTGCTAATCCATCTTTAATGTTATATTTAAAAAATAAACTTTTTAGAATATTTTGCCTTGCACCCGACCAAGGGGCCTCCCCCTTAAATCTCCTATACTGCCTATTCCAAACAAATCTATATCTCCCAAACAGTTTATCTAAATCCATACTTTGATTTTAGCATTTTTCAAAAACTGGACGTCTTGCGCTGGGGGTTGTTTTTCGTTGTATAATCATCCCTATGAAAAGATTTATGGGTCTTAATGAGTTACGCATAGGTCCTAATGCGGGAAGGGTAATGGAAAGTTTTTACCACTCTTTAGGGCACAGCGGACATATGTATTCATTTCCTGTAACCCTTCCAGATGGAAGCCCTAGAACGTATGCGGAAATGGGCTTTACGTCACCTACACATAAGGATCGTTTTCTGCACGCAGTAGATATACCAGTTGATGACCCTAGAATAAAACCCCAACCTATCTTTGCGCCTCAATCAGGTAAAATAATATCTTTAAAACAAGAGGGAGTATTGTGGGGGAATGGCCCTGAATTCAATCCTTATTTAAACCACCTTACAGTTCAAGTTTCGGATGCAGAATTTTACGAGTTTTGCCATATAGGAGAGAATAGCTGCCCTTTTGGTTTGGGTGACTGGGTTTCTGAGGGACAACCTTTAGCAATGACTGGGTTAAATGGCTATATTACCGCTAATGAAGAGGGTGAGCCCGACTCTCACGTACATATTCTTGTAGCAAAATTTGTTCAAGCACCGCAGGGTTTCGATTCAGTAAAAATACGTTGGGAAGAATAGTCAGCTATAATACAACAAATGCAGCAATATAAAATTAACTTAAAAGAGAATAAGAAACAAATACTGGGTATTTTAAATACTCTTAGTAAAAGCATTTATTCACCCAAAAAAATTGAAAAAATACTTAGAATTTACCCGAGTAAAGATGGTTTGTATTCCAAAGGAGCCCTGTACAGAGCCTACATTAAGCTAAAAACTGAACTAAAATTAAATAAAGAGTCCGAGGAAAACCTATACAAAAATATTAAAATGAAAAATATTAGGTCTTCTTCGGGAGTAACCCCTGTTACAGTTTTAACTAAACCCTTTCCTTGTCCGGGTAAGTGCATTTTTTGCCCAAATGATATACGGATGCCTAAAAGCTATCTTTCGGATGAACCTGGGGCCCAAAGAGCCGAATCTAACTTATTTGACCCTTACCTACAAACCCATAACAGAATAGCCGCGTTAAAAAATATTGGCCACCCAGTAGATAAGATTGAGTTAATAATACTTGGGGGTACTTGGTCTTCGTACCCGTTAACTTATCAAATTTGGTTTGTAAAAGAATGTTTTAGAGCCCTTAATGAATTTGAGACATCTACCAAAGATATGATTAAGACTAATACGGAAAACCCAATTAACTTGAAAGGGGTAAAAGAAATAGATGGAGAAAAAATGGAAAAAAGTTATAACCAAGTAATATCCCTCGCCTTAAATAGACAAAAACAACTTAAAGAACAGGCAACCTGGAAAGAGTTAGAAAATGCTCATTTAAAAAACATTACTGCAAAGCAAAAATGTGTAGGCTTAGTAATAGAAACAAGACCCGATGAAATAAATAAAGAAGAAGTTTTAAGGCTTAGAAAATTAGGAGCTACAAAAATACAAATTGGAATACAGAGTTTAAACGACAAAGTTTTAAAACTTAATAAACGTGGACACAACTGCGCTAAAACAGCAGAGGCATTTAAACTGCTAAGGGCCGCCGGATTTAAGATACAAGGGCACTATATGCCTAACCTTTACGGAAGTACCTCGGCAAAGGATATTAGTGACTATAAAAAACTGTTTTCAAACCTGGCATTTAAACCAGATGAGTTAAAAGTTTACCCCTGCTCGTTAATTGAAAGTGCAGAGTTAATGCACTATTACAAAAGAGGTTTATGGAAACCTTATACAGAAAAAGAGCTTTTAAAAATTTTAGTAAATACCTATAAAGACACCCCAAGATATTGCCGAATAAATAGAATGATAAGAGATATTCCAAGTACTGATATTGTTGTGGGAAATAAAAAAACAAACTTTAGACAAATGGTTGATGAAGAAATGAAGAAAAACCAAATTAAAGTTGTAGAAATGCGACACAGAGAAATACGAAACGAAAAAATTGAAAACCCTAAAATTAAGGTAACCACTTACAAAACTACCCACACTACCGAAAAGTTTTTAGAATTTGTAACAGATACAGATAAAATAATTGGGTTTCTAAGACTTTCGTTGCCAAAAAATCCCAAAAATAAAATAACTGCTGAACTTAATAACTGCGCAATTATAAGGGAAGTACATGTTTACGGACAAAGCTTAGGTATCGGCAAACTCAGCAATAAAAACGCCCAACATACAGGGTTTGGTAAAAAGCTAATTAAAAAAGCGGAAGAAATTAGTAAAAAAGAAGGCTATGAAAGATTAGCAGTGATCTCTGCAATAGGTACCAGGGAATATTACAAAAAGTTGGGGTACGAACTAGTAGAAATGTATCAGGTGAAGCCAAGGATTTGAGAACACATTAGGAATATTGAGCCAGGTTAAAACCTTTTACTAAAGCCTACTACCCGGAAACTAAAAATATACCCTAGATTTTTTAACACCCCATAGTATTGACAGGAATACCCAAATTTAGTATGCTAAAGATATGTAGCAATTCGGCTACAAATAGTAAAAGGAGTAGAAAAATGGAATTCCTCGTAGCGTATTGGGGGCTTTTCCTTGGGTTGGCAGTTGTCTTTAGTGGTCTGACGATTTTTCAACAGTTGAAGACTGTGGGCAAAATGTTCAAAGGCTTTGGGGACATGGCCGAGACCTTTTCGAACTCAGATGAACCTTTCGACGACGCAGTCGAAACGTCCGTCAAGAGCTTTGGGGACATGGCCAAAAGTTTTGGCCCAGTAATGGCCTTCGGCGGCGGAGCCATGGTTTGCTTCCTGCTCTTTGCAGTCGGAGTGTTAGGAGCTATCTTCGGATAGTCTCACGATGGGGGAAATGGAACAGAGGAAGTGCACAAAGCACACCCTGTAAATTGGCAAAAGCCATCCGCATCGATAAAAAACCATTTCAGTAGTACAATTTTTATTCCTCAAGACAACAAGACATTTGTCTTTATCAATTACCTTTTACATACATATATTACAATTAGAAGTTAGTAAATCCTGTTGCTAAAGCCCCTAGTGGTATGTTTTTTGATAACGCTGTAATCCCTGCTGCAAAGCAACTTACCGTAAATGGGTAGGGGTTTATAGGTGACTAATCTTTCTAACTTCTTCGGCATTCTTAACTCTTTCACGTAGACAGTTAAGGGTAATATCTGGCATCCCCCACTCCTTAGCTATTTTTAACTGCTCGATAAGTGCCTGCCACTCCACCTCTTGTGCGTCATACTCAGTTAAATTATCTATGAGGGGATCGTATTCGTATAAGAATAGATTTGGATTACTAATGTGGTGCATCTCCTCTATTGTCTGTAATCTCGCAAAATCTTCTATACTCCCTATAAAATAAAGCTGACCTGCTTGATAAAGTTTGAGTAAATCACCGTCGAAATTTTTGGAATTACCAAAGATGTTAACCCCTATAAGATTATTACAGTGAATATTATTAGGATCTTCTTCTAATACAAACATCAATTTTGGCTCCCTCAAATCGGTTATTAATTCGGTATCAGTACATATCCCCCATCTCTGTTTAAGTTCCTGCACGGTATCCTCAGAGGTTTGAGCAAATAATCTAAATCTACTTTCGCCCATACTTTCAGTGGTGGATTCTTTTGTTGAAATACCAGAAGCATTATTTGGAAACATTTTATGTGACGGAGATAATTAAGATAGGGGTATTATATCCCAAAGAGTGTTAATTGTAAATACTATGGGTCAGTTGGTGCGGGGTGGCTTATTTTTTCTTACGCCACATTTTTAAATCATAATATACATTTGCAGCTACAAATGGCGAGGAATAGGTACCTATGATTACCCCAATAATAAGCGCTGTTGCAAACCAAAAAAGTGATCCAGAAACAAATAAAATTAAAGCGTAAAGGGCTAATACACTAGTTAAGCTATTATTTACTGACCTAACCATAGTGGTTTCTAAAGAGTTATTTATAACTTGTTTTAAAGATAAAGTAGAAGATTTGCTACGAATCTCTTTAATTTTGTCAAAAATTACAATGGTATCGTACAAACTAAAAGATAAAACTGTTAAAACCGCGGTAATCAAGAGTAAGTCAATTTCGGCACTAAAAAAATGTCCGAAAAAAGCAAAAAGGCCTATCAGTATAAAGGTGTCGTGAAGCATAGCTATAATGGCAGAAGAAGCACCAATTAAATCTTTAAAAGAGTAAGTAATAAAAATAAAAATTACTACCACGGAAAACAACACAGCCAAGCCCGTTTTTAATACTAGTTCATTACCTACTGCTGGTTGAATAAACTCTACACCCTCAATAACTAAGTTTGCTGCACTGTCTTGTAAAGAATTTTTAACTAACAAAGAATCCTCCTCTGAAACTACAGAATCGATATTTATAGTAAAACTTTCGCCTGCTTTTTTTACCTCAAATTTTTCAATCCCATCGGGCATAAAATTTTCGATTTCAGAAACAGAAGAAGAGGTTAAACCCGAAATTTTAGTTCCACCTGTAAAATCTACAGACAATTTAAACCCATAAAATACCAAGCTATATATACCAAATAGTATTAACAAAACAGACAAAATATAAGGTAAGTATCGGTATTTAATAAAATTCATTATCTAGATTTATAGAAAAATTTGATTATATTTTTAGTAACGTAAACACCCGTAAATAAAGACACAGCAATTCCAATACCCAGGGTCACCGCAAACCCTCTAACTGGGCCAGATTGCAGTAAAAATCCCCATTCAAAAGGATTAAAAAGTATAAAAGCGATAATTAACGATACAAGGTTAGCGTCTTTTATTGACCCCCAGGCCTTATCAAACCCTCTTTCAACAGCACTGGATCCTTCATACCCTGCATTTCTTTCTTCTTTAATTCTTTCAAAAATTAAAATATTGGAGTCTACCGCCATACCTATAGATAAAATAAATCCAGCTACCCCAGATAAAGTTAGGGTAATAGGGACCAACTTATACAAAGTTATGCTAAAAAGACCGTATAAAAGTAATGTACTAACAGAAATCAACCCAAGTTTTTTATATAAAAACAACATAAATATAGAAACAGCAGCTAAACCTATTAATCCACCTTTTATACTTTTTTGTATTACATCGTCCCCAACAGATGCTCCTATTTGAGACTCTCCCACTATATTAACTGGTACAGGAAGCGCACCAGAATTTATCTGAATTGCCAAATCTTTTGCTGCCTCACTGGTAAAGCCCCCAGTAATATAAGCCTCACCTGTAGAAATTTGCTGATTAATAGTAGGTGCGATCACGGGAACATTGTCTATAAAGATACCTAACCTTAAACCAATATTTTTAGCTGTTAAATCAGAAAACTTTTTAGTACCCTCGCTTGTGAATATCAAATTTACACTAGGCTCGTAAACCCCCGCCTCAGACTGAAAAATTGCTGGTACTGCTTTTTTTATATCTGTGCTTTTTAAGTCTGTTTCAACAAAACCAGGGTAAGGATCCCCTTCTTTAGGAAGGCTTTCTGGATCTAATACAAAATTAGGATCTTCCATTAAAAAAGACATTTGGGCAGTTTTACCTACTAAGGTTTTTGCTCTTTCAATATCTTCAATTCCAGGTATTTCAACAATTAACTTATACTTATTATTAAATTTTACTGTAGTTACGTTTGGTTCATTTACCCCAAATCTATTTACCCTTGTTTCTAAAATACCCTTTAAAGATTCAAGGGAGTTGCCCATTTCTTCACTAGGTATAGAAGAAAGGTCGGGTTCTAAAATTAAGCGAACACCTCCAGAAATATCTAAACCCTTCTTTAATTCCATATCTCTATATAACCCACCAACATTTAGCGAATAACCACCAATGTACAAAACCTTATACCCAAACAAAGATTTATTAATCTCTATTTTTGGTAAATTTAAAGTAATACTAATAAGGATTAGCAGTGTGATTATTATCCAGTCTCTTTTCATTTAATTAATATAGGTTTCTTGCGAACCAAAAATTGTAGATCTAGGTTTTATTAAAAAGCTCATTAATAGATTGTCTTTTCTTTCTTTTAAGATTCTATACTCTTCTGAAGAAACAACCATATAATTAATTTCTAAATTGGTCTTTTTTTGATACTCATTAAACAAGTCTCTTAAATTAGACATGTAGGGGCTACCTAAAAACAAAACATCTAAAGATTCTTTTTTTCTTGTAGGAGATTGTAAAAAAAACTCTAGAGATAATGTACAAAAGTTTAAATTTCCCAAACTCTTCTTTTTGGATCTTAAGAGTTTTCCTAAACCTATTTCTTTACTTATAATACTAGCTAAATCGTAATATAGACTACTATCCTTATTTAAACAGTAGTGTAGTCGATTTCCTCTAGGATCTTCGTTTAACAGCTTACCCTCAGACATTCTAATAATTTCTCGTCGAACAGCGTTTATTTCAAGTTTTGTGTCACGTGATATCTCCCTAACGAAGGGGCTATAACCCTGGGGGTGCGAATAAAAATACCTTAAAATTTTCATCCGGGCTTCTGAAGTAATTATGGTTTTAAGCATTAAGTAAGTATAACGACAGCTAACTGAAAACAAAATACTTGATTTTACTTTAGTTAGTAAAAGCAAGTTTTACAAATTAGTTTTTAGCAACCTTAACACTAGAATTTAATTCTCGACGACTTCAGAGTAGTCTGGTAAAATTGCCACCCAAATTAAACCTCTATTAAAGTAAATAGGTTTTCCCGATAAGTCAGTAAAAAGAGTTCTAGATCTAGCAGAACTTTTAGACCATTTAGCTAATATTTTTTTACCATTTAAGTAAATTGTGGCATCACCAGAACCTATAACATCATAAAGCATATGCGATTTAACATCGTTTAATTTTGTTTCTTTAGCTTTTTGCAAAATAACAGTCTTAACAGGAACCATTTTATTATTATTACGGTCGATAGTCTTTTGTTCTCCCTGAGTTCTTTCATACATACCTGTATCTGAAATATATTTCCAAGATGTCTGAAACCCACCCATATCCCAAAAGTTATAACTAATATTAGTAACCTCACTCGTGTAGACATTTGGATCATTGCCTTCTATAAAATTCCAAGACGTAATATCTTGTCGACTAAGCCAACTTGGTTCCGGATATACTTTTACAAAATTTTCATAAACTGTATTTAATCTTATGAAAGCAGTGTGCTCTGTAGGTAAAGCTAAGCTGCTGTCTTTATAAAACAAAGAACTTGCAACATCACCGGGCAACGCAGTTTGGTCTAGGGTAGGAAGGCCTATCTCATCCAGGTAAGACCGAGCATCTGCCCTAGGATCACATTCTTGGCCATTTTGAGATACCAGGTATGCAAATTCTTCATCGGATAAGTTTTTCTCATACTCTGGTCGGTACGCTATTCCCCAATGTGTGGAAATAGGAAAATATTCTGCGGCCACTTGTTGAAAATACTTTCTCATTGACCTAACAGGACCAACCTTTTCTGGTAAATTAGAAGCAAAAACTGCTAAAAACCGGGTTATTCCCCCTTCCGCAACTATCTCATAAACAATATCGGCCTGCGAAAGACCTGCAGCCGGTCTGGCTAAAGTGTGATTATTGATCATCACAGTAACAGGTTTATTTTTCTGCATTCTGTTAAAAGAAGACTCACTTATGTAAGCACCGTTTAAATAATTTTTAAATTCCCCAGATTCAATATTTTCAAAACCACCGGAGTCGTTTCCTTCACCAGACTTAGAACCCTGTCCTGATGAATTTGGGTTTAGAAGATTACTACGATTAGTTTTAGCTCTATATAAGAAGGCCGTCGAAGATAAAATCCCTAAAAATATTACTGCTACAGACCAAAGAACTATTATTTTTAAATGGGGTTTTTTGGAAAGAAAAGAAAATCTCTTTTTATAGAAAGGGAGGGCACCGTTATTAGAAGAACTATTAAGTAGAGAATTTATGGGCGTTAAATTATCATTTTGCATTAAAACCATTATAGACACATTGAAACAAAGAGACCACTAATTATTAAATAATTTTTGTGCGATAATTGTTTATATAAAAATAATGAATTTGAAAAAAATGGAAAAAACAACCAAAAACGAAATGCTAAAAGATCTAAGTCAAACGGGGTGGGCCTTTTTTATAATAGTTGTGGCGGTATCTTTAGTTTTTCTTATTGTTTCTTGAAATCCCTATAAAAATCCCCAGACACTTTGCTTAAATCAACGTATTGATCGTTATATTTAACCTTAACATCCTGCAAAGGATCTATATAAACCTTTAATTGGTCCCCTTTAAACTCCTGTTCTAATGGGCCCACCAAAAACCCCCTGAATAAAGTTTTTGATAAATCTTTTACCTCTAAAAAAACGGAACTTTCTTGAGAATTTAAAGAGATAATTAATATGTTGGGACCGGACCCAAAATTTTCTGGATTCTGTTTTTTGCTTTCAACTGTGAGGGACTTTGTAACCGAAAGATTTGAAGGGTTTACAGCTTTAACAAGTATAGTATTTAAACCTTCGTGTAGGTATATATTTTCAGAAAACTCCCCCGAAGAATCTACGTTAAGCACTCTACTATTAAACCAAACCTCAGAATTTTTAGAGGCTTTCCCTTTTAACAAAATTTGAGATTGTTCTAGTATTTCACCATCAGATGGAGAAAATATTTCTAAAGTGGGTGGGGAATTGTAAATGGAATTTTGAGTAAAACCCAAATATATAAAAAGGCTAACTATCAAGATAGAAAAAAATAAAACAAAGACCTGTGGAGTAAAAACGAATTTATTTGAAATACTTATCGAGGGTGGGGTCGATTTTACAACCACATTAAAGTCTCTTCTCCAGAAGGCAACTACTTTAGGGGTATCTAAGCCCAAAAAATCAGCGTATTTTTGCAGAAATCCCCTTGCTATGGCTTTACTATCAAAAATATCCTGGCTATTTTCTTCTAGGGCTTCTAGATATTTGGGCTGAATTCTAAGCTTTTTTGAGACAGTATCTATACTAAAACCCATCCGGGTTCGCTTTTCTTTTAAAATTTCACCCGCATTCTTCATTGGAGTGTGGATCACATTATATCCTCTATGGAACTAATTAAGACCTCACGAGGTCTACTACCATCTTTTGGACCTATCACCCCGTTCTCTTCAAGCTCATCAAGTAACCTAGCCGCTCTTGCATAACCAATACTCAGTCTTCTTTGTAGCAACGACGCAGAAGCTCTGCCATACTCTACAACCACTTCTACAGCTTTAGGAAAAGATTCATCGTCCCAAGAGGCATCGCCGGTTTTATTTGCTTTTGTAGTGTTTACTATAGAAAGATCATAATCCGGTTTAACTTCGGAAGCTTTAAGAAATCCAACCAATCTTGGAATTTCTTGCTCGTTGGTAAATACCCCCTGTATTCTTTTTGGCTTGGAGGATTCTGGGGGTATAAATAACATATCCCCTTTACCCAAAAGCTTCTCTGCACCGCCGGTATCAATAATCACTCTAGAATCAACCTGTGTAGCAACACCAAAGGCAATTCTAGTCGGAATATTAGCTTTAATGGAACCTGTAATAATATCGGTAGAGGGCCTTTGAGTAGCTAGAACAAGGTGTATACCAGTAGCCCTAGCTAACTGAGCAATACGCACAATGTGTTTTTCAACTTCATTTCCGGAAGTCATCATTAAATCTGCCAACTCATCCAGCACAACTACAATATAGGACATAGCCTGAAAACCTGATTTTTCGTTGTACCCGCCTATATCCCTTACACCAAATTCAGCAAGTACTTTTAATCTCCTCTCCATTTCCCCAACTACCCATTTAAGGGCGCTTACTGCCTCAGAGGTTTCCGTAATTACAGGGCTAATCAGGTGAGGTATATCGTTATATACAGTCAATTCAACCCTTTTAGGATCAACCATAATAAACTTACACTCATCTGGAGAATTAGAAAATAAAAGAGTAGTTATTATAGTATGAATCATAATAGATTTACCGGATCCAGTAGCACCAGCGATTAAAACATGGGGCATCTTAGTTATCGAGTAGTAAACTTCCTGACCACTAACATCTTTTCCTAAACATATAGTTAGATTAGACTTCTCCCTTTGCTTTCGATATTCAGGAGACTCTAACATTGTCTTTAAAAACACAAACTCTTGAGTTATATTAGGAACCTCAACACCAATCAGTGATTTACCAGGAATTGGCGCCTCAATACGCACCTGACCATTTGGCGAAGCTAAGGCTAGAGCCAAATCCCCATGAAGATTTAATATTCTAGTAGTTTTAGTACCTTCTTTAACTTGTAGAGCGTATTGGGTTACAGAAGGACCAACGTTGACCTCTACAACAGTGGCACTTATCCCAAATGACTTTAGAGTGTCTTGTATTACCATCTTTCTCTGATTAGTGTCTCCAGTATTTGGCTTAGACTCTGTGGGTGTAGAAAGTAAGCTTAGAGGCGGATATTCCCAAATTGTATTAGAATAAGGAAGCTTGGGGGTTTCATTGTTGGATTTGTCGGTAGCTTTTAAAACCGGCGTGGAAGGGGTGGTGGATTGCCCATTATGATTCCCAATACTAGAAACAGAGTCCTCGATTTTAGGGCTATGAACCCCAGATTTAATTAAAGTTATTGGCTCAGATACAGTGTCGACAAAGTGATACTTCTCTTCTTTTGGATCAACTGAATTTTGTTGCAGGGGGGCATCGATATCGGAACTATCGGAACCAGATACATTTTCTAAATCAAATAAATCCTCCCCTTCTTGTTCTCCTATCTTATCGCCCCTAGACCTACTAAAAAATTTCAAGTTAGGTGACTTAAGGTTTTTCAAAAGCTCTAAACCTTTAAACAAAAATTTTGTCTTCCCCTGAAAGACTAGATACATCCCTAAAACAAAAAACATTAAAAACAAGGCCCAAATACCAAAGTTTCCAACTAACGGTTCAAAAATATTTTTAGCTAATTTACCTAAAAAAACAGGGTTAGCACGAGCAGCCTCAATAAATATAAGAGAAAAAAGAAGCAGAAAGGTACCTATTAAAAGCTTTATACTAAAAAATTTAGCTTTAACCATAGGATTTAGATACATTCCTATAAAAAATACCTCTAAACCAAATACAATTGCGGATATCCCAAATATATTTCTTAAAAAATCTTTGAAAAAAGTTGCTTGCGGCTGTAGAGAAGCAACCATGATCAAAATACCCAAAAATATCAGAAATATGGAAGCAACATTAAGATAAAGGTATTCTTTTTTTTCCTCTTTTCTCTTTCTTCCCATGTTAATTTTGTTTGATTATTTTAAAAAAGGTCTCCTTATCAACTCTCACCCTACCAGCCTGGGACATACGTTTTTTACCTAGCTTCTGCTTTTTTAGCAACTTATCTTTACGAGTTCTATCCCCCCCATAAAGTTTAGCTGTAACATCTTTTCTAAAAGCAGGCAGTGTTTCCCGTGCAATTATTTTACCACCAATTGTCGCCTGCAAAGCTATTGAAAATTGTTGCCTAGGTAGTTCCTGTTTAAGTTTAGAAACAATCATCCGACCCATTCTCTCAGAGTTACTTTGGTGAATTAGAAGAGAAAGTGGAGGAAAATCCTCGCCAGCTATTAAGATACTAACCTTCACAATATCGCTTATAACATAACCTATAATCTCATAAGACATGGAAGCATACCCCGAGGTTACAGATTTTAAACGATCATTAAAATCTATTATAATTTCTGAAAGAGGTATATTAAAATTTGCCTTTATTAGGTTCTTTACAGAGCCAAGTAGCTGATCCGTATCCAAAACCAAGCCTCTTTTTTCATTAACAAGTCCTAATACACTGCCTAAGTATTCTGCAGGAAAAATTATCTCCACTTTGCACACAGGCTCTTCAACCGTAGATATAAAAGTTGGGTCCGGATACTCTCTTGCAGAGTGAACCTCTACCTTTTCATTTTTTGTTGTGGTAATAAAATAAGATACCGTAGGAGTAGTAACTACTAGCTCAACAAAAAACTCACGTTTTAGTCTTTCAAGTACAATATCAGCGTGTAAAAGACCCAAAAAACCACAATTAAAACCATATCCTAAGTGACCTGCAGACTGTGGTTCATAAGTAAAAGAGGAATCAGATAAATTCAGTATCTCCAAGGCTTTTCTTAAGTCTTGTATCTGACTCGAGTCCTCAGGATATATACCTAAAAAAACTTTAGGTTTAACTTCCTCAAAATCTGGAAATGGCTTTACCGTGGAACCTGAAAGTCCAATAGTATCACCTACTCTTACCTGGGAGAGTTGTTTTAAACCAGTAACTATAAAACCCACCTCCCCATTATTGAGAGTTTCACAATCCACCATTAGGGGGGAAAAGTAACCTACCTTGAGAGCTGTAAAATTAGTCTTATTCGAGTTTATATACAAATTATCCCCTTTATTAAAGGACCCATCAACCAAACACAAGGCTACCACCCCAAGGTGTTCGTCGTAGTAAGAGTCATAAATTAATGCTCTAGGATTGGCAGATTCTACTTTGTCTTTAAGAAGAGTCTTAGATAAAAGAGTTTCAAATAGATCCTCAACCCCCTCACCCGTTTTAGCCGAAGTATAGCAGATCTCACTAAGCTTAAATCCAAAAAAAGAACAAATTTCTGCTTCAACCTCCTTAATCCTTGCTGTAGGAAGGTCTATTTTATTTATAACAGGAATAATTTCTAAATTCTGCTCAATCGCTTTGTAAGCATTAGATACTGTTTGTGCCTGAACCCCTTTACTAGCATCAACTAATAAAATAGCTACTTCGCAGGCATATAAAGCCTTAGAAACCTCGTACGCAAAATCAACATGGCCAGGAGTATCGATCATATTCAATTCATAATCTACAGAGTCTTTAGAGTATAAGATTCTCAAAGATTTTGATTTAATAGTAATACCCCTTTCTTGCTCCAGCTCCATCGAATCAAAGTCAGAACCTTTGTCTCTACGGCCTACGTATTTATTAGAGAAACTTAGTAACCGCTGAGCCAGAGTGGATTTACCGTGATCAATATGGGCTATTATCGAGAAGTTCAGAATTCTTTTCATTTTTACTTAAAATAGATTTAATTTGGTCCGGACTATACTTAATTTCAAAAACTTCGTAGGAGGATTCCAGGTTAGAAGGTCTTTCGAACAGGTAAGATTCTAAAGTATTCCAGACCAAAAACAAAAGACTTCCTACTAAGAATATTTTTAAAATGGAATTTAAATTATTATTATTCATAATAGGTGTTTATTATTATATCAACATCTAGTTCATAGTTACTGCGAGAATTATCATCTTTTTTAGAAATTTTAAGAGATTCAACTTGGTATAATCGAGAATCGGCTACTAAATTCTGAAAAAAACTCTCCACACCCCTAAAATCACCTCTGACAGTAAGGCTTATTTTTTCGACACCCTCAGACTTAGAAAGAAGGTTAGCTTGACTTAAAAAAACATTACTTTTGAGTGAAAAATAATTTATTTTGTTTAAAAACGACGAAGGCTCAGGATTTAAAGGTACCAGGTTGTCAAACATAGGTGTATAAGGTGCTAGTGTTTCGTAATAACCCGAAGCTGTACGGTAAATCTCTAAAGTTTTTTGTAATTCGACCAGCTCAGCCTTAGTCGCGTAGCTTCTCTCCCTTGTAACCTTAATTTTTTTATAAGCTGGAAATAGAAAAAATACCGATAAAATAAGCAGGATTAAGACAAGTAATATAGACACGAACCTATCTCTAAAATCCTCCTGAGACAACTTTATTTTAAGTAGTGAAATATATTTATTAATTAGATCCATAAGAGTAATCCATTTTTAATGTAAAAGAGAAGCTATCCGACTCCTTGTTATATTGACTACTAGTCAATATGACCGAGCTAAAACGCGGTTCCTGAAGCACTAAACTCAAAAAAGTAGTAAACTCCCCAGGGCTCCCACTCTTAGCTAATATCTGAACCTTACCATCCGATATTTCAACATCTTTAATAGATATCCCTGTAGGGGTCGAATTATTTAGAAAATCTAATATAAATAAGGCGTTTACCTCTCCAGAGTTAACATCCTGGGTGAACGCGGTCAGATCTTGGTATTTTTTATACCTTAGGGCAGGCTCCGAGTAAGAATCGATTTGTAATCTAATCTCCTGATTGGTAGCAATATCTCTAGATATATTTCTATCTAAAGCAAATCTATAACCATAGAATAAAAAAAGCACAGTGTTAAAAACTAAAAGAATATTTTTTGCATAAAAGCTTAACAAATAAAAATATCCTTTCTTTGTATTTAGGTCTGCTTTTGGTATGAGGTTAATTTGGGAAGGCATTAAAGAAATAATAGCATTTTGTGCTATTAATGTTTAGAAAATTTGAATAAGAAAGGTAGATACTTTTTGGCAGGAAGATAAAACTGCTTGTATTGGCTTAATCCTAATAGGATTGAAACCAGTAAGTAAATAACCAGGCCTAAAAATATTACAGAGAAAGTCAAAAGTAGTAAAGGCAGGGTTCTCGTGGTATCAAATATAACTCTGTCAAAAACCTTCATTAGACTGTATGTAATGAAACCACAGATTAGAGTTGCATAAAGTATCTTCATAAACTCCTGATATACATAAACTGGAAAATGGCCGAATCTTTTTATATAACAAATATAAATATGCGTGGTACCGACTAAAGTTCCAATGGAAAAAGACAAAGCCAAGCCCCATACCCCAAAACCCAAAGTTATTGAAAACAAAAAACTTAAAATAAAGGATAAAGTAAGTGATATAAGTCCCGAAAATGTTGGGGTTTTAGAGTCATAGTGTGCGTAAAAAACTTTGCTCACCAACTGAAACACAGCTTGTCCCCACATGGAAATACTAAAAAAAGCTAATGTATAGGCAGTCAGGTTGGTACCCAACCATGAGAACTTATCCCCCCCGTAAAGAAGACGAACCAGGGGAATTCTAAGAACAAAAAATAGTATTACTATCGGAAGCATATAGTAAGTTAGTAGTAATAAGTATTTATGTAATTCCGCCTGTAATTTTTCAGACTTACCTTCCGATAGATATCTAGCAAAGTTCGGAGATAAAACCTGAGAAAATGCCGTTCCAAAGGCGTTAACGGGGTAGTTTTGCAACTGGTTAGCAAATTCGTAGATAACAACATAGGATGGAGATTTGTAAACATAAGTTATAAGACCATTAATAACTAAAATATAAACTCGACTAGCTGTTACACTGAAAAGTCTGGGCCCCGCTAGTTTAATTACCTTAGCCAACTCCCCAGGCTCAAAAGTTAAAGAAAACTCATACTCAAACTTTAGTTTAGACACAAACGGAAGTAGCAATAACATACCTAAAAAGGACCCTGCCAAAGCCCCATAAGCGGTTGCATATATACCTAATTTATCAAAAAACAAAATAGTAACCACAATCATTCCCACATTGTTAAGCAAAGGGATTAGAGACGGCACGATAAAACGCTCTTCGGACTGTAAAAAAGCTGCAAAGTAAGTTGAAACTATTAGAGGAAATTGAGAAATGAGAAGGATTCTAAGTAACTGTGAAAGTAAAAATAGATGCTCTGGATCCAAAGAGGACCAACTAATTAGGGCAGCAGCCTGTTGTGAAAAAATAAAAAGGCCTAGAAAAACCAAACCATATATTAATAGAGACCAGGTCAGTATTACCGACGTAAACTTGCCAGGTTTATTTCCCATAACTTTCTTATTATCGAAGTAGACGGGAAAAAAGGCGGCTGAGGTGACAGAAAAAATAAGAATTGAGAAAACTAGACTGGGAAGTTTATCAGCCATATAAAACATACCAAGCTCGGAAGTATCGCCATATAATCCCGCTAAAACCCTATTTCTAAGCATTCCAAAAAAAGCTGAGCCTATATACACAATGAAAACCGACAAAGCAGCACTCTTTGTGCTTACACGGTCTTCAAATATTCTATTGATTAACCTAAAGTTGTTCAGCATAATATATGACCCCAAAGGGATTTATGAAAGTATACTATTAAAAAAATATTTTTAAGACTAGCAATTACCTCAAATATCTATATTACACACAAAGGATTAAATTTTTACTTAAGCTGACTTGTGAATAACTAAAAAAATATTCCAGATCCAAAAACCTTGCTATAAAGGGCACAGATTGTTATCATGTATTTAATTATGGCAAACACTAAATCAGCTAAAAAACAGGTGAGAAAAACATTAAAAAAGGCAAAGGTAAATCGTTTCTGGAAGGACTCTATTAAGCTTAACACTAAAAAATTATTAGACAGTAGTAAAGAGGGAACTAAGGAGAAGGCCGCTGAAAATTTTAAAAGACTCAAGAGTACCTTAGATAAAGCTAGCAAACGAGGGGTCTTAAGTAAGAATAAATCTGCACGTATTAAATCTAGAATGTCAAAGTCACTTTCGAAAAAGTAAAATAGCTTAAAAATTATGTTCCTGCCTAATAAGAGGTTTCCTTATCAAGCTGTATGTTATTTTCTATTTTTTATTGTAGCACCCCTTATTTTCACGAAACACGTTAATGCTGCTAGTTTTTATATCAACCCTGCAACAGGACAAATAAGCTCAGAAAAATTTTCAATAACTTTGACCATAGATCCCGAGGGAGATAACGTAGGCAGTGCTTCTGCGTATTTGTCTTACGATGCAAAACAGGTAGAAGTTTCTGTGATCAATAACGGAACCTTTAATTCTTATACTTCAAAATTCAATGACCCTACAACCGGAATAATCCACATAGAAGCAAAAAATGATCAGGTTTTAACCGGGATAGTGAATTTTGCAGTAATCGAATTTACTAATCTGAAAACTAGTCCAACCATCGACCTACAATTATTAACGACTCCCACATATAAATCCAATATATTGGATAGTGAGGGTATCGACACTACAAATACAGTTAAATCAGCGTCTTTAGATAATTCTTTGTATAACAGTAACGGGGGTGCTTTAACAAGTTCAGCCACACCCTCAGTAGCAGTTCCAAGTACGGGATTTGAAATAGTAGATTTCCGCTTTCTAATATTGCTCTCAGTAGCACTCTCTTTTACAAGCTTGTTTATGCGTAGTCATGCTAAATCAAAATACTAAAGGTTTTTTAACCTTACTTACAATAACTGGAATTGTATCGAGTGTTTTCTACGGATATAAAGGGCTAATTGAGCCTAACTTAATGAGAAATGCTGAGTTGTTTCCAGTTGAAATTGCGGAAATAACTATAACTCCAAAAGTTGAAATCAGGGATACCCTTGCCTCGATAACTTGGGAAATAGAAGATAGTGCAGGGGGGATAAAGTACGCTAACAAAAAACAAGACTGTATAGATAAAAATAACGAGTGTTTAAGTATTCAAGCCGAAATAAATGGGACCCACCACAAAGCTGAGATATTAAATTTAAAAGAAGATACGGATTATTTTTATAAAATAATCGTTAATGGCGAGGAATTCCCTAAAGAAGATGAAAAATTTTTTTCGTTTAAAAAACCTTCTGATCCTAAGCCTGCGGAAAATACCGGTCCAGATCTAGATCCTAAAAATATACATGAGGCCATAAAAACGCAGGACCTAACCTATGATCTAAACGGTGACGGCAAGGTTACCATTGCAGATTTATACATGCTTAACAGCAAAAAACCTAACTAGCACACTGAGTAAAATAAAGGGTATAAGCACTGCTAAAGATTGAAAGTATATTCTCCTATCAAAGTAGCCAGTATCTGGTACTAAGTAACTTTGCTCCGGAATAGCTTTAGGGAATTCAGGAGATAATTCAGAAGTTTCTTTATTTAAGCTAATTTCTGTATCAGAAATTTGTAATTGCGTAACCCCCAAGTTACCAACTAATGCCACAGTACGGGAATAAGAATCTGACTCGATAATATTAATATCCGTCATGCTCGAGCCTTTTTCTAGGAGGATAAATGAAAAAAATAAGACACTTGCCACAAACAATAGTACAAAAAACCCCAATATAATTTTTATTTCATTGCCTTTAATAAGAGTTGTCATAGAAATTCATTTAATTATTTTTACAGACAATTTTGTAAGTACCGATCTCCTTAAAAGTATAATCATAAGAGTAAGACATTAATACACGGTCAGTATTTGTATCCAGTACCTTTTCAAAGCTGCAACTGTTATCACAAACGAAGTCTTCTATGTAACCGTTATCTTGACCTAAAATACTAAAACCGTAAGATTTAGCGGGGCTGTACTTATCCAAATCCAAAAAACAAGCTACGTGAAACTCTTTTTCTAAAACCTTTTCGGCAGTAACAGAGTAAAAAGTACCCTCATCTAGGGATTTAGCCTTTTTCATAGGTGTCTTGGACTCACCTTCAACAACAAATCCAGATTCTTTAGAGGTAGAACATAAACTATTATCCATTTGATTCACCTTGACTATGTCCAACCCCGCCTTAAAACAGCCAGATCCAAGGCTTTCTTGGGTAATAGGAACCTGAACTGTAAATATATCAGAGCTTGTCGAGTCTTTAGGTAAGGTAATACTACTTACTACGTTTCCCTTTCTGTCTACCGGAGACAAGGGAGATTTATCATAGGTAAAATCACAATTGGAGACATTAGGTAGATTCAAATAATAAGGATTAACATAAACACGGGCCTCCTGTTTTAGGGGGTTTACGTAACAAACCTCTACAGATTCTAGTCTAGAGATCTCTGTACAAGGACATTTGTAGGCATCTTCATTACAAACTTTCTTTACTTCTGGAGACATTTTAAACGCCACTAAGTTAGAGTCTCTAACAGCCTGTAAATCCCAAACATAGTAACCGTTCTCATATCTAAGTGATGAGTGCTTTAAGCTAACTGCACACACCGCTAAATCTATATTACTAGACTCAAGTAGGGTATTAACGTGGGCTTTTTCAGATAAGGGTGTAGGTAGCAGTGAGTCGGGTATTTTTAAAAAACTAAAACCAGCTTCCTCTACTACATTAACGTCCAGGGGTTTTATAAACAAATATCTGTAAGTAAAAAAAGATAACAATCCTAACATTAGTAATAATCCGATCATCAGTTTAGTGTGTTTTCTCATATTAGTCTAATTCTGCCAAAATTATGTACCGAAATTTCTTTGATCCTGGCGGGGTACAAGTCATGAGTGTTACAGTAGATTTGTTGTATAAAGAAGCGTAATATACACCGTAAGGATTTACCTCTGCGGGCAACATTTCTTTTTCTACCCTTACTGTATAAGAATAATCAACGTCTTTATAAGTAATAATAATCTTATCACCCGGATCCAAGTCAGGAATTTTAGTAAATATTGTCTTATAATTAGTAGGATCATAAAAGATCGGCATAGAGGAATGGCCAAAAATAAAACTATTACCGACCTCTCCGGGTAAGGAAGTCCCCCGGTAATGTCCCAATGCCTCATCGGGCTTCATATTTTCTGACTCAGCATCAACTTGTGCTTTTTCTATGCCCAACTTAGGGATACTTAGGTAAAAATACTCGGGAACATCTGCCATATCTACACTCTGTATATCCCAAGAACTAGGGTTTAGCTCCTCGAAGTAAAAGTTATCGTTTATACCACTATAGACGTAACTTAAAACATTTCCTTGAAAGGGTTTAATAAACTTATTACCTTCCGGATCGTACGTATATGAAAGGACCGACGGGGCTAGAACTAAATAAGCAAAAACGAATAAACCACTAAACAAAAATATATTAGAAAGTGCGAGAAGCTTATTCGCCTTTTTATGCTTAAGATTCTTCGCATTAAGGGTTTCTTTTTTATATACTTTAATATGTTTGTTAAGGCAGTTCGAAATCATAGGCAGGAAAATTAATTCGCAAGGTAAGATAACAAAGAACTTAGAATCACTCGGGAGCTCCCCCCACTTTTAATTTTGTAATCAGCCTCACTTAATGCAAATATAACATTTTTTGTCTTACTAATCGAAGTTTTTTTAGCTAGAGAAGAAACTTTAGACTGAACGTAAGGATTTAATTTCTGAAAATCTGACGGGCTGTAGTAATATTTTAGTAAATTCTTAAGCATATAGAAGATCATAGTTATTACATAGTTTTCCTTTTGCTCGGCCAGATAAGGTTCTAATAAGGAAAGAGATTTTGCTAAATTCATTTCAAAAATAGAGTCTACCAATTTGAATATGTTCTCATCTACAGAAATATTTTTAGCGATTGCGTTATCAAACTTTTTAACTTTGGCTTTTAAATCATTAGAATAGTCTACTAAAACTAAATGGTTAAAATCTTTCCCCAATGTAACCTTTAATAAAATTTCAAATTCGGAAAAATCCTTAATTTGGTTAACTTCTAGGTTGTATAAAATTTTTGGTTTGGAGGTATTTGAGTCAAAAAGACCTTTATTTTGAATCTTAAACAGTAGGGAGCTAGGGGTACAAATACAACCCTCATAACCGGAGTCTGTATAATTAATTTTTACATATTCATCTACAAGTTCTACGTTATCACCGTAAACAAGAGTTAGCATAGTTCTTAGGGGCTCTCAGATTCCAGGCTGTCAGCTGCCTTTGAGTACAAATATTCATTTACAAAATTAACTATAGAGGTGCTTTCTTTTGGCACTAAAACATATAAGCCTTGGTACAAGTCTGGGTCCCCCTGAACCAGTATGGAACCAGGGTTTTCAGATCCTCCAGCCTGTATAACTGCGGAACCTACGCTAAAATTCTTAGCATCCGGTAAATAGGGTATTGTAAGCATAAGTTCATTCACAGAAAAATCAGTTTCTACAGTTCTAGTCAAAGAAAGGTATAATTCCCTAATTTTTGAGGGATTGGATAAAACTCCCAAACTTAGGGCTTGGTTAATTATTCCTGAAATTATTAAGTGTTGTCTCTTTGCCCTAGCAAAGTCACTTCCTTGATTACTGTCCCCACTGTGTCTAGACCTAGCGTATTTCAACGCCATTTCTCCAGACAGGTGAATTTTACCTTCTTCAAAATTTAACACTTCGAATCTGCACGGAAAGTCGCTATCAGTAACAGCTACGTCGTCAAGAGTAGCCTCATTATTCTCTTTTTTTAATTCCTCCAACCTAGATTCTTTGATCTTCTTGATATCGACTCCGCACTCCTCATTCTCCCAGCCAAATTTTGGATAAAAGTAGTCTGTAAAAGCTACAGGGTTTTCAACTTCTATGCCCCCTAAGGTGTCAACGAGACCTTCGAACGCAGTAAAGTCAACCTTGGCAGTATAATGTATCTTTATCCCTAAAACACTCTCTAGTGTAGATTTAAGAGCTTCTAGCCCATTAACTGTCATAACCTCATTAATTTTGCTACCACGACCCTCAACAACAACCCAAAGATCGCGAGGAATAGATATCAATTTGATATCCTTGGTTAAGGGATTTATGGAGGCAATTATCATAGTGTCAGTTAAAGTTCCTGTTTGAATATACTTATCTTCCCTTTTATCTATACCAATTACTAAAACATTTGTACGGCCTTCAGAGCTTTTTAGTTCTTTTTTTGCACCAAAGTCGGATACGAACTCCGCAGAACCTCGAATTGAGGGGATTAAAGACATTACCCCAAACACTAAACCCACCAATATTAAAACACCCACTAAAAATATTTTCCAATTTTTTTTAAACATTATATAGAAGATTTAATTAACCTTATTAGATTCTCTACCTTAAGCGCATAACTAGAAACCAAAAAACCGGATAAAAATTTAGAATCCATTAAAGAATTAATATTATCTAGGGAAACACTACCCCCGTAGAGTAACTTTGGCTTGATCGTAAATTTTTTATAGAAATTTTCTATATCTGTAGAGGAGCTAGCTTCAGATTTACCTATATGTGTGGGGTCCTCAAAAGCAATAAGAGTAGAATCTTTAACCGGAATACCCACCGACCGGGGATCGTAACCTTTTAAGCAGATTATGGGGTGTATTTTGTGCTCCGCTAGGTGAGATAACTTTTCCTTTAGCTCTGAACCTACTAAGATATCCTCGGGTATAGTTTCACTGTGGTTAACGATACAGTAGTCAACTATGCCCTCTAGATGTGAGGCAGAAACTCCCCCGGTATGACTACCTTCTTTGTAAGAAGATACGTCTTGGGCCCCGATAAAAACCCTTTCGTAACTACCTAATTCATTTTTAAAGAGCATTAGATAGGGAAAAGGGGGACACAGTATTAAATCTATCCCCAGTCTCTGATTTTTAAGAAATTTGGAAAGTTCTGAGACATAATGTCGATACTCCGCTATGTTTAGATTTTGTTTGAAATTTACAATTAGATACATTTTATAATAATCCTGTTATTGAATTTTTAATTTTTAGTTCTTCGATTTTATTATACGTATTCTTTATCATCTCGCCAGACATATCTGAAAAGGATTCTAAAAAATCGTGGGTGTAGCCCAAGCCAAGAACAGAAAAACAGGAGAAAACAGTAGGTATATCTCTATAAATAGATTCTGCATAGACACAGGACAATAGGGATCTGGGAAGAAGAGGAGAATTACCACTCTCGGGAGAATGGGATAGAGCACAGCCTACCGGACAGCCTAAACAGGAGGGGCTATTGGATTTCTTTACACCCAGCTCTTTTATTCTTGAATTTAGTAGTTGTACTACCTCCCAGTAAGCATCTCTATCAGGTATAGGTACCTCTCCCACAGCAGAAAAAGTTAGGCCCACAAGATTATTAGATATTTCTGTACGAGGAACCCCGTAACTAAAGTACTCATCACTAATAATTGTTTTTTTAAACAACACGGAGGACCTACGTCCCGTAAGCCCGAATTCTCTGCTATTAAAAGAGTCCAACACATCTATAAAACTCACACCCCGAGGAGTTATATCTAAATATAAAGGGACTAAAGACTCTCCGAATATTTCTATAGAAATTACGTTAGAAAAATTCATTAAAGAACCTAAAGATCCCCCACCGATATATTTGTTAACAGACATACCCATCGAAAAATGCATTATCAAAGATTTAGAAGTAAAGGGGAATAGACCGTTAAGCGGTCCGGTATTCAGGGACATATAATTTTGCATTTTGTAGGTACCAGTTAAATACTCATTTAGGAGGGCGTAAGCTAGGGGTTCCCCACCGATATACTGATCACTAACCCGGGAGGAAACTATTGAAAACTCCCTAGAGGTGAGGTCTATTTTTATTATCTTAGGATTCATTAGTATCTACAATTTCTTCAAGATCAAAACACCCCCTAGGACAAGAGTTAACGACGACAGGATAGTCAGTCTTTGTTCCCTGATCAAGTAGTATTTTAAATTTTTTCCCATCTCGAACAATTTTAACGAACGAAGAATCTAGGTCTACTTTGTCACTCTTAGATAAGGAGGCATAAAGAGCGCATATCTTACAACCTATACAGCTATCCTCCTTTATTACCCTAAGTCTTTTCATAGTTTATTTACTAAACCTGGGCAAAATGTCCTTTAACCCACTCTTCAAAACTTTCTTTAGGCATTGCCCCCATCTTACGATCTATCTCTTTACCTTCTTTATCTATCACAACAAAAGTAGGTATGCTCATAACACCAAATTTCTGAGCCTGTGCGGGATCTTCATCAACGTTAACCTGTTTAAAGTTAATTTTGCTACCATGACTAGATTTTAAAGATTCAAAAACTGGTTTCATAGCAATACAGGGACCACACCAATCAGCATAAAAGTCTATTAAAGTATTCATAATAAATAAGGTAAATTTAAAATAACTAAAACATGTAATATTATATAGCAATCTTAAGACAAAATACTTAGCTATCTGAGCCTAGTATTTTTCTAAAGCATCTAATACATTATACCAGGTAAAAATTATAATTTTATTTAACCAAAAAAATTGACCGATGAAAAATAATAAAATCCTGTACTTCAGTCTTATAATTTTCTTGTTAACGAGCTTTTTACCCTATAAAAAGAGCTCTATTGTTGCTATTAAACCTTTAATAAGCTCAAAACAAGCACCAATTCAACCAAAAAATTCTAAATACTTAGAAGAAAATGCTGTTTCTTTTGAACCAGACAGCGGAATTAGTGAAGAATTAGAAATACAAGCAGAAGCGGCAATTGTTATAGATATGAACAGCAAAAAGGTACTTTATGAAAAAAGTGCAAACATTAAAAAACCCGTGGCAAGCCTTGTAAAGATGATGACAGCAATAGTGACCAGTGAGTATTTAAATTTGAACGATACAGTAACTGTTTCTAAAAAAGCTTCAGAAGTAGGAGAAAATTCCCTGGAATTGAATGAAGGAGAGGAGTTTACTGTAGAGGATTTACTTTACGGACTAATACTAAATTCAGCCAATGACGCGGCAGTCGCTTTGGCTGAAAAAACTGCAGGAAATGAGGAGAATTTCGTTACAATCATGAATCATAAGGCGAAACTAATAGGGGCCGAAGACACACTCTTTTCAGATAGCTCAGGATTAAATGAAAAGAGAGCAAATTACTTTTCCACAGCCGAAGATTTAGCAAAAATTGCCTATTACTCGCAAATTAATCACGAAGAATTAAAAGAAATTTATAAAACAGTAAATTGGGAAATACCTAGTAATGAGAAACACGGATACAGGTTCTTAGAAAATCAAACTAATCTACTTACGACTTACCCTGGTGTTCAGGGTATGAAGACAGGATATACCGAGGATTCGGGACTATGCCTAGTTAGTTACGCTAACAATCAAGGCAAAGAAGTAATCACAGTAGTTCTAAATAGCCCAGATAGAAAAGGAGATGCTATACTTCTTCTGGACTTTGCCTACAAAAAATTAGGAATAGAGATAAATCACCCCTTACTTTAGATAATAACAATGAACGAAATATTAAATACACTAAATCCTGAACAGCTCGCCGCTGCAAAACATATGGAGGGGGCAGCACTAGTACTTGCGGGTCCCGGTAGCGGAAAGACCCGAGTCTTGACTCACCGAATAGCAAATTTAATAGACTCAGGAGTTAGTCCAGACCAGATAATTGCTATTACCTTTACAAACAAAGCAGCCTCGGAGATGAAAATTAGAGTAAGGCAAATAGTGGGAAAAGATGAATGCCCTGCCTGGATAGGAACTTTTCATTCTATTTGCTCTAGAATAATGAGGGTAGATGGGAGTTATTTAGGAATAGCCAATAACTTTAATATCTATGACACAGAAGACTCAATTAGTTTAATCAAAGAGATATCTATAAAAAAGAATATATCAAAAAAAACCAGCCCATCTGCAATCCTAGGAAGTATTTCGTCCGCAAAAAATGAGTTAATAGAACCCCAAGAATATAGATCATTAGCAAGGGGGATGTTCCAAGAAGAAGTAAGTAAAGTCTACGAGGAATACGAAAAAAGATTATTACAAAACAATGCTTTAGATTTTGGCGATCTACTTTCTAAAACCGTTAAACTGCTTCAAACAAGCGAAACGGCCAAGAAAAAGTATACTGAAAAATTTCAATATATACTGGTAGATGAATACCAGGACACAAATAAAGCTCAATACACCTTTACCAAAATTTTAGGGGGCATGAGAAATAATATTTTTGTGGTAGGAGACATGGCTCAAGCTATATATAGCTGGAGGGGGGCTGATTACAGAAATATTCTAAATTTTAAAGGTGATTACCCAGAATGCTCAGTTTTTAACCTAACTAAAAACTACAGATCCACTGGAAATATAATTAATGCTGCCAAGGAAGTTATAAAGAATAATAAACAGAATATAAATCTTGATCTATGGACTGAAAACGGTGATGGGGAAAAAATAAAACTCTACGAAGCACCTGGAGAAAAAGAGGAGGCAAGTTATATAAGCAACCAGATTAAAAAAACAAGCGTAGAGTATTCAGATATTGCAGTTCTTTATAGAACCAATGCCCAAAGTAGAAACATTGAAGAATCATTCATACGTTTAGGTATACCCTATAAAATTATTGGGGGGCTAAAGTTTTACTCCCGTAAGGAAGTTCGAGATATAGTTTCTTATCTAAAAGTGATTAATAATCCCAAAGATACTGTCGCTTGGAGAAGAATTATAAACCTACCTCCCAGAGGAATAGGGAAGAAGAACCTAGAAATAATCGAGGAGAATAATTACGATATTGAAGAAATAAGTAGTAAAACCCACATTGACTTTGGCAACTTTATAAAAGATGGGGGCGCCGAGACTACAGAAAAATTAATAGATAAAGTTCTGGAGGTAACCAAATACATAAGATTTTTAAAGGCACAACCCGAGGATCCGGAGCAAATTAATTCAAGAATTGAAAACATAAAAGAACTTAAATCTGTTGCGCAAGAGTTTCCAAAATTACAAGATTTCATAGAAAATGCAGCTCTTTTAGAAAGTACAGATTCCTCAGAAGCAGAAGAGAATAGACAAATCACACTTATGACTTTGCACGCAGCCAAAGGTTTAGAGTTTGAGTTGGTATTTTTGATAGGACTAGAGGAAGGGATATTTCCACATTCCAGGGCATTTGAGAGCCAAGAAGGTTTAGAGGAAGAGAGAAGGTTATGTTACGTCGGGATAACCAGAGCGAAAAAACAGCTACATTTGACCTATGCTAAACGAAGAACACTATATGGAAGAAGTACGAGTAATATAACATCAAGATTTATAGCAGAAATTCCAGAATCGTTAATTGATATACCAATAAGAGAAAATAGTTCAGTAAAAATACAAGATGTAGAAGATTTTTTTCGAGACATTGGTTTATAAATAATGCTTTATGGTATACTCCAAACTATATGAAAAAAAATAAACTTACCCCCAAAATTGAACCTGTAAATTTTTTTGTTAAAAATAAGAATCCTATTTCCCTAGTAGTACTTATACTTCTATTATTTAGTGTATTTTATTATTATAAAGGTCTGTTTATTTCGGCCACAGTCAATGGTAAACCTATAACTAGAATACAAGTTATTCGTGATTTAGAACAAAGAAGTGGAGCCCAAGCATTGGACTCTCTGATTACTAAATCCTTAATTAACCAAGAAGCTGCTAAAAAAGGCGTAAATGTGACAGACCAAAATATAGAAGAAGAGATAGCTAAAATCAGAGAAAGTTTAAAAGCACAAGGTCAGGACCTAGACCAAGTCATAGCCACACAGGGATTAACAGAACAAGATGTTAAAGACCAATTAGACTTGCAACTTAAAATTGAAGGACTCCTTTCCGACAAGCTTAATGTGACAGAGACAGAGATAGACGATTTTATCTCTACTAACGAATCTTTTTTTACTGAAGAGCAAAAATCCGCGCCTAATTTCAGAGACACAATTAAAGATCAAGTAAAGAGTCAGAAAATCTCACAACTAGGACAACCCTATGTCGCAGAACTGAAAAATAGCGCAGATATAAAATACCTAAAATAATAGATAAAGGTATGAAGTACCTATTTTGGATTTTTATCCTATTAGTAAGTTTAACTCTTTTCAGGGCTATCTACCCTACAGTTAAAGTAGCTAATGCTTGTATGTACGAGTTCGAAAAAAATTCACCTTCTAGGCTTATATTGACTAGAAGCGGTAACTCGGAGTCGACAAAAAACTTCTGTGTAAAAAATTTAAGCAATATAAAAAAAGTTAAAACTTGTTTAGAGTCATCAAAAAAAGAAGAGAAGATAAAGGGTATAACTGAATTAATAAAAAAGATTGACGAAATTGCCACTTTGTCTGGGGAAGAAATTTCTAACAATGTTATAGAGCAAAATAGAGACTGTGAAAATTTTCCAGAACTATTATTTAGAGAACAGTAATGGGCAGAGCCTATTTTAAATTGACTCAGATAATTTCGATCTTATCGAAAGATAAGGTTAAAAATACTCTCTCCTCAAAAAAATTTCACTACATTCTAATTATATTGTTAGGACTAATTCTCTACGCAAACACGTTTAATAATGCGATGTTTTGGGATGATAACGACTTTATTTTAAACAACAGCTATATTAAAAGCTGGTTATACCTACCAAAATACTTTTCACAAAATGTAATAGCGGGTACCGGATTAGTGAGTGACTATTGGAGACCTTTATTAATGTTGGTGTTTTCTCTTGAGTGGAGTCTCTGGGCCGACTGGAACGGGGGGTACCATATTGTCAATACAATATTTCACATAACCTGCGGACTATTAACTTATAATTTAGTAGTACGTTTATTTAAAAATAGGTGGGTTGCCCTTGTCACAAGTTGTGTATTTATCTTACACCCCTTGCAAACCGAAGCGGTCTCCTATGCAAACAGTTTAGGAGATTCACTCTCCACATTCTTTCTGCTGTTAAGCTATATCTTCTTCGATAAATTTTTAACTACAAAAAATAGGGATTACAAAATAATTATCAAGAGCTCTTTATTTTTTACTGCAGCCTTAATGTCCAAAGAGACGGCTGTTGTCGGGGCACCTATAATTTTAACTATTTATCTTTTAAAAAACCCTATTCTTAAAATCAGGTTTTTTGATTTTAAGAATTTACTTAAAAATACCTGGGTTAGTATTTTTATAGTGTCGGTATATTTTATTTTAAGGGCTAGTAAATTAAACTTTAGAAACTCGTTCAACCTATACAACGAACAAAACGAATTCACTTCAAATATATTTCTCAGAGTTATCACTTTCTTCAAAATCTTTTACAACTATCTATCTCTAATTTTTATTCCTATTAACCTACACATGGAAAGGACCGTGCAAAAGATAGAGGGGTTTTTGGACTATCAATTGATCCTAGGAGTTCTATTATTTTCACTAATTTTATTTACCGGAATTAGGGCTTATCTTAAAAAACAAAAAATTATATGGTTTGGGGCTACTTGGTTTCTGATAGCATTAATACCAGTTTCAAATATTATTGTTCCAATTAACGGGTTAATTTATGAGCACTGGATGTACTCTCCGATGATAGGTTTTTCGTTATTTTTAGCAGGCCTAGTTAAATTAAATTGGAACAAATACTTACATAAAAAACAAACTAAGATCCTTTTCATCACCTCGTTAGTGCTTTATTTATCACTTTTAAGTATCAAAACAATGCAAAGAAATAATGATTGGGAAGATCCCATCTATTTCTACCAACAAACACTCAGTTACTCACCTAATAACTATAAAATATTAAATAACTTAGGGATGGAGTATGCTGAAAAATTAGATCACGACAACGGTATAAAATACTATAACAAGGCAATTTATGTCGATCCTACAAACCCAGTTGCATACCACAATCTAGGTAACTCCTATTATGAACAAAAGAATTATACAAGGGCAGAAGAGCTTTATATAAAGGCTCTAGATTTGGATCCGAAGTTCGTTTTCTCAAAAAATGCTCTAATAAAAACCTACGCCACTCAAGACAGCTGGGAAAAGTTATATGGGGTATTTTTAGGGCACGAAGCTGAGTCCTTGGAAGACTTCATAAAGCTATACCAGCTAGCCACTCAATTACAAAACTATGGGGTGGCACAAGATTTTATAGATAAAGCAGTAGATCTCGCACCGAATAATTTAAACCTAATAAAATTACAAAAACAAACTAAAGTACTCTCATCTCCGTAGATTATTTTCGTGCACAATACTGATATTTTTAAAATTTTCAATTATCTGATTGTATTTATCGTTGCTAGGCACTGTAACCTGGCCGTAGTCAACGATGTAGGTAGGAATAAATTCTACGTCTACAAGATCTTTCCCACTAAAGCTTAGTTTTGCGACAACCCCCTCTTTTGTTTTTTCGCTCCACAATTGATCAAAAATAAAGTTACCCTGTGCATATAAAATTAACTTATCCTTATAAAATTCTGCCGGTTGAATCCAGTGTGGGTGGTTACCGATTACTACTGTAGCACCCGAATCGATAGCCAGATGTGCCAAAACCTTCTGTCGCTGAGTTACTTTATCAGTATATTCTTCGCCCCAATGAAAACTCACAATCAGCACGTCGGATTCCTTTACACCAATACTTATCTGGTTCTCTACATTTTCTATTTCAGCCGCATTAATACTGCTGTAATTTCCAACATCATTAAAACCGATAAAACCGAATCTAATTCCCCTTAGGGTAACGAGAGTTGCAGGAAGGCTTTTTATCCCGAAGGGTTTAATACTCTTTTCTTGTAATATACTAACCGTTTCATTCATACCAGATAACCCATAATCAGAGGCATGATTATTGGCCAAATTAACTACATCTACTCCGGCTAAAACTAGACCTTCAGTATTTTGGGGGCTCCCACAAAAAACCATGCCCTCGTCGGTTGTAGGACAAGTAGAAACCAGGGGGGTTTCTAAATTTATAAGTGTTATATCCGCTTTATTAAGTGTCTCTGCAAGATTTTCAACTACCCAACTAAAATCATTCTTTGATATTGCTTTAGAGTTAACACTTCTAGCTGTCATATAATCCCCTGTTGATACTAGAGTTACAATATCCGAGTTTGACTCTTCTTTGAAAACAGTTTTAGGGCCAAATAAGGATGCAACCTCTCTTTTATTCATACTCTGATTAATATCAGATAGGTGTTCGGACCTGCTTCTTAAATCTTTAGGGGTTTCATCGAGAACATCCTTACCTGAGTATTCAGGGCTGGAAAGATTTTCCAGACTGTATCTGTAGTTTGTTATTTTAATATTAAGAATCCAAAAAAACAGTATCAAAAACAATATAAACAGCAAGAGGTATAGCAGTAAAAATTTAATTCTTTTCTTTTTTTCCATTGTATAAATGTTATAGTGTTTCTACCTGTTTAACAATTAAAGTAGAGGTTAAAAATTTTATCAAAAGTTTAAATAAAGTAGATAAAAAAATTAAACAGGTTTAACATTAGATAGAAGCTTTTACTTTAAAAAATAATTATGCCCCTAATACTGTCATTAGATGGAGGTTCTACTAGCTTAAAAATTGGGTTATTAGATACTGAAAGCCAAAGAATTATAAGCCAGCTAACTATTAATAGGGCATTTAGTTATAAAACCATTACAGACCCCCAAGGAGTACAATACCTTGATGAAATTTTGAGCCAGCTACCAAAGGAGGGTATTAAAAAAATTGTATTAGGAATTTCTGGGGCAGACACAGAAACAGAAATTTCAGACTGTTCCAATAAAATATCGGGCCATTTTAAAACACAATACCCAGAAGCAGAAATTAAAATATTTAATGATGTAGATTTAGTTCTAGAAAACACGGGTTCTACATTAAAAAATAAAATTGCTATTATTTCCGGCACGGGCAGCAACTGTGTAGGTATAAACGAAAATGGAATTAAAGCAAAAGCAGGTGGACTAGACTACATTTTATCAGACCAAGGAAGTGGTTATAATATAGGGCTTCTTGCCCTTAGATCTGCTGTAGAAAGTGAAGATGGTAGATCTAAAAAAACGGACCTACAAAATGAAATTTTTAAGCAACTATCTGTTAATTCCGGAAAAGAGCTTAAAAAAATTGTTTATAATAAAGACTTTGCAAAAAAAGACTTTGCAAAATTGGCTCTTGTGGTAGTAAAAATGGCTAATTCTAAGGATCAAACCAGCATTCAAATTTTACAGCAGGCAGGATACGAACTTTTTAAACATGTTAAAGCAGTAGCTCTAAATTTAGAACTAAGAGACAAGGAATTTTTGGTAATACAGGCTGGAAGTATGTTCAAAGTAAAAGATGTTCGAGATCCTTTTGAAGAAATGGTAAAAGACTATTTCCCAGGGGTTCTTTTAGAACTCCCCAAAAACCCGAGTTTCTGGGGAGCGATAAATCTTGTTTAAAGGTTTAAACCCTCTACAACTATCATAGGAGCCTCGCCAATTCTTTTATACAAATGCTTAGACAAAGCTTTTTCTACTACTCTTTTTACTAGGGAAAAATCTTTGGTGGTTCCCGATTCTTTTTCTCTTTCCAAGGTATCTTGAACATTCTTCTTCATCCCATTTAGTAGGGCCTGATTTTCTTTAACGTAAATAAAACCACGAGTGTAAATTTCAACCTTATCTGCACGTACTTCACCGTTACTTGTTGGAACGACAACAAAAACTACGCCATTATCAGCTAAAGCTTTTCTATCTTTTAAGACTATGCTTTCTACTGAGTTCTTTTGGTTAGAGTTATCAATAAAAATTTCTTCAATCTCTACTTTTTGACCTTTTTTAACAAAGTCGCCGGTAATTTCAAGCGTCTCACCATCTAGTAACTCAAATATATTATCTCCCTCAAAACCTTGGCTAGATAACATATCTTTGTAAGCTCGCATATGTTTAATTCCGCCACCTATGGGCCAAAAATATTTGGGCCTTATTAATTGAGCCATTAAGGTTAGATCTCCTCTAGAACCATGCCCAGAAACATGTAAATCTTGTTGAAGTTCAGAATACACAACGTGTGCACCCAATAGAGTAAGTCGATCGATAACCTTATCTACTTGAGGCTCCATACCAGGTATAGGATCACCAGAAAATGCAACTGTAGAATTGGGTGTAAGCTTTAGTCTTCGATGTTCTCCTTTAGAGAGTTTGTCTAAAGTAGACCCTACCTGGCCATAGTTACCTGGCACTACCAACATTAATTCATTATCTTTGTAATTACCCATCTCTTTTTCACTAATTAAGGTTCCCTCAGGAATATTAATTATTTTATGCTTTATAACAACCTCTAAGTTGTTTTCTATAGAATAGCCACTAACAACAACTTTTCTATTATGACTTTTTGCACTATTTAAGGCTTGCTGAATTCTAGAAATATTTGAAGACATAGTTGTAATAACCACCAAGCCTGGAGCGTCTTTAATAACCGCATCAAAGCTGTCCTCTATATATTTCTCCGAACGAGTGTATCCAAAGTGAGTTGCACCTAAACTGTCGCTTAACATTAAAGTTGGGTTTAAACTCTCTGCTAGGGAGGCTATTTTTCTTATATTAGCTGGTTTGTCCATAATAGGCGTCCAGTCAAACTTAAAGTCAGTCTGGTGAACTACAGTTCCAGACGGAGTTTTAATAAAAAATCCCAACGTATTAGGAACTGAGTGATTTACTCTATAAGGAGTTAATTCAAAGTCATTACCAATTTTAAATGAGGTATGCGGCTCAATGGAAGTAAATTTTGGAGTATTTACATTCTTAAAGTCCTTAAGCTTATTAAGTAAAAAGTCCTGCACCATAGGGTGCGCGTATATGTTTAACGGAATTTCTCTTAAAAGATAAGGGGTGGCACTATAGTGATCCTCGTGTGCATGAGTCAGTAGTAAACCTTTTAATTTATCCTTTATTTTAAGCACATATCTAAAATCAGGAATTATCAGATCCACGCCGTAATCCTCTACCTCAGGAAAACCAATTCCACAATCTACTAACAACGCCTCATTCTCTGTTTCGTAAAGAAACATATTTTTTTGTACACTAACTCCACCTAAATTTATGATTTTTAACATAATATTTACATTTTTGTGTGGTAAACAAATTTAAACACTACTTAGTGCTTTATATACCACACCTTAATTTAATTAAAACAAACTTATACCAACATTAATATCACTTTTTTTACCCTTATTAAAAAAAGCAATTTCGTTTATATCCTTTTTTAAAAGCCCCGGAATTTTTGCAAAGTCCGAAACTAATATATTTTTTATCGCAGGGTTTCTCAGCGCCCCCGAAGGATGATAAACAGGAAATACAATAAAGTTTTTAACTCTAAAAGCCTTTCCGTGCTCCTCACCAAGCTTCTTACCAGGCAAGTAGTATTCCATTGCAAGTCTGCCAATAGTCACTACCACCTTTGGTTTTATAATATCAATCTGCTTGTCTATGTAAGGGGAACAAGCCCTAATTTCATCTACCATAGGATCTCTGTTCTCTGGAGGGTGGCATTTGATTAAGTTACCTATCCACACCTCTCTTCTATTATAACCAATCTTGGCAATGAGTTCATTCAGAAGCATTCCAGATTTTCCAATAAAGGGTCTACCCATAGAGTCCTCCTCTGAGCTAGGGGCCTCCCCTAAAAAGATAAGCTTAGAAGTTATGTTACCCTCTCCGGGTATTGCATTAATCCTAGTTCTGCAAAGCCTGCACTGCCCACAGTTTAACACTGCTTTATTAATTTTTATAAATAAATCTCTTCTATTTGATATTTCCATAACTAAAATTTTTTATCTAGGGCAAAAAAATACTGAAAAGAATAAAACTTACCTTAATAACTCGGGAGGTAGTCTTTAAAATTTTGGGTAGTAATTACCACTTTTTCTTTTTCTCCGGTGACAATTTCTTTTACTGCTTTTCTGATTACGCTGTCTAAGTTCTTTTTTAGACTTCTAATCCCGCTATCAAATCCTAATGGCCTAATAAAGTCATCCCAAACAGGTGCCTCAACAGTAAAGGATCCCTCTTCAAGACCCGAATCGATAATTAATTTTGGCAACAGATAATCTCGCGCAATTACCTTTTTTTCTTCATCTGAGTAACTGGGCATTCTTATAACCTCTAACCTGTCCATAAGGGCAGCACTAAATGTTCCAGTATTGTTTGCTGACACAATAAAAAGACAACTAGATAAGTCCATAGGGTAATCGATGTAATGATCTCTAAATGTGGTGTTTTGCTCTGGATCCAGTATTTCAAGTAAAACCGCCATCATGTCTGATCTTAGACCCGTTTCTCCAGATACCTTATCCAACTCATCCAATAATATAACTGGGTTCATAACCTTAGTTCTAATTAAGCTTTTAATTATCTGCCCAGGCTCCGCACCGGGAATAGCCTTATTTCTACCCCGTAGTTCTAAGGTAGATCCTAAAGCACCCATAGAAACACGGATAAATTCCCTGTTTAAAGCTTTGGCCACACTTTTTGCCATAGTTGTTTTACCTACACCCTGCAAACCTACTAAACATAAAATAGGCGACTTTTTTAAAGCTTTTTCATATTTACTATCAGTTTCAGCTCTTCTGGTAAGTAAAATTCGGGTAGCGATGTACTCCAAAATTCTTTCTTTTACTGATTTTAAGCCGTAATGCTCTCTGTTTAGCATTTCGTCTGTTTTTTTTATATCTAAACTTTCTATAGAGTCTATTCCCCAAGGCACACTAACTATCCAATTTATATAAGAGCTAATGTATTCATAATCTTGAGAGTAATTACCCATTTTAGCCATACGATTCAATCTATCCAACATAGCGTACACCGAAGTCTTTAAATCCTCGGGGGTCTTAGAACCGTCTATAACGTTCTGTAGGTTCTCAAGTTCTTTAAATTCGTATTTACTTTTTGTTTCCATAATTAGTTAAGTTGCTTAACCGAGTACCCAGTTGAATCTTTTACTACATACAAACCAGAACCCTCGACCTTTCCTAAATCCTCTAGCAAACTATCTAGCCCAAATAGCTTTAGATCTACTTCAAGGTCATCCGCTAAAAAATCTTTGGAGGGGGAGTAGGCAAAGAATACTACGTAATCTTTTACACTCCCAATACTCCTAGAAAAATTCGCATTATTTTGTAAACCTAAAGAGATCTTATTATTAACATCTTCCATTTCTTGAACTAAATTAAGATCATTAGATACGACTAAAAACTCCCCTATTCTAGAAGTTAAAATGCGGGCATCTTTGCTTTTATTTTTTTGATACTTCGCATAAGTTCTTTCAAAAAAATCTACACCACCTGTCTTAGTTATTATAGCCCAACTACTTTTGTTCTTTTTAACAAAGGCATAGTCGGACCTCATAAAAATTAAAAAATCAGAGAATTTTAATTCATAGGAATCCGCTATGTACTTCTTTTGCTGGGAAGTAAGCAAAGACCCCATTAGATATCCAGGGTCACTGCTTTCTGCGTAGAAAATAACGCCACCAGGCACCACAGCGTAAAAGTCCGATTTTAAAACCTCTTCTTCTAATTTTATGCCTAAGTTTTTAACCTCTAATTCTACACTGTTTACAGAAACAAGGGGATCTATAGTATTTGTATTTTTAATAAAATTTGTTCTAAAAAATACCCCTGCGGAAAATAGTACAAACATTAAGGACAGGGCATTTGCCCCGAGCACAAAGGAATTCCATTTTTTAGTTTTTTTATCATCAAAGTGAGATACTTTGTTAACAATCGAACTAGAGTCTGCGCTGACCACCTCTTCAATTTTGTTTGAGTCGAAAGAAACTTCCTTTTCTTTTATTAAAAGGCGAGACCCACAATCAAAGCAAAAGAAAGATAAGGGATTATTTATCTGTGCATGACATTTTGGGCAACTTCTCATCAAAATTCTATAAATTTACTCAATTCTATTTGTGCAATTACCAAGGGTAATAAATAATACATTTTTAAATAGGGGGTCATCAAATGAATGATAAATAAACCCCTATCTAAATATACCAAATAAGTCTTTTAGTATCACTCCTTAAACTTAAGAGTTAAAGTGTACTTACCGTCATTTCCAATTTCTTTAAGTAATACTCTAACAACCTGACCCTCTTTAAAGTGCTGGTTTATGTCTTCTACGTATTCATCAGAAATTTCACTAACGTGAACTAAACCCTCTTTCTGAGGTAAAAATTCAACTAAAGCGCCAAATGCAAATAATTTTGTCACAGGTCCTTCGTATATTTTACCCACTTCAGGTTCTTCAACCATACCTCGTACTCTATTTAAAGCTATTTCTAAAGCCTCTTTGTTATCAGACATAATTATTACGGAGGCGTCAAGCTCTCTTTCAATAATGTCTAAACTTGCACCAGAAACTGCCTCAATTTCTTTAATATTTTTACCACCAGGTCCAATAATTAAACCAATTTGATCTTTCTTTATGGTAACTTCTTTTACTCTAGGAGCGTTATCTTTAAGATCTTTATTTGGATTAGCTATAATCTTTTTCATTTCTTCTAAAATACTTAATCTTGCAGTTTTAGATTTATCTATAATCTGATCAAACAAGTTTAAGGGTATTCCTTTAGGTTTTATATCCATCTGAATTGCAGTTACACCTTTATCTGTACCAGTCATTTTAAAGTCCATGAGCCCAGCAAAGTCCTCGGCTCCTTGAATATCCGTTAAAATTCTGTAGTCGGTTTCTTCGTCATTAGAGATAAGTCCTATAGATATCCCACCAACCATACCTTTAATAGGAACTCCGGCATCCATCAAAGCTAAAGTACTTCCACATGTTGCAGCCATAGAGCTGGATCCATTTTGAGAAAGAATTTCTGATACTACACGTACAACATAAGGGAACTCAGAAACATCAGGTAAAACTGGAATTAAAGCTTTTTGAGCCAATAGTCCATGACCTATCTCCCGGTTTCCTACCCCACCTAGTCTACTAGGCTCTCCTGTAGAAAATCCTAGACCTACGTAGTGGTGGAAATATCTGCTATCTGATTCACCAAAAATAGTATCGGCATGTAAGGTATTTGCAGGTGACCCTAAAGTAACTACAGACAAACCTTGAGTTAAACCCCTTTCAAATAAAGCACTACCATGAACTTGAGGTAAAACGTTTACCTCTCCAGAAATTTTTCTAACTTCGTCAAGTTTTCTACCATCTATTCTCATATTCTTATCTAAGGCTAGATTACGCAGATTTATTTGTTGAAGTTTATCTACAGCGTATCCCACCTCTTTAGGATCAAAGTCTTCTTCTTCGGAATGTTTTCCCTCAATTTCTTCTAAAGCATTTTTTCTAATAAGATCAAATGCTGCCCAAAAATCTTCTTTATTTTTAGGGCTACTGACTAGTTTATTTATATCGGAATCAAACTTAGCTTTAACTTCTTTGTATATGCCTTCGCTGGAGCTAAAACTAATGTACTCTCTTTTTTTCTTACCTATTTGCTTGGCAAAGTCATTTATAAATTTAAATAAACCTTTGGAGCTTTCAAAGCCATATTTAATAGCTTCTTTTAGTACCTCTTCGGTTACTAAATTAGCACTAGCTTCCATAGCCTGAACTCTTTCATTTTCTAGATAAGAAATCATTAAGTGTAAATCAGATGTCTCTGACTCTTCCATAGTTGGATTTGGTAACATCTTACCCTCTTTATAACCAACATGCATACTTGAAATTGGCCCTGCAAAAGGTAATGGAGAAGCTGTTAAGACAGCAGAAGCTGCTATTAAAGCTAGTAAGGTTGGGTCACTTTTTTTGTCAACAGACATTACAGTTAAAACCAACTGAACTTCGTCTCTAAAATCTTTAGGAAATAAGTATCTAATTGCGTGGTCTACTAATCTTCCAGCAACTACATTTTCATCACTAGGTCTTCCTTCCCTTTTATTCCACTTTCCACCAGGCACTATACCGCCTGCATACATTTTCTCTTCGTATCTGACCATTAAAGGTAAATAACCCGGATCCACTTCGTTTACGCCAGAAACTACTGTTGCTAAAACAGTGGTACCTTCTAAACTGGCTAAAACAGCCATGTCAGCCTGTGGGGCTAAACGACCTGCTTTAAGGGTCAATTTTTTACCGTGGTAGTCTATTGATGTAACTACTTCACTCATAGTGTATTTTTCGAGGTGGGATAGTTTAGGAAAGTAAAACGTACAAACGTACAAAAAGGCCCTAAATCGACCATCTTATGCGTTCTTACGTTTTTAATACTTAAACTACCTTTCCTCAATTTAATTTTTTATTACTTTTTTAAACCTAGTCTTTTTATTAAAGCTAAGTATCTTTCTTCACTTTTTCTTTTTAAATAAGCTAATAATTTTCTTCTCGTGCTAACCATTTTTAAAAGGCCTCTTCGAGAATGATTATCCTGTTTGTGTACTTTTAAGTGGTCCGTAAGTTCTGTAATTCTTTCACTTAACAAGGCCACCTGTACTTCTGGAGAACCAGTATCTCCCTCTTCAGTACTAAAATCTTTTATTAATTTTTCTTTTAATTCTTTTTTAATAGCCATAGATTGCTACAGTATTCTAACACGTCACTTAGTAAATACAACACATATGCCTTAACACAGGCAATGTACCGTAATCAAAGTATACAACATCCTATAATAGGTATCTAGTATCAGCAAACGATAAAGGGTAATAACCTAACTCTTTAAACCTGTAAACAGGGCCAAAGAGGCAAGTTTAGTGGGTTTTACCTTTTCGGTAAAATAAATATCGACAACCCCTTCTACTAAAGAGTCGCCTTTTAAATTTTTGTGATTAAAAATAAACTGGTTTTTAATGGTTTTTACGTAAGGAACAATAGTTTCAAACTCTTTTTTATCTTCAAAACCAATGCCTACAACAAAATCAAAATTCTCTCTTTCTTCTTTAAATTCAATTTTTTCTTTGTAACCCTTAACTTTTTTAAACCCTGTTAAACCTAAATTAAACTCCTTTTTCTTATTATCAAAGTCGTAGGTAACTTTTTCAACATTTTCACTCGGAAATTTTATATATAAGGTAATTTCACCTATTTTGTCAAAAATTGTAATATTTTGCGTAAACTCTTCTGACCCTTCTGGTAGGGGGGATAAAAAATATACTTCTGCAGAAAAATTTTCTTCTTCTTTTAAAAAGGCGGTAATAAGTTCTCTCAATCCTATAGCGGCACACAAAGAGTCCAAACCCTTAGTGGTATCACAAACTATGGCGATATTTTTAGAATTCTTTAGATTGTTACTAAAGTCTCCAATCTTGTTCTGTTGCATGCTATTTAAGATTGGGCGGGACTATTATTATTAAGTTAGGGGATTATATCACTAATACTATAGGACTTCAAGAAGCATGCCTTCTTTAAGTTTATCGTAGCCAGAGTTAAGCAAAACGCCACACTCGGTGTCAATACCTATAGTTTTGGTCTGAACGGAGGCTTTTTTAAGAATTTTTATTTTGCTTTTAAATACCTCAGCCTCTTTGTTTGGCTCTGTTCTTATCGAAACTGAGTCCCCTTCTCTTAAACGTCCGTGTGTTATCAAGCACCCAGCAACTACATCACCCGAAGGAAGTGGAAATATTTTAAGAATTTCAGCTCTTCCCTTAACCTTTTCCTCTTTCAATTCAAAAACACCCTCAAGAGCACCTTGAATTTCTTCAATTAGTTCGTAAATAATATCGTATTTTCTTACCAAAATTTTCATTTCGCGAGATTTATCAACTATTTTTCCAGCAACAGCAACCTTAAAAGCAACAACGATGGCCTTAGAAACAGAAGCTAAAAGTAGATCGCTTTCCTTTACCTCACCAACATCTTTTAAAATAATAGTAACTTTATTCCCTTCGTACTCCAGTTTTTGCAAGCTACCCACTAAAGCTTCTAACGTTCCCTGGGTGTCGGCTCTTAAAATAAGGTTCAATTCCCCACCTTTTGCAGCAAAAGGATCAAAATTCTCATCATTTTCTACTTCTTCAATTTCTTCAACTGTTGTATCTAAACTTTGACCTGTATATAAAACAAAAGTTTCTCCGGATTGAGGTAACTCCTTAAGGCCCAGTATTTCACCGGGATCACCCGCCTGTAGTGTTGTAACTTTTTTGCCTAAAAAATCTACAATAGATTTAACCTTACATTTAATAGCCTTACCAATTAATATTTCTTGGCCAACTGATAAAGAACCGTTAGTAACAATTAAGGTAGCAGTATAGCCTTTTTTAGAGTCATGCTTCGATTCTAAAACAAATCCTTTTAGGTCTTTGCTCTCTTTTGTATCTTCAGTCATTTCCCAAATAGCTAAAATAGAATCTAAAAGTTTGTCTAAGTTAGTCTTCATTGTGGCCGAAACCTCTACACTGATAATTTCTCCACCGAACTCCTCAAGTTGTAGATCATATTCTAACAACTGGTTTTTTACCTTTGACACATTAACACCTGGTAAATCAACCTTATTTATAGCAACAATAATTGGCACCTTAGCTGCCTTTGCATGCGCAATTGCCTCTTTTGTTTGGGGTTTAACACCATCGTTTGCAGCTACTACTAAAATAACTATATCGGCGGCTTTTCCCCCTCTTGAACGCATTTCCGAAAAGGCTGCGTGCCCAGGGGTATCTATAAAAGTTATCTTTTTATTATTGTGAGTAATCTGTGAAGCACCAATGTGTTGAGTAATACCACCGCTTTCGGTGTTTACTACTGAAGTGTTTCTTAAAGCATCTAGTAACGACGTTTTACCATGATCAACATGGCCCATCACAGTGACTATTGGAGGTCTATTCATTAATTTTTTTTAGTGAACACTTAATATTTTTAGTATTTTTTCAGCCGTTCTTGGCCCAATACCTTCTATTTCTAACAAGCTTTTTCTATCTACCTCTTTTAATTTTTCTACGGTAGATACATCAACATTTCTTAAAGCTTTTTCAACCTTTTTGTCTAAACCTAAAACTGCAATTGGAGTAGTTCTCTTTTTTCTAACTTTTTGATCCTTTTCTTCATTTTCAGAGTTTTTATCTATCTCTGCAGTGGCCTTTGCTAGGTCCTCTACTCCTTCTATATCTATTTTCCACTCTGTTAATTTATGAGCTAATCTAACGTTTTGTCCCTGTTTTCCAATAGCTAAAGACTGCTGATCTTCAGGAACTCTAACTACTGCAGTTTTAGTTTCTTCGTTAAGTTTTATACCAGTAACTGTTGCGGGCGAAAGACTATTAGCAATGAATTTTTCGATATCCGCGCTGAAAGGCACTATATCTACTTTTTCACCATTTAATTCTTCCAAAACACTTTGTACTCTTACACCCTTATGTCCAACACAAGCACCTACTGGATCAATACTGCTTTCACTTGAGATAACTGCAATTTTTGTTCTACTTCCCGCTTCTCTTGCTAAAGCCCTTACTGTAACAACACCAGACTGCATTTCAGGAACTTCAGACAAAAATAACGCTTTTACAAAATCTTTATCCGATCTAGAAACAATAATTTCGGTACCCCTGGGGCCATCTTGAATATCTTTAACTAAAACATTTAATCTTTGACCCATTCTATAGTTTTCTGTTTCTACTTGCTCTCTAAGGGGCATTACACCGTGTATTCTTCCTAAGTCTAGAACTACTAAGTTGGAGTCTATTCTAAAAATTACTCCATATACTATAGTTCCAAGTTTATCTCTATATTCTTCTAAAATATTGTCTGTTTCAGTTTTTCTTATTTGTTGAATTATTACCTGCTTAGCTGTTTGTGTAGCTATTCTTCCAAATCCAGGAGGAGTAACATCTTTACCGTTCTTAAGTATTTTCGCCTCACCTGTGATGGGATCAATATGGGCTACCAAAACATCATCTTCGTTTGCATCTTCTTCAAAGTCTCTGTTATAGGCTGCCACTAAGGCACTATTTAAGGCCTGCAATACACTATCCGGAGAGATCCCTCTCTCTGTAGCTACTTGGTTTAATGCTGCACTAAATTCTGTAATCATAATTAAATAAGTTATTTTTTATACCACTATTTAGCATAAAAAAAGGTGAGACCTAAAATCTCACCCCATATAATTAGCATAAGTATAATATACGACGGGGAAAAAACAAAGTAGGGAGCCTTTTGGTGCTTAAATTAAAGATTTTGCTAACTCTTTTTCGCCATTCTTCATTAAGTCTTCAATTAGTTTTTGATCTGAGGCTACAAATAGACCCCTTAATTTATAAGCGTCCTTAAAGATATTAGTGTCACTACTTGCTATTAAACACACATTGGCTTTTTCTTTTTCGCTGGATTTAAGACCAAGTTGCTCTATCCACCAATTTAAATCTTCGGATTCAACATAAAAGTGAATAGTAAAGAATTCGTCTATATCTTGATGTAAAGACAAACCTCCATACATGGTTGCAGCATATTTTCTACCTGTTTCCTTGCTTAAATCATTGAGTTTTTTAGCAATCTCTAATAAACCTAGTCCTTCATTACTGTAGTAATTCCAAGGCTCACCTGTAGAACTGCCAGAATTTTCAGTAGTTAAAGGTGACGGGTTATTGGTATTGTTGTTAGAATTTTCGGTAGAACCCGAATTAATACTCTTGCTCTCTTCTAAAGGGGACACGGAGTCATTCGTGTTAGAAGACTGGGCAGGAGCGGGAGCACTAAGCTCGGGTTCTACTACAGTTTTTAAATTTTGTGACGTGTCAGAGTTGTAAGTATTAGGGTTTTCATTGAAATTAGCTGTGGCAGGAGCGGGAGCAGAAATATTAGCTGTAAGGTCTTTTTCTAAATCTTTTAGCTCTTTATCTAAGTCAATTTCTTCTTCTAAAGGTGGGACTTCTGTATTTATTGGTGTAGGAGCAGGGCTTTCTTCTTTGTTTAAAGAAAGTGGCGCAGAATCAACATCGTCACCAACTAGGTTATTAGGTTGGGTGTTATTTGTTGATGACTGGGCAGGTAAATGTTGACTTATATCCTGTGCCCGAGTTTGTGTTGGCATATCAAATGCCGTATTACCAGGTGTAGAATACTTGGTACTCTCCTGCTCCACCAATTTAACTTGTTCTAATATTTCTTTAAAATTATCTGGGTACAAATATTTGTAAATCTCCTCTCTAACAAAACGGTAGGTACCGCTTTTTGTTTTTGTCTCAGGAGAAATTTCCCCATTTTTTACATATCTGTATAAAGTTCTCGAAGTTACACCAATAACATCGGCGGTTTCGTCACTAGTGTAAAGTTTGTTGGCAAGAACTATCATACGTGTCTAATATAATATGGGAGACACCCTTATGACAAGAGTTACTTTGTGATGAAAAGTGATGAAAAAGGATAACGTTAAACTAATAGCCTTACTAAGGCTTTTATAAAAACTATCTCTTTTTGTCTAATTTATCAAAGCCAAAACCTTTAACAAAAAAATAAACAACGGCTGCAATAATAGCAAAATCTATTAATACTCCTAAAAAGTGCCCATAAAGTAAAGTTACAGGACCAAGTTTAAGTACAGCAGCAGCTAATCCCTTAGTCGACCCTAGCAAGGGCGCTAATAACGGGGTGATTAAATCGTCTACCAAGGCAGTCACAACCGACTTAACAGAACCTCCTAAAATAAAACCAACAGCTAAACCAACTACTCCTTGGGTTCTTATAAATTCAATAAAGCCTTTCATGTTTATAATTTTAAAAATTAATTAGTTAAAATACCAGACTTGTACAAAACAGGAAGAACATTAATTCCTAAATCGGTAGGGAGATCTTTTAGAGAAAACATCTTTGCTACTACTACTTTTTTGTCTATAGGATTAAGTTTTTTATTATCTATAAACTGCGCAAAGTAATGAATTAAAATGGCGATAAAATTTTCTTTGTTAATCGTATAAAAAACCGGGGATTTATTTAATATTTTCACTCTTTTTCCTGTCTCTTCCAAAGCCTCTCTTTTTGCAGCCTGGATTAAGTTCTCTGAATCATTTATTTTTCCACCAGGTAATTTCCAAAAATCATCTTTGTTATCTTTAGTTAGTAGTACCTTGCCTTCTTCAATAATAACCACACCACTTAAAATACTGACGGTTAAATCCGAGGAGTTTTCATTACTGGTTAAAGAAGATATTTTGTTTATTTCCATTTCTTACACAATAATAACATTCTAAAAAACTGTGACCAACAAATTAAAGTGATTAAAAAAAGGGGGGAGGTTTTTATATAAATCCGGGATTGAAGTAATCGCCCCCGGAAAATATTATTATCTTTCTACTTGAGGACGAGCTTCATTAACTATCAAATTTCTTCCATTGAAGTCTTTTTGATCTAATGCAGCTATAGCCTTTTTTGCATCTTCGTCAGACATTTCAACAAATCCGAATCCTTTACTTCTGTTATTGTTCATTTTATCAACAATAATGAAAGCTGAGGATACAGGTCCAAATTCTTCGAATAATTTTTGCAAATCAGCATCGGTTATAGTGTATGGTAAATTACCTACGTATAATTTCATTTAAATTTCACCACCTTTGGAGTAATTGTTCTTTGAGAATGCATGTAAAAGGGGAGGTACTTAACAGCGATACAAATAAGATACAGTTAAAAATTGAGTAATAATAGAATCATATACTATTTATTTCAAAAGTAAAGCATTATCTTATAGTATTTATTTAAAGACAATTACGTTCCAAACCAGCAATAAAACCTGAAGCCACCAGGTAATAAAAGACACCACAAAGGCGACAGCAATTTTTCTTTGTAAAGACTTATCCATTTTTGCGGCTTTTACTTTTTCTAATTTTAAAAGTTTTGGACTAATAACAAAACTTAGATAGCTGCCATTTATCAACATTATAAGTAAAAGCACAAGTTGAAAAAGTGCCACCCCTGTAAACCAACCTTGCCAATTTAAAACAACTCCCCCAATAGCTAGAAAAATAGTTCCTAACCAAATTAAGGGTTTTGTAATTTTATGAGCGCTTATAGAAGCTTTTAGCCAGTAGGGGTCATACCTTCCTAAAAATCCGTGCAAATCAATCACAGTAACCGCGCCCAAACCTATAATTAAACCTATAACCATAAGTAAAGTACCAAAAAACTGTTGCCACATAACAACAGTCTCCCCTACAATCCCCATTTTAATTTTAAACAAACTAACAAATAAAGATTTTTTTGAAACATTTTTAAAATTTTCTACGGTACCAATTCCAAGAGAGTAGTCACCTATATAATTGTTAGGTTCAAAGACACCTACAAAATATTTAGTGTTTTCAGTTACAATAAATTTAAGCTCCCTACCTTTATAAAGTCTTTCTAAACTAAATGGCTCATAAAATACCTCTCTGGGGTTACTAACTACGTTAACTATTTTAATTCCGTAATTTTCTGGAACGGGAATATCTAGTTGGTCACTAGATTTATCTTTTATATTTGGGGCTAAAAAAAAGTACGAGGGTTTAAAATTTAAATTTTTAAACCTAACTGGAACTAACACCTCAATAGGCACCTCACCATTTTTGCTGGGTGTAAAAGTATATAAACTTATCTGACCAGGTTTAGTTAAATTTCCGTATAAGGCTAAGGATTGTTCAGAAGGATCACCAAGCTCTAAAGCCTTACTATAAAATTCTTCATCACTTAATTTACTTGCTTCAAATTGAGTTACACTACTTTGTTTTGTAACAGGTTCGTGGGCGTAAACGGGGTTTATAATTAAGGCTAAAGAAAATAAAAAGTTTAAGAGCATAACTAAATATTACTATATAAATTTACTAAATTTATACCAAAAACTTTAAGCTAAAAAAACCTAAAAAAGCTGGTAACCAAATAGTTAACCCTCTAAAAGTTAAAGTAGTAAGCGTTGCTACACCAATATCAACCCCCAAAGATACAAAAACTAAGGGCATAACTGACTCAACAATACCAATCCCCTGAGGTGTCGGGGAAATAATCCAAAACAAAACGCCAATACTGTACCCGGCAAACAACACTCCTGGGGTAACTACCGTACCAAAAGCCATAAAAACAAAAAATAAAACCAAAAGCTCAATAAAATGTGCGGTTAAAACAACCCAAAAAGATCTAATAATGGTTTTTTTGTTACTCCAAAAAGTTTTAGACAAATAAATAACCTCCTCCGATTTTTTAGTAGGCCAATCTTTAGACAACATTTTGGCAGTGGGAAAAAACCTACTAAACCTGTTTACAAATTTATGTAATAAGTCTACTAACTTGGAGATGCTCTTAGGGCTAGCCTGTCCAAGTACTAAAAGAACAAATAAACCCAAAGTCATGAGTAAAAAAAGCAGTAAACCTATAAGCTGATATTCCAAAACGTCTTTTTTTATTATCAAGGTACCAAATCCCGCACATAAGAGTACTAACAAGCTTAAAAAATCTACAAATAATATAAGTAAAACCGCAGAAGAACTTTTTGTTTTAGAAATTTGTTCTTTTTTTCCTGCAGTTATAAACACACTGCTCCCTGCTAAAGAGCCTAAGGGAACTAATAAACTCACAAATAACGACCCCAATACTAAAGATGCTACTTTTTCTAAACTCCAATTTATTTTATAAATAGCTAAAATCTTTTGGTGTAAAACAGAATAAAAAAAATAAAAAACAACCTGTAATAAAAGGGCCAATAAAAAAAAGTTTAGCTTTGCTAGTTTAACTATTTTTATTAAGTCTTTTCCCTCATTTAAATATTTAAGCCCAAAAAAGGTAAAAAGTAATACAAATATTAAAAATATTATTTTTTTTGACATAATTTCGTGGCAAGGTATACCCGAGTTATTCTAACAGATAGAAAAATTTTGAATTACTAAATACCAAACAAAGATGTCGGGCTAGTAAGCATTGCCCACTCCCCAACCCGTGCCCTGCTGGCAAGTTTAGTGATAAGAGTTAAGTTGGAGTTATTAGAAATTGCAGAAAGTCCCGTGTAACTGTTTAGGACTTTACACAAGTCCAACTCATAGGGATAATCCATATTTAATCGAAAAGATTGCTTCGGCTTCACAAAAGAGTTGGGAGCTAAATCATCAAACACCCTCTTTCTAAAATTAAACATACTTTTATTAGTTTCACCAACCATAAAAGCATTAAAATATTTAGGATTTTCCTTAGTTAGTTGGTCATAGAATTCTAAAAACCTAATAAAGGCACTACAAAATACCGTTGTGTTTTTAAATATATTTCTATTATGCTCCTTAAAGCTACTATCTGGCTTATACGACATAGGCCATTTGTAGGGAGGGGGAACATCGTCTACTGAATGACCAATATCCACGATCAAACCACTGTTTCCAATTGTTAACACACCGTTGTCTGCTACGTAAGGCTCTAATGTAAGTAAGTACTCGCCAGGTTTAGCCCACTCAGGAGGCACAGGTGAGGAGTATTTGCGCGCAGTGGTAGTCAGTAAAACGTCGGTTTCTTCTTCAATATAAGATTCTAAACGAGTATCGGGCATTAACACATTTCAATTCTAACATTTTATAGTATTTGAATAAGAAGTTGGCAAAACCAAAGGTAAAAACTTAAACTACAAAAACCAAGTCATTAAAAGAAAGGTTGGGGGAAATTGAGCAATTAGGGTACGCAGTTACTATAAAAAAAGGTAGTTGTACCGGATCGACTAACTCTACACTAATTGTTGTTGTAGTATCTAGCTTTAACCCCGTAATAGTATTTACTAAAACACTACTTTCCCCCTTACAACTACTTCGAGGAGCACTTTTTATTTTATTTTTATCTTTTGTAGAAATATTACTTACTAATAAACAATTTATTTTACCCACAGGTAATTTGTAACCAACTGTAAAAGAGGTGGTTTTAAACCCGGTGTTTTGGGCCCAATTTAAACTTCCAGAGTCTTTTAATTTTTTAAACTCAGCTTGGGCTATTTTTAGTAATTTTTTGGGGTTTTCAATACCAACAACATCGCTGTTAAATTTAGTGCCTACTACTTTTAAAGCATTTTTAATATCACACTGTGTAATTTTTGATAAAACAAATTTGCCTTGGCTCTGGTCGTAATAGTAATAAGGCTTGCCGAGTAAGGTTTTTTTGTAATGCTCACTAACAAAATCAAAGTGTCTTAAAATATGAAATTCGTTAGTAGGGTTAATAACAAATTTTTTTAAATTGATCATAATTTTAGGAATACTTTGACTGAAAGTATTCTATTCGCTTGGGGATTATAAATAAACCTTTGTTCGGGAGAAGGGAGGGGATTATTTTATTCCTGATTTAGATCTTCAAAATACTCAACTACACCACCAAGATGTTCTATAGCTTTTTGAACATTTTCAAAGGCCTCTATTTCAGTTGGTTTAACAGTACCTTCAGTGTGATAAGTTTGCCCAGTTTTTTCTTCGTCTGTATGTACAAAACCCTCTGAAGGAAATTTGTAAATAAAAACCGGTTGCTCTAGACGTTGTTTAAACTTAATTGGAACTGTAAACAATACCTTTCCTGCAGAATCTACTGACAACCTAAATCCCTCATTGCTACCCCAAGCAAAAGAATGTGCTGCAGAAAATGCGGGGTTTGGACTTGCATAAACTCGGGGAGGGGCACTAATTTTATCTTTTCCAGGCGTGTATCTTTTTCTCGGTTCTAGGGCAGCGATGTCCGAAGCAGGAGATCCATGATATAAAATTTCGGGCAGTCTTTCCGTTTTTAAGTTAAGGGATGCTTCGTCTGTAGTCATAAAATAGTGTTTATAAAAACTTTATCTATTCAAATAAGTAACTGTTACTTGCAAAATTGTTGCAAAGCAAACCCACAGTAAGTAGGGAACTTGGGCATAAGTAACCCATTTTAAGTGAGGATAAATTGTAATCATTAGCCAAATTAAAGTTGCTAAAACTAACAAAATATCAACTAGAGCTAAAGCATTATTTTTTAACCCAAACTGCAAAGGAGTAAATGCTGCATTAAAAATTAAATTTAAAACAAAGGGTAAAATTACAATTGCAGGAATTTCTTTTTTAATTACTTTTAAAAATACAGCGCCAAAAGAAATAAAAATAGTTACGTACAAAAAAGACCACACAGGGCCAAAAATCCAACTAGGGGGAGCCCAACTAGGTTTAATTAATTTTGAATACCAAACAAACGAGTTCATAAATTAACTATATCAAAAACAAGGGACATTATTAATGCGAATAGAGGTTATTTTATTTCTACTTAACTTGTCATCGGGGTTTCCAGAGAGGAAGTTGCCTTAGCCTTAGAAAGTCCCCCAGCATCTTTAATTCCAAAAAGTTTTTCACTCACCTGGAGCGCTTTTTCATCTGGATAGGATTTAAAAAGTAAGATTCCTATCGACAACGCAACTGTGTTGTTGGCAGAATGGGCTAGTACAGCTTGTGTGTAACCCCTCTCCCTCATTAAATACCAATAAAATAAACCACCCATGAACTGACTTATAGGTATAGATTTAGCAAATTGAATATTCCCAGATTCATCCGGCTCGCGGTTATGGGCTAGTGCAAATAAAACCGTAGAAGATATACCTATTCCCCACCTACTTCGCCTACTCATATTGTTGATTAAACTCGAGGGTAAAGCGCGAAATATTGCCTCCTCTAAAACTGGGCCTAAAATTCCGCCCTCCAATAAACCTTCTATAGGCTTGTCCCTCAGCATTTCAACTAACCGTTCATCTGTCAAAGACTTATTACCGTGTTCAATACCCAATTTTTCAAAAGTACTCTCAGCAATAGATTTTGCAACCATCACCAAACCTTGTTCAAGTAAAGTCTGGGTATACGGATTTTTAGCTTCTTCGGTTTTCTCATCTAGTTTTATGGAAGTAACTGATTCAGTTGCATCTTCCTCAGCGCCTTCATCAGAAACTGGCTCCTGTGCATCTGCGGTTTCTATATTAAGATCCGAAAGAGTAGTAGCTGCTCCAGCTGCAAGAATAAATTTAAGAAAGGATCTCCTAGACCACGTAGGGGCATCGGGCATAATATTTTCGGACACCACAGTCTCAGGAGAAGCAACCTCAGGTGTACTACTGGGTACAAACAAGTTAAAAAGCTCTCTCCGATTTAAAGCAGCCATATTATTTACTAATACTTAACGACCTTACTAACATACAATTTAATTCTATCATTTTCGTGGAAGAGGTGGACTTTTTGTATTTAAGATCCTGTAAACAAAATATATTGAAATAAGAAATAGAAATAATAAGAATAGGCATTTTCAAAAAAAGTTCTGATTGATTTCGTGGGCTGAGGTAAACTAGGGTTTGTTATTTAAACCCCTTGTTTGCATTGGGTCTGCGATGAGGGCAACCAGGCCAACAGCAGGGCCTACGTTTTCCTTTGATAAGGTCAGCACACAAACGATCTATATGTTCTTTTCTTGTTTCTGGTTTTTTAACAATAGTGGTCCAACATATCCACTCATTACGTGCAAGCGGAGTAAGGCTGTTCCATTTTTCAAGCACAGCTGGTTTAGAAGCTAAAGTTTCTCTTAAATCACCGGGCACCCTATGTACTACACCGGTAGCGATTGTTTTTTTAGTTATATTTTTTTCCATTAATTATCAAATAACAAAATACCTTTTTTATTATTTTACCGACTAAATGCTGCGATTTGGTTAACGCTTTTACTAGATATTGAGCCCTTTTTGTAGCACGAAAACCAATCACTGGCATTTGGAATATTTACCATGTCTGATTCTGATTTATCAGCATCTTCTTTTGACTCCCAATAGACAAAGTCGGTATAACCACCCTCTATATTTTTGTTAATTTCCCATTTAATAAACCCTTTCTGCTTACTCATCCAGGTTTTTATAATTTCACTTGCAACATCTAACAAATGTTTTTCTGTAACACCTTCTGCTAATTTGTAGCTTATTATATCTTTGTACACGGTATTATTTTTATAAATTAAATTTCTAAGCTTTGTATGGCGGGCGAAGTGTCCCGTAGGTGGAACACCATTCTTCCCAGTCTTCTAAATACTTTCGAACAACTTAAAACACGAGGCTTTACCTATTATAACGGAAAGGTCTCTGTTATTCGTACAATCAAATTACCAAACGGAAAGGGGGTGAATAATCATGATTGATCATCTAATAACCTTACTTCAAAGGTTTAACATAATCTCACCTGATCTTACTCATTCAAAGCTTTTTGATGATGATTCTTTTTACAAGCAATTTGTCGCGGATCTCAAGCACTGTAAAAAAGAGGTAATTATTGAAAGTCCTTACATCACACATCAAAGAATGAGTACCTTAAAGCGTCATTTTGCATCCTTGGTCGCAAGAAAGGTAAAAGTATACGTAATTACCAGAAATCCTTATGATCACGACCTATCTATGAGACAGCAGGCAGATGTAGAAATCAGAAACTTTGAGATGATAGGTGTTCAGGTATTACTAAACACAAATTATAACCATAGAAAGGTTGCCATTCTTGATCGCAAAATACTTTGGGAAGGAAGCTTAAATATTCTTTCTCAGACGTATAGCAAGGAGCTAATGCGAAGGATAAGTAGCAAATCTTTGTCAAATAATATGTTTCAGTTTCTTAAGCTTGGAAAATATATCTATTAGTCGCAGAAATTTGGAAGTTGTATAATATGGATATGAAAAATTATCAAATAAGCGAAAAAGATATTGAAGCCGTGATAAATTACCTTAAGATCTTTGATCCGGAAAATGCAACGCCTGAAATGGCAATTGAGCTTTTCGAGTATATGCAGGCAACTTATCACAATATAAATCACGAAGATCCAGAGCATCTTAAAAAGATCTATGAGGATTTACAGAAGCAGAAAAAGCTTACAACTAACTAAAAAGGCAGAACATCCGAAGATCTGACTTTAAGCGCAGTCAAAACCTTTTTTAAAGTGATGACTGACAAGCTAGGGTTCTCTCTTTCCATCTTTGCATAATAATTGGTGTTAATTCCTGCTTTTTTGGCAAGCTGCGCTTGTGTTAAACGCTGTTCGAGCCTTAACGCCTTTATTTTGGCAGTAATATTCTGAATGACCTTCGCATCTTGAGGATTAAGCATATGAGGATAGTATAACATTACAAAACTTAGTTGTAATTTATATTGCTTTCTGGCATTTCTACCAAAGTCTCAAACGCTTCTTTATTTCTTTGAACAAATACAACCTTTTTTGCCTTTAGAGAGCTTGTTTTTAAACTCCATTCATCGTAATCCCAAATAAGCCCTGCGGGAAATAGAAAGTGTAAAAGAATCTTCCGTTGAGGTAATGAAGCATTTTGAAAGGTAGTATAAAAATTATCGAGTAGCAATTTGAAAGAATCTCTAAGTTTTTGAATGTTTGATCCGTATAAAGCAATTTTTATTTTTTCTTTTTCCAAATCATCAATTTGCTTTGCAATAAATGCAACTTGTTCCGTTGTAATTTGATTCCAATTATGAAACTGTTTTACTTAGGTCTCGTTTTCTAAAACAGTCACCCTTTTTAGATACTTTTGATCTCTTTTTTGAAAAGCTGGAAGTGTTCCTTCTAGAACATCTAGTATTTTCTTGTTGATCATCGGATTTTCTATGCTACCAGAAGTATATCTAATTTCATAGGTATGCTTGTTCATCTCGGAGCTGATTATTTGTTCCGCATCACAGACAACGGCAAGGTTAGGGTTATGGGTAACAATAATGATCTGTCGTTCTTTCTTGGCTTGTTTTATGTAGGGAACAAGAAGGGTATAGACAGATTCATTATCTAGATTTTCTTCCGGTTGGTCAATTATAAGGGGCACTTTGTTCTTGTCTATTAGTAAGTAAAATATTAGCAACAACGCCCCTATTTCCCCAGGTGAAAATTCATTCTCATTTAGATCTTTACCATTGAAAGTAATATTATATTTGACCTCCAGATATTTTAGTCCATAAAGATAGTTATAAAGTTCTAATTTCTTACCATCACTTTTTATTAGTTGATCATCGAGGAGTTTGGACGGATTTTCCTTTACTGATTTGTCTACCCTTAGACACTCGATAAGTTCCTTTATTAGATTTACAACGCCATCTTTTGTTTTCAGGTCATTGTTTGCGATAGTTTCCTTTACTCTAGTTAGCGCTTCATCTTTCCCTTGAAAACTGCCATCTCTGCTTTGATTAATAAAGGATAAAAAATCTATGGGAAAATTTAGTTTGTCAAAAACTATACCAACATCAAAATTAAGCACACTGCCTGTTTCTCTTTGTTCCTCCTCCTTATTACTTATGACCTTGACTAGGGGAGCATAGATTTCTTCATAAAATGAAATCTTTTTTAAATGTTCATCATAAATTTGCTCAACCGTCTGATCTCTAAGTTTTTCCGATGCTTCAATATTTTCATCTAAGCCCTTCTGGATATACTGTATTTCACTAGTTAGGGATTTTATAGTCGTTAGGCTTGTATCATCATCTGCCCCTTCGATTAACCTTCGTTTTGTCTGGTATACTTTCAACGCTTTTTGATATTCTCGAAAGTTGTTGTTTTCTTGGTCAAGGCCTTCAACGATTGTTTTTAAATTTGCCTGAATCCCTTTCTTCTTTATAACTAGACTTGTTTTTGCGTTTCCTTGTTCTGATAATAAAGCAGTTAATTTACGATTTTCTAAGTTTATAAGAGTTTTCTTTTGTGCGATAAGAGTTTCATTTATTTTGATTCTTAAGAGTTTCTCAGAATCAATACCCAAAAGGGTTAAATCTTCTCTATAGCTAGAAATAAAATCGTTAAATTGCTTTTGGAGACTGCCTAGAGCAATTTCTAGGTTTTGGACCTTTGTGAAGTTTTGGTTAATAACCTTTAATGCTATTTGCTTTTCTCCAATTAGTTTTTCAACATTTTCAAGGGATTTATTAAGAGCTGAGATTTTATCTTCTACCTCTTTCGACGGCTTGCTTTTAGGCTCTGAGACTTTCTTTGGTTTGACTAAATTTTTTAGCTCTCGTTGTTTTTCCTCCAAATTACGCAGGAGCCTTCCGAGATATGTTGGAAGTTTTTTGTCTTCTAGTTTACATATCACATTATTTTGTTCTGATACTTTTTGCTTTAAAGTTTCAACATTGCTGTCAATAAGTCCGGTTTTTAGCCTAATTAAATCATTTAAATTACTAGTGTTATTTCTATTTTCCTCAGGAACATATGAAAAGATTACTTTGTCGATTTCCTGCTGAAAAAGTTGATTGACACCACTATTATCGCAAATCGCTTCAACAAATTTCTGAGGAAGATATTTTACTTGTTCAGGCTCTGTGAGCTTTACTTGATCATCAAGACTCGACTTAATCGATATGCCATCCTCCCAAGTTAGTATCACTTCATATTGTTTCGCTAATCCTTTTTTTCTGAACTTATCATCTCTTAAAAAAGAGTAGGTATTCGAATCGGTGTGACTTTTTCCCGCCAAAGCGAGGGAGTCTGCTTGCGCGCTTTTACCGCTCCCCTTTTTGCCAATAATTGCTACCAAGCCAGGATTGATAGGTATTTCATTATCAAACCAGGGGTTCTCTTTGGTTCTGTCCACTGATTTCAAAGATATAGTCTTAATATAACGGGATTTATTACTCTCAATGTCGAGTAACTTTGGGGGCATTTTACCAATGAAGATTCTATCCTCTGGTTCATTTACAACTTGTCTTAACCCACCAAAAGTTGGATCAGCTTTTATCCAACAACATCTTTCGCCAGCTTGAGAGTTTTCATTTCGCATTGCCCCAATTGGATATGTGTATTCGTGAGAATCACTACCTTTAAGACAGGGTTTTTTATCCTCGAACCACTCTTTAAACTTTTCCTCTTTAATTTTACTATCTTTCCAAAGAAAGAAATCTATTTGTTTTTGATTCGACGAACCAATAAAATGAGAATCATTTATAAGTCCTTGTTTAAACCACTGATCATTTACTGGATCAATATTGTCAATACCACCATACTCGTCATACGGCATCCAAATTAAGTATTTTCCTCTGAAGGTTGGGTTTGCCTCAAGTAATTCCTTTGTTTTGGCGAAGTCAACAGCTACACTCTCATACAGGAACTTGCTATCAGAATATTTACTGGAGATTTGACTCCCGTTAACTATAAGTGACTTTAGGAAGTTTTCTATATCTAAAATGTCGATTTCGTTGCTAAAAATGATATGAAAGTTTATTCGTTGACCATTTTTAGAATTTTTGTTTAACAGTGCGTTGGTCATCCTAAACTCAACCACGGGCAGGGTAATTTTGTTTGAATTTGGTACTTTGGCTATAAACTGCTTATACCCCTCTACAGAGCAGTAATCATTGATACCAATAACATCACAATCCGATTTTTCAATCTGATCAAAAAATTGAGGGTAGGTACCCTTGTAGCTAAATGAGGCAGGACTATGGACATGTAAATCCCATTTCCTCCAAATTGATCCTCTGGGATCATTCTGTATATTCATAAGTAGTTTGACAATTTAACTATAAATTACGTATTTGATTCTCTTGCTCTAACCTATCTGTAAATTTTTACACAGGGAGGCACTGATCTGTACTTTAACCTAATATTACTCTAAAAGTCATACTAGAGTATCCAAATTTCTTATTAATATCTTCCCTTCAAGTGGATCAGCTGAATAGGAGGCTTTATCGATTTCATACACTTTCCCATTTTGTTTCAAAACTAAGCGAGGAGAATCTTTTTTATCGTTGTTCCAGATGTAAGATTTGCCCGTGAATAAATGATAATCAGCACCAACCATGTCTATGGGAGCAAGATTTTCAAGTGGCATTTTCCCTCCTGAATGGATACGAATTATTTTATTTACACCTAGAATACCTGCAAACCCCATTACTTCATCCCAGACACCGTTTGGATATTTAGATGTGTAAGCTATGTGGTCAAGTTTTATATTTTCAAGCACATAACCCTCGCTCCCACTATTTTTGAAATCTACCCATTCGCCGGCAAGCTGAGGCGATGGAATAAAGTTTAAAATACGATCTTTTCCTATTGGGTTTGGCTTAGCCTGTATTATTAATAACTGTTTCATAATAGTTTATCCTTGGATATTTGCACTTGACACTACTGTAAATTTACCATAAAGTTATCATATGACAACACCAAAAGTCAAGCCCATCACTGGTAGGCAAAAAGAGGCTCTAGACTTTATTAACTCTTTTATAAATACAAAAGGATATTCTCCATCACTTCGAGAATTGGCAAGTCTCCTTAAGACTGACAATTTAAGCACCGCCCAATATTTTGTTAAAGAGCTGGAAAGTAAAGGTTATATTAGACGTGCTCATTACAAGAACAGAGGAATTACCCCAGTAACCCAAAAGAGAACAATACCACTTTTGGGCTATATTGCTGCTGGTGAACCAATTGATCCTATTGAAGAATCAGAGCCAATACAAGTTCCATATGATATTAAATTAGACAGAAATCAATCGTACTACGCACTCAAGGTTCAAGGCGATAGTATGATTGACATGGGAATACTTGATAGGGACGTTGTTTTGATAAGACATCAAATGTTTGCTGCTGATGGCGACGTGGTTGTAGCTATTACGGAAAATGGAGCGACATTGAAAATTTTACGCAAAAATAAAAAGAAAATGTATTTGGAAGCACGAAATACAAGTTATCAGCATATTTATCCCGAGCAATTAGAAATTAGAGGAAAATTTATTGGATTAATAAGACATGAATAAAGAACTTCAGCTAGATAGTGATTCACAAATTACTTCCAACAGAATGAACTATAATGTTATTTTGAATAGTAATCTTTCGAACCAAAAATTTGATAAAAAGTTGTTTAATGAGGCTCTTCAATTACGTGATAAATTGGCTATACAATATAGTCAATTTTTTTTGGAAAGCTATGACATTAGCTATGCAAAAAAAGAAATATCTAATTCTTTACTAAAGCAATTACTTAACAGAGAACCTTTTACCAATTGTCTTCAAAAGTTGTCTTTTTCCCAATATTTAACTGACATTGCAGTTAATCACATACTGAGTTCTGATAAACCTCTTTTAAACAAAGTCGGATTAGTAGGTTATGTTACGGAAATAGGAGGAAGGGAATTTATAGACCCTAATTTTCCCCAAAGAAAGGAAAAAAACCTTGCTTCATCCAAAAAACATGGCTACTTCTTTACCCCTGTTTCCTTAGCAAATGAAATGTCACATCTATTGATTAATTCAAAAGATAACTTAAAAGTTATCCTGGATCCTGCATGTGGTACCGGCACCCTATTGGCAATTACTTTAATTAATTATCCGCAAGTCAAGAAAGTTATTGGTGTAGAAATAGATGCATTTACGTCAAAAATAGCTAAAAAACTACTTGAGCATGTTTCTCTAAAACTAGGAGTCAAAACTGAAACTGAAATTTTAAACATGGATTTTCTTGACATAGTTTCCACTAACATCAGTCATTCACTACTTTCCCTGAAAATTGATGGAATCATCATGAACCCTCCATATGGAAGAATTAGATTTACAAGCTCTAATTTATCTAATAGGGAAACAAAAGTCGGATTAGTCGGAAACGATGTCACAAATTTAGCAAAGGGATTAAAAAAAGAGCATGTTGAAAACGCTGAAGGGTATAGAAAGAAGTTCGAAAATGTAGGCTTGGGGAAAGCAACCCCTGAATTTTCAACACTGTTTATAGCAGGATCGACAAAGCTTTTAAAAAAATATGGGTCTTTGGTAGCGATTACACCCACTTCTTGGCTATCAGACAAGAATGGTGCTGGTTTAAGAAAATACCTTCTTTCTAACCATGGGCTTAGTGAAATTTGGAATTTTAAAGAAACTGCAGGAATGTTCCCAGGAGTTAATCAAGCTACAAGCGTAATTCTACTCCAGGCAGAAAATCAATTGGGCAAAATCAAAATTAAAGCAGATATCGAATCTATTCAAGATTTGAATTGTGATAGTCACGAGTTGGATTTAGAAAAAATTTACAAATTCAGCCCAAACTTACTAAGAATACCTAAATACGGTAACTCTAGAAGTGAATTACTAGAAAAAATCCATAATCATAAAACTCTAGGGATGCATAAAGACATCCTTAATTTAAGAGGTGAATTTGATTTAACTTTTAATAAAGATCTAATATCAAAAAATAAGTCTGAAACAAGATTAATTAGAGGAGACCATATTAGGAAATGTTTACTTACTGATCCTGAAAATTCTGAGAAAGATGGATATGTAAATTTAGAGAAATTTTATCAAAGAATGGGAAATAGCTCCAAAAAACAACATATTTCTAGTTGGAGAATTGCTTTACCTCAATGTTCATACATGCAAAAAAAGAAACGAATAGAGGCTTGTATAATCCCTCCCAAAAGTGTAGTAGCGAACTCATGTAATTATATAGTTATAAAAGATGCTCGAGATCAAGACTTTGACACTTTATTACTTTATTGTGCGTTTTTAAATAGTCTTGTTGTAGAATGGAGATTTAGGCTATTTAGTTCTAATAATCACATTGCAAATTACGAAATTGACGAATTACCAGTTGTTGAAGTTTTGGCTCTATCGGACAAACTTAAAAACAATATTATCCTTAATATGAAAAGTTACCTAAAAACAAAGGATACTCAGTATTTATTGCAAACAGATATATTAGTAACAAAATCATATGGTTTGAGCACTGAAGAATTTACTACCGTCCTTAGAGACTTAGACTCGGATCAGTATGATCAAATGATAAAAAATTATGAAAAAATATCACTTTAAAACAAGCAATCAAAATAACCATATCTTCCCCCAACTTTCCCAGTTAGATATGGCCATGATCAAGCATGTCAAACCAGGGGGAAATTGGATGGATATCCCAGAGGAAATTCCGTCCAATAGACTTAAACAGATAAGACAAATGTCCAAAGAGAGAGGGATTGTGAGAACAACTTATTATGGTCGGTTGAGAGCTGATCAACCGGCGTATACAATCTCTACTTACTTTAACAGACCCGGGAATGGGACAAATATTCATCCGTGGGAACATCGCACCTTAAGTTCTAGGGAGGCTGCTCGTTTACAATCCTTTCCAGACTCATTTGAATTTATTGGCTCTGAAGCTTCAGTTAGAAAACAGATAGGTAATGCTGTGCCACCACTGGTTGGTTATGCTGTAGGAAAAACGCTTGGTAAACAAACTTTTGTAGATTTGTTTGCTGGAGCCGGTGGCTTAAGCTTAGGTCTAGAAATGGCTGGCTTAGAGTGTGTAGGTGCACAAGAACTTGACAAAACATTCCTTGAAACCTTCGAAAAAAATCACCCTAAGGTGGCTGGAATTTTGACTGGCGATATTACAGATGAACAAATTCAAAAAAAGTTTGTCGTACTAGTTGAAAAAAGTTTAGGTGGTGAAAGGCTGGGACTACTAGTTGGTGGCCCCCCCTGTCAAGGATTCTCACACGCAGGTTGGAGAAGACAAGATGATAAGAGGAACTCTCTCGTTAGCTACTTTCTTAAAATGATTGAACTACTAAATCCTGAAAATGTATTGATAGAAAACGTCGAAGGATTATTAACTATGGATAAAGGAAAAGTATTGGCCGGAATTTTCAAAGCACTGGAAGAGCTAGGATATGATCATTACGATAAACCCTTTGTTTTGCACGCAGAAGAGTATGGTGTGCCACAAATGCGAAGGAGAGTTATAATTGTTGCCACAAAAAGAGGAAACAAACTTCCTTCCCCACCTATAAAACTATTTGATAAATGCTACGGAAGAAGGGAAAAATCAGAACATAGGAGTAATCCTTTAATTTCTTACCCTGTTGTTGTGGCTGAAGCCTTATGGGACTTACCCAAAATTGGTAAGCCCATTAACAGTTTTCTCCCCAATTTCAATTCAGTAGATAAAACTTATTCAAAATGGTTAAGGGGTGATATGGTTACAGAAGATTTTCTTAAGACGAGAGGAGGCGTTAAGAATCTGTTATTAATTTAGCTATCTTAATCCCTACTTCGTTAAAGTGAATTTTAAGTAAGTTACTCAAGTTAGAATAATAAATTTCCTTTTCGTTATAACCAGTTGACAATAAGCCAGCAATTAGCTTTTCTTTTTTCTCTGCCTCAAATTTGCTAATGCGAATAATTTCATCCCACTCTTTTACTTGCGGGTCGCCTTTATATATTGAAATGGAGTCTAAAATCTCATCTAGGTCTTCTCTCCAATCCTCATCATATATTTTTGCAAGTTTTCTCTCAGAAACTTTTTTTGCGGAGTATGCCTCAAGCTCCTCGAAGGCAATCCTTATGACCCTTGTTGCTAATCCACTTCTTCCTTTGGTCTCAACTGCTTGCTTTGTGTAACTTGTATATTCCAAGGTTGCTGGATTTAATTCTTTGAAAGAAACCGAAAATAAAGCGTTTTCTGGCCTTAATAAATAAGATAACGGCAGAGACATTCCTTTCACATAAAGCATATGCAGTACTCGAAGATAATAGTCCTGTAGACTCCTCATTAAGTTTCCTAGTCTTTTGGCCTGTGCTTCAGTAGATATAATTTCTTTTGTCGAATCCCATAGAGACCTTACCTGCCAGGATGCTGTGGACGTCCGTTCTCTTTTTTCGTATTTCATTAACTGTTCAACATCTGCTAGATTAAATCGACGATTTTTAGAGGAATTGCATCGATTGCAAAGTGGCGCGAAAAGAGGTATGTGTTTAAAACCACAAGATAGTGGTCCTATATGATCAGGACTTATTTTATCGGTTATTTTATTACAACGTACACATCTTCCTGGACCAGCTTTGTTATATAGCTCATCCGCAACTATCCAATCACCTTCAGCCCACCACTTGAAAGCTCGTCGATCGTGATTATATGTCCTCATATTCTTATCAGATCTTCCTGGGTCTTTTCTCTTTCTACAACAAATGCCGTAATCGTGAAATCCATCTAGACGATCAGGAGGATTTGCCATAAAACCTGGACTTAAATAATTCGTTTTTAAATATGACGTATCAATAAAAAATGTTTTTAAGTTTGCTCCATCTAAAATCGTTGGTAATTGAACAACCCTTTCAGGAAATACTTTTTTTATTTCATTTCGGAACTCTTTTTCTCCAATAACATTAATTAATTCTACCGAGGCGTCTATTACGTTGTCGTTTTTTTTAAATATGTTTGTTGATGAGGAAATTTTATTCCAACGTTTTGTTAACAGATAGTTAAGATACATGTAGCCAACAAAAAGTAGATTTCCACATAATCTACAGGGTCTCATGCCAGTTGGGTGTATCAGCCTAGCTGCTATAGAAAATCTACTATTTGAATTTCCAGTTCCCTGCAGTCCTAAATTGTTAGCCTTTTCACTCCACCACTCCGATCTAGCTAGATAGTATCTATAGAAAGATGTTGTTTTTCCAGAACTTACCTGCCAGTTGATTCTTCCAGTTTTGGAGTCAATCGCGTTTGGCATGCCATCATAGTTCTTATGAGAAACTATTTCTGACATGTAGTCTATATAGGTTTTGTGAGCCTTGAATTTTCCACGACCATACTTTACTGGCATATTTTTTTCCTAATTTATTCTTTTATTTACATCAAATCTTTAATTTCTACTCTCAAAGCTTTTGCTATTTTTTCAATATTCCCAAGAGTAATGTTCTTTTCAGCACGTTCAACCATCCCAATGTATGTCCTGTGTACGCCAGCAATTTCAGCTAGCTCTTCTTGGGATAGCCTTTTCTTCAAACGCTCAAGTCTAACCCTATTACCGAAATTAACTAAAATATTTTTTTTCATACTCTTTGTAGTATATAAATCTGCTAACTATAGTTCTACATACTATAATTAGCACTTCATGTTCTTGTGTATAGAAAGAAGCGGTCTTACCTCTCATTTTGCAAGGGTTAATGTTTTCCCTTTTCTTCCTATCATGCTTCTTCATTTTATGGGGTTAAAATCATCTGTCAAAAGGTGGGTTTTTAGCTCGTTCCTCACTAAAAATCCTTTTTGACTTTGCATAGCTCCGCAAAAACTTTTGACAGAACACTTTCGTTTGATTTTCACCCCATACCCCTTTTTTTGCATGATAGGAATAAAAATCTTATCTGCGAGTTATTAATTTATTCCCTAAAGGAGGTGAAGGTTATGAAATTGTTAACAAAAGAATTGTTAAAGAGATTTGAGACTGTTGGTAGACAAGAAGATAGTAAAGATCCAATTGTTATTGCAAAGTTCTTTAATCCATCTGGGGCAGGTACTTGGCTTGCAACCGAATATGATCCTAATTCGAAAGAATTCTTTGGATTTGTATCAATATTTGGTGATTACAACGATGAATGGGGATACTTTTCTCTTGATGAGCTAGAAAGCTACGTTGGTAGATTTGGCTTAGGAATTGAAAGAGATAGGTATTTTACTGAGAAACAAATGAGTGAGGTAATGCCAAGTGCGATGTTAGAGTAAGTTAAAATTAATCCGTGGGTAGCGAAAGCTACCTGCGGATTGTTTTACAAAGTATAATTAATAGTTAAAGGATACAAAAATTATGATAAACCCATTACTAACAGAACCATTTCAGAGTGAGATTTTAGAACTGATTGAAAATAGAGACGAGTTTACAACCAGTGACCTACAAGGCGTTGTTACCGTATTGGTGAACAAGATCATGATCAAGGGGCACGAGATTTTGAAAGAGTCAGAGTAAGCTAGACTAATCCGTGGGTAGTTGCCAACAGCTACCTGCGGATTTTTTTTATTCAGGTTTAGTAGCTAGATTGGTAAATTCAATATATTGAAAAGTTCTTTTTATAGGTATTTAATTAAAAATACTGCTGAGTTATTCTTGCCATACTGATAATCTTTTATCCACCCGGCATCAGAATATCCATTCTTTTTATAAAAGTTAACAATGTGTTCATCACT